>ERZ1066121.2790-NODE-2790-length-10559-cov-7.653275_pt1 | contig 10559 bp, 9 predicted proteins | sample MGYA00382768_ERZ1066121 | MGnify/ENA primary metagenome ERZ1066121 (study PRJEB33369, sample SAMEA5778351) | biofilm metagenome | biome: Industrial cooling water; feature: Water cooling tower basin; material: Biofilm | place: United Arab Emirates | collected... | reverse complement strand
CCCACACCTTCTCGCGTTCGGCGCGACCGCGCTCTCGCAATCCCCACGCACCGAACAGCAGCAGCAGCCCGATCGCCCCCGACTGCACGATCGGAATCGTGGAGAGACCACGCACGAGTTGGCTGTCGCCGATGTACACGGTGCCTGCCCCGGGTGCTTCAATGGCGGCGTCACGGGCATCGAGTTCGTCGACGTACGCGCGCAGTGCCGCAGAGTCGGCCGTCCGCTGTCGCTGCACGGCCGCCGAGTCGGCGGTGTCACCGAGTGCGGCGCCATTCAGACGCAACGGCAGATTGGCCGTGTCGGCGATGTTCCCCTCCGGATCGAGCAACACGAGGGGCACTCCCGACTCACGCACCTGCCCCGCGAGATCGAGCAGGGCCTGCAGCCGCGTGCCTTCCGAACTCCCCGTGTCCGCCAGCGCCGAGTAGATGCGGGAGGACAGCCGACCCTGCAGCCGCGCGGCCGCGAACAACCCCGCGACGAGGCGGGGAGTCGAGACGACGCAGAAACCGAGCAGCAGGGGGCGGCCGATGGAGACGAGGAGGAACGGCGACGCGCGGCGCAGCATGTCAGCGCAGCGTGTCGCGCCCCAGATACGGCTGCAGTGCGGCGGGCACACGCACGCTACCGTCGGGCTGCTGGTGCTGCTCCAGCAACGCCGCGATGATGCGCGAGAACGCGAGCGCCGAGCCGTTCAGCGTGTGCACGAAGCGCGGCTTCTCACCCGCAGCCGCGCGATAGCGAATGTTCGCGCGACGCGCCTGGAAGTCGGTGAACACCGAACAGGACGACACCTCGAGCCACTTGCCGACCCCGGGCGCGAACACTTCGAGATCGTACGTCATGGCGCTCGAGAAGCCGGTATCACCCGCGGCCAGCTGCAGCACGCGATACGGCAACTCGAGGCGCTGCAGCACGGTTTCGGCGTGCGAGGTGAGCAGCTCCAGTTCGTCGCGCGACGACTCCGGCGTCGCGTAGCGCACGAGTTCCACCTTGTCGAACTCGTGGACGCGCAGCAGGCCGCGTGTGTCCTTGCCCGCGGAGCCGGCCTCGCGTCGGAAGCACGCGCTGAAGGCGACGAACGCGCGCGGCATGTCGCCCGGCTCGAGGATTTCGTCCCGATAGAGATTGGTGACGGGCACTTCGGCCGTGGGGATGAGGAACAGATCATCGCTCGGCACGGCGTACATGTCCTCTTCGAACTTCGGCAACTGCCCGGTGCCCGTGAGCGTGGCGCGGTTGACCAGCAACGGCACCCACAACTCTTCGTAGCCGTGCTCCTCGACGTGCAGGTCGAGCATGTAGTTCATGAGCGCGCGCACGAGGCGCGCGCCGCCACCGCGATACACGATGAAGCCCGAACCCGCGATCTTCGCGCCGCGCGGCAGGTCGAGGACACCGAGCCGTTCGCCGACCTCCCAGTGCGGCGTGATGCCGACCTCGCCCTCGCGCGTCGTGCCCCACGTCCGCACCACGCGGTTGGCGTCTTCCCCGCCCTCGGCCACCTCATCGAGCGTCAGATTGGGGAGCTGCATCAGGATGTCGGAGACTTCGCTTTCGACCGCTTGCCGACGCGTCTCGAGCGCGGCAATGCGCTCACCGATGGCGCGACCTTCCGCCATGAGCTCGTCCGCCGCTTCACCGGCGCGGCGACGCTTCGCGACTTCCTGCGAGATACGATTGCGCTCGGCTTGCGCCTCCTCCGCCACGCGGATGGAGTCGCGACGCTCCTTTTCGAGGGCCTCGGCGCGATCGAGCAGCGGCGTCAGTTCGTCGAGCTTGCCGCGGCGCCGCATCCCCTCGCGGAGATGGGCCATCTGATCGCGAAGGAGGCGGATATCGTGCATGCGAGACTCAGTTGCGCGGCACGCCCACCGTGAGGTCGCGATAGCCGCAGTTGGCGTTGAAGAGGAAGCGAACGGCGAGGCGGCCGGTCTGCTGATTGACACCGTCGACAATCAGCTTGCCGTAGAGCGGATCGCGGAACGTGCACAGCCCCGCCTGAATCTGCACGACCCATGTCTCGCCGACGGCGGCGGTGACGGTGGAATCGGTGACGAAACCGGACGTGGGCGCGCGGCCAAGCTGGTCGAACGCGACGGATGAGCGCACCAGACCGACGGTTGGCGGCGCGACCGGTGTGTTCAGCAGGGCCGCGACCGGGATCAGCAGGACGCGTCCCTGAGCATCGACATCGATCGCGACCTGGAAGTTGGCGCCGCCCGAGCCATCGACGGCGGGCCGAACGGCCGTCCGCAGGAAAAAGTCGAGCGCGGTGGGCGCCGTCGTGCCGGTGGAGAGCGCCGCCATGCCCAGCCCGGTGATCACGTTCTCGGAGGTCGCGACACCGCGGAAGGGGTCGGCCTGGTCGCACGCGCCGCCGCCGAGCAGTGCAAGCGTCGCACACAACGCGACGCCACGCCGCGAGATTCGCGGGCGGGCGGCAAATGACGGGAGCATGCGACGAAGAGCTGGCAACACGGCGCGGGATCGACGAAGACAACGGGGAACGAGCGAGGCGTAGCATACCCCGAACGCTCGTCTCGGGGCAAGCGACACATCCCTGCCGTATCGGCGCCCTGCGTTGCGTCGCACCCCCTCGCGCCGTCCTGCCCTTGACGCGTGCCAACGTGGCTCAGTAGCGTGACCTCGCACCGCGGGTCGCTCGACGCGACGGCGCGCGCCACCCTCCCGTTCTTCCCCTTACACCGGAGCAGGGCCGCATGCCCACGATTCGAGACCTGGTCAGCGTATTGCGCCGCCGCGAAGGCGTGGACGCCGTCGTTGTCCTTGGACACGACGGACTGCTGATCGATGGCGCCGTCGAATCGGGACTCGATCCGGAGGGGCTGGCCGCACACGTCCCGCCTCTCGTGGGCGCCGCTGGCGAGCTGGCGCAAGCCTTGGGACGCGGCCCGTTCGGCCTCTCCGTGCTCGAGTACGAGCGCGGACTGGCGGTCGTCGCCGCCATCTCGTCCGACGCCTTCCTGCTGGTGCTCGTACGCCGCGAGGCCAATCTGGCCCAACTGCTCTTCGACCTGCGCCGCCATCGCGCGCAGATCGCGGCGCTGGTCTGACACGCACCGATCGCAACGATGCTCGAGCGCGTGCCCGTGCTGGTGGTGGACGACGAGCCCCATATCGGTCGCATCATCCGCACCCGACTGGAGCAGGGCCCCTTCGAGGTGGCGCTCGCCGAGACCGGCCCGGCGGCACTCGCGGCGATGGAAGCGCGCCCCGACACGCGACTGCTGGTGCTCGACCTGATGCTGCCGGGAATGAGTGGCCTGGACGTGCTGCGCACCCTGCGCGCGGATGCACGCTTCCGCGACCTGCCCTGCCTCGTGCTCACGGCGGCGGGTCAAGATGCACAGTATCGCGACGCCGAATCGCTCGGCGTCGCCGAGTTCATGACCAAGCCGTTCAGTCCGCGACGGCTGTACGCGCGTGTCGTCGCCCTCGCCGGTGTGTCCGACGGCGAGGCGAGTGACGGCACCGAGGATTCCGCATGACCCGATGGGCCGTCGTGCTCGCCGGTGGCGTGGGTTCACGCTTCTGGCCGTTGTCCACGCCGCAGCGCCCGAAGCAGATGCTGCCGCTCGTCAGTGACGCGCCGATGCTGGCCGATACGCTCGACCGGCTTGCCCCGATCGCGCCGGCCGAGCGCACGCTCGTGCTGACGAATGCCTCGTTGGCCGACGGAGTGGCGGCGCTCTGTCCGAGCCTGCCGGCCGGACACGTGATTCCGGAGCCGCGTCCGGCGGGCACGTGCGCCGCACTGGCGTGGGCGGCCCACGAGATCCAGCGTCGCGCCGGATCCGAGGCGGTCATGGTGTGCGTGCACGCCGACTGGGCCATTGGCGACGTGGCGCGGTTTCGCGCCGCGCTCGAGCAGGCCGCGACGGTCGCGGCCGCGCATCAGGCGTTGGTGACGGTGGGCGTCGTACCGAGTCGTCCCGATCCCGGCTTCGGCTACATCCAGCCTGGCGAACCGGTGGCCGACGGCGCGCGTCGTGTGGCGCGCTTCGTGGAGAAGCCCGATCGCGCGCGTGCCGAGCAGATGGTGGCCGACGGCTTCCTCTGGAACTCCGGCATTTTTGCGTGGCGCGTTGGTGATCTCCTGTCGGAGATTGCCGCGCTGACACCGGAAGTGGCGCCCGCGCTTGCCGCACACGGCAATGATCGCGACGCATTCTTCGCGGCGGTGCAGTCGGTCGCGATCGATGTGGGCGTGCTCGAACGCAGCGCCCGCGTGCTCGTGCTGGCTGGCGATTTCGGATGGGACGATGTCGGCACGTGGGCGGCGTTGCATCGCGTGCGTCGTCGCGACGCGCAGGACAACGCGAGCTTCGGTCGCCTCCACGCGCTGCAGGCCACCGGCAATGTGGTGCACACCGAAGGCGCACCCGTGGTGCTGTACGGCGTGCGCGATCTGGTGGTCGTGGTGCGCGATGGCGTCGTGCTCGTCACAACGCGAGACGCAGCGGCCGACCTGAAGACGCTCGTCGACACGTTGCCGTCCGATCTCAAGCAGCTCTGACACGCATGGCACCACGCGTGTCGCTTGCGCTCTACGACGACGCGATTGCGCGTCGCTTCGAACCGTTTGCCCTGACGCGCCCCTGGAGCACCATGCGCGTGGGCGCGCTGCTGGTGCATGAGCGCTGGGCGCACGCGTCGGGTGGCAAGGCACGCTGGCACCTCGCCGGTCGTGCCCACCGCGATTTTCGCGAGATCGACGCGCCGAGTGCGGCGCGTGGGACGGTGCCCGCCGGCACACTGATCGTACACAGTCGCTGCGCGGTATCGCTTGCGCATGCGCTCCCGGATGCGCCGGTGCTGGTGTGTCATGATCGCGAGGGCACACCACGTGTTGCCGCCGTTCGGCTCGCGGCGCCGGAACCGGTCGCGACCTTCGAGGACGGCACGATCACCCTCGAAGCACTCGCGCGTCGCCATCACGGACGCCGACGTGGCGTTGCCACGGCCGGGCACTGGTGCGACCACGTGTGGGACGTCTTTCCTCTGCTGAATCGTCTGCTCGGCGATGACATCGCCGGCATGGCGCGCGTCATGCCGGTGACGGCGTTGGAGCAAGGCACGATTCTCGGACCGCATCCGGTGTGGGTGGCGCCCGGTGCCACCGTCGAACCGCTCGCGGTGTTCGACACCACCGCCGGTCCGGTGCTGCTCGATCGTGACGCGCGCGTGCAGGCGTTCTCGCGCGTGAGCGGCCCCTGCTACATCGGCGCGTCAACCGTGGTGAGTGGCGGTCGCGTGGGTGGCAGCGCGATCGGTCCGTGGTGCAAGGTGAACGGCGAGGTGAGTGCCACGGTGTGGCTCGGCTACGCCAACAAGGGACACGACGGGTTCGTCGGTCACAGTGTGCTCGGCCGCTGGGTCAACCTCGGGGCGGGTACGACGACGAGCAATCTCAAGAACACGTACGGCCCGGTCGCGTTGTGGACGCCCGAGGGCATCGTGGAGACCGATCAGCAGTTCCTCGGCACGCTCTTCGGTGATCACGTGAAGACCGGCATCGGTCTCCGACTCACCACCGGGTGCGTGCTCGGCGCAGGCGCGAACGTCGTGGACCGCATGCCGCCCAAGGTTGTCGTGCCGTTTGCGTGGGGCGGCGGCGCCCCGTACAGCACCTATGCGGTCGACAAGTTCCTGGTGACCGCGGAGCGCGTCATGGCGCGTCGACAGGTCGCGCTGGACGCGAGCACCCGCCGTCATCTGCGTGCAGTATTCGCGCGGCGCTGGAAGGACGTCTGACGGTCACGTCGTGCGTCTGACCGTGCTCGGCTCGGGGAGTCGCGGCAATGCGATCCTGCTCGACGCCGGACGCACCCGATTGCTCGTCGATGTCGGGTTTGGTGTGCGCACGATGGCGGCGCGGCTCCGGGCCTGCGGGATCGCCCCCGAGTCGATCACCGGCGTGGTACTGACGCACGAACACGTCGATCACGCGCAGGGCGCGCTCGACGCCTGTGCCCGCTGGGGATGGCCGTTGTATGCGACCCGCGAGACGCTGAGTGCGCTGCCCACCCCCGTCGTGCCCGTCCGCGAAGTCACGGCCGGCACCGCGTTCTCGGTGGGTGACGTGACGGGACTCGGGGCGCTCGTGCCGCACGACGCGGCCGCCTGTCTGTCCTTCGTGTTCGAGGATCGCCTGAGCGGGTTCCGCGCCGGCATTGCGCTCGACCTCGGCACCGTGCCCCCGGCACTCCCGGGGTTCCTCTCACAGCTCGACGCGCTCGTGGTCGAGTCGAACCACGATGAGGCCACGCTTCGCGCCGGACCGTATCCCTGGGTGCTGAAGCAGCGCATTCTCGCTGATCGGGGCCATCTCTCGAACGAAGCCGCCGCCGAACTCGTGGGAGCGTGCGCGCACCGCGGACTGCGCACGGTGGTGCTCGCGCACCTCAGCGAGACCAACAACACGCCGGCGATGGCACGCACGGCGGTGGACGCCGCGCTCGCCCGTCGTGGGCGGACGGCCGCTCTGGCGCGGTCGGGTGTGCATGTCGCGGCGCAACGCGTCCCCCTCGGACCGATCGCACCACGCGGTCCGCGCCCGAGCCCCCAGCTGGAGCTCACCCTGTAGTCGCGGGCGTCCTTTCGCTTTGCGTGCACGGCCTCTATCGTAGCCATAGAGGAAACCAATGGCCCGTGCCGAGAGCTCCCCCGCATGTCCCTCCCGGACACCCTGAACCTTCCCCCGCGTCGACGGCGACCCGCCGCATCGGCACCGGCGGCGCCGCTCAGCGACACGCCGCATCAGGTGAATCACACGACGCCTCCGTTCGCGGAGACATGGCGGGTCGACCTGCCGGCATCGATCGTCGTGCTCCTCGTCGCGTTGCCGCTGTGCCTTGGCATCGCGCTCGCCTCCGGCGCCCCGCTGTCGTCGGGGCTCATCGCCGGTGTGATTGGCGGGCTCGTCGTCGGACTGCTCTCCGACTCGCAGCTCATGGTGAGCGGACCGGCCGCCGGCCTGACGGCGATCGTGCTCGCGGGCATCACGGCGATCGGGTCGTTTCCCGGATTTCTGACTGCCGTGATCATCGGCGGCGTGCTGCAGATCGTACTCAGTCAGCTGCGGGCTGGCGTCATCGGGTACTACTTCCCGTCGTCGGTGATTCGCGGGATGCTCGCCGGCATCGGTGTGATTCTGATCTTGAAGCAGCTGCCGCATGCCGTTGGATACGACGCCGACTTCGAGGGCGACGAGGCGTTCCTGCAGCCCGACGGCTCGAACACCTTCAGCGCACTCGGCGAGGCGCTGCAGGCAATTCAGCCAGGCGCGTTGCTCGTCTGCGTGGTGTCGTTGGCCGTGCTGCTGCTGTGGCCCAAGGTGCCCGCGCTCAAGAAGCTCAAGCTCATGCCGGCGCCGCTCGTGGTGGTGCTGCTTGGTGTCGGACTCAACCTGCTGCTGACGGCCATCGCACCGGCGTGGGCAATTCGCGCAACGCATCTCGTGCAGTTGCCCGTGCCACAAGCGGCGCGTGATCTGCTGGCGTTCGTGGTGTTTCCCGACCTGGGCGCCATCACGAATCCCGAGGTGTGGCGAGTGGGGATCACGATCGCGATTGTGGCCAGTCTCGAGACCTTGCTGAGTCTCGAAGCGACGGACAAACTCGATCCGTTCAAGCGGGAGTCGGACACCAATCGCGAGCTGCTCGCGCAAGGCGTGGGGAACACGCTGTGCGGTCTGGTGGGCGGACTGCCGGTGACGGGCGTCATCGTGCGCTCCGCGGCGAACATCGACGCGGGTGCGCGCTCGCGCTGGTCCGGCATTGCCCACGGCGTGCTGCTGCTCATCGCGGTGCTGACGATTCCGGCGTTGCTCAACTACATCCCGCTCGCGGCGCTGGCGGCGATCCTGCTGCACACCGGCTTCAAGCTGGCCGCCCCCGGCCTCTGGCGCGGGATGTATCGACAGGGTTGGTCGCAGTTCGTGCCCTTTGCGATCACCGTGGTCGCGATCGTGATGACGGATCTGCTGATCGGCATCGCCGTGGGCATGCTCGTGGGGCTGTTCTTCATCCTCTCCGAGTACCTGCGGCAGCCCGCGCTCAATCGCGTCAGTCCGCCGGATGCGGTGCTGCAGCGGTTCCAGCTGCCTGATCAGGCGACGTTTCTCGCCAAGGCGAACATCGAACGCACTCTCGAGTCGCTTCCCACGGGTGCACGCGTCGAGATCGACGGACGTCAGACCAAGCGATTCGATCACGATGTGCTGGAGATCCTGCACGACTTCTCCAAGACCGCGGCGTTGCGCGGTATCGACTATCGACTGGTCGGCGTGCCGACCCTCACGGCTCCTTCAAGCGGCGGACACTGAGCATGGAGTTGTATCAGCAGTTGTTCGAGAACAACCGTCGGTGGGCCGACGCGGTGCGAGCCGACGATCCCGAGTACTTCGAGCGACGCTCGGCCATCCAGGAGCCGCACTTCCTGTTCATTGGCGGCCATGACTCGCGAATCCCGAGCGAGGCCATCACGGGGACGAAGCCGGGCGAAGTGCTCATGCACCGCAACATCGCCAATCAGGTCCACCCGAACGATCTGAACACCCTCGCGGTGATCGAGTACGCGGTGGAGGTGCTCGATGTGCGCCACATCGTGATCAGCGGACACTACGGCTGCGGTGGCATTCGCGCGGCCATGCGCGAGATGGGTCACGGCGTGATCGACCACTGGCTGCACGTCGTGCGCGAAGTGCGCCAGCAGCACGCGGCGGAACTCGCCGCGCTACCCGATGATCAGGCGCGCGAGGATCGGCTCGTCGAGCTCAATGTGGCGAAGCAGGTCTTTCAACTCGCCCGGACGCCCATCATTCAGCGCGCGTGGTCGCGTGGCCAGCGCCCGATTCTGCACGGAACCGTCTACGATACGCACGACGGACTGCTGCGGCCGCTCGTCTCGGGCGTGTGCGACGACGCCACGCTGGCGACCGCGCAGTCTCGTCCGGTGACCAGCTACGTCGCCGAGTTGCAGCACGATCTCGTCACGCGCTGAACGCCGCGCGACGTCCTCCCCAGGCGGTGGAAACGCGAACGGGCGCCCCAAGGGGCGCCCGTTCGTTGTTGCACCGGAGTGCAGGGCTCAGTACATGCCGCCCATGCCGCCGCCCGGACCCGCCGGCGCGGCCGGCTTGTCTTCCTTCCGCTCCACGATGAGGGCTTCCGTGGTGAGGAGGAGCGACGCGATCGAGGCCGCATTCTGCAGTGCCGTGCGTGTCACCTTGGTCGGGTCGATGACGCCGGCCTGCACCAGATCCTCGTACGTGTCGGTCAGCGCGTTGTAGCCGAAGTTCTGCTCCTTGGCCTGACGCACCTTCTCGACGACGATCGAGCCCTCGCCACCCGCATTCTGCACGATCATGCGGAGCGGCTCCTCAATGGCGCGCTTGATGATCTCCACGCCGATCTGCTCATCGCGATCGGAGAGGTTCACATTCTTGAGCGCCGACTGCGCGCGGATGAGCGCCACACCGCCACCGGGGACGATGCCCTCTTCCACGGCCGCACGCGTGGCGTGCAGCGCGTCTTCGACACGCGCCTTCTTTTCCTTCATCTCGGCCTCGGTGGCCGAGCCGACCTGGATCACGGCGACGCCGCCGGAGAGCTTGGCGAGACGCTCCTGCAGCTTCTCCCGATCGTAGTCCGACGTGGACTTGTCGATCGCCGAGCGGATCTCCTTGATGCGGCCTTCGATCTGCTCCTTCTCGCCGTGGCCATCGATGACCGTCGTGTTGTCCTTGTCGATCACGATGCGCGCCGCGCGGCCGAGATCGGAGAGCACGGCGTTCTCGAGCTTGAAGCCGACTTCCTCGGACACGACCTGACCCTTCGTGAGGACCGCGATGTCCTGCAGCATCGCCTTGCGGCGGTCACCGAAGCCCGGGGCCTTGACGGCGCAGACGCGCAGCGTGCCACGGAGCTTGTTGACGACGAGCGTGGCGAGCGCCTCGCCCTCGACGTCTTCGGCGATGATGAGGAGCGGCTTGCCGGCCTGCGCGACCTTCTCGAGCGTCGGGAGCAGGTCCTTCATGGCCGAGATCTTCTTGTCGTGGATGAGGATGAAGGCGTCCTCGAGCACCGCCTCCATCTTCTCCGGATCCGTCACAAAGTACGGCGAGAGGTAGCCGCGGTCGAACTGCATGCCCTCGACCGTGTCAAGCGTCGTGTCGAGGCCCTTGGCCTCTTCGACGGTGATGACGCCGTCCTTGCCGACCTTCTCCATCGCTTCCGCGATGAGGTTGCCGATCTCGGAGTCGTTGTTGGCCGAGATCGTGCCGACCTGCGCGATTTCCTTCTTGCCGCTGGTCGGGACGGAGATCTTCTTGAGCTCTTCCGTGATCGCGGCCACGGCCTTGTCGATGCCGCGCTTGAGCGCCATCGGGTTCGAGCCGGCCGTCACGTTCTTGAGGCCTTCGCGGAAGATGGCCTGCGCGAGCACCGTCGCGGTGGTCGTGCCGTCACCGGCGAGGTCGGACGTCTTGGTCGCGACTTCCTTGACCATCTGCGCGCCCATGTTCTCAATGG
>ERZ1066121.2785-NODE-2785-length-10566-cov-15.561697_pt1 | contig 10566 bp, 1 predicted proteins | sample MGYA00382768_ERZ1066121 | MGnify/ENA primary metagenome ERZ1066121 (study PRJEB33369, sample SAMEA5778351) | biofilm metagenome | biome: Industrial cooling water; feature: Water cooling tower basin; material: Biofilm | place: United Arab Emirates | collected... | reverse complement strand
GGAGCGCCGCCCGCAGCCGCGCGCCGCCGCGGCGCGCGAGGCGGCGGAGGGACGCGGTGTTCGCCAGGCGCACGAGGGCATGGAGCGGCTCGTGCGCGACGCCGGTGCGCTCGGCCAGCCCGCGCGCGGCGAGCCACGCGGTGACGGCGGCGCGCGACACGTCGGTGCGGCGCACGAGGAGGGCGACGTCGTCGGCGTCGAGCGCTGCGAGGGCGTCGGCGCCGAGCCCGGCGAGCTCGGGGGCGAGCGCGTCGGCGGCGCGCGCGAACTCGGAGGGGCCGCGCAGCCGCGCGTCGCTCACCACGAGCGTCAGCCGCTCGCGCGCCGCCGCGCCGACGACGATCGCGGAGACGGCGACCGGGGCGCCGTCGGCGTCGTGGGCGCGCACGAACAGCTCCACCGCCGCGGTGCCGGCGGGGAGGGCGTAGTCGAGCGCGTACGCGCCGCGCGCGTCGGTGCGCCCCTCGGCGAGGAGCGTCTCGCCGCCGAGGCGGCGGTGGAGGGCGCGCACGGTCAGCCCAGGGAGCGGGGTGCCGTCGGCGTGCCGCACCGTGCCGGCGACGGCGCGGCCGGTCGGGGTGGAGGGCGTGGGCTCGGTGCCGGGCGCGGGCCGACGCGCGAGCGCCGCGTTCAGGCGCTCCACCGTCGGGTCGTCCACCTCCCCGGTGACGGCGAGTCCCTCGCGCGCCTGGAGGTCGCGCAGCGCGGCGCGCGTGGTGCGGCCGAGGCGCGCGTGCGCGCGCTCGGCGTCGGCGATGGCGTAGCCGAGGAGCGCGAGCGCGGCGTGCAGGTCGCTCGCCCCGGGGCGGGTGAGCCGCGGGGTCAGGGGGGAGGTGGCCTTGTCCATGTCGGCCTTGAGAGGCGGTGGGGCATCGTGGGCGCGCGAGGGCGGGGGCGGGGTCGGCTGCGGCGGCGGGCCACGGGCCGCGCCAGGGAGCGTGGCTCAGGGCGCCGACGTGGCCGGCCGGGCGCGCAGCTGCTCCCGCAGCTGCGTGTGGAGGTGCGTCAACACGGGGTCGTCGTCGAACCGGGACGTGATGCGCCCCTCGAGCACCACCTCGTCCAGGTAGGCCTGCAACTCGGGGAAGATCGGCTTCGTCGTCTCGACCTGATCGCCGCCGACGACCTCGTACCCGACCACGTCGTCCTGCATCGCGTGGTCGTAGCTCGTGCGGATCCCTTCCACGAACGCGCGCACGTCGTCGTCCGGCGCTGGCGGATCCGCGAGGAAGTCCGTGAGCACCGCCATCGCGTTCTCCCGTGCCGCGATGCGATCGGCGACGTACATGGCCGCCGCCTCGTGCAGGAGGCGCTCGGGATCGCGGCTGGTGCCCCCCCACTCGAGCGGCGCGTCCGTGTAGTAGGCGGTGCCGCGCTCGACGAGCCCCTCGAGTCGTGGGTCGCCACGGTCCAGACGCCGGTCGATGAAGGCGTGCGTCAGCTCGTGATAGAACAGCGACGTGTTGTAGCGGGGATGCTCGACACGTTCAATGTCCAGCGGCATCTCGTTCCACACCGGGAGGTACAGGTTGCCTCCACGCCCCATCGTGGTCGGCGTGATCTGGCCCGCGCGGCTGAAGTACACGCCCGGATCGTCGAGGACCTCGCGCATGAAGCCGCTCGGGAGCCCGGCCCGATCGGCCGTCGCGGCGACCCCGCGAAGCCCCTCGCGGATGTGGGAGTCCATCCGGGGGTCCGCCGTGCTCTGGTCGTTGGCGAGGAACCAGGGCGCCGTGACCACGAACAGCCAGAAGAGGACGGGGTTGCGCCCGTCCGGATCCACGTACCGCACCGGTGCATCGTGGCAGAACGCGAAGCGGTTCACGCCCGCCTCGAGCCCCGCGGGGTCCGCGGCCGTCCACCGCCCGAGCCAGGGCGCGTAGTACCGCGCCCCGTGGCGCGCGAGCCCGCTCTCCTCGTCGCGCTCCTGCCCGGTGTAGCGATGGCGCCGCGCCGGCGCGCCGAGCGCGGCGTCGTGCGCGCGGTAGGCGGTCGTCCCCCATGGGTGGTACTCCTCGTACGACACCACGCGCCCGGCGTCGTCCACCTCCACCCGCGCCGAGCCGAGGTGGTCGGCGAGGGGGAAGCGCACCAGCCGCGCCGGCGAGCCGTCGTCGCCGATGGTGCGCGTCTCCACCAGCGCCACGCGCCGCGCCCCGTCCATGACGTGCAGCGTCTCGCGCGCGAGCGTGACGGTCGATCCGTCGGCCGCGTACTCGCGGTACACCTCGAAGCCGCCGATCCGGATGCGCTCGCGCCGCCGGCGCGGCGCGACCCCCGGCGCGGCCTCGGCGTCGGTCACCGTGCGCACGCGCTCGCCCGCCGCGTCGTACACGTGGTGCGTCGTCTCGGGCGTCCCGTCGGCCATCACCTGCCGCGCCGTCGCTCGCAGCCGGTCGGCGTGGTCCCACGCCATCGTCGGCAGGTGCGGCATGCGCGTCATGCTCCCGTGCGCGTCGTGCGCGTACGTCGCCGACCACGGCCCCGCCGGGTCGTCGCCGGGGACGCTGGTGGCGAGCAGCCGGTTCGAGTCCACCGCGTACGCGTACCGCCGCGTCCAGCTTCCGAGCGCCGCCGTCGCCCCCTCGGCGCGGTGCGCCATCTCCATGAGGTTCCCCACCGCGTCGTAGGCGTACGTCTCCGTCCAGCGGCGCATCGCCGCCCCGTCGCCGGTGTGGGGGAGCGGCTGCAGGGGCACGTCGCGGTCGTCGGGCTGACCCGACTGCCCCACGTGCTCGCGCCCCGTCGCGCGCACGAGCCGGTAGAGCGCGTCGTAGTCGTAGGCCGCGTCGGCGGTGACCTCCGCGTTCGCGAACCAGAGCGCGTCCCGCGCGGCGTCGCGGATCCCGACCGGGTTGCCGACCGCGTCGTACGTGTACGACAGCTCCTGCAGGTCGCCCTCCGCCGCGCGCGTGCTCGCCAGCCGCACGAGGCGGAAGGTGAGCGGGTCGTGGGCGTACGTGGTGCGCACCCCGTCGCCGAGCGCGATCGCGAGCCGCTGCCCGCGCGCGTCGTGGTCGATGCCGGCGACGACGGTCGTCCACGCGGCGTCGCCGCGGAGGCGCGCCTCCACCCGCTCCAGCAGCCCGGCCTCGTCCCACGTCGGGGCGACCTCGCTCCCGTCCGGCGCGGTCAGCCGCACCGGGCGGTCGAGCGCGTCGTACGCGGTGGCGGTGGCGAACGTCTCGGCGTCGAGCGCGACGTCGCCGCTCCAGTCGGGGAGGGCGCGGTGGTCGGAGGCGAGCCGGCGCGTGGCGCGCAGCGGGTTCCCCTTGAAGTCGTATCCCTCCGCACGCCCCGTCAGGGGATCGACGCCGACGTGCGTCGCCAGGCCGGCCCCGTCGCGCACGCGCCACGCGCGGCCGCGCAGGTTGAGCGCCTCCGCGTCGGGGTGCGCCTCGCCGTACTCGGTCTCGTGCACGAGCAGCTCGGCCCCGAGGGTGCGGGGGTCCGACTGCGCGGCGTCGCTGCCGCGCACCCACGTGCGCGTCGGGCGGCCGAGGACGTCGTGCGCGACGTGACGCGCGTGGCCGCGGGCGTCCCAGGTGCGCAGCGGGCGGCCGGCGACGTCGGCCAGCGCCCAGCGCGCGCCGGCGTCGGGGCTGTCGGCGTACAGCACGGCGCCGGCGAGATCGTGCGTCTCGCGCAGCACGGCGACGCCGCGCGCGTCGATCACCGCGCGCCGGCGCCCCTGCACGTCGAGCACGACGCGCGTCGCCGCCCGCTCCTCCACCGGCGGCGCGTCGGCGGGGGCGCCGGCGGGGACCCACCGGTTGTGCGTCACCGTCAGGAACGCCCGCCCGAGCGGGTCGGCGTGGACGACGGCGGGCGTCGCGGCGTGGCGCGCGGTGGCCACGGCCGCGGCGCGCTCGCTCTCGCCGAGCGCGCCGTCGATGCGCGCGGCGTGCCAGGTGGGGAGGACGGCGTCCGTCGGGAGGCGCGCGAGGAGGGGGCCGACGTCGACGTCCGCCGTCGGGTCGGCGACGAGTGCCGTGTCGCACCCGTCCCACCGCGCCTCGCCCCACGCGCCGACGACGACCTTCTCCCACGTGCGGTCGGGGCGCACCGTCGCCACCGCGCGCCCCACGGGGTCCCAGCAGACGATCGGGCTCACGCCGACGCGCACGTCGCCCTCGTACGCGTGCGTGTCGGTGAAGAACGGCTCGAACGCGCGCACGACGTTCCCCTTGTTGTCGCGCACCGTCCACCCGCTCCCCACCCAGCGCGGGGCGACCGCGTCGGCGGTCATTCGCGGCCGTCCGCCGTCGAGCACGATCGCCCCGGTGGCCGGGTCGCGCTCCGGGACGGGCCCCGGCTCGGCCGGCAGCTTGCGCTGCAGCTCGCGCCCCAGCCCGTCGGCGTAGGCGAACGTCTGCCGCACGCGCGGGCGCTCTCCGGGGGGGAGCGCGGCGGCATGCGTCTCGCGCGTCAGCGTGCACACCACGGTCGGCGACGGCCGCGCGAGGTGGCGCGTGCGCGCCCACGCGTGCGGGTCGTAGAGCACGCGCGCCGTCGCCCCCTGCAGCAGCGCGTGCGGATCGGCCGTCGGGTCGGCGAGGTGCGCGAGGACGGCCGCGTCGTCGGGGTCGGGGTCGAAGCCGTCGAGCGTGTCGCCGAGCGCCTCGCCGGGCTTCCCCATCACCGCCGTCCCCACCACCAGCCCGAGCGCGTCCACGGCGACGGCGGCGCGGTTGCCGTTGGCGTCGGTCACGAGCACCGGGTGGAGCGCGCGGTAGTCGTTCCCGTCGCCCGCGAGCGCGCCGTCGGCGTCGCGCTCGCCGGCGGTGACGCGGTTGCCGAGCGCGTCGCGCGTCTCGCGCACCAGCAGGTCGTGGGCGTCGTACCGCACCACCGACTCGGTGGCGAAGCCGGGGCGGTGGAACGGATCGCGGACCCGGCGCGGGAGGAAGAAGTGCGCGCGCGCCTCGGCCAGCTCGACGGCGGGCGCGTCGTCGGCGCCGGGGGAGAGGTACGTCCGCCCCGACGGCGCCCACCACCCGTCGCTCCCCTCCAGGCGCACGTAGCGCCCCTCGTCGGCGAGCGTCGCGTCGTCGGCGCGGCCGCCGAGCGCGCCGGCGAGGAGCCCGGGGGTGAGGGCGAGCGTCCAGCTCTCCCCGGCGATCGCGCGCGGCTGCAGGGTACCCAGCGGGAGGAGCGCGTCGGCGTCGCCGGCAGCGGTGCCGAGGTCGTCGGGGCGCCAGCGCGTGCGCGCGTGCGCGAGCAGCCGCTTCTCGAGCCGGCCGGGCGTCGGCTCCGCCTCGGGGGGGATCGGCGCCGCCGCGTCGAGGGCGGCGCGCACCGCATCGAACGACAGGCGGGGCGCGCCCGCCTCGGGGGCGAGCCCGGTGAGCTCCCACTCCCGCCTCTCGCAGGCGAGCGGGGCGCGCCACGCATCGTCCGCGTCGATCGCGCTGGTGTACGCGGCCTCGCTGGCGGTGGCGAGGAGCCGCGCCTGCACCGCCTGGTCCTCGGGGGAGAGCGCGGGGTCGGGGCGCCGCCGCCCGTAGGCCACGGCGGCGGCGCGCAGCACGTGGCCCCAGTCGTCCACGGCGAGGGTGAGCTCGTGGCGCACGCGCGGGTCGGCCGGGTCGCGCTCGTAGTGGAACGTCACCGCCTCGCGCGGATGGGCGTGGAGGACGGCGTGGCGGTTCCCCGCGCGCGGCTGCACGAGGCGGACGGCGAGCGTCCGCTCGGTGACGACGTACGGGTGCGGCGCACGCGCGCTCCCGTCGAGCGCGTACGTCTCCTGCCGCAGCAGCGCCCCGCGGAGCGCCCGGCACGCCTCGCGCGCCTCGTCGTCGGCGAGGCCGGCGGGGAGGACGGTGTCGGGGAGGAGGAGGGCGCGCGCCGCGGCGTCGTCGAGCCCCGGCTCGCGCCAGTACTCCCCCGCGTCGCCGTCGTCGCGGAGCCCGGCGTGGAAGTCGGAGACGTGGTCGCGGTCGAGCCACGCGCCGGTGTGGAACCACGTCTTCGTGTGCACCGGCGGGACGTGCGACGCGGCGTCCTCGTTCGTCGCCGCGCCGGGCTCCCCGGCGGGCGCCGGGCCGAGCGCAGGGATCGTCTCGGTGTCCCACCGCTCCACCATCCCGAAGCCGCGGAACTCGCGCTCCACCGGGTCCCAGTGGCCGTGGTGGTAGGCGTGGCGCGAGACGAAGCGGTTGCCGCTCGGGTGGTCGAGCGTCTCGACGCGCTCGACGACGTGCACGGGGAAGGGGAGGCGCGCGAGCCACGGGCGCCCCGCCAACCGGTCGGCGAGCTGGAAGCGCGTGGAGGGCGCGTACGTCACGCGCGTCTCGGCGCCGAGCCCGTTGGCGGCGCGCACGAGCAGGTGCGGCTTCGTCCCGCCCATCAGGTCCACGTAGCGCATCGGGCGCGCGGCGTCGCCGGGGAGCGGGGAGCTCCAGACGAGGCAGGCGGTCCCGTTCCCCAGCAGGTCCACCACCTGCACCGTCGCGGGGTCGTCGACGCGCGGGAAGCCAGCGAGGCGCCGGCGCGCGCCCCACGCGCCGCCCGACTGGTTGAACCAGAGGTCGACGCCGTCGGCGCCGAAGTAGAGCAGGTCGGCGACGCCCGAGCCGTCGACGTCGGCGAGGCGCACGCGCCGCGGGTCGAAGCGGTCGGGGAGGTCGAGCCGGGGTGCGCGGTCCATCGTCACGCGCGCGCCGAAGCGGCCGTGGCCGAGGTTGGGCCACCAGGCGACCTCGCCGTTGCGCACGCGCACGAGGTCGGCCAGCCCGTCGCCGCTCATGTCGGCGAGGAGGACGGCGCTCCCGGCGTCGGCGAGGAGCAGCCGGGGGGCGAGCGCCTCGTCGGCCGCGAGCGCGACGCGCCGCGGGGCGTCGAACCCCGCCTCGCCGAGCGACGGATACCAGACGAGCGCGTCGTCGGCGGGCACGAGCACGTCGGCGAGCCCGTCGCCGGTGAGGTCGACGAGCCGCAGGTCGGGATCGTCCCAGTCGACCGTCGGCGCGCTGCGGAACGGCGTGTAGCTCCCCCAGCCGACGCCGGGGTCGCGCTCGTGGAACCCGGGCGCGGCGCGCTCCAGCCGCACGAGGTCGGGGCGCCCGTCGCCGGCGAGGTCGAGGAATCGGGTCCCCGCCTCGTCGGGGCGCGCGGGGGCGGGGATCGTCGGCACCGGGGCGCTCGCCCCCAGCCGCGCCGCGGGGGCGCCGTCGTCGCCAACGGCGACCGGGGAGAGGTTGGGGGCGAACGTCCACGCGCCCGCCGTCTCGCTCAGCACCCCCGCCACCCCCTCCCCGTCGAGGTCGAGCCACCGGTGGCGCACCCCGTCGACCCCCGCGGGGAGCCCCTCGAGCGACGCGGCGTCCACCTCGCGCACCGCGTCCTGCACGACGGCGCGCGAGTACTCGAACTCCACCGGCGGGAGCGCGCGGCGCAGGTACGACCCGTCGGCGCGCCGCCGGAACCCCGCCTGCGTCACCGCGCGCAGGCAGGAGAGCGCGGTCCCCGCCGCGTCGGCTCCGGCGTCCACCGCGTGCGTCAGCTCGGTGGCGCGCACGAGGCAGGGCGCGTCGCCCAGCTCGGGGAAGTGGTGGAACACCAGCACGCGCCGGCACAGCCGGTAGCTGCGCAGCTCGAAGCCACCGCGGTACGACGAGTACGGGTCGGGGCGGCACGGCCACGGGGCCGCGGGCTCCGGCGTCGGCCGGTCGGCGTCGTGCTCCCCGTAGTCGAACACCACCTCGAACATCCAGTCGGCGGGGAGCGGCGCGGCCGGGTCGATCGCGAGCGCGTCGAGGTAGGGGGTGCGGTTCCCCCAGCGGACGCGCTTCGGGTGGCGGGCGGCGGCGCGCGCGGCGTCGGTGCGGTGCCGCTCGTGCGCGAGGGCGAGGTCGACGCCGCGCGAGTCCTCCGCGGCGTACTCCCAGGCGATCGCGTTGCCGTGCACGTCGTGGCTCGCGGCGGCGAGCCACGTGAGGATGCGCGCCGGGTCGTCGGGGTCGGCGACGCGGGTCGCGGCGCTCGTGCCGTACCAGGTGGTCACGCCGTCGGGCGCGATGGTGCGCCAGCAGACGTCGGCCGCGTCGGCGCGGCGGGTCCACCGCTCGACGCGGGCGAAGAGCCCCTCGGTGCGCGGGCGCCAGCGGCGCACGTCCCACTCCGCGCCCCCGACCAGGCGGCGCGCGACCGGGGCGGGGCGCCACGCGCCGCCCTCCTCGACGAGCAGGGGGACGAGGTCCTCCGCGCCGGCGAGGACGAAGGTGTCCGAGTCCTCGGCGTCGGCGTAGCGCGGGACGCCGCGGTCGGTGCGCCGGGCGACCTGCGGGAGGGCGAGCGTCCAGCCGAGCCCGAAGGGGGAGTTCCCCGCCCCCGAGTCGTAGGCGAGGGCGAGCGAGGGCCCGAAGCCGCCGCGCCCGGGCGGGGTGGCGATCGGGACCGTCATCGCGCCGGTCCCGGTGGCGGGGTCGGTCCCGAACGTCTCGCCGATCCCGCGGATGGCGCCGCCGCCCCTGGGGAGCGAGACGGCGGGCGCGCGCACCCCGGGGGCGGCGTGGGGGGCGCCGTCGGTCGGAGGGCTGGGCGTCACGGGGCACCTCCCGCGCGGGATGCCCGTGCGGCGCGCCGGCCGGCTTCTCCGGCGCTCGCGCCGCGCGTCGCCCTGACGTACCGTCTTCCGGGCAGGGCGTCAAGCTCCCGAGGCGGACGCGGCCGGGGCCCGGCTCCCGGTCACCTCACCGCGAACGCCACCAGCTCCGCCTCCTCGCCGCCCCCGGTGGCGATCACCACGTACTGCCGTCCGTCGCCGGCGCGGTACGTCACGGGGTTGGCGTAGCCGCGCCCGGCGCGCAGCCGGTGCTCCCACAGCACCCGCCCGTCGCGCGTGTCGAGGGCGTAGAGCACGTCGCCGCCCCCGGTGGCGAAGAGCACCCCGCCGGCGGTGACCGTCCCGCCGGGGGCGCCGGCGACGCCCGTGGGCGGGATCGCGAGCCCGCGCAGCAGCGGGTGCTCGCGCACGGCGCGCGTGTCGCCGAGCGGCACCTGCCACTTCCGCTCTCCGGTGTCGAGGTCGATCGCCGTCATCGTGCCGTACGGCGGCTTGATCAACGGGAGCGCCTCGGGGGGCGTGTGGTCCCCCTTGAGCGAGTCGGGGTCGGCCGTCACCGACAGCTCGCTGGCGCGCAGGTCCACCGTGTACGCGTAGCCGATCGTGTCGTTGGGCACTCCCTCGACGATGCGGAAGAGCGCCGGCGACTCGGTCCCCTTCACGTAGACGGTGCGCGTCACCGGGTCGAACGCCGTGCTCCCCCACCCGGCGCCGCCGATGACGCCGGGCATCGTGATCGTCCCCTCGAGCGACGGCGGCGTGAAGATCGGGCCGCTGCGATGGCGCCGGAACACCGCCAGGGCGCGCGCCCTGAGCTCCGGCGTGAAGTCGATCAGGTCGGCCTCGGTGATCCCCTGTCGCGCGAACGGCGCCGGGCGCGTCGGGAAGGGCTGCGTCGGCGCGGCGCGCTCCCCCGGCACGTCGCTCGCCGGCACCGGGCGCTCCTCGATCGGCCACACCGGCGCTCCGGTCTCGCGGTCGAGCACGTAGAGGAACGCCGTCTTCGCCGGGACGATCACCACGTCGCGCGGGCGCCCCTGCCAGCGCATCGTCGCCAGCACCGGCGGCGCCGGCAGGTCGTAGTCCCACAGCCCGTGGTGCACCGTCTGGAAGTGCCACACGCGCCGCCCCGTGCGCGCGTCGAGCGCCACGACCGACTCGGCGAACAGGTTGTCCCCCTTGCGGTCGCCGCCGTACCAGTCGTTCGACGGGGTGCTCACCGGGAGGAAGACGAGCCCGCGCGCCGTGTCGACGCTCATCGGCGCCCACACGTTCGTGTGCCCCATGTACTTCCAGGAGCCGTCCTCCCACGTGTCGACGCCGAACTCCCCGGAGTCGGGGATCGTGTGGAAGCTCCACACCCGCTTCCCGGTGCGCGCGTCGAACGCCTGCACGTCGCCCGGCGGGTCCTCGCGATAGCGCAGCCGGTCGCCGACGCCGTTGCCGACGATCACCAGGTCGCCGACGACCACCGGCGGCGAGGTGTTCGTGTAGTGCAGCCGGTTGACTGGGCGGCGGAGCGTCGCCGTCAGGTCGACCGCGCCGTCGGCGCCGAACGACGGGATCGGCCGCCCGGTCGCCGCGTCGAGCGCCACGAGGCGCCAGCGCGCGTTGACGAAGACGCGCCGCGGGCGCCCCGCCGAGCGCGCGTCGGTCCAGGTGGCGACGCCGCGGTGCACGAAGCCGGTGCCGTTCGACGGCTGCCCGGCGCGCCACGCCTGCGGGTCGTGGCGCCACAGCTCGCGCCCGGTGCGCGCGTCGAGCGCGGCGACCGCCGCGTACGGCGTCGAGACGTAGAGCGTGTCGCCGACGATCACGGGGGAGGCCTGGAAGAGCCCCGGGCGCGCCGGCTTCTGGTCGGGGCCCGCGGCGACGGCGCGCTCGCCGGTGCGCCACGTCCACGCGACCGTCAGCCGCGCGACGTTGCCGCGGTGCACGTCGGCCAGCGGCGACCAGCGCATCGCCCCCGGGTCGCCGCTCGGGTGCGTCCAGGCCACCGC
>ERZ1066121.2784-NODE-2784-length-10567-cov-11.589517_pt1 | contig 10567 bp, 5 predicted proteins | sample MGYA00382768_ERZ1066121 | MGnify/ENA primary metagenome ERZ1066121 (study PRJEB33369, sample SAMEA5778351) | biofilm metagenome | biome: Industrial cooling water; feature: Water cooling tower basin; material: Biofilm | place: United Arab Emirates | collected... | reverse complement strand
GCCTTCAGCGGGCCGGCGTCGACGGCGTCGAATCCCATGCGCCGCGCCAGTGCGAGCACCTCGGCACGGGCGTCGGCATCGTCGGCCGCCACCGGCATGAACACGGCGCCGTCGAGGCGCTGCGGGTCGGCCATGTTTTCGGCGCCGGTCACGTTGAAGGCCTTGACCACGCGGGCGTTGTTCGCCTTCGCGGCGATCTCCTCGGCCGCCGAGGTGGTGGTGCCCAACGACAGCCCGGCCAGGCCCGGCGCCAGCGGATTGGTGGCGTCGATCAGGATGCGGCCATCCCAGTCGGCGATATCGCCAGCGATGGCGATCGCCGCGCTGTAGGGCACGGCGAGAATGGCGATGTCGCTCGCCGCCACGGCGTCGGCGACACTGCCGATGCGCGCGCCCAGGCCGGCGGCCAGCTCGGCATATTTTTCCGGTTCGGGTACGCCGAAATACACGCGGTCGCCCGACCTGGCGAGATTGCGGGCGAGCGCGGCACCGACATTGCCGGCGCCGAGGATGGCGATGGTGGATGAAGATGCAGTCATGCGATGTCTCCCTGCGTTGGGTGTGCGAATCATGGGGATGCGAAGCACAGGCTCCGCCCGATGTGGATGGCGTCGCGAATCACGTGAGCGGATGGGTCTTCGGGCTCGCGATCCGGTTGGCGCGTGTGTTGGAGCGCGTGCCTGCAGCCCGGGCTCGGCAGGCCACGCTCCGCAACTCACGCTCAGCAAGTCACGCTCAACACCCCAGGGCTTCGATGACCAGACGTGCGGTCTCGGCACCGGAGAAGTTCTGCTGGCCGGTGATCAGGTTGCCGTCGCGCACCGCGAAACTGCGCCACAGCCCGGCCTGCACGTAGTTCGCGCCGATCCCGCGCAGGGCGTCCTCGATCCGCCACGGCATCAGGTGCGTGCCGCGCGGCAGCAGCTCGTAGCTCCAGACCGCCTCGTCGGCGAAGTCTTCCTCGACGTTGGCGAAGCCGGTGACGGTCTTGCCCTTGGCGATGTACTCGCCGTCGGCGTTCTTCGCGTACTTCAGCACCGCGACGCCGTGGCAGAGCGCGGCGGCCACCTTGCCGGCGGCGTGGAAGGCCGCGAACGTGGCGTGCAGGTCTGTGGCGGCCTCGAAGCTGAACATCGGCGACTGGCCGCCCGCGACCACGATGGCGTCGAACGCATCGACATCGATATCGCCCGCCTTGCCGGTGGATTCGAGCAGCGCCACCAGCTCCGGCGTGTGCAGGAAGCCCTGGCTGATCAGGTCGGACCTGCTGTAGCCGCTGGGGTCGTTGGGGTCGCTCATCGCATCGCCCTCGACCTTGCCGCCGTCGGGGCTGAACAGCACGACCTCGTAGCCGGCCTCGACGAAGGCGACGTACGGATGGGTCAGCTCGCTCCACCAGAAGCCGACCGGCCAACCGGTGACGGTGGACACGGCGGGGTTGGCCAGCACCAGGGCGATGCGCTTGCGGCGGCTGGGGTCGAGGACATTGGGGTCTTGCAGGCTCATGTGCGCTCCAGGGGTCGGGAAGGTGCGCACAGCATGCTCGTCGCTTGATTCTGGATAAATCACGCGATAAAAGACCATTCGTTGCCCATATCGACAACAATTCCCATGGATCTCGACCACTACCGCGCCCTGGCCACCGTGGTGCAGAGCGGCAGCTTCACCCGTGCCGCAGAACGGCTGCGCACGCAGAAGGCCAGGATCAGCAGACAGATCAAGGAGATGGAAACCGAACTGGGCGTGCGTCTGCTGGAGCGCACCACCCGGCGGCTGCGCCTGACCGAGGTGGGCAAGGAAATCTACGAGCGCAGCGTGGGCATCCTGGACGCGGTCGAGGACACCCAACGCATCGCCCAGGCCGTGCACGGCGAGCCGCACGGCCTGCTGCGGCTGACGATGCCGCTGGAGTTCGGCCTGCTGGCCGGGTTCGACTGGGTGCGCGAGGTGCTGGCCCGGCATCCGCAGCTCACCATCGAGCTGGACAGCTCCTCGCGGGTGCTGGACATGGTGCACGAGGGTTTCGACCTGGCGATCCGCGTGGGTGCCCTGCCCGATTCGCGGTTGGCCGCACGCCGGCTGGGCGAGCTGCACTACGGCCTGTACGCCTCGCCCGAGTACCTGGCCCGCCATGGCAGACCGGAAGCGCCGGAGGCGCTGCGCACGCACCATCTCATCGCGTTCGCGCCGGCCGGGCGGCCGGCGCCGCTGCGTCTGGAGCGTGCGGACGTGCCGCAGATGACGCTCGACATCGCCCCGCGCCTGCGCGTGGACAGCCGCTACGCCCAGCGCGATGCGGTGCTGGCGGGGCTGGGGATCGGCGAGAACCTGCAGATGATCGCGGCGCCGGAGGTGGCGGCTGGCCGCCTGGTGCGGGTGCTGGCCGAATGGACGCGCCCGCCGGTGCCGGTGCATGCGGTGTTCCCGAGCCAGCGCTATCTGACGCCCAAGGTGCGCGCGTTCGTCGACCATGCGCGGCGGCATTTTCCGGGCGCGAGTGTTTGATCGATCGCGTCGCGTGCTTCGGCTCGCGGACGGCTGCGGCAAGGACGCGATGGGAGGATCGTGCCCTGTGTCCCGGTCATGGTGCCGATGCGCGGCCGGCGGCGGCGAAGACGACGTCCCGCCTGATACCGGAGGACCGCAGATGCCGTGCGCGACGCATGCGCATCGTGCGCGACCGCATGCCCGGAACCGTGACACACGATCCAAAGTCGGGAGTGCGTACACTGGGTGCCCACCCCACAGGAGTGTTCGACCATGGCTTTCAAACGCACCGCCACCGCACGCTGGGAAGGCGATCTGATGTCCGGCAAGGGCGCGATGAGCACGCCGCAGAGCGGGCTGTTCGCCGACCAGAACTTCTCGTTCCGCACCCGCTTCGGCGACGAGACCGGCACCAACCCCGAGGAGCTGCTGGCCGCCGCGCACGCCGGCTGTTTCAGCATGGCGCTGTCGGCCGTGCTCGGCAAAGCCGGCTTCACCCCCACCCGCATCGAGACCCGCGCCGACGCCAGCATGGACCCCGGCATGGACCCGGGCCCCACCGTCACCGGCGTGCTGCTGACCGTGGAGGCCGACGTGCCCGACATCAGCGCCGAGCAGTTCGCCGAACTGGCCGAGGCCGCCAAGGCCGGCTGCGTGATCTCCCGTGCGCTGTCGGTGCCGGTGACGCTGAACGCGACGCTGCGCTGAGCGCGGGCCCGCACAACGCGGCTGCATCGGACGACGGCCTGCCGGGGAAGCCCCCCGGCAGGCCGTCGTCGTCTGCGCCGGATCGGCTCAAAGGCGGCCGCTCGGATGCGCGCTCGGGTACGGCGACAGCAGTGCCGCTTCCTGGCGCATCAGTTCCGTGCGCAGCATGTCCGCCGTCAGCACGACCTGCTGCGAGGTGAGCCCGCCGGGCAGCGCATCGTCCGCGATCGGTGTGGGGAAGGCGCCGTCGAACACGAGCAGGTTGATGTTCTCGATGGGGTCGTGCTCGAGGTTGTACAGCTCCCACTGGTCGGGCGCCGGGTCCGGGCTCCACGGGTCGCAGTAGCGCACCAGCTTCCACGCGCCGGAGCGCAGCGCGCGCACGTGCGCCGGTTGCGGCACCGGCCCCGGCGCGAGATCGGGCAGGTACCGGTGCGGCAAGCTGCCGTCCTCTGTGTCGTTGCCCTCCTCCGAACCGTCGCCATCGGGCGGCGTGCGCAGCAGCTCCACCGTGGCCGCGAACACCGCGTACTGCCGCTGCGACTGCACGTTGTGCGGATCGTCGTCCGGCGGGAGCGGTTCGGTGATCATGTCGTCGGTGACGAACAGCACGCCCTTGCGCTCCTGACCGTCCGGACCGACCACCGGGCCACCGCCGGCCTCGATCACGGGCACCAGATCCGCACCGGGCAGCGGCGCGGCGGTGTGGGTCTTGGACAGGTTGCGGCGCGCGCGCTCGATCTGCTCCCGGTCGGCACCGGCCAGCGAGAGCAGCGTGGGCAGGATGTCGATGTGGCTGGTCTGCGCGTCGATGCGGCGCGGCACGTCGCGCTCGGAGTTGTACTGCTTGTGCGAGATCAGGAACGGCACATGCACCGCTTCCTGATACGCACAGTGCCACTTCTCGATCATCATCCCGTGGGATGCGCCGTATTCGCCGTGGTCGGAGGCGAACACCACCACGGTATCGTCGCGCAGGCCCGTCTCTTCCAGCGTCTGCAGCACGCGCAGGATGTGGCGGTCCACCATCGCGATCATGTAGGCGTAGTACTGCAGGAATCCCACCGCCGCGCCGTCCGCATCGTGCTGCAGCTGGAACGGGATCGGGATGCCCAGCGTGGCCTTGACCGCGTTCCGCAGCACGGTGTCGGGATCCCCGCCCGCCGCCTGGGCGATGCTCAGCCCGGTCTTGGCCGCCAGGCCCAGCGCCACCTTGTAGGCATAGTCGTACTGCGCGCGCGGCTTGTTGTTCCGCAGCAGGTCCTCGCCCTGCGTGGGCGAGGCCGTGGCGCAGTCCTGTGGCAGGCCCAGCGGGTTCATCGGGATGCGGAAGGTGCCGTCCTGCGGCGTCGCGCTGAACGTGCCCGGCAGCGGCACCGGCACCGACCCGCCCGGCCCCACCCGCGGCTGCTCCAGGCGCTCACCCTCGGGGAACTGCGGATCGAGCGCGCGCGGCAGCGTGGGATAGGTGGCGATGTCGTGCGGGTTGGTGAACGAGCACACCGCGAACCAGGGCTGCGGCGTCGGCGTCACCGGGCTCATCGGCAGATTGCCGGCCGCCCGCCCGCTGACCCGCGCATACGGCACGCCAAGCGCACGATTGCGCAGGAACGTGCAGGCCAGGTCGGCGAACTGGTAGTCGCGATACGCGCCCATGTTGTTGGTCAGCGAGCCGTGCGGCTCGGGCCACGACAGCTCCCAGTCGCCGAAACCGAAGCCTTCCAGCGTGTGCTCCGGCGGGTCGCTCACATGCCACTTGCCGAAGTAGTGCGTGCTGTAGCCGATCTCGCGGAAGTAGTCGCCGATGGTCGGCGCCCCGTCGGCCTTCAGCCACGGGAAATTGTGCGCATCGCCGCTCTTGAACAGGCCGTCGGTCTGGGTGACCCCGGTGCGCGGCCCGTACTGGCCGGTCATGATGCTCGCACGGCTGGGAATGCAGGCCGATTCCGCGATGGTGTGGTCGGCGAACACCACCCCGTACTCGCGCAGCTTGCAGAACCCCGGGTAGTACTGCGCCCATGCGTTGCCGGCCGGGTCGATGTCGCCGAGGAAATTCAGCACCTGCTTGATGCCATCGGCGAAGCCCGCACTGCCGTATCCCGCGTTCGGGTCCGGACCTGGATACACCAACTGATCGACCATGATCATCAGGATGTTCGGCCGCGCCTTGCGCTGCGCGATGGCGGTCTGGATCTGCTCGATCTTCGGGTGATCGGCGCTGGAGCTCGTCCCGCTGGTGCCGCTCCCGCTGTCCGTCCCGTTCCTCTGCCCCGTCTTCGCCGTCATGGCGCTCTCCGTATCCGTGATGAGTAATGCGCGTCGTGCGCAGTAGCCGGCGCCTGGCCGGTGCGGCGATGCTAGCAGGCGCGTCGGCGGCACGTGAGAGCGGTTGCCCTAGCAGGAGGGGCTTCAGCCTCGACATTCGTCTGCTCATGTCCCCCACGCCCGGGTTGGTGCGATGTCGTGGGTCGATGTCGTGCGCGGGTGCCAAGTCGGCATCGGGCACGGAGGCGTGGGGCGTTGAGACGAGAGCCGCGAAGTGGAGCGTGCGGAGGTCAGGGCTTCATTATCCATCCAGCGACGCGACCGCGCCGTCCAGCATCGCCAAATCCTTGCGGAACTCCGGATGCTCCGGCCAACGCTGCACTAGTGCCTGCACGATGGTCTGAGCGCGCGTCCAGCGGGCGCGCTGACCGGCCGTATCGCCCTGTGCGCCACACGCGCCCCCTAATTTGAACAAGATCACCATGAGATCGCGCTGCCAGCCGGCGTTCTCTGGGGCGCATTCCGCCAACTCCTCGCGGATTCGAAGAGCATCCTCATAGTGTTGCTGCGAGCCCACCGGATCGCCCTTCATTCGGAGCGTATTGCCAAGCCTCTCGAAGCTCACACTCAGATCGCGCTTCCAGCCGGTACGATCCGGATTGCTCGCAACCACAGCCTTGATGATCTGATGAGCAGCCTCGTAATGCCTCTGTGCTTTCACCAGATCGCCTTGCGCCTGCATTACATCGCCGAGCTTGTTGTAGCTGACACTGATATCGCGCTTAAGGCCGGCATTCTCCTGATCGCGCTCCGCAAGTGCTTCACAAATGTGAAGACTTGACTCGTAACGCTGCTGCGCCAATGCAAGGTCACCCTGCTTCTGCAGCACGTCACCGATTCTGTCCAAGCTCACGCTCAGATCACGCTGCCAATGGGATTGCCCTGGATACCGCGATGCCAGCTCCTCGCTAATTCGAAGATCAACCTCGTAACACTGCCGAGCTCCCGCCAAATCACCCTGTGCCAACAATACTTGGCCTAGATTGGTCTGGCTCACGCCCAATTCGCGCTGCAATTCGTCATTTTCCGAATTGCGTGCCACGAGTGCCTTGATGATCTCTAGGGCGATCTCGTAACGCCGCTGCGCACCCGAGAGATCTCCCCGTTCAGTCAAGACCGATCCTTGGAGATTGTGGATGGCGCCCGCTACCCGCTGCCAATCGACATCGTTCTTCTGCGCGTCGGCGATTCGCTGCCACCACACCTCCACCATGTCCAGCACCGCCCAGCGCTCGCCCAAACGCCCCAAGGCGTCCAGCTTTTCCTCATGGACATAGAGCAGATTGCAGACCAGTTCATCCCATCCCGACGGCGGACGGCACGCCTGCAGCAGCGTCTGCACGTGCGCAAGCGACTCGGCGGGCGCGTTGGCGGCCAGCTCGGCCTGCAGTTGCCGGTCGGTCCATTGCATCAGCCGCTGCAGCATCGCGTCGCGCCGCTCGGGCTCCAGGCCGCCCGCCAACGCCGCGGCGAAGCGGTGGCCCAAGGCATGGCCGAAGTGCCAGCGCTCGGACTGTGCCTCGGCCTCCCACTCCAGCAGCCGGCTCTGTACGCACTGCCTGATTGCAGCCTGCTGCGCGTCGGGCGCCAGTTCAGTCGCCGCACACAGGGCGGACAGTGGGAACGGCGCGTGCGCCAGCAGGCCGGCGGCGGCCAGCGTGTCGTGTGCATTCGTATCGAGCAGGCGCACGCTGCGCTGAAACAGCCACTGCAGGGTATGCCGGGTGTCCTCGGGGTCGTGCAGTACGCGCGTCGGCTGCTGGTGCAGCTCCTCGATCAGCTGCTGCGGACGCAGGCCGCCGCGCTGCAGCAGGCCGCCGGCCCAGGTCAAGGCCAGCGGATGACGCCCGAGGCCTTCCGCCAGCGCCCTGCGCACGGCTGGCTCGACGGGCAAAGGTGCGCCTGTGGTCAGGTGCACCAACAATGCGTCGGCTTCACCCTCGCTGAGTGGCGCATCCAGCGTGATTTGAGCCACCGGCGACGTCGGCGTGGGTCGGGTGAGCCACAGCACGCTGCCCTCCCACTGCAGCGGGTCGATCAGGCTGTGACGGGTGGGGCGCTGGCTGCCGTCTGCACGCAATCCGCCGTCGGCCTCCTCGCCGCCTTCGACAATCAGCAGCAGCTGCTTGCCGCGGCAGGCTTCGCGGGCGCGGAGGTCGTCGGTGGTGTTCTGCGGCAGGTCGCGTCCACCCAAGGCATCGGCGATTTCCCGCCACGCCGCCTGCGGTTGGTCCTTCTGCTGGTACAGATCGAGATAGACGATGCCGTCGGGGAATGGCGTCTCCGCCAATCGCTCCCTCGGCCGCTCGCCCAGCATGCGGTGCAGGGCTTCCGCGGCCAGCGCGGTCTTGCCCAGGCCGGCGGCCCCGGCGACCACGGTGTTGCGTTCGCTGCCCAAGCGGGTCACCAGTGCCTTGACCTCTTTGTTGCGACCGAAGAACTTCGAGGCGGCGCGGGGAAGTTGGCAGGGGGTGACCGAGAGGCGCGCGGCTTGCGGTTGATCTGCGGGCAGGTGGACGTGAACGGCGACCTTGCGCACGAATGCTCGGTCCATCGTTCTGGGCATGAGTTCGACAAGGGATGCCACCGACGCTGGCGGCTGCATGCGCGCAGGCAAGCCCTGCAGGATTTCCCGCAGACGCTCACACACAGGGTCGTCCTGCTGCAGCGGCTTGCAGATGCTGCCGTGATCGCGATCCAGTCCATCCGGGCGCCTGCCGATGCCCGGATTGGCGGAAGTCGAGTTCACCACGAGCATGTCGCTACCGGCGATGCCGATGGTTTCGTAATAGGCATGCGTCTGGATGCCGAAGTCACCGGCATGGGCCTTGTAATACTCCGCCAGGCTTTCCAGATGCGCGCCATGGGCCTGCAGGTCATCGACGATGACGGACGCCCGCAGCAGGCTGCGCAGGTGTCTGGCGAGTGTGGCCAGATCCGCGCCATGGTGCGGCGTGGCCAGGAACAGTACATCGCTGATCGACGATGCCAGAGCTTTCTCGCGCGGCTCCCGCGACATGGCCGCCGTGTGGATGAGCTGTTTGACCAACAAGCCGCCAAGGCTGTGGCAGACGAAGATCAGCGGTTTGCGCCCCAAACCTTTCTGGACGAGTCGGTCAAGCGTCGTGCCCGCACGTCGCTCCAGCGGTGTGGCGTGCCCGCTGCGTGTCTGCGATCTCTGCAATTGGATGAACAGCCCGCCGAGGGCTCTGAGCCAGTGCGGCCATTTCGACAAGGCGGCCGGGTAGCCCAGCGTCCAAACACCGATCTTCGGGAATTCCTCCATCACCCAGTGCGGCCAGGAGGTGTCTTCGGTCTCGCCGTGGCGCCAGGTCTTGAACGGGTCACCCATCAGGCCGTGGACGAACACCACATCGGCCTTCCGTGCCGGGTCCGTGCAGGCATCTGAAATCGCATGAAGCTCGGACATTCCCTTCCCCTGTGCCGCATCGCGCTGTCTTCGACGGATGATGCCACGGGATCGGCGACGGGAAGGCTGGTCGAGCACGGTGGCGGTGTGGTGATGGGCGTGCCTGGTCGCGGCTGAAGCCGCTCCTACGGGGGGACGTGGGAGGACAGGGGGTGAACGGGGGTGCCGGGCGCGGGCCTTCCCTGCGATAATGCCGCCCTTGGCCCCGTAGCTCAGCTGGATAGAGCGGTCCCCTCCTAAGGGACAGGTCGCACGTTCGAATCGTGTCGGGGCCGCCAGCTTCACCCCACCCAACCGTGCAAACCCGGCCCCATTCGGCCGGACCGTCCCGTCGAACCGCACGTGCCGGCATCGGCCTGTCAGAGCCGGCCTGTTGAGCCTGCCTGTTGCGCTGGCCCATCGGCTTCGGCAGGGCATGACTTGCGCCGGGAGGTGTGTTGCCGGCACGTTGCATACCGTTCGCATCGCTTTCCCTTCACGTTCGATGCCGGCACGCCTCCCTGCAGGCGCTCGACCGGCGTTCGACCAGCCATCCCAGGAGTCGTCCCATGTCGCATCCCGTTCTCACCGCCCTTGGCCTCGGCGCCAGCGAATCCGGCACCTATCTCGGCAGCGGGGAGTGGTCGAAGACCGCGGACGCCGGAGTCCTGGAGCCGGTCAACCCGACCACCGGCGAGGTGCTGGGCAGGGTGCTGGCCTCGTCGCAGGCCGATTACGACCTGATCGTCGAGCGCGCGCAGGCCGCGTTCAAGGTGTGGCGCACCACCCCGGCGCCGCGTCGCGGCGAGGCCATCCGCCTGTGCGCCGAAGCGCTGCGCAAGCACAAGGACGCGCTGGGTTCGCTGGTGGCGCTGGAGATGGGCAAGTCCAAGCCCGAGGGCGACGGCGAAGTGCAGGAGATGATCGACATCGGCGAGTTCGCCGTCGGCCTGTCGCGCCAGCTCTACGGCCTGACCATGCATTCGGAGCGCCCCGGCCACCGCATGTACGAGCAGTGGCACCCGATCGGCCTGGTCGGCATCATCAGTGCGTTCAACTTCCCGGTGGCGGTGTGGGCCTGGAACAGCTTCATCGCCGCGGTGTGCGGCGACATCTCGATCTGGAAGCCCTCGCCGAAGACCCCGCTCTCGGCCATCGCCTCGATGAAGATCTGCAACGAGGCGCTGAGGGAAGGCGGCTTCCCCGACATCTTCTTCCTGTTCAACGACGCCGGCAGCGACATCGCCCAGCAGTTCGTCGACGACAGGCGCGTCGGCCTGATCAGCTTCACCGGCTCCACCCGCGTCGGCCGCATGGTCGGCGAGCGCGTGGCGCGGCGCATGGGCCGCTCGCTGCTGGAACTGGGCGGCAACAACGCGATCATCGTCGACCCCACGGCCGACCTGAAGCTGGCCATCCCGGCGATCGTGTTCGGCGCGGTCGGCACCGCCGGCCAGCGCTGCACCACCACGCGCCGCCTGCTGGTGCACGAAAGCCTGTACGACGAGGTGCTGGGCAAGCTGGTCGCCGCCTACAAGCAGGTGGAAGGCAAGATCGGCGACCCCACCGATTCGAAGAACCTCATGGGCCCGCTCAACAGCAGCGACGCCGTGGACGCCTTCCTCGACGCCATCGCCA
>ERZ1066121.2782-NODE-2782-length-10570-cov-6.912791_pt1 | contig 10570 bp, 11 predicted proteins | sample MGYA00382768_ERZ1066121 | MGnify/ENA primary metagenome ERZ1066121 (study PRJEB33369, sample SAMEA5778351) | biofilm metagenome | biome: Industrial cooling water; feature: Water cooling tower basin; material: Biofilm | place: United Arab Emirates | collected... | reverse complement strand
CATTTCCACGGTCTGGATTTGATACCGGCGAACCTGAAGCTCTACAACCTTGAGTACGAGATTGCCGGATATCTTGCACAGAACCAGAGCTTCGATGTCATTGACATGATTGCCGAGGCAATTGACACGATTGTGGATGACTACGACATCGTAGTTATGGATCCCCCCCCAGCTCTAGGAATGGTTTCGATGGCTGTCTTGCAGGCCGCAAACGCGATGGTTATTCCCGCGCCTGCGAGCGTCATCGACTTCGCCTCGACTGTTTCCTTCATCGATATGGCGAGGACAACTATGAAACAGTTGGAGCAGCTGGGAGGACGAGCAATGCCGGCCTATAACTTTATCCGGATTGTCGGTAGCCGCGTTGACGAGGGCAAGTCGATGCACCGTGAAATTTTGACCATGATGCGGCAAGTGTTCGGCAGGTCAATGACCAACGGTGTTCTGAGAACTAGCGCAGAGATTGATAACGCCAGTTCTCGAATGAAGACCGTTTTTGAACTCGAGCGCCCCGTGACCTCACATGAAGTGCACACGCGCTGCATGAAGCAACTCAGTGAGGTTTGTAGCGAAATTGAAGCGGACGTCGTTCGGACTTGGCCGAGCAAGTCGGGTGGTGACATTTAAGCTGTTGCCACGTGGCAACGGTTCAACCCGCTTGTTAAGTAATTGAATATGAAGGATTACGTATTGTGCCTCAAATAGTGAAGTTGGATCGTGCAAGGCTTCTTATAAGCCGTTGCCACGTGGCAACGGCGCTTACAGGCATCAGTGCGCCGCGTTGCCACGTGGCAACGGCATGTGTGGGTGCCTGAGAGTGTCGGGAGACTGAAATGGCAAAAGGCAACAAGGGATTTGGGTCAAGCTTGACCGAGGGCCTCGATGGTCATGCTTTGCCCTCCGCAGAGGGTGCGTCTGAGAGTGTAATGGCAAGTCGCACGCGAAGCCTTGCGCGCATTGCTGCGGGTAAGGTGGTGACCGATCGAACAGAGTGGGTTGACCCGGATCGATGTCGGCCATGGCGTTTGCACAATCGAGATCTTGATCATCTGAATGAAGAAACGTGCCGGGACCTCATTGATGCATTTCTGTCTGCAAAGAGGCAGCGCATTCCCGCCATTGTCCGAAGGTTGCGCGATGACCCCGACTATGATTATGAGATTGTCGCTGGCGTGCGCCGGTGGTGGACAGTCAGGTGGTTGCGGTCTCACCATCACCCCGACTTTGAGTATCTGGTTACTGTTCAGAACTTCACCGATGAGGAGGCTTTTCGGGTTTCTGACATCGAAAATCGCTCTCGCAAAGACATCACTGATTGGGAGCGCGCGAAGGAATATGCTCGGGCTCTCGCGGAGTTTTACAATGGCAGTCTCGGCGAGATGGCGTCGCATTTGAACATTTCGAAGTCGTGGCTGAGTCGCCTCTTGGATGTGGCGCGGCTTCCGCAGCCGATCGTCGCCGCTTTCCCCGATACGCACCTTATCACTGTGAGGATCGCGAGGGACCTGAAGCCGTTAGCGAATGACCCGGCGAGTCGTGCTTTAATGATCGACGAGGCTGATCGGATAGCGAGCGAGAGAAAGCAGGGGAGGGTGGTGCTTACAGGACCTGAAATCGCCAAGCGCCTGATTGCGGCGACGACTATCACGAAGCGCAGAACGATAAAGCAGGAGGAGGTTTGTAATGACAATGGACATGTCCTTTTCCGCTATGTCCGGTCTCCCAATGGAGCCTTGTCGCTCAAAATCCCGGAGCGGAACGAGGTGCCTATTGAGGAGATCGTTGTAGCGATTGAAAGGTTGTTATCGAGCAAATGATCGTCTGGCAGCCGCCGGCGCATTCGCTCGTCTCGGTCTGCCCTGCTGTCTGCATTGACCCGGGCTCCGTCTATGGTGGTGCTGAAGGCCCTCTGACCATTCCCGTCCTCCTAGGGTTTGGCGCGGATGCAGCTGAGTTACTCACTTGCGTTTTCGCATTGCGTCGCCGGTTTTGAAGTTTGATTAGCTTCGCTTCAATCCAATGGGACGTGGCGAAAGAGGGCGTGCGCCTTCTCATTCTCAATGCGCTGCCGAGCTCGGAGGGGTAACGGATCTAAGGATAAAGGCTATGGCGCCGCGCACCGTTCAATTCCGAGGAGTCGCAGAGTTTTCCAGGAGACGGTTTTTGCGCATAATTGCCTCAAGCACGGAAACGAGGTTGCGGCTCGGACGGTCCAATCCGTCCCGAGCGTGCAAGAACCGCGTCAGCAGCGGCCATGGCTGCATCAAATTCATCTAGCGCCTCCCGGCTGAATGGCGACGGGCTTGCCTGAGGTTGGGGCACCGTAGGGCAGGGGGCATTGAGCGCGATGCTGTGAAGATACGTGCCATTAATGCGCTCTTTCGACAAAAGCTTGGCCTTGGCGAGCTTGCCCAGCATGTCGCGCACCCCAAGCCTCGATGCGGCAAGAACGTGCTCGATCTGGCGCGAACTGAGCGGCCCAACGGCAAGCAGCAGCGCTGCCAGTTCGGGCGCCCGTGAAGAGCTGCGCAGCTTAGGGAGGTGATCCACGAGCATCCGATGCTGCACCAAGGTTTCATCGAGCAGCTTCGTGAGCGCCTGCGCTGCCGTTTCAGTCGCGCTGGCAAGCGCATCGTGGCGTTCCTCGGGCTCGAGGTCTCTTCGCAGGGCCGCGAGCGGCAAGGCGCCCGGGAAGGGCAGGAACCGTAAGGCTCCCAGATCATCTGTGAACGCTCCGCCCAAGGAGAGATCAATTGCCCAGATGGGGCTTGGATCGGCCGTGCGTTCAACTACCCGGGCAAAGGCCCCAAGCTCGAGACGGGTTCGTAGCCGCTCGCGCGGAGCAAAGTGCGGATCATTCGCTGCAGCGACCGCAAGCCGTGCAAGATCGCTTGCGTGCCTGGCGCACGTGCTCGCTGCGAGTGACCGGCCCGACGCGATAGTGGCCTCGGTCGCGGCGCGCTCATCGACTGAAACGAAGTCAGGAGCCGCGCGCAGCGCCGCCTGTGCAGCGCGTGCGGCGTCAGCGATCGGCGCGAGGGGATTGTCCGCGAGCGCCATGAGGATCGCTTGCGCCAGCATGCGCGGTGAGCGCGCTCCCATTGGCGCTTCAAGCGCGAGTGTGTCGAGGCCTGCGCGCCAGTGCGCAAAGCGCGTCGGGGTGAAGGCGTGGCGTTCGCTGCGCAGCGCATGGCGAACCATCAGGTCAACGAGGCGATGGGCGAACTGCGAAAGAACCGGGGCAGGGGCGAGGGTGAGCATGCCGGCGAGGCGGCCGAGCGCCAGCGCTGCACGTTCGTAACCGGTCGAATGGTGTCCAGCAGCAAACTTTTCCAGGATCGGGTCGTCGAAGCGCATCATGTATGTATAGTGATTTGCGACTAGTGTGACAACATTTGACGGTTCCACAAAATAGGAACTATCGATAATTGCCTACTATCGATAGTGACATGGGCAAAAGACGCCTTCATAAGGGGAGAATGGCCGTCAATTCGTCGTCTTCACTGCCGGTGCGACCTGTGATCCACGCGCCTAGCGTCATCACGATCCTTGCGCCCGGCGAAACAGCCTTGCCGCAGCGCGGCGGCGGGCGTGCTACCGACCGCGTCGCGCAGCTCACCAGCCTGCTTGAAGCGCTGGTCGACCCAGCCCACGCCATCGACGCGCTCGGCTATCGCAAGGCGCTCGAGGCGCGCAGCCCCAACACGGTCAAGGCTCTAGCCAATGACTTGGCCTGCTACGCGGCGTTCAGCGAGGGCAGCGGCGGTCCCGCCTTGCCCGCTTCAGCGGCCTGGGTGGTCCGCTATTGCGATCACCTCGAGGCGCTCGGCATCAAGCCTGCGACTGCTGCGCGGCGCCTCACCAGCCTGGCCGTGATCCATGGTCTGTTGGAGGTGACCTCGCCAACCCGTGAGCCGGTGGTGCGCGACACAATGGCCGGCTATCGCCGCCGCCAAGGCATGCGGCAGCGCCAGGCAGGTGCGCTTCGTTTTGGCGCAGGCATCGAGGCAGCGCTTGCTCTGCGCAGCGAGGAGGGTCTAGCAGAAAAGGGCAGGGGGCCTAGCCGCGCCGCGTTCACGCTTACTGCGCTGCTCGCCGCTTGCGACACCGACCCACCGGGCCTTCGCGATGCGGCCTTGCTCTCGCTCGGATATGACACGGGGTTGCGCGTTGCCGAACTGGTGCGGGTCGCCTGCGAGCACATAGCTGCGAGCGACGATGGCAGCGGTGCAGGTACCTTGTTTATTCCGACTTCGAAGACTGACCAGATGGGGGAGGGGGCCTATGCCTGGATCTCGCCAGAAAGCATGCGGCGCATCGGTGCCTGGCTCAAAGCGGCCGGCTTTCAATCAGGGGCAGTATTCCGGCGCGTGGCGGTTCGGCGCAGCAAGGCGCGGGCGGCTGTCAGACCTGTCGCGATCGGAACACTCAGCCCCAATGCGCAGCTGACCGAGGAGCGTCTCTACGGCCGCAAGGCGTTGCCCGGAAAGATTACCTACGCTATCGGTGAGGGCGCGATCACGCCTGCGGCGGTGCGGCTGATCCTCAAGCGCACTGCGTTGCGCGCAGCCGATTTCGGTCTCGTCCAGCTGTACGGACAAGCGCTTGATGACGCGATCGACCAGCTCAGCACCCACAGTCTACGCGTGGGCCTCACACAGGACCTGTTTGCCAACGGCGCCGATGCCGGGCCCGTAGCGCAGGCCTTGCGGTGGACCTCGACATCAACCGCCCTGCGTTACGGGCGCGCGCTTGCCCCTGCGAGCAATGCTACAGCGCAGATGCTGCGCGACGTCCGCCGGTAGCAGGAGCGCTGCTGCCCAGAAGATCGAAGATTGAGGCCGCTGGCTGGGGCCGCGCGATTTCCACCTTTTGCGCTAATCTGGCAGCCGATCCCGTTGATTGTGCACCCTCCGTTACCGGACAGGCAGCTTCAACGGAAATCTCGCTAGAATTTGCCATTCTGCAATCGACCCCGTTACAGCCATTGACTTCAATTATTTCGTTATTTAGCTAAATGACGATGAATGAGATATTCGACGCTCTTGCCCATCCGATCCGACGTGAGGTGCTTGAGATGCTCAAGCGCGGAGGCATGACGGCCGGCGAGATTGCCGACCGGTTTCCGGTTTCGAAGCCCACAATGTCCGGCCACTTCGCCAAGCTGAAGGCAGCCGGTCTGATCCGGGGTGAAAATCGAAGCGGGTCCATCATCTACACGCTCAATCTCTCCACGCTCGAAGAGGCGCTGCTTGGGTTCATGGGGCGCGTCGGGATCGGCAGCGGCGAGGCTGACCTTCACAGCACAGCCGGAGACACGACATGAAGGTGCGAGGTTTGTTCTTCGCCAATCTGGGGATCGCAGCGGCGATGGCAGGGTTCGGGTTGTGGCTGGCTGCAGGCCTCGAACCGGGGGCCGAGCTCCCGATTCACTGGAATCTGGCGGGTGAGGCGGATGCCTATGCGCCAGCAGTCACGGCCCTGTTGTTGCCCGCTGGCCTGTCCGCCCTCATGGGCGCACTGTTTGCAGCGACCCCCCGGATGGAGCCTTTGCAGCAGCAGCTGGAAGCTTCGGCGCCGCTGCTGCGGTCGGTGTGGATCGGGACCATGCTGCTAATGATCTATCTTCAGGTCATGATCGCCGCACCCGCTTTGGGCTGGCAGCTTGGACCAGATCTGCTTCAGGTCGGATTGGGCGCGCTGCTGGTGTTGATCGGCAACAGCCTGCCCAAATCGCGGCCGACCTTCTTCGTCGGCATCCGGACACCCTGGACTCTTGCCGATACCGACAACTGGATTGCCACCCACCGCCTCGGGGGCAAGGTGATGATGGGAGCTGGAGGCCTGATTATGGCGGCAGGCCTGTCGCCGTTGCCCGCCGCCTGGCGCGCCTCGGCCCTTGTGGCACTGCTCGGTGTCGCGGTGGTGGTCCCCGTGTTCTACAGCTGGTGGTTGTGGCACCGAAGGAGCAAGGCATGATCAATCGTGCCGTCTCTTTTGCCTGCCGCGGTCGGGGATGACTGGCTCGGGTCGGTAGCCGTCTCGGCGCAGATGGGGTGCGGATAGCGGCTTTGCGCGGTTCGCGAAAAAAGCCCTACTGTTCGGCAGCCGACCGCATATCGCTATAACAGCCCGGACGGTGAGCATCGTGCCTCAGCCATGCGCGTGCTGGAGATGCAGGGGGCGGGGCAGGGCAAACGATAGTAGGCAAGCCTGGCCTACCGACAGTTTCGACAGACGCGGCAATCCGCATTGGCCATATGTTAAAGCATATATTCTTTGACGTAAATATACTTGAGCACATTGTCATTTGATTCACTCTCACTATATGATATGCTTGAGCATATAGACTCGACCGGCCATATGTTAGGACAGATGAAAGAGCGTGGGTATCGAAGAAATAGCAGCCAGCCTCCGAGAGGCGCGCATCGCAAAGGCGTTGCCCCAGAAGGCGCTCGGGCAGCGCGTTGGCTTGCCCCAGAGCCATATCTCCAAAATCGAAAAGGGCGCGGTTGACCTCAAGCTTTCAAGCCTTGTCGAGATCGCGCGTGCGCTTGGGCTTGAGATCAAGCTCGTTCCGCGCAAGGCGTTGCCAGCTGTCGAAGGCGCGGTGCGTGCGCATGGCATGAGCGTCGAGACGAGCCGGGCGTTGAGCTTGCTTCACCAGCAGGCGCAAATCGCAGACCGAATCAAAGCCAACTTCCCAGACCTCTCGCAGGTTGAAGCCTTCCAGAAGGCGATCCGGAGCATCCCCAGACTGCAATTCGATGCAGCCCAATTGAAGGCGCTCGATGAGGCCTTGAAGCCGGCAAAGCGGCTGACGACGATCATTGAGGGGCAGGGCGGGGCGGCGGCTCTTGCCAAAAGCCTTGAGAAGGCGACGTCGGCTCTCCGGCATTTCCGCAACATGCAGGTGCTTCATGCGCCATCGAAGGAGGCCGCACGCCCGCGTCCCGCCTACCGGCTCGAGGAGGATGACGGATGATTGATGCAGCCGCCCTCGACATACTCCTCCATGATCGCCGCATCGGAACGCTTGCGCGCCTCGATGGCGATCGCAGCATCTTCACGTTCGATGAGGCCTACCTTGCTGATGAAGAGCGCCCGACGCTCTCGCTGGCCTACCGGGACCAGTATGGCGCGATCATCAATGCGCCTCGTGCCTATCAGACACAGATCGAGCCGTTCTTCTCGAACCTTTTGCCCGAAGGGGCGCTGCGCGATTATCTTGCGCGGCGTGCAGGCATAAAGCCGGTACGCGAATATCTCCTTCTCGCGCAGCTTGGTGGAGACTTGCCAGGCGCGGTCAGGGCCGTGCCCGCTGGGGCGCGTGGCGTGCAGGCCGAAGACGCAGACGAAGAAGGCGTTGTCGCAGACGCCAAGCGCGCGCTGCGCTTCTCGCTCGCGGGAGTGCAACTCAAATTCTCGGCCGTGAAGAACAGGGGCAAGAATGGCGGTCTCACCATTCCGGTAAGCGGCACAGGCGGCGACTGGATCGTCAAGCTTCCTTCTGCCCGTCATCCCGACGTTCCGGAAAACGAATTCGCCGCCATGAGCCTGGCCGCCAAGCTGGGGATCGATGTTCCGGACATCGACCTTTTGCCGCTCGAAGCGATTGACGGATTGCCCGATGGGCTCACCCGATACGGGGCGTCGGCCTATGCCATACGCCGTTTCGACCGAACCGATACCGGGCCCGTCCACATCGAGGATTTCGCGCAAGTCTTCGGGGTCTACGCCGACGACAAATACGAGAACGCGAGCTATCGCCAAATCCTGTCGGTCCTCGCGATCGAAGCCGATGAGGCAAGCGCGGTCGAATTCGTCCGCCGCCTGACCTACTCGGTGCTGATCGGCAATGGCGACATGCATCTGAAGAACTGGGCGCTGATCTATCCCGATCAGCGTCGACCGATCCTGGCGCCAGCATACGATCTTCTCTCGACCATTGCCTATATTCCCGAAGAGGACTCCGCCCTCAAATTCCACCGCTCACGCGAATGGGGGTCCGTCACCTACCGTGAACTGGAGACGATCGCGGACAAGGCGCGGCTGCCCTCGCACCTCGTCACCTCGACGGCAAAGGAAACCGTTGAGCGGTTCGACGCGCTTTGGGAGCAGGAAAAGACGCATCTTCCCTTCTCGGGCGAGGTCATTGCCGCGGTCGACAAACACAGAAAGCGCCTCACGGTGTGAAGCGACGGAAACCGAGTGCCGGGCAAGCAGTCGAGGTTCTGCGCCTACAGACCGGACGAGCGATGGCCGTTGTTCGAAACCACCACCCTACTTTCGGATATCGGGCAACATTGAGCGTCTGAACCAAGTATACGAACTTCGGACAGTGCAAAGGCGTTGCCCAGCGATTGGAGAGCAGATTGGGTGGGTGCCTGGCGCATCTCTGACGCCGATGTTAATGTGACACCGGCAAAATGTTAAAGGTTCGGCGATTATTCGGGACCGATGCGGCCTTAGTGCAATACATTGCCCGGAGCGCTGTCGGTATTTCTGTGCGATCACCCCGCGGCGGTGCCGTGGAAGACATGGCGCGCGATCTGGAGCCAAGGCTAAAGCGCCTTTCCCAAGAGCTGGGTGCCCCTCCCGGCGGGCAAGACGAGCTTCCTGTCGGAGCCTATCAACCGACTCGCATGACCGGGCCAACTGGAATCGGATGGCTGACTGGCTTGATGAGCGCACCCACGCCTACCAAACGGCCTTTAAACGGGTGCTCCGAGAGCCGGGCTGAGGCGCTAGCCGATCCCGAAGCTGCTGGCCGAAAACACGAACTGCTCATTTGACGGAAAAGCTGCGAGCGCCACGAGCTGAGATGCCTCAAAGCGCAAATGCCAGGTTTTGCCGCGACGCGGCGCATGTTCTGCCAAAGCCGCTGGATCGAGCACCACAATATTGCACCCCCGCTCTGGATCGCGGACCGAAATGGTCCGGACCACCTGTGTTCCAGCTCCGCGCGCTGCCACCGCGAGGTCCTGGCAGGCGGTATAATCCTCGGGATCGGTCCATTGCTCGTCCGATGCAGCAAACGGCTCCGCTGTGAGATCGAGCGCCTTCTCGGTGCCGACCTTCACCGAAAAGCTGGTGTGTTCGCTTGTCGTCGATGGCGGCGTGAAACCAGGTGATCGGGAAAAGAAGCGAAGGCGCCAGTAGGCGGTCTCAGCAATCGCTGTGCTCTCGCGTTCACTAGCATAGAAGATGCCCGGCTTCTCACCGGCGCGCCGAAAGCGGCTGGACCGGGTGTGGCCATAACGAAAGGGCGCTGCGAGCAAGAAGTCGAGATGCCGCGCACTTTCCGGCATCTGCGGCTTTACCTCCTCGGCGAGCAGCTCAAGCGCAAGCTGGTCCTCGGAATTTGTCGCCAACCGGTTCGTGGAAATCCGATGCTGGGCCTCGACCACACGCCAGACCCGTCCAGCATAGGCGATATGCTCAGACGCGAGCTCGGTAGAAGTCCACATAGTCGCAAACCTCGATCAGGCCCCTCATCGTGTCGATCTGTTCAATTGGCTTGCCGCCAAGATCGAGGTTGTCTGTCGCCAGCCACTGCTTGGCGGCCACATCATCGCTGCCGAGCAAGGCGTCGAGGCTGCGGAACAACCGCAAAAGGAATTGGCCGGCCTCGAAGGACTTGGTTGCTGGATCGAGCCGCGCCTGTCCGCTGCGAAGTCGCGACGCCGTCGCCATAGACACGCCCAGTACCGTACCGAGCTTGTTGTTGCTCAGCCCCCATAGCTCGGCAATCCGGGCGATTGCGGCGGTGAGGACATCAGCTTTGTCACGGGCGGCAACGTCGGCGCCAACCATATGATCTCCTTTCAGGAGATCATATAGGCATAAACTCATTCAATTGAACAGGCGAAATAAACCTTGCTCATCGATGCAATCCGCAGCCACTTGGCCGAGAATGGCTCGGTCGCGCCGCGAGGCACCGCCTCTATAGCGACGCTGGCGGATCTTCTGGAAGACGGCGATATGGTATCAAGCTTGCCGGAAGCTGCGCGGGCGATGTTCAAGCTGTTGGTCGGCCTGCTGGTTGAACTCGACGAGCAGATCGCCACGCTCGACCGCGAGATCGCGCGCCGGGCCAAGGAAGATGAAGCAGCACGGCGGTTGATGACGATCCCGGGTATCGGTCCGATCGCAGCGACGACGATCATCGCCTTGGCGCCGCCGATCGAGACGTTCCGCAAGGGCCGCGACTTCGCTGCATGGCTTGGCCTTGCGCCGCGTCAGCACTCGACCGGGGGCAAGCAGCGGCTCGGCAGCATCACCAAGATGGTCGAGCGGACGATTAGGCGGCTGCTCATCATTGTTGCAAGCTCCGTGGTGCTGCAAGCCAGCAGGCGCGGCGCTCCAAATGGTTCGATCGCGCGAAGCTGAAATGGATCCGATCCGCGAACTTCCATACTGGCTCGCAGCTATGGCGCTGCTCATCGAGGCCGGACAGATGATAGCATCCGACTAGGTGCCAATATGCCCGAAACCGCCGCTTGCATCCGAAGAGGCGTTCTCTAATCGCGCCTCGCTCGTCAAGCCTGCTTCTTCGTCGCTTTCCGGG
>ERZ1066121.2780-NODE-2780-length-10576-cov-13.419447_pt1 | contig 10576 bp, 9 predicted proteins | sample MGYA00382768_ERZ1066121 | MGnify/ENA primary metagenome ERZ1066121 (study PRJEB33369, sample SAMEA5778351) | biofilm metagenome | biome: Industrial cooling water; feature: Water cooling tower basin; material: Biofilm | place: United Arab Emirates | collected... | reverse complement strand
GGGGCGCGGTCGCGGCTCTACGCCGGCGTGCACTACCGGTTCGACAACGTCTCCGGGCTGGCGCTCGGCCGGCGCGTCGCCCGGCACGTGCTCGCGGCCGACGCCCGCGGCCGGTTCGGCGCGGCGGCCCCGTGGCGCTCGGGCGCGAGGGCGCGGCCGGCGGCGCGGTGAGCCGCGGTCGGCCGCGTCGGTCGCGGTGAGCCTCCGGCGGCGCCGGACGGCGACGAGCTGCGGTCGGCGGGTGTCCTACCCATGACCCCGTCACCCCGGTCGGTGCCCCGGCGATTTCGTGGACAACGCGCCTGCGCGCGGCCTGCTGCGCGCGGCCCGCTCGTGACATCCTCACCGCACTCGCGGGGTCGGCAGCCGTGCCCGCCCCGCTCTCGTCGTCGAGCGCACCGGCAGCGAGCCGCCGCACCGCGGCCGTGGGGCGAACGCGAGGGCGGTCCACCGCCACGTCGGCAGCGCCGACGTACCCGGCGTCGGTCTCGGGAACGCGGTGGCTCGTGCGGGCGACCTCCGGGGTGCCGCGCGGCACCCCGTGAGGGGGACGGGGAGGGAAAGTCGGTGGGCGGCGCCGGTCAGACGCTGGCCCAGCCGCCGTCGACCAGCAGCTCCTGCGCGGTGACGTATCGGCTCTCGTCGCTCGCCAGGAACACCGCGGCGTCGGCGATCTCCTCGGGCGTGCCGAGGCGACCGAGTGGCGTGGCGCTCGTGACGCGCGCGGCGAAGGCGGACAGCACGTCGGCCGGGAGCCCCATCTTGTCCACGAAGGGCGTGGGGACGAGGCCGCAGCTGAGCGCGTTGACGCGGATGCCGCGCGGGGCGAGCTCCGCGGCCAGCGTGCGAGCGAGCGAGCGCACGGCGGCCTTCGTCGCGAAGTAGACGCTCCCGCCGGCGACGCCCTTGGCCGTCACCGCGGAGGCGTTGAGGATGATGCTGGCGCCCGAGCGGAGCAGGGGAGCGAGCCGCTGCACCGTGAAGAACAGGCCGCGCACGTTCACGTCGAACTGCTCGTCGAAGTACGCCTCGGTGACCTGGTCGAGCGGCGCGAAGCTCCCGATGCCAGCGTTGGCGAAGAGGACGTCGAGGCCATCCCGCGCGGCGGCGGCGCTGGCGTCGGCAGGCGCCGGGGTGCCGAACAGCCGCGTGACGCGGGCGACGAGCGCGTCGAGGTCGCCCACGTCGCGCACGTCGGCGCGCAGGGCGTGCGCGCCGTCGCCGAGCGCGGCGGCGGCGGCGTCCACCCGCGGCGCGTCCTGGCCGGTGACGAGGACGCGCGCGCCCTCGTCGAGGAAGCGGCGCGCGGCGGCGAAGCCGATGCCGGTCGTGCCGCCGGTGACGACGGCGGTCCGACCCGCGAGGCGCGCGCGGCCCGGGGCCGTGGGACGGGGAGCGACGGCGTCGCGCACGCCGTCGACCGGAGGGTGCAGGGAGAGGGAGACGGTCATCGGGAGCTCCTGTTGTGGAATGATCGGTCCAGAATGCGACCGGGAAGAGCGCCCCGGAGGGCGCGAGACCAGGCGCGAGGCCCGGTGGGCGGATCAGGTCAGCGCGGCGAGCGTCACGTCGATCATGTCGCGCAGCGCGGCGCGGTCCGGGGTGGCGGTGGCGGCGACACGCAGGCCCTGGATGGCCATGACGAGGAAGCGGGCGAGGGCGCGGGCGTCCTTCGCCGGCGCGACGTCGCCGGCGGCCTGTGCGCGTCGGACGGCCCGCTCGAACGCCGCCTCCATCGCGCCGGCGTTCTCGCGCACCCGCGCCGCGACGTCGGCGTCGCAGCGGGCGCGCTCGGTCGTGGCGTTCACCATGAAGCAGCCGGGCGGATCGACGCCGCTCCGGGCGGCGGGCCGGGACGCCCGTCCCGTCCGTGCGCCGGCGGCGCGCACCGCGTCGTCGGCGATGGCCTCGAACAGGCGGCGGAGCGTCGCCGGGAGTGGAGCGTCGCCCGCCTCGAGCGCCGCCATCGCGCCGCCCGTCTGCTCGCATCGATAGCGGTCCAGCGCCCGCAGGTAGAGCCCCTGCTTGCTGCCGAACGCCGCGTACAGGCTGCCGCGCCCGATGCCGAGTCGCGCGACGAGGTCGTCCACCGACGTGGCCGCGTAGCCGCGCTCCCAGAAGAGCTGCATGGCGGCGCCCACGGCCGCCTCCGTGTCGAACTCCCGCGCGCGAGGCATGGGGGGAAGGTGCGGATTGTGGAACGATCGGTCAAGTACCGTCGGCGCCGCGCGGGGCGCCGGTGCCCCGCGCGCACGGCGACGCCCCCCTCCCCGGGGATCGCCGCAGCGACGACGTTCGCGCGCGGCGAGCGCGCCGACGGCATCGGGTCGCCCGCAGCACGCGGGAACTTCCGCGGCGCTCTCGGCTAGGTCGGGTGTCGCGGGGCCCACTGCCCGGCTCCACCCACCGCCACCTCCGCCATGCACGCCGCCCCGCACGCCGCCCCGCACGCCGCCGTCCGTCGGCCGTTCGCGCCGCGCCGCCCGCCCGTCCGCCCGCTCGTCGTCACGCTCCTCGGCGCGCTCGTCGTCACGCTCGTCGTCACGCTCCTCGGCGCGCTCCTCGGCGCGCTCCTCGGCGCGCTCCTCGGCGCGGCTGCGGTCGGCACCGCCGCCGTGCTCGACCTCGGGGGCGGCCGCCGGGTCCTCCGCCTCACCGGCTGCCGCACGAGCGACGGCCCCGACATCCGCGTCGTGCGCGTCGCCGCCACGGACGCGAGCGACGACGCCACGGTGCCCCGCGCGGGGCACGTCGCGCTCGGCACGCGCAGCGGCACGCGGGGCGACCGGAGCCGCGAGGTCCCCGCCTCGCTCGACCCCGCACGCTACCGCGCCGCGACCGCTGCGGAGGTGGCGCGCGTCCGCGATCTCCACGCGGCGGGCGACGACGAGATCGCGTTGCGGCAGGCGCCGACCGGCGCCGCCCCATGAGGGACGACGCGGACCGTGGGTCCGGCCACGCCACGGCGGCGTTCGAGCGCCTCACCCTGCCCTTCCTCGGCGACGTGGCGCGCTTCGCCCGCTCGCTCACGCGCGACCCGACGCGCGCCGACGACCTCGTGCAGGAGACCTACCTGCAGGCGCTGCGCGGTTGGCACACCTTCAACGCGGACGCCGATCCGCGGCGGTGGCTGTTCACCGTCTGCCGGCACACGTTCCTGCGCACCGAGCGGCGCGAGGCGCGCTACACGGAGGCGCCCGACGACGACCCGGAGCTCGAGTCGCTGGCGACGGCGGTGGCGCACGCCGCCGCCGAGCGGAGCGGCGCCGCCGACGCCGTGGAGCGCCTGGACCTCGGGCCGGCCATCGCCGAGGCGCTGGCCGCACTGCCGCCGCACTACCGCGTCGCCGTGGTGCTCGTGGACGTGGAGGGGCAGGCGTACGACGAGGCCGCCGAGGTGCTCGGCCTGGCGGTGGGCACCGTGCGCTCGCGCCTGTTCCGCGGGCGCCGGCTCCTGCAGGATCTGCTGTACGCGCACGCGCAGGACGCGGGGTTCCGGGGCGCGCGGCCGCCCGTCACCGCGCCGCGCACGGCCGGCCCGGCCGCCCAGCGCCCGTCGCCGACGCGCGCCGCCGCCGCCGCTCCGCCCACCTCGGCCAAGCCGTCCCCATGAGCCGTTCCCCCGCCCCGCGCCCCGACCCGCTGCCGGGCGCTGCCGGACCCGACGCGCCCGACGTGCCCGTCGCCGCCCCCACCAGCTGCGAGACCGCGGTCCGCCGCCTCTGGGACTACCTGGACGGCGGCCTCGCGGCGCCGAGCCACCGCGAGGTCGAGGCGCACCTCGCCACGTGTGCGGCGTGCCCGCCGCACTTCGCCTTCGCGGCGCGGACGCTGGACGCCCTCGCTGCCGGCCGCCCCGCCGCGCCGTCGCCGGACGAGGGTGCCGCGCTCCGGGAGCGCGTCCAGGCGGCGCTGACCAGCGCCACGTGAGCGGCGGGCCGACGCCACGCGCCCGATCCGTGTCGCCGGGGCTCAGGCCGCCCTCGGCGCGACCGCCTTTCGAGCGCCGGAGCCACGGGTCAGCCGGGCGTCGAGCGCCAGGACGTCGGCCTCGCGGAACGCCTGCACCACGAGCGCGCCGGCGAAGACGATGAGCGATGGGAAGAAGAGCGCGTTCGTCCCCTCGAGCACCCACCCCCACGGGTCGAGCACCGAGCGCCACACCCCGACGAGCGTGAGGCCCGTGACGGCGAGGAGCGCCGGATAGGCGAGCCGCCGCCCCAGCCCCGCGATCACCGCGACCCCGAGCGCGATCTGCAGGATGCCGAGCACCGGCATGAGCGCCGCCGTGCCGAAGAGGCCGAAGTAGAACCGCTCCGCGACGCGCAGGCCGTGCGCGGGGTTGGCGAGCTTGTCGGCCCCCCACACCACCATGAGCAGGCCGAGCGACGCGCGGAGCGCGAGGAGCGTGAGCGTCTGGGAAGTCGGCATCGGAGACCTTCGGAGGGGGGTCGTGGGTGGACGTTCCACGTCACGGGCCACGTAGCGCCGATCCTCGGCACTGGTTCCCGCACGCACCCCGCGGCGAGCATGGCCGTCGCCGGGGCGGTCGCGGGCGGCCGGGCGGCCGGGCGGGGTGCGGAGCCGGGCGTTCGCGGGCACGCCGACGCCAGGGCGGGAACTCCCCGCGCCGGCGCGGCTACGTGACGGCGTGTCGGGCAGCCGACGATGCGGCGGACCGGGACGGCGCCGGGATCCCGTCGCTCCGTCCGGGCATGCCTCCGCCCCGACGTCCCACGGTGGTCCACCGGCCTCCGGCACCCCTCCGCTTCGAGGTATCCCCATGCGCCGCACGTCGCCCCTGTCCGTCCTCCGCCTCGCGCTCGCCGCGGGGGCGGTCGTCGCGCTGCTCGCCGTCGGCGGCCGCGCCGCCGCCCTCGTCCCGGCGTTCGCCTCGTGGGTGGAAGGGCTCGGGGCGTGGGGGCCGGTCGCCTTCGTGCTCGGCTACGCGCTCGCGTGCGTGGCGCTGCTGCCCGCCTCGCTCCTCACGGTCGCGGCCGGCGCCGCCTTCGGGCTGGTGAAGGGGGTGGCGCTGGTGGCGGCGGGGGCGACGCTCGGGGCCTCCGCGTCCTTCCTCCTGGCGCGGCACGCCGTGCGCCGGCACGTCGCGCGGCGGCTCGCGCGCGAGCCGCGGCTCGCCGCGATCGACCGGGCGGTCGCCGGTGACGGGCGCCGCATCGTCACGCTGCTGCGCCTCTCGCCGGTCTTCCCGTTCGCCCTGCTCAACTACGCGCTCGGCGCGACGCAGCTCGCCTTCGGCGACTTCCTGATCGCGATGGTCGGCATCCTGCCCGGGACCACGCTGTACGTGTACGCCGGCAAGGCGGCCGGCGACGTCGCCCTCGCCGCGAGCGGGGCGGCCCCGGCGCGCGACGTCGCCTACTACGCCGTGCTCGCCGCCGGGCTGCTCGCGACGGCCGCCGTCACCGTCCTGGTGACCCGCACGGCGCGCCGTGCGCTGGCGAGCCGGGAGGCGGGACGGGCCACGGGGGATCCGACCACGGCGGCGACGCCCCCGTCGGACGCGCCCGCGGCCCTGCCGTCGCTCGCCCCCGGCTGACCGCGCCGCACGCCGACCACCGGTCGGCGTCGCACTCCCGGCGTCGCCGCTCCCGGGCCGCGTCGAAAGGGCCCATTCTCCCCTCCCGTACGGCACCCGACGAGGCCAGCTCCGATGACCGCGATCCCCGCCCCGGGCCGAGCGCACGCGTCCTTCGCGCCTCCGCCTGCGTACGCGCACGGCGGCGCCCCGCTGCCAGTGAGTCCGCACGACGAGCGGCTGACGGCGCTCGTGCGCCCGCCGGACTGGCGGAACCCGACGCCTGCCGCGCGCTACGACCTGGTCGTGATCGGTGCCGGGACCGCGGGGCTGGTCACGGCGGCGGGCGCCGCGGGGCTCGGCGCGCACGTCGCCCTCGTCGAGCGACACCGCATGGGTGGCGACTGCCTGAACACCGGGTGCGTGCCGTCCAAGGGCGTCATCGCGGCGGGGCGCGCCTGGCATGCGGCGCGCACCGGCGCGGCGCGCTTCGGGGCGCCGGTCGTCGCGCCGGACGCGGCCGGCGCCGACGGCACGGGCGGGGCGGCGTTCGCCCTGGAGCGGATGCGCGCGGTCCGCGCGGATCTCGCGCACCTCGACGGCGCGGAGCGCTTCCGCGGTCTGGGCGTCGACGTCTTCTTCGGGACCGCCCGCTTCGCCGGATCCGACGTCGCGCACGTCGAGGCGCCCGGCGACACGGTCGCGCCGCTCCGCTTCCGGCGCGCGGTGATCGCCAGCGGCGCGCGGGCGGCGATCCCGCCGGTGCCGGGGCTCGAGGACATCGGCGTGCTGACGAACGAGTCGGTGTTCGACCTCGCCGCGCCGCCGGCGCGGCTGCTCGTCGTCGGCGCGGGCCCGATCGGCTGCGAGCTGGCGCAGGCGTTCGCCCGGCTCGGCAGCGAGGTCACGGTGCTCGACGCGGCCGATCGACCGCTCGCGCGCGAGGACGCCGACACGGCGGCGGTGGTCCGGGCGGCCATGGAGCGCGACGGCGTGCGCTTCCTGGGCGGCGTGCGGCTCACCGGCGCGACGCGGGCGGGCGACGTGCGCGTGCTGGAGGGGGAGCAGGGCGCGCGACCGCTCCGCGTCGAGGGCGACGCCGTGCTCGTCGCCGCGGGCCGCCGGCCGAACGTCGAGGGCCTCGGGCTCGAGGCGGCGGGAGTGGCGTACGACGCGCGTCGCGGCGTCGGCGTCGACGCGCGCCTGCGCACCACCAACCGCCGCGTCTTCGCCGTGGGCGACGTGGCCGCGCTCCCGACCGGCGGGGCCACGCAGTTCACGCACGCCGCCGACGCGCAGGCGCGCGTGGCCATCCAGAACGCGCTCTTCTTCGGACGCGCGCGCGCCGACCGCCTCGTGATCCCGCGCGCCACCTACACGAGCCCCGAGCTGGCGACCGTCGGCCGGACGGCGGCCGAGCTCACCGCCGACGGCGTCGCCTTCGACGCGATCACCGTTCCCTTCGCGGAGGTCGACCGCGCCGTGCTGGGCGACGAGGCCGAGGGGTTCCTGCGCGTGCTCGTGCGGCGCGGAAGCGACCGGCTGCTCGGCGTGACGATCGTCGGCGCGGACGCGGGCGACCTGGTGGCGGAGGCGGCGGTGGCGATGACGAACGGGCTCGGGCTCTCGGCGCTCGGCCGCACGATTCACCCGTACCCCACCCGCGCGGAGGTCTTCCGGAAGGCGGCGGACCGGTGGCGCCGCGGGAAGCTCACCCCCCGCGCGCGCTCCCTGCTCGGCCGCTACCTCGCCGTCTTCCGGGCGCTGACCTGAGCCGTTCGGGATCCGCCGGCACCGCCGGCGGCGTTCCCTCCCCGGGTGCCCCGCGGCCCGTGCGGCGCGGCGTACCATTGGCACGGCGGCGCAGGCCGGGGAGGCGCGCGGATGGAGCACACGGGGGACGCGGCGGGAGAGGTGACCGCGCTGCTCGCGCGGTGGGCGGCCGGTGACGCGCGGGCCGCCGCTGGCGTGTTCACGCTGGCGTACGAGGAGCTGCGGGCGCTCGCACGGGCGCAGCGCCGGCGGTGGCGCGGCGACGGGACGCTCGACACCACGGCGCTCGTCCACGAGGCCTATCTCAAGCTCGCGGGCGGCTCGCGCCTCGTCGCCCGCGAGCGGGCGCACTTCCTGGCCGTCGCGTCCCGCGCGATGCGCCAGGTGCTCGCGAACTACGCGCGCGCGCGGCGGGCGGGCAGGCGGGGCGGCGACGCCGCGTTCGTCCCGCTCGACGAGGCGCTCGCGGAGGCGCCCGAGGCGCCGACGCCGGAGGAGGTCGAGCGACTGGAGCGGCTCGAGGCGCTCGAGGGCGCGCTCGAGCGGCTCGAAGCCGTGAGCCCGCGGCAGTGCCGCGTGGTGGAATGCCGCTTCCTGGGCCAGCTCTCGATCGGCGACACCGCGGTGGCGCTCGGCGTCTCGGAGGCGACGGTGAAGCGGGACTGGACGGTCGCCCAGGCCTGGCTGCACCGCGAGCTCGGCCCACTGGCGGCGTCGCCGTGATGGCGACCTGATGGCGCCGTGACGCCGGGGGGCGAGCCGCACGCCCGTTGGGAGGTCGTCACCGCCCTGGTCGACGAGGCGCTCGCGCTGCCTCCTGGTGCGCGCCCGGCGTTCCTCGATCGCGCCTGCGGCGCGGACGACGCGCTCCGGCGCGAGGTCGCCTCGCTCCTCGACGCCTTCCACGGGGCGCCCGAGTGGCTCGACCGGTTCGCCGACGCGGTCGTCGTGCCGTCGCTCGACCCGAGGTCGGGGGCGGACCGCACCCTGGTCGGGAGGCGGCTGCTGCACTACGACGTGCTCGCGCGCGTCGGCGCCGGGGGGATGGGCGTCGTGTACCGGGCGCGCGATACGCGCCTGGACCGGGAGGTCGCCCTCAAGTTCGTCGCGCCGTCCAGCACGGGCGACCCCGACTCGCGTGCGCGCCTGCTCCGCGAGGCGCGCGCCGCGGCGGCGCTCGATCACCCGCACCTGTGCGCGGTGCACGCGGTCGAGGAGACGGCCGACGGCCACGTGTGGCTGGTGATGGCGTTCTGCGCGGGGGGCACGCTCCGCGATCGGCTGCGGTCGGGCCCGATGCCCGCGGCGGACGCCCTCGCCGTGGCGACGCAGATCGCGCGCGGGCTGGCGGGGGTGCACGCGCACGGACTCGTGCACCGCGACCTCAAGCCCGAGAACGTCGGCTTCGCCGCGGACGGGCGGGTGCAGCTCCTCGACTTCGGGATCGCCCGCGCCCACGACAGCGACGCCACCGCAGCGGCGGGGACGCCCGCGTACATGGCGCCGGAGCAGCTCCGCGGCGCGCCCGCCACGCCGCGCAGCGACCTGTGGGCGCTCGGCGTCGTGCTGCACGAGATGCTCGCCGCCCGCCGGCCGGCGGACGATCGACGCGGCGACTCCCGGCCGGACCGCCGCGCGCGCGACGGCGACCGGGCGCCGCCGCCCGAGCGCCTGCCGGCCGACGTCCCGCCGGCGCTCCGCCACCTGCTCGCGCGGCTGCTCGCGCCGGACCCCGACGATCGGCCGGCCGACGCGACCGCCGTCGTGCGCACGCTCGAGACGATCGCTCGCGAGGAGGAGGGGCGCCCAACGCCACGGCGGCGGCCGTTCCAGTGGTTGCCGCGACGGTGGTTGCCGCGACGGCGTGCCACGGTGCTCGCGCTGGCGGCCGGCGCCCTCGGCGCGGCGATCGGGACCGCCGTGCGGACCACGGGTCCCGCCGCGCCGGGGCCCACCGCATCGGCCCCCGCCGCCGGCGCGCGGATGCCCGTCGCGGTGCTTCCCTTCGCCGTGCGCGGTGCCGGCGACATCGCGTACCTGCGCCAGGGGATGGTGGACCTGCTCGCCGCGTCGCTCGACGAGGTCGGCGACCTGCGCACGCTGCACCCGAGCACGGTGCTCGCGGCGGCCGACCGCGGCGGCGACCTGGCGCTCCCCCCCGACGCTGCGCGCGCCGTCGCCGTGCGGCTCGGCGCGCAGCGCTACGTCCTCGGCAGCGTCGTGATGCTCGACGCCGAGCGGCTGCAGCTCGCGGCCTCGCTCCACGATGCGCGCGGCGGCGAGCTCGCCCGCGCCGTCGCCGTCGCCGACGCCGACACCGGACTCGCGTCGGCCGTCGACGCGCTGGCGCGCCAGCTCGTCGCGTCCACGCTCGGCGGGCCGGCCGAGCAGCTGTCGGGGGTGGCGGCGCGCACGACGACGTCGATGCCCGCGCTCCGGGCGTACCTGGACGGCGAGCGGCTGCTGCGCGACGCGCGGCCGGGGGAGGCGGTCGCCCGACTGCGCGACGCCGTGACGCGAGACGACGGGTTCTCGCTCGCCTGGTACCGCCTCGCGCGCGCCGCGGGGTGGGTGGACGACGAGACGCTCCGCACCCGCGCGCTCGCGCGCGCGCGGGCGACGGCCGGCATCCTCCCGCCGCGTCAGCGCGCGCTCGTCGAGGCGTACGCGGCGTACCGCACGGGCGACCCGCGGGACGCGGAACGCCGCCTCCGCGGCATCGTCGCGGAGGCGTCCGACGACGCGGAGGCGTGGCTCCTGCTCGGCGAGATCGCCTTCCACGACGGCCCGCTGCTCGGACGTCCGCTGGGCGAGGCCCGCGCGCCGCTCGAGCGCGCCATGCAGCTCGACGATCGCAACCGCGAGGTCACGCTGCACCTGATGGATCTCGCCGCGCGCGAGCGCCGCCTCGGCGCGCTCGACACGTTGTTCACGATGTACTACCGCCCGCGGGCCGCCGGCGAGCGCGCCGGGCTGCACGGCGCGTACGTGGCGCTGCACGCATGGCTGACCGGCGGCGCCGCGGGCGCGGTGGCCGCCCGCGACTCGCTGCGGCACGCCGGCCTCGACGCGCTCCAGACCGCGCTCGTCCGCGTGGCGCCGCAGGTGGACGACCCACGCCTGACGCGCTGGCTCGTCGCCGCGCTCGACGTGCCGGGCGTGCCGCCCCCCGACCGCGCCGACGCCCTGCTCGCGCGCGCCGGCGTCGAGCGCGCGGCCGGCGCGCTGCCGGCCGCGGACGCGGCGTGGACGGCGGCGGCACGC
>ERZ1066121.2779-NODE-2779-length-10578-cov-12.180557_pt1 | contig 10578 bp, 8 predicted proteins | sample MGYA00382768_ERZ1066121 | MGnify/ENA primary metagenome ERZ1066121 (study PRJEB33369, sample SAMEA5778351) | biofilm metagenome | biome: Industrial cooling water; feature: Water cooling tower basin; material: Biofilm | place: United Arab Emirates | collected... | reverse complement strand
GCGCGACGCCCAGCGCGACGCCCAGCGCGACGCCCAGCGCGACGCCCAGCGCGACCGGCTGCCCGACGGGGCGGGCGAGAGCGACATGGATGCGGCGTCGGAGGGGGCGGCGCCGGAGCCGGCGGCGCCGGCGCTCCTGCTGATCGACCTCGACCACTTCAAGGACGTCAACGACTCGCTCGGGCACGCGTCCGGCGACCGGCTGCTCCAGGTGGTCGCCGAGCGGCTGCTGGGGGCGACGCGCGGCTCGGACACCGTGGCGCGGCTGGGCGGCGACGAGTTCGCCGTGCTGCTCGCCCCGGTGCGCGGCGACGCCGAGCTGACCACCGTGGCCGAGCGCGTGGTGCGGGCGCTGCGCGCGCCGGTGGCGATCGACGCCGCGACGGTCACGGTGAGCGCGAGCGTCGGCGTGACGCGCGCGGCGGTCGGGGCGACGGCCGACACGCTGCTGCGCGACGCCGACCTGGCCATGTACGCGGCGAAGGCGCGCGGGCGCGACGGGCACGAGCTCTTCCACCCGTCGCTGCGGGAGCGGGCCCGCGAGCGGCTGACGCTCGCGGCCGACCTGGAGCAGGCGGTGGCGAGCGGCGCCTTCACGCTCGCCTTCCAGCCGATCGTCGAGCTCACGAGCGGGCGCGCCACGGGCGCCGAGGCGCTGCTGCGCTGGACGCACCCGACGCGCGGCATCGTGTCGCCGGCGACGTTCATCCCGCTCGCCGAGGAGTCGGGGCTCATCGTCCCGCTCGGGCGGTGGGCGCTGCGCGAGGCCTGCCGCCAGGCGGCGCGCTGGACCGGGCCGACGGCGCCGCGCACCGTGAGCGTCAACCTCTCGGGGCGGCAGCTGGACGACCCGGCGATCGTCGACGACGTGCGCGCGGCGCTGACCGACGGCGGGCTCGCCCCCGAGCGGCTGACGCTCGAGATCACCGAGAGCGTGGTGATGAAGGACACGCGGGCGACGCTCGAGGTGCTGCACGCGCTCAAGGCGCTCGGCGTGCGGCTGGCGATCGACGACTTCGGCACCGGCTACAGCTCGCTCGCCTACCTGCACCACTTCCCCGTGGACGTGCTCAAGATCGACAAGGCGTTCGTCGACGGGTTGGGTCGGGGCACGGCGGCCGACGCGACGCTGGCCCGGACCATCGTCGCCCTCGGCGACGCGCTCGGGCTCACCTGCGTCGCAGAGGGGGTGGAGGACGGAGCGCAGCGCGAGCACCTGCGGACGATGGGGTGCACGCTCGGCCAGGGCTTCCTCTTCAGCCGCCCGGTGAGCCCCGCGCAGGCGGCGCTCTGGTGGACGCCGCCCGCCGACGCCGACCCGGGGGCGGTGCCGGCGGCGTCCCCCCGCCCCCTGCGCGCGCTCCCCCATGCGCCGTCGCTCGCGGCGCTCCGCGCCGGCGCCCGGGCGGTGCCCGCCGCATGACCCACTCGACGAACCCGGAGGACCAGATGCGCACCGCCACTCGCACCCCGGAGCAGGGAGGGCCCGTCCGCGCCGCCGGGATCCTCCTGGCCACCCCGACCGACGAGGACATCCGCTTCGCGCTCGAGCGGTACTTCGGGCGCGAGGCGGCCGACGATCTGTGGTGGGAGGCGTGCACCGCGCTCGGGCTGCCGCACGACCGACGGCCGCTCGCCCTCGCGGAGATGGAGCGGGTCGCCGAGTACCTGGAGTGGCAGCCGGGCGAGGCGCGCATCGTCGGGCGGGCGATGCGGCTGCGGCTGTGGACCTACACCCGGCTGAGGGAGCGGCGCCGCGCCGAGGCGGCGGTGGGCGACGCCGCGGGCGCTCGGGGGGGGAGCGCGGTCAGAGGCCGCGCACCGGATGCGGCACGGACGGCGCCGCGAGCGAGCGACACCCCTGCGGGGTGAGGCGCCGCGCCGGCGCTCGCACGGCGCCGGTGCGCGCGGCCGCCCGGCGCGCGGCGTGGAGGTGGCCCGCGGCGTCGCTCAGAGGCCGGCGAGTCGCTTGAACACGTCGGTCAGCAGCGAGCTCGCGTCGATCGAGAGCATCAGGGCGACGCCGCGGAACCGCACCCGATCGCGCGTCCGGCACTGCCCCGTCGACGCGCACGCCGTGGCGTCGTCGAGCACGGGGACCGAGCCCACGTGCGCGACCGTGTGCACGTCGACGAAGAGCCCCTCGGTGTCGAAGCGCCGCAACGCGGGAACGAGGTTGGCGAGGCGCAGCACCGAGAGCCCCGCATACCAGTTCTCGTCGGGCTTGCCCGCATCGAGCCCGCCCACGAGGGTGAGCCACCGGAGCCGAGCCACGGGTGCGGCGGCGAGGCCGAGCACGGCCGCACCGTTCGCGGCGCCACCGCGCGCTTCGAGCGTGTCGCGGCCGGTGCGGACCGTGTCGGTGACGAGCTCGATGCCACCGCCGGCGAGCGGCCGCTGGAGCTGTCGCACCGCGAACCCGGCCGCCTGACGTGCGAGGAATCGACGCTCGTGGGTGATGGCGAAGCCCGCGACGAGCTTGGGGAGCGGCCGCGCGTAGGCGCGGAACTCGGCCGCGTTGCCGCCCGGCAGCGACGTCTCGCCAGCGGCGACCGTGGCGCGCGCGTCGTAGAGCCCGACCGCGTCGGCGAGCGTCCAGTTGGCGTAGGCGAGGCACGCCGGCCGCCGGTCGGGTCGCGGCGCCGGCGCGCTGAGACGCGCCCAGAGGCGCTGCCGGCGGCGGGGCGGCTGATAGTCCGGGATCAGGGCGGGTGTGGCCGTGTCGGGGGTGACGAAGCCGGTGGGCCCGATGCGACGGAAGACGACGCGCTGGGCCTCGCACGTGGCGCGGTCGTCGACGGCGCTGCCGAGCACCACGTCCGCCACGTCGCCGCGCAGCGAATCCTCGCGCGTGACCTGCGCCGCGACGGTGCGGACCGGCGAGAGAGCGGAGCTGTCGCGGGTGCCGGCGGGCGCGTCGGGCGAGCCGGGGAGGCGGCGCACCTCCACGATCAGCTCCGAGTGAAGGCGCGTCTTCTCGAACCCGACGCGCGGGTGGTCGTAGCTGCTGCCGTCCGCCACGACCACCGCGTAGGACGCCTTGGCCGGCGCGCGCGCGGGGACGAGCCACAGATCGCGCGAGGCCGATCCGGCGTCGGTGGTGACGGTCATGCCGACGACGACGCGCTTGCCGCCCTCGGCGCGATGCCACACGACACTGGCCGCGTCGTCGGGTCCGACCCGGACGCTGTCGGCGGTGAGCGCGCCGGCGGACGCACGGAAGTGCACCATCGGGCGCGGCGCGGCGGGGTCGATCCCTTCGATGCGCACCCGCAGGAGGGCGCGTTGCGGGTGGTCCTCGCGGGCGACGGCCCCGCCGCACGGCACCTCGGCCGGCTCGCCGACGACGGCCGGCACCGCGGCGGGAACGGCGGCGCCGGCCTGCTCGGTCGCGGGGCGCACCGTCGCGTCGCCGGCGCCGAGCGCCGCCGGGAACGGGCCCGGCGTCACGCAGACGATGCGCGGCGTCCTGCCGGGCGGCGCGGCGACGTGCGCCGGCGTCGCCGCACTCGGCACCGCTTGCGGCTGCGCCCGGAGCGTGGCGTGCGCGCCGACGCCGGCCGTCGGCGCGAGTGCGCTCGCGAGGAGGGCGGCGCCGACGGCGCGCGACAGCGGCGAGGCGCGTCGGGCCGGACGGTCGGGCGCGCGGTGTGACGGGACGGCAGTTCGCATCGGGAGTCGCGAGACGGAGGGTGAAAGACGAAGATGGGAGCGCCAATGACGGGGCCACCACCGCGGCGCGGTGCCGTCGGGGCAGTCACGCCCGCTCCAGCTCCAGGTACGCGACGCACCCGACCGAGTCGCGCCACACGCGACGGTGCCCGATCGCCACCGGCGGGATCCGCTCCGACAGCGCCGCGACCTCGGCCTCGCTCCGGTAGATGAGGCGCCAGTCCATGACCCCCTCCATCACGCCGGCGTCGGGGAGCTCGGGGCAGAAGTTGGCCACCAGGAGCCGCCCGCCCGGAGCGAGCATCCCGAAGAGGCGCTGCGTGAGCGCGGCAGCCACCGGCGCCGGCAGGTAGTCGTAGAGCCCCGCCGCGTACGCCAGCTCGAGCCCGTCGAAGCGCAGCTGCCCGCGCAGCAGGTCGCGCACGCTCCCGAGCACCGGTCGCACGCCGAGCGAGGCGTGCTCGCGGTGCAGCAGGGCGACCGAGAGCGGGTCCTGGTCGAGGGCGTGGAACGCGCCCAGCGCGCCGTCGCCGACGGCGGTCGAGCGCTGCGCCTCGCGCAGATGGCCGCACGCCACCGACAGCACGCGCGCGGTGCCGGGCGCGCGCGCGGCGGCGGCGTCGATCGCCGCGGCTAGGATCGCGCGCCGCTCGCGCACGCTCCGACAGGCGGCCGCGTGCACGTTGCACCGGTAGAGGGCGTGCCCGAGTACCGTCGTGTCGGGCGGCGGCGGCACCGCGCCGTAGATCAGATCCAGGATCCCCGCATCGCCCGCGTAGCCGCGCGGCTTCACGTACGCGCGGTGGACGAACGGGTCCTCGCGCATGCGCACGGCGGCCCCGTGGCCGAGGCAGGTGTCGCGCACGAACGCGTCCCACCGCTCCGGCGGGAGCGCGTCGCGTACCGCACGCAGCCCCGGGACCAGGCGCTGCATGCTGGCCGCTGCCGCCCCGTCGCGCATCTCGGCCTCCACGGCGTCGAGGAGGGCGCGGGCGTCGGCGAGGATGTCCGCGACGGCGTCGCGATCGGCGACGGATCCGGGGGTGCTGCCCCAGCTGCCGGCGTCGTCGCGCGGCTCGGCGCTCGTCGGCGGCTGGACCAGCGATGTCGTCGGTGCCATCACGGCAGGAGTCATGGTGAAGGTGGCGGCGTGAGGGTGGGGGGCGGTGCGGCGCGGGTGCGTCGTTCGGATCGCTCGGGAGCGGCGGCAGGCGGGCGGTCGGCGGTCATCCGCGCCAGAGCGTGGCGGCCACGGCGCTGCGCGTGCGGACGCCGAGCTTGCGGAAGACGTGCTCCCCGTGGTGGCGCACCGTGTGGACCGACCGTCCGAGCCGCCCGGCGATCTCCTTCGTCGTCAGCCCGGCGGCGATGAGGCGCGCCACCTCGTGCTCGCGCCGCGTCAGCGCCGGATGCGGGTCGCTGTCCGACGCGCGTTCGGGCGCCGGGTGCAGGACCACCACCGCGCGCACCGGCTCGCCGGCGCGGCAGGCGGGCAGGTAGACGACGAGCACCGTCCCGGCGATCGCGCACGGGCGCTCGGCGACGCGCGCCCCGTGGCCGATCGCGACCACGGCGCTCCGCGCCTGCAGCGTCGAGCGCGCCAGCTCGTCGGCCTGCGCCAGGACGACGGCGCCCGCGCCGGCCGCCTCGAGCAGCGCCCCGGCCGCCGGCGACGTGCGCACGCGCCGCCCGTCGGCGGCGTAGCAGAGGCAGGGCACGCCGAAGTGCTCGAGGGTCTGGAGCCAGGATGGCTGGGTCGCGGCGTGCGAGGGATCGTCGGTCGAGCGCAGGGCGACGGCACGGGGAGGGGACATCGGCAGGGCTCCGGGAGGGGACGCACGACGGGGTGAGGACAAGGTCGGAGCGCTCCGTCCCGCCGCCGTCCCGCCGCCGTCCCGCCGCCGTCCCGCGGCCGTTCCGCGGGTGCCACCGCCCGGCGGCCGCCGCACTACCGCATGCCGTCGCGCGGGGTAGCTTCGTGCGCTCGACGCCGCCCCGGCGACGCGACCCTCCCGCTCCTCCCTCTCTCCCTCGCGGCATGCTCCGCCTTCGGGTCCTCGGCACGCTGCAGGTGGACTGCGACGGCCCGGATCCGGCGGACGAGCTGCTCGCGCAGCCCAAGGCCACGGCGCTGCTGGCCTATCTCGCCGTGGCGCGCCCGCGCGGTTTCCACCAGCGCGACCGGCTCGTGGGGCTCTTCTGGCCGGAGTTGGACCAGGAGCGCGCGCGCGCGGCGCTGCGCAAGCTGCTCAGCCGCCTGCGGCAGGTGGCCGGCGAGCGCGTGGTGGCGACGCGCGGCGCCGAGGCGGTGGCGCTCGCGCCGGACGAGTGCTGGTGCGACGCCGTCGCCTTCGACGAGGCGGTCGCCCAGGGGCGGCTGGGCGACGCGCTGGAGCTCTACCACGGCGAGCTCCTCCCCGGCTTCTACGTCCCGGAGGCCGACGCGTTCGAGCGCTGGCTCGAGGACGAGCGGGCCCGACTCGCCGACGCGGCCGTCGTGGTGGCGTGGTCGCTCGTCGAGCGCCACGTCGCGCAGGCGCAGCTGACCAACGCCTCGCGCCTCGCGCGCCAGGTCGCCCGGCTGGCGCCGACGGACGAGCGGGTGCTCCGCCGCGTCCTGACGATGCTGAGCCGGCTCGGCGACCGCGCCGGGGCGATGCAGCTCTACGCGCGCTTCGCCGACCGGCTCTGGCGGGAGCTCGCCGTGCGCCCCTCGCCAGAGACGCAGCAGCTCGTGGCGGCGATCCGCGACGGCCCGGGGCTCGGAGCTCGCGCCCCGGGGTGAGGCCCGCCGCGCCGCTCGCCCCGGTCGGCGCTCAGCGGGCGCGCGCGAGCCGCTCGAAGGCGGGACGTCCGCGGAGCGTCGCGAAGTCCGGGTCGCGGTGCACCCAGAGATCGTACTCCAGCCCCTCGCGCATCGCCTCGCCCAGCCGCGCGAGGGCCTCGTCGGGGCGGCCGAGGAGGGCGGCGATCCGTGCCTGATGCCAGCTCGCCCGTCCCATGCCGTAGCGCCGTGGCCGCGCCGCGAGGCGGCTGGCGAACCGGTCGGCGCCGGCCCGGTCTCCGGCGCGCGCCGCCGCGGCTCCGGCGAGCCCGAGGTAGTCGTCCACCGCCGGCTGCTCGGCGGCCAGCGCCGCGGCGCCGTCGGCGGCCTCGCGCCACCGCCCGAGCGCGTAGGCGAGCGCCGCGCGCGTGTGCCGCCGTCGGAAGTCCACCCCGCCCACGTCGTCCCCCTCGTCGGCGAGGGCCGCCACACCGGCGAGCAGGATCGCCGGCGCGTCGCCCGCGTACCCGTGCGCCCGCAGCTCGGTGGCGGCCTCCAGCGCGAGCTCGCCCGTCGTCGTCCCGAACGGATCGGCCGGCAGCCGCCGCGCGGCGGCGAGCGCCGCGTGCAGCGCCTCGACCTGCCCGCGCGCCGCGAGCGCCCGCACGGTCGCCGCGAGCGCGTAACGCCGGGTGGGGAAGAGGACGCGGGCGCTGTCGGCGTCGGCGCGCTCGCGCGCGTGCCGCCCGAGCAGGTGGTGCACGCGCGCCCGCACGTCCCAGTACGGCGCCCAGTCGCGCATGGCGCCCCGGTCCCCGGGCAGCTGGTCGAGGGCGCGCGCCGCCTCCTCGAGCGAGCCGTTCTGCATCGCCTCGACCGCCCAGTTGTAGGTGGCCTTGGTGCCGGGGGCGACCGCGGCCAACCGGCGCACCGCGGCGAGGGCGTCGGCACGGCGCCCCGCGAGCAGGTGCCGTCGGAAGAGGAACCACTGGCGGTCGGCGACGTCGAGCGCCGCCTCGTGCGGGGCGAGCCGCGCGAGCAGCGAGTCGGCGGCGGCGTAGCGCCCCTCGTTGGAGCGGCTGATGCTCGCCATGAGCAGCGCGACCGGGAGCGTCGTGTCGCGCTCCCAGGCGCGGGCGAAGTGGATGGCCGCCGAGGCGAAGTCGTTGGCCACGTAGTCCTGCAGCGCCTCGCTGAACTCCCGGTAGGCCTCGAAGGTGGGCGGGCGGCGCCCGCGATCCGGCGCGGCGGCGAGGCGCGGATCGAGCGCGGCGGCGAGCAATCCCATGACGCGCGTCCGCGCCGCGTCGATCACCGCCGACGGGTCGTCGAGCGTGCCGCGCAGCGGCCCCACGGCTCCCAGCAGGCGCGAGGTCGCCGCGTCGCTGACCTGCACCTGCACGGCGAGGCGCCCGCCGCGGTCGACGTAGTAGGATCCCGTGACGACGATCGTCGCCCCGGTCTCGCGGGCCAGCGTGCGCACCGGGTCGGCGTCGACGGTGCGCGCGTAGCGCCAGCTCTGGAGCGCAGTGACGGTGGGGACGACCTCGACGACGCCCGTGCGCTGCACCCCCTCGCTGATCCAGTCGGCCGCCATGGTGCCGAGGAAGTCGAGGTCCGCCCGATCCCCGGGGTTGGCCAGCGGCGCGATGACGACGCGGCGGGTGGTCGGCGCCGCTGCGCCGTTCGTGGCTGCGGCCGCGGCGGGTGGCGGGGTGCCCGGGTGGCGCAGCGGCCACGCCGCGGCGACCGCAGCCAGCGCCGCCGCGACCCCGCCGAGCGCGAGCGATCGGGCCCGGGAACGCGGCGCGGGGCGCAGCGCCGCCGCGAACGCCGCGGCATCGGCGAAGCGCGCGTCGGGGTTCGCGGCCAGGGCGCGCCGCAGTGCGCGACGCACCGCGTGCGGCACGCCCGGCGCCTCGCGGGTCCCGGGGCGCGCCGCGCCCGGCAGCTCGCCGGTCAGCATCTCGTGCAGGACGACGGCGAGGGCGTACACGTCGGCCCGGCCGTCCACCGGCGATCCGGGGGTGGCCTGCTCGGGACTCATGTAGGCGCGCGTCCCGATCACCCCCTCGGCGGTGGTCAGCGCCTGCCCCCCCGCTCCGAGATCGCGCGCGAGGTCGCGCGCGATGCCGAAGTCGGCGAGCACCGCGTGCCCGGCGACGACGAGGATGTTCTCGGGCTTGAGGTCGCGGTGGACGACGTGGCGCGCGTGCGCGTACGCGAGCGCGTCGGCGAGCTCGCGCGCGAGGGCGAGCGCGGTGTCGACCGGCAGGCGCCGGCGCTCGACGAGGAGGGCGCGCAGCGTCGGCCCCTCGACGAACGGCATCGCGAAGAAGCGGCGCCCCGCCGCCTCCCCCGAGTCGTGCAGCGGGAGGATGTTCGGGTGCGCCAGCCCGGCGACGATGGCGATCTCCCGGGCGAAGCGCTCGCGCGCGACGGAGTCGGCGATCTCGGGCGGCAGCACCTTGAGCGCCACGTCGCGCCCGTGTCGCACGTCGCGCGCACGGTAGACGCGCGCCATCCCGCCGCGCCCCACCTCCTCGGCGATGACGTAGCGATCGGTGAGGGCGGCGCGGAAGGCCGCGAGGCCGGCATCGGTGGGCCCGCCGGGCTCGGAGCGGAGATCCTGCATGAGAGGCGGCGCGCCAGGACGCGGAGGAGGCGGCGGGGGACGTTCCGCCCATGGACGGCGCGCCCTGTGACGGTGAATATGGACGCCTCTCCCACATGGAGCCACCATGGCCAACGCGATCCCGACCGCCACCCTGGGCACCGGCGGCGTGCCCAACCTCCGGATCCTGACCGACTACGCCCTCGGCAAGCCGGAGACGTGGTTCGACCTGCACACCGCGGTGCACGTCGGCGAGGAGGGAGCGGACCTCCTCGATGCCATCCTGCCATCCGGGTCCGCGACGCTCGATGCCGTGCTCGCGGCGCTCTGCGAGCACGGCACCATCGTCGACCAGCTGCACCTCAAGCTGCTGGTCGAGGCGGCGATGCTCCCGCCCGCCCTGCCCGCGGACGCCCCGCCGGCCGCGGTGAGGGGGACGGGTGGAGTCCCGAACGTCAGGGTGATCCGCGACTACGCCGCGCCGCCCGAGCCGACGTGCTGGTTCGAGATCCACACCGCCGTGCGTCTCACCCCCGGCGTGGTGCGCGACGTGCGCGACGTGTTGAAGGAGGACCTCACGAAGGTGCCCGGCGGGCCGACCGCCGCCGCCGCGAAGGGCAAGGCCGCTCGCCTGTACGGCCACCTCCTGAAGACGAACGCGGTCACGCATCCGAAGCACCTCCGCGCGCTGCTCGAGGCGGCGCTCGCCCACGACGACAGCTCGCAGCAGTCGCAGTGGTGCCCGCCGCGCGAGGAAGTGGCCGCCGTGTGAACGCCGCGGCCGGGCCCGCGTGTGCGACGCCACGGGGCCGCGCCACCAGGCGCGGCCCCGTGGCGTGGGGGGCCCATCGTCCCATCGCGCCGGCGCGGGGGGAGACGGATCTTCGCCGTCGTCTCCGGAGCACCCGCCCCCGCCCACGCGCTCGCATGCCCGCCCGCGCCGTCGCCGCCCTGCTCGTCCTGCTCGCCCCGCTCGCCCCCGACACCGCGAACGCGGTCGCGGTACGGCGCTGGGTCTGGTCCGAGCCGGTGCACGCGCGCGGCTGCGCCGCGACGGCGGCGCGCGTCGAGCTTCGCGCCGATGGCACGGGGACGCTGCACGCCGTCGCCCGTGCCCTGGGGCCTCACCCCGCCCTGGCCGCGTGGTGGTCGGTGGAGGGGCTGCCCGACACGGGCGCCGCGCTCTGGCGCACCGCACCGCGTCGCGGGCCGCGACTCGAGCGGGCGCCCCGCCCGCTGGCCTTCGACCTGGAGTTCGCCTTCCCGGCCACGCACCACCGGCGGACCACGCGCCTGCGCCTGCACCTGCGGTGCGCTCCCCCTCCCCAGCCGCGCCCCGCGCCGCCGTGAGGGCGGCCCGCAGCGCCGTGAGGGGGAGGGGCGCGGCGCGAGGGAGGGCGGGGGAGCGGGGTGGCGCCCGGTACGGGGCGCGCCGCAGCGACCCTCGCGCGGCGTGCGGGGTACGACCGTCTTCGACGCACCCCGTTCCGAGCCCCCGCCGATGCCGCCGCTGCGCCACCGTCACGCC
>ERZ1066121.2777-NODE-2777-length-10582-cov-46.339318_pt1 | contig 10582 bp, 8 predicted proteins | sample MGYA00382768_ERZ1066121 | MGnify/ENA primary metagenome ERZ1066121 (study PRJEB33369, sample SAMEA5778351) | biofilm metagenome | biome: Industrial cooling water; feature: Water cooling tower basin; material: Biofilm | place: United Arab Emirates | collected... | reverse complement strand
AAGGCGATTTCGTTGGGCTTCCCCTCCCGCCCGGAAGCCACTTATTCAGCGCCTCGGCGCCGCTGGCTTTCCGGCTTCGCCCGGCATCGGGTCTTCGGAAGGCCGGTTCGCTGGAGCGGATCAGCGCGACAGCAATCCCGCCGGACAGGCGTCGACGGGCGCGTGATCGATACCCTCGCGCGTGATCCAGCAATCGCCGAGCACTGAGCAGTAGCAGACGCGCACGGTGAAGCGGTTCGCGTCGCCAAAGCCCTCGCGCACCCGCGGATCGTCGCTGCCGTCCGGCGCTCGCCACGGAATCCGGAATGCCTCGACGCGCTCGCCCGGGGCGAACACGCGGTCTGCCACATCGGTCGCACCGATGCGATCCCAACCGTAGGGATGCCCCTTGCCGAACAAACCATCGAGCACGCCCGGCCAGCCGCCGACCGGTTTGTCGTCGAGGAACACGTCGACGCGTCGCACCAACGCGGGGCCCATGCCTTTGTTCTGCACGACGAAGGCGAAGCCCTCGCCCGAGTAGTTCGTGCTGAGGCTGATGAACGGCCAGGCCGCGGCGCGCTCCTGGCTCCGCTGAACGGTGAACTGCAGCAGCGAGGCCAGCATCGCGATGGCGCTGACCGCGAGCGCGCCGATGGCGATCCAGAACTCGGGATCGCGGGGCTTGCGCGGTGCGGTCGCGGTCATCGCGGTCGCCAGCGGCACGTCGGGCGCAGCGTCGTCGGGCGTCGTCTCGCTCATCGGAAGCTCTGCGGCGGGCGTGGTGGGGTCGCCGCGAGTATGCGCCGCGCCCGGAGGATGCGGATTTTTTACGCCACGCCGCCCCGGCGGGCATCGAAGCGCTACGCGATGAGCGCGCAGGCTGCGCGCCATCGAGACGCACCGCGCGGCTCGCTTGGCCCAACGACTCCGATGAACACCCTGCTGCTGCTCCTGAGCCTCGCGCTCGCGCTGTTCCTGCTGGCCGCCCTGTGGTGGCCGGAAGACTTCTGAAGGCCCCGCCATGACCGAGATCGTTCTCACCTACCTCATCGCGATCGCGCTGGCGGCACCGCTGGGCTGGTGGCTGTACCGCGTGCTGGGCGCCGGAGTCGCGCCCGGTGATGGCCTGTTCGGCCTTGTCGAGCGGCCGATCTATCGGCTGCTCGGCGTCGACCCCGCGCGCGGCATGACGTGGCAGGGCTATGCCCGTGCCTTCGTCTTCAGCAACGTCGCGCTCGGCGCCGTCGTGTTTTCGCTGTTCATGCTCCAGCACCGCCTGCCGCTGAACCCCGACGGCGTCGGGCCGATGACCTGGGATCTGGCGCTGCACACGATGGTGAGCTTCCTCACCAACACCAACCAGCAGCACTACTCGGGGCAGGCGCAGCTCTCGTACCTGTCGCAGCTCGCGGGCATCGTCACGCTGCAGGTGCTGACGCCGATGATGGGCCTCGGCATCGCCGCCGCGATGCTGCGCGGCTTCCTCGGCGGCCGCAACGCGGCGACGGCCGCGGAGGGCGAGGCGCGCGACGTGGGCAACTACTACGTCGACGTGCTGCGGCTGTGCGTCCGCGCATTCCTGCCGCTGGCGCTGCTGATGGCGCTGCTGCTGACTTCGCAGGGCGTGCCGAGCACCTTCGGCGGTGCGGCGAAAGCCACGCCGCTGGATGCGAGTGCCGGCATGACCGAGCAGGTGATCCCCACGGGCCCGATGGCGCCGATGGTGGCGGTGAAGCAGCTGGGCACGAACGGCGGCGGCTGGTACGGCCCGAATTCCGCGGTGCCGCTGGAGAACCCGACGCCGCTGTCGAACCTCGCACAGACGGTGGCCATCCTCGTGTTCCCGATCGCCGCGGTGTTCATGATCGGCGGGCTTACCGGACGCCGGAAGCTGGCGCTGATGGCCTTCGGCACGATGCTGGCGATGTCCGCCGGCCTGACGACGCTGGCCGTCTGGGCCGAGCGCGCCCCGAATGCCGCAGCGTCGGGGCTCGCCGTCGACGCGCCGAATCTGGAAGGCAAGGAAACGCGCTTCGGTACCGAGGCTTCAGCGCTGTGGGCGTCGTTGACGACCCAGACGTCGAACGGCTCGGTCAACGCGATGCACGACTCGCTGAATCCGCTTGCCGGGCTTTCGGCGATGGGCGGCATGCTCGTCAACGCGGTCTGGGGCGGCGTGGGCTGCGGCCTCGTCAACTTCTTCGTCTACGTGCTGCTCGCGGCGTTTCTCTCCGGCTTGATGATCGGCCGCACCCCGGAGCTGTTCGGCCGCAAGCTGGAAGTGGGCGAAGTGCGCCTGCTGTCGCTGCTGGTGATCCTGCAGCCGCTGCTGATCCTCGGCTTCACCGCGATCGCGGTCGCGGTGCCGGCGCTGACCGGCAACAGCAATCCGGGCTTCCACGGCCTGTCGCAGGTCTTCTACGAGTACACCTCGGCCTTCGCGAACAACGGCTCGGGCTTCGAGGGTCTGGGCGACGCCACACCGTGGTGGAACCTGAGTGCCGTGGTGCTGCTGCTGGCGGGCCGATATGCCGGCCTGCTGATCCCGCTGGCGATCGCCGGAAAGCTGGCCGCCAAGCGCGTTGCGCCGCGCAGCACGGCCTCCCTCGACGTGGAAAGCCCGGTGTTCGCGCTGACCCTGCTCGCCGTGATCGTGCTGCTCACCCTGCTCTGTTTCCTGCCCGTGCTCGCGCTTGGCCCTATCGCCGAGCAGCTGAGCTTGGCGCGCTGAAGGACCCGCCATGACCGATTCCACGCACAAGACCCCGATGCACGACGCCGCCGTCGCGAACCGCTCGCGAAGCGCTCTGGCCGCTGGACCGATCGGCGCCGCGCTGATCGATGCGCTGAAGAAACTCGACCCGCGCGTGCAGCGCCGCAACCCAGTGATGTTCGTCGTGCTCATCGGCACGCTCGTGACGCTGCTGATCGGCGCGTGGGCCGGCCCGGCCGATCCGCGCTTTGGCTTCACGATGGCGGTGGGCGTGATCCTGCTCGCCACGGTGGTGTTCGCGAACTTCGCCGAGTCGATCGCCGAGGCGCGCGGCCGCGGCCAGGCCGCCAGCCTGCGCGCCACGCGCAGCGAGCTCGCGGCACGACGCCTCGTCGGCGAACGCGAAGAGCGCGTGCCGGCCACCGCGCTGCGCCGCGGCGACCGCGTTGTCGTCGAAGCGGGCGAGCTGATCCCGGCCGACGGCGAGATCATCGAGGGCCTCGCCAGCATCAACGAAGCCGCAGTGACGGGCGAATCGGCGCCGGTGCTGCGCGAGGCCGGCACCGACAAGAGCGGCGTGATCGCCGGCACCCAGGTGCTGACCGACCGCATCCTCGTCGAAGTGAGCGCCGACCCGGGCGACAGCTTCCTCGACCGGATGATCCGGCTCGTCGAAGGCGCGCAGCGGCAGAAGACGCCGAACGAGCTCGCGCTGACCGTGCTGCTGTCGGCGATGACCCTGATCTTCCTCGTGGTCTGCGTCAGCCTGCCGCCGATGGCCGCGTTCCTCGGCTTCTCGCTCGATCCGGTGATGCTGATCGCGCTGCTGGTGTGCCTGATCCCGACCACGATCGGGGGGCTGCTGCCGGCCATCGGCATCGCCGGCATGGATCGCGCACTGCGCGCCAACGTCGTGGCGAAGAGCGGCAAGGCGGTCGAGCTGGCCGGCGACATCGACACCCTGCTGCTCGACAAGACCGGCACGATCACCCACGGCGACCGGCAGGCCACCGCGTTCAACGCGCTGCCGGGCATCGCACCGGAGCGCCTCGCGCGCGCCGCGCAGATCGCCTCGCTGGCCGACCCGACGCCCGAGGGCAAGTCGATCGTGCGGCTGGCGGAAAAGAGCGTCGGCGTGGCAACGCTGCCCGATGGCGCGCAGATCATCGCCTTCAGCGCGCGGCTGCGCATGTCGGGCGTGGACGTGCCCGGCCAGCCGCTGCTGCGCAAGGGCGCGGGTGATGCGATTGCGCGCTTCGTCGCTGAGCAGGGCGGCAGCGTGCCGGCAGCCCTGCAGCCCGCCATCGACGCCGTGGCGCGCGGCGGGGCCACGCCGCTGGTGGTTGCGGAAGGCGGCGTGGTGCTCGGCGTGGTCGCGCTGTCCGACGTCATCAAGGGCGGCGTGCGCGAGCGCTTCGCGCGGCTGCGCGCGCTTGGCGTGCGCACGGTGATGATCACCGGCGACAACCCGCTCACGGCCGCGGCCATCGCCGCGCAGGCGGGTGTCGACGACTTCATGGCCGAGGCCACGCCCGAGGACAAGCTCGCGCGCATCCGCGCCGAGCAGGCCGGCGGGCGGCTGGTGGCGATGGTCGGCGACGGCACCAATGACGCGCCGGCGCTCGCGCAGGCCGACATCGGCCTTGCGATGAACGCCGGCACGCAGGCGGCGAAAGAGGCCGGCAACATGGTCGACCTCGACAGCGATCCATCGAAGCTGCTCGACGTCGTCGAGATCGGCAAGCAGCTGCTGGTCACGCGCGGCGCGCTGACGACCTTCTCGCTGGCCAACGACGTGGCGAAGTACTTCGCCATCCTCCCGGCGGTGTTCGCCGCCGGCGTTCCGGCACTGGCCGCGCTCGACGTGATGCAGCTCTCGAGTCCGACCAATGCCGTGCTGGCCGCGCTGATCTTCAACGCGCTGGTGATCCCGGCGCTGATCCCGCTGGCCCTGCGCGGCATCAAGGTCAGCGCCACGCGCGGCGACGCGCTGCTGGCGAGGAACCTGCTCGTCTTCGGCGTGGGCGGGCTCATCGCGCCCTTCCCCGCCATCAAGCTGATCGACATGACGCTCGCCGCCACGATCGGCGCCTGACCAACGACTCGAAGGAATCGGAATGAATACGCCTCGCGACCCGAACCCGTCCACGCCGGCCACCGACCGCCTGTCGGCAGCTCCGGCGGGGCTCGACACCCGCGGCGGCGGCTGGCGCGCCGCGCTCGTGCTGGCCGCGCTGTCGGTGCCGGCCTTCGGCCTGCTGTATCCCGGGCTCGGCGCGGCGCTCGGCGGGGCGCTGTTCCCCGACCAGGCCACTGGCAGCCTGGTCGAGCGCGACGGCGTCATCGTCGGCTCGGCGCTCGTCGCGCAGCCGTTCAGCGATCCGCGCTACGTCGTGCCGCGGCCTTCGGCGGCGGGCTTCAATCCGGTCGGCGCGGCGGGCAGCAACCTCGCCGTCAGCAACCCGGCCCTGCGCGAACGCATGGCGGCCGACGCCGCCGCGATCACCGCGCGCGAGGGCATCACGACGGCCGAACTGCCGGTGGAGCTGATCAGCGCCAGCGGCTCGGGGCTTGATCCGCATTTGTCGCCCGCAGCGGTCGACGTGCAGGTGCCGCGCGTGGCGCGGGCCCGCGGCATGGACGAGGCCACCGTGCGCGCGATCGTCCGCGCGCACACGGAACAGCCGTGGCTCGGCGTGTTCGGCGAGCCGCGGGTTAATGTGCTCGCCCTGAACCTCGCGCTCGACGCCGCCGACTGACATGCCCGCACCCCGCAGCGCCCAGGCCGACGCCCTGCTCGAGGGCCTGCAGCGCGACCGCGAGCGCGCCGGGCTGAAGGTGTTCCTTGGCGCCGCGCCCGGCGTGGGCAAGACCTACGCAATGCTGTCGGCCGCGCGCGACCTGCAGCGCCGCGGCGTCGACGTCGTCATCGGCGTCGTGGAAACGCACGGTCGCAGCGAAACCGCCGCGCTGCTGGCGGGACTGGACGTCGTTCCGCGCCGCCGCGTCGAGTACCGCGGCCGCACGCTCGACGAACTCGACCTCGACGCCGTGCTGGCACGCCGGCCGAAGGTCGCCCTGATCGACGAACTCGCGCACAGCAATGCGCCCGGCAGCCGCCACCCGTTCCGCTATCAGGACGTGGCCGAGCTGCTCGATGCCGGCATCGACGTCTACACCACCATCAACATCCAACACCTCGAAAGCCTCAACGACGTCGTCGAGCGGCTGACCGGCGTGCGGGTCAAGGAGACGGTGCCCGACGCCTTCCTCGACCGCGCCCGCGACGTGGTGCTGGTCGACCTGCCGCCGCGGGAACTCGTCGAGCGACTGCAGCAGGGCAAGGTGTACGCGCCGGAGCTGGCCGGCTCGGCGCTGCAGCGCTTCTTCACGCCGTCGAACCTGACGGCGCTGCGCGAACTCGCGGTGCAGCAGGTGGCCGACCGCGTCGACGCCGACCTGCGCGAGACGCTGACCGCGTCCGGGCAGTCGGTCGTGCCGATCCGCCGCCGGCTGCTGGTGGCCATCGACGGCAGCGACAACAGCGAGTACCTCGTGCGCGTGTCGCGCAAGCTGGCCGAGCGCCGCGGGGCGCCGTGGACGGTGGCCTTCGTCGACACCGGCGATCTCTCCGCCGAACGCCGCAGCGCCGTCGAAGCGGTGTTCGCGATGGCGCGGCGGCTGGGCGCGGAGACCGAATGGCTGCGCGGCGCCGACGTCGCCGACGCGCTGCTGGATTTCGCCACCCAGCAGGCGGTGTCGGGCCTCGTGGTGGGGCGCACGCGCGAGCGGCCGTTCGCGCGCATGGTCAACCGCACGCTGACGCAGCGCCTGCTGCAGCACGGCGCGCACCTCGAGCTGACGATCATGGCCACCCCGGAGGCGCGCAGGCGCGCGCGCCGCGCCGTGGGCCGCTGGTCGCGCTGGCGCTGGAGCGACCTCGCCATCGCCGTGGTCGGCGTCGCGGCAGCGCTCGGCTTGGCGGCCGCGGCCGATCACTGGCTGGCGCTGAAGGATCTTTCGCCGATCTTCCTTCTGGCCGTTCTGATCGTCGCGGTGCGCACCCGCGGCAGCGTTGCGCTGCTCGCCGCGGTGCTGTGCTTCCTTGGCTGGAACTACTTCTTCACCGAGCCGCGCTACACGTTCCACGTGATGGCGCAGCGCGACGTGGTCAACCTCGTCGTCTTCCTCGGCGCCGCCCTGCTGGCGGGCCGGCTGGCGAGCCGGCTGCGGCGGCAGGTGCTGAACCTGCGCGCCGCGAACGCGCACGTGCAGGCCATGCAGAGTCTGGGCCGGGCGCTGGCCGCAGCGGCGGACGCGGGCGAAGTGGGCGCGGTGGCCGAGCGCGCGCTGTCGCGCGCTGCTGAGGGGGAAGCGCGTCTGTTCCTGGTCGAGGGCGGCGAGCTGCGCGTCGACGACGCGGCACGCACGCCGCTGGCGGTGGGCGATCGCGCCGCGGCCGACTGGGCCAGCGCCAACGGCCAGCCGGCCGGCGCCGGCACCGACACGCTGAGGTCGGCCGCGTGGCGCTTCCTGCCGCTGCGCTCGAAGTCGCGCACGCTCGGCGTCGTCGGCCTCCGCCTCGACGCCCACCGGCTCGACGAGGCGCGGGCGGCAACGGTGTCGGCCATGATCGACGACGTCGCCGAGGCGCTGGCGCGCGTACAGCTCAACGTGGCGCTCGAAGTGGCGCGGATGCAGTCGGAAACCGAGACGCTGCGCGCGGCGCTGCTGTCGTCGGTGTCGCACGACCTGCGCTCGCCGCTGTCGTCGATCGTCGGCGCGGCCGAAAGCCTGATGGCCTACGGCGATCGGATGCCCGTGGAGGACCGCCGAAGCCTGCACGAAGGCATCCTCGGCGAGGGCCAGCGGCTCGACCGCTACATCCAGAACCTCCTCGACATGACGCGGCTGGGCCACGGCGAGCTGAAGATCGAGCGCGACTGGATCGCGCCGGGCGAGCTGGTCGGGGCCGCCGCGGCGCGGCTGCGCAAGGCCTTTCCGATGCTTCCGCTGGTGCTCGACGTGCCGGCCGATCTGCCGCTGGTGTCCGCGCATCCGGCGCTGCTGGAGCAGGCCCTGTTCAACATCCTCGAGAATGCGGCGCGCTTCTCGCCTGACGGCGCAGCCGTGCGGGTGGAGGCGAGTCTGCTGGCGTCGCCGGGCGAGCGCCGCACGCTGCGCCTGCGCGTCATCGACCGCGGCCCCGGTATTCCCGAGGACGAGCGCCAGCGCATCTTCGACCCGTTCTACTCGGTCGCGCGCGGCGACCGCGGCAAAGGCGGTACGGGCCTCGGCCTGTCGATCTGCCAGGGCATGGTCGGCGCGCACGGCGGCCGCGTGTCGGCGCTTCCCGGAGAAGACGGTGTCGGCACCGTGATCGAAGTGCGGCTGCCGCTGCCCGAGGCGCCGCCCGGCGATGCGCCGCAAGGGGACGCCGCTGAGGCATCCTGACGCGGCATGAGCGACCCGAAGCCCCGCATCCTCGTCATCGACGACGAGCCGCAGATCCGCAAGCTGCTCGACATCAGCCTGCGCGCCCAGGGCTACCGCGTTGAGGAAGCCGCGAACGGCGCGGCCGGCCTCGCCGCGCTCGCCGCGCACGGCGCCGACCTCGTGCTGCTCGATATCGGATTGCCCGATCGCGAAGGGCACGAGGTGCTGCGCGACATCCGCGCCTGGACCGAAGTGCCGGTGATCATGCTGTCGGTGCGCGCGTCGGAAGCGGAGAAGGTGAAGGCTCTCGACGCCGGCGCGAACGATTACGTGACCAAGCCCTTCGGCGTGCAGGAGCTCTCGGCGCGCATCCGCGCGCTGCTGCGGCTGCGGCCTTCGGCGAGCGACGAGCCCGGCTTCGACGACGGCCGGCTTGTCATCGAGCCGCTGCGCCGGCGCGTCGCGCTCGACGGCGTCGAACTCAAAGTGACGCCGAAGGAGTGGGCGCTGCTGGTGCTGCTGCTGCGCCATCGCGGCCGCGTGGTGACGCAGCCGATGCTGCTGCGCGAACTGTGGGGCCCCGACCACAACGGCGACACGCACTACCTGCGCATCCTGGTGGGAAGGCTTCGACGCAAGCTGGGCGACGATGCCCTGAGCCCGCGCTACATCGCGACGGAAGCGGGTGTCGGCCTGCGGTTCACCGACTGAGCCCCGCGTCCCACCGCTCAGGTCCCGAGCGCATCCAGCCCCGGATCCGCGGCGGCCGGCGCGCGCGGCGCCTCCGACACCACCACGCGGTTGCGCCCGCCGCGCTTGGCCGCGTAGAGCGCGTCGTCGGCGCGCTGCAGGGCGGCCTCCGGCGTCTCCCCGCCGCCCCGCCAGGCCGCCGCGCCGATGCTGACGGTGACCTCGCCGGGCGCAAGCCCGCCGCCACCGGCCGCCACCGCGCTGCGCAGCGCCTCGGCGAGCAGCCCCAGCGGCCCCGGCAGGCGGTCGTGCACCAGCACCGCGAACTCCTCGCCGCCATAGCGGTACAGCGTGGCCTGGCCGTCCGGCGCGTGCGCAGCGAGGCCCCTCTCCAGCGCCGCCGCCAGCGCCGCCAGCACGCGATCGCCCTCGAGGTGGCCGCGGCTGTCGTTGACCGCCTTGAAATGATCGACGTCGACGAGCAGGACACCCAGCGCGGCGGCCCCCGCGCGGTCGGCGTCGAAGCGGGCCAGCGCCTCGTTGAAGCGGCGCCGGTTCAGCGCGCCGGTCAGCCCATCGCGGTCGCCGAGGTCGCGCAGCAGGCGGCTGGCGCGCTCCTCGAGCAGCGCATACGTGGTGACGAAGCAGACCATCAGCCCGTACACGCTGACGAAGCGCACCACCTCGATGGCGGGGCGCTGCTGGTCGACCACCAGCGCCACGGCCGCGCCGAAGACCAGCATGGCCGCCATGGCGCGCCATGCCGGCAGCAGGAACACCACCACCGGCGGAAACAGGAAGCCCCACGGGTGCAGCGGGCGGCCGTGCCACCAGCCGAAGCCCACCGCCAGCACCACGAGCCCGAGCACAGTGGCGAAGAACACCGTTGCCCCGAGTCGGCGCGGCAGCCAGGCCAGGCCGCCCGCGCACGCGGCCGTGACCCCGAAGGCGATCCACGCGAGCAGCGCGGTGTCGGCATAGCCCATCCGGGTGTTCACGCCGGCGAGCACCAGCGTCAGCGCGCCGAGCATCGCCAGCAGCACGAGCGCCACGCGCCAGCGCAGGCGATCGCGCATCTCGACGTAGCCGCGCTGCGACATCCCCATCCCGCCCTCCCCGGCTGGACCGGAAGGCAGACTAAACGAGCGCGGCACCCCCGGAGGGATGCCGCGCTGTCAAAAGCGGTCCACGCCGGTCAGTGGGCGATGTGCGACGCCGCGCCGGCCCCGCGCGGGATGCGGATGTCCTCGACCATCGCCATCACCTGCGCCGGCGGCGGGGCTGTCAGGCGCGAGACCACGAAGGCGACGAGGAAGTTCAGCGCCATGCCCACCGTGCCGATGCCTTCCGGCGAGATGCCGAACAGCCAGTTCTCGGGCTTGTTCTCGGCCATCGGCGTGATGAACACGCCCTTGAAGTACAGGATGTAGCCGATGGTGAAGACCAGTCCGACCAGCATGCCGCTCACCGCGCCGGGCATGTTGGTGCGCTTGTCGAAGATGCCGAGCAGGATGGCCGGGAAGAACGACGCCGCCGCGAGGCCGAACGCGAAGGCCACCACCTCGGCGACGAAGCCCGGCGGGTTGATGCCCAGCCAGCCGGCCACGCCGATGGCGAACACCGCCGCGATGCGCGCGTACAGCAGCTCCTGCTTCTCGGTGATGCCGGGCATCACCACTTTCTTCAGCAGGTCGTGCGAGATGGCGGCGCTGATCACCAGCAGCAGGCCCGCCGCGGTCGACAGCGCCGCCGCGAGGCCGC
>ERZ1066121.2775-NODE-2775-length-10585-cov-7.768376_pt1 | contig 10585 bp, 10 predicted proteins | sample MGYA00382768_ERZ1066121 | MGnify/ENA primary metagenome ERZ1066121 (study PRJEB33369, sample SAMEA5778351) | biofilm metagenome | biome: Industrial cooling water; feature: Water cooling tower basin; material: Biofilm | place: United Arab Emirates | collected... | reverse complement strand
GAGCTGCGCGGCTGCGCGAGTCAGTGTGGTGCCGTTCCGGATTCCGCGGGAGCGTCGGCTGCTGCGCGCGCAGGCGTTCGATCAACGGCCTGAAGTCGCTGCGTTCGGGCTGCAGGGCCGCTACGACGACGACAGCGACGCGGTGGTCGGCTTCACGTCGATCAGCGCCTGCGCCTTGGGCGGCGGTGGCGTCGAGGCCCTGAACGGTGGCGCCATCGCCGCGGGGTTCGATGCGGCCTGCGTCTTGGCCGGGCTCGCCCAGTTCGATGCGGACGTGGTGGTGACGCTGAGCCTCCACGTGCAGTTTCTCCGCCTCGCCCACGCGTGCCCCGGGCTGGAGTTCCGCGCGCAGGTGACGCGGTCGTCGAGCCGGTTCTGCTTCGTGCAGGCGCAGCTGCGGGATCGACACGACCCCGCAGCGCTCACGTTGGCGACCGCGGTGGCCACGCTCGCGCCGCGCTGAGCACACCGCCACGCCCCCCTCCTCCCGCTGTCTTCCACGCGTCATACCCCCGGCCGACCATCGGCTATCCACCCCGAGAACGGAGTCGCCCATGCCCCCCGGACTTCTGTGGATCGCGCTGCTCTGCGGCGCCGCCGTCGGCGCCATGCCGTCCGCGGCCAGCGCGAGGCCGGCCGCGACGGCCGCCCACGCCGATCCGACGATCGTGCTGGTGCACGGCGCGTTCCTCGACGCGTCGTCATGGGGCGAGGTGGGGAACGCGCTGGTCCTGCGCGGCCGTCGCGTCATCGCAGTGGACCTCCGGAGCGGGGAGCCGCGTGCCGCCTCCGAGCGAACGCTCGCGGACTACCGGCAGGCGGTGCTGGCGTCGATCGCCTCGGAATCGTCGCCCGTCGCCTTGGTCGGCCACAGCTTCGGCGGCATGACCATCGCAGCGGTCGCCGAAGCGGCGCCGGATCGCGTCGAGCGGCTCGTGTTCATCGGCGCCTACATCCCGTCCAACGGCGACTCGCTGCAGCGTCTTGCGGCCGCGGATCGCGACAGTCGCACCGCGGAGGGCTTCGTCGTCGATCCCCGACTCGGCATCGCGTCGATCGATCGCGGCGCGCGCACGGCGCTGTTCTGCAGCGACTGCCCGCCGTCGGTCGGGCAGGCGGCCGCGGCGTCGATGCTCGCGGAGCCCCTTCCGCCGCTGCTCGAGCCCGTCGTCCTCAGCGCGCCCTATGCCGGCGTGGAGAAGCGGCAGATCCGCACCACGCTCGATCCGGTGATCAGCCCGCGGCAGCAGCGCTGGATGGCGGACCGGGCGAACGTCGGTCGCCGCGTGCTGCTGCGCGCCGGGCATTCGCCCTTCCTCTCGCGGCCGGAGGCCACGGCCGCGCTGATCGATCACTTGACCCGCCAGGAGCCCTGACCATGCGCTATCGATTCGAACGCGTTCCCGCCGTCCACGCCCCGAAGGCCCACATGGGTGACCGGATCGCCCCGCGCGTGGAGGAACTGGCGGCCGAAGGGTGGCGGCTCGTGCAGGTGCTGGTGGAGAACCCGGCGTCGGTGCCGAGCGAGTACCTGCTGATCCTCGAGCGGCAGACGCCGCCGTGACGGCTGGGCCGCGAATCCACTCGGCGCGCGTAGCCTCGGCGCGTGCGCGCCGCGCTGTCGCCGCTCTGTTGGCCGGCGTGCTGGCCCTCCACGTCGCGGCACGGGACATCGAGGCGCCGTCGACGGCCGAGGCCTGCGCCCCGGTCCACGTCCTCGCGCGCGTTCCGCCGCCCGCGTTCCTCGAGAATCTCGCCGTGCTGCCGGACGGCACGGTGCTGTTCACGAGCTACCTCGCGAAGGACGTTCTCCGCTACGACCCGCAGCGCGGCGTGTCGACGTTCGCCGCGCTCGACGCGCATCCGGTCAGCATCGTCGCGCGCGGCGACACGTTCGTGGTGGCCGCGCACGGCCAGCCGTTCACCGCCGGCCCGGCGTTCACGTCGACCAACCGGTTCATCGTGCTCGACGCCGAAGGCCGCGTGGAAAAGACGGTCGCGGCGCCGGACGCGCGCTTCCTCAACGGAACGCTCGCGCTGGACGACGGGGTGGTCCTCGCGGCCGATTCGATCCTCGGGGCGATCTGGCGGGTGGACGTGGACGCCGGCGAGATGTCCCCGTGGCTCGACAGCCCTCTGTTCGCCGGAGACCCGACCGGGCGGGATCCCCGTCCGGGCGCCAACGGCCTCAAGCGGCGGGGGAGCGAGCTGCTCGTGTCCAACAGCCATGCGGGGACGCTGGTGGCCGTCGAAGTGGATGCGTCAGGCGCGCCGGCGGGCGCGCCCAGGGTCATCGCGACGCCGGGCCGGATCGACGATTTCGCCGTGGGCGGCGATGGAACGATCTACCTCGCGACGCACGCGGACGACGTGCTGTCGCTCCAGCCCGACGGCTCGATCTCGACGATCCTCGCGTCCGGTGGCGAGGGCTCGACGGCGGTCGCCTTCGCGAACGGTGCCGACGCCGCGCTGTACGTCCTGACGACCGGCGGGTTTCTCGAAGGGCTGGGGCGCGAGGCGCGGCTGCTGCAACTCCGCTTGCCCGACGGCGATCAGGGCCGTGCGGACGGCGGACGACCCGGCCACTGCGGCGCGGCGTCGACGCCCATCGGCGCCGTCGATCGTCGCGCCGGCAGAGCGCCGCTCACCACGAGGCGATGACCGCGCGCGCGGGAACGGACACCGGCGCGATCGAGCCTTCGGGGAGGAAGCAGGTCACGCCGTCGATGACCAGCCGCGACCAGCCGTGCACCAGCGACCACAGCGCGCTCGCGCGCGCCAGCGTGGCGAGCTCGTCCGGGTGGCCGCTGCCGTGGGCGTCGATGGTGGCCGCGACGAGCCGCCCGAAGCTGGCGCCGGCGGCCTCCTGCAGCACGGGGAAGTCCATCAGCGCCTGCTTCTCGGCGCCGAACATCGTCCGGTACACCGCGGGGTGGTCGCTGGCGAAGCGCGTGTAGACGTCGCACAGGCGGGCCAGGCGTTCGCGCGGGTCCGGGTGGCGCTCGGCATCCATGCGCGCGCTGAGCTCGCGGAAGCCCTGCGCCGCGACCTCGGCGAGGATCTCGTCCTTCGAGCCGAAGTGCCGGTACGGCGCGTTCGCGCTGACGCCGGCGAGGCGCGCGAGCTCGCGCAGGCTCAGCTGCTCGTAGGCCCCGGCGTCGAGCTCGCGTCTCGCCACGGCCAGCAGCGCATTGCGCAGGTCGCCGTGGTGGTAGGCGTTGCGGGGCTTCTTCAGTGACGCGGCGGGGCTCATGGCCGGCAGTGTACAAACCTCTTCGTTGTGACCGGCGGACGACGGGCACGCACCGGCGGATTTCACGCCTCCGGCATCGGCATGTGTGCATCGTACACAAAAGTGTGTATGGTGCCCACATCAGCCGCCCGGACGCCGCCATGACCTTCCGTCGCCTTTCTCTTCCGATCGCCGCCGCGCTGCTGGTGGCGGCCTGTGCCGAGCCCGCTGCGCCGCCGCCCACCGCGCCGGTGCCCGTCGACGTCGCCGCGCCGGCGCGCGCTTCGGCGCCAGAGCAGGTGCAGGGCGTGGGGCGGCTGGAAGCGCAGCAGGAAGCGGCGCTCGGCTTCACCTCGGCCGGCATCGTCGCGACCATCGAGGTGGACATCGGCGAGCGCGTCCGGGCCGGGCAGACGCTGGCGCGCCTCGACAGCACCGTGCTCGACGCCGACGCGCGCGACGCGAGCGAGCAGGCCGCGCAGGCGCGTCGCGACCTGCAGCGCGTCGAGGCCCTCGTGCAGCGCCAGCTGGTGGCGCGTCAGCAGCTCGACGACGCGCGGACGCGCGTGGACGTGGCCGAGGCGCGGGTGCGCAGCGCGCGGTTCGGGCAGCGCTTCGGCCGGATCGTCGCCGCCGCCGACGGCGTGGTGCTCGCGCGCCTCGCCGAGCCGGGCGAGGTGGTCGCAGCGGGCCAACCGGTGCTTCGCGTGTCGGGCGGCGCGCCCGGCTGGGTGCTGCCGGTGCTGCTTGCCGATCGCGACGGCCTGCGCGTGACGAAAGGCGCGCCGGCCGAGGTGCGCTTCGACGCCTTCGAGGGCGAAGTGCTGCCGGCCGTCGTGTCGCGCGTCGCCGGGGAAGCCAGCGCCACCAGCGGCGGCATCGTGGTCGAGCTGACGCTGGCGTCGTCCGCGCTGCCGCTGCGCAGCGGCCTCGTCGGCAAGGCGCGCATCGCGCTGGCGGACGCGCCGGCCGGCCTGCGGATTCCGGCTTCGGCGCTGGTCGACGCCGAGGGCGACACCGGACGCGTGTTCGTGATCGACGAAGGCCGCGCACGGGCGCGCGAGGTCCGCCTCGGCGCGATCACCGTCGACGGCGTGCAGGTGCTCGACGGCCTGCAGGACACCGACGCGCTGGTCGTCGGCGGCGCCGGCGGGCTGCATGACGGCGACGCGGTGCTCGCCGCGCCGCGCGGCTGAGGCAGGCCATGTCGCTCTGGTCGTTCTCGGTCCGCCGCTGGCAGTTCACCTCGGTGGTGTTCCTGCTGCTCACGGTGCTCGGCGCCTACGCTTTCCTCGCCATCCCGCGGCAGGAGGACCCGACGTTCCCGATCCCGCTGACCACGATCATCGTGGTGTATCCGGGCGCCGATCCGCAGGACGTCGAGCGCCTCGCCATCGACCCGATCGAGGACGCGATCGCCGAGCTCGAGGACGTGCAGGAGATCCGCTCGACGAGCGAGAGCGGGCTCGGCGTGATCCGCGTGCAGTTCGAATGGACCACCGACGCCGACGACAAGTACGACGAGGTGGTGCGCGAAGTGAACGCTCTGCGCGGCGAACTGCCCGCCGACCTGCAGTCGATCACCTTCCGCAAGGCCAACCCGGGCCTCGTGAACATCGTGCAGGCCGCGCTGGTCGCGCCGACGCTCGACGCGCTGGCCTTGAAGCGGCTCGCCGACGACCTCGAGGAGTCGCTGGAGACCGTACCCGGCATTCGCCGCGCGGAGTCGTGGGCGTTTCCCGAGCCGGAAGTGCGCGTCGCGCTGGACCTGCCGCGCATGGCCGCGCTCGGCATCGACGTGGCGACGGTCGACGCCGCGGTGTCGGGCGAGGGCCGCAGCGTGCCCGGCGGCGCGGTCGACGTGGGCGAGCGCCGCTACAACCTGAAGGGCACCGGCGACTACGACAGCGTGGACGAAGTGGCCGACACCGTCGTCGCCGAGCGCGACGGCCGGCCCGTGCGGCTGCGCGACATCGCGCGCGTGGGCTGGGCCACGGAGGAGGCGGCCTACCTCGGCCGCTACAACGGCGAACGCGCGGCCTTCGTCACCGCCAACATGAAGGACGGCGTCAGCATCTTCGCGGTGCAGGATGAAATCGATGCGCGGCTGGCGGCGTTCCGCGCGCGGCTCCCCGATGGCGTGCGGCTGGAGGTGGGCTTCGAGCAGGCGAGCAACGTGCGCGACCGCCTGCGCCGGCTCGGCATCGATTTCCTGATCGCGCTTGCGCTGGTGTCGCTGACGCTGCTGCCGCTCGGCCTGCGCGCGGCCGGCATCGTGATGGTGGCCATTCCGCTGTCGCTGGCGCTGGGCGTGGCGGCGCTGTGGTTCCTCGGGTTCTCGCTGAACCAGATCTCGATCGCCGGCTTCGTGGTGGCGCTCGGCCTGCTCGTCGACGACGCCATCGTGGTGGTGGAGAACATCGCGCGACGACTGCGCGAGGGCGCCGACCGCGTCACCGCGGCCGTGCAGGGCACGCAGCAGATCGCGCTCGCGGTGGTGGGCTGCACCGCGGTGCTGGTGCTTGCCTTCCTGCCGCTGCTGAACCTGCCGGAAGGCGCCGGCAAGTTCACGCGCGGCCTGCCGCTCGCCGTGGTGATGACGGTGCTGGCCTCGCTGCTGGTCGCGTTCACCATCGTGCCCTTCCTCGCGAGCCGCGTGCTGCCGCGGCACGAGGCCGCGGAGGGCAACCGGCTGCTTCGCGCGGTGAAGGCCGGGATCCATCGCTTCTATGCGCCGGTGATGCATCGCGCGCTGGCGAAGCCGAAGGCGGCGCTGGCGCTGGCCTTCGCGCTGGTGCTGGCGTCGCTGGGCCTGGCGCCGCTGCTCGGCTTCTCGCTGTTTCCCGCCGCCGACAAGCCGCAGTTCCTCGTCACCATCGACGCCGCGGAGGGCGCGTCGCTCGGCGCCACCGACCGCGCGCTGCGCTTCGTCGAGGCCGAGCTGGCGGTCACGCCCGGCGTGGTGCACCGGATGGCTAACCTCGGCCGCGGCAACCCGCTGATCTACTACAACGTGTTCCCGGCGGAGACCACGACAACCGCGGCCGAAGTGTTCGTCTCGCTCGAGCGCTGGCAGGGCGAGCGCTCGGTGCGGGTGCTCGAAGACCTGCGCGCGCGGCTGGCGGGCTACGCCGACGCGCGGATCACCGTGAAGCAGTTCCAGAACGGGCCGCCCATCGAAGCGCCGATCGCCGTGCGCGTGGTCGGGCCCGACCTCGACGAACTGCGGCGCCTCGCCGGTGAGGTGGAAGGGGTGCTGGCCGACGTCGACGGCGTCCGCGACATCGACAACCCGATCCGGCTGCCGCGCATCGACCTCGACCTCGGCTTCGACCGCGAGGAAGCCGGGCTGCTGGGCGTTCCGAGCGTGGACATGGATCGATTGACGCGGCTGGCCGTCGCGGGCCTCGCGTCGTCGACCTACCGCGACGAGCGCGGCGACGCCTACCCGGTGCGCCTGCGCCTGCCGATGGACGGCCACCCGACCCCCGAGCTGCTCGACGCGCTGTACTTCACCAGCCAAAGCAGCGGGGCCGCAGTGCCGTTCCGCCAGGTGGCCGCGCCGCAGCTCACCAGCGGGCCGAGCCAGATCCAGCGCCTCGATCGCGAGCGCATGGTCAGCGTCACCGCGCGGATCACCGAAGGCTACGTGTCCGGCCGCGTGTCGAGCGACGTCTACCGCGCGCTCGAGGAGCGCGTCGCGCTGCCGGCCGGCTACCGCATCGTCGCCGGCGGCGAATCCGAAGCCGCCGCGCGCAGCTTGGGCGGGCTCGGCACGGCGATCATCATCGCCAGCTTCGGCATCCTCGCCGTGCTGGTGCTCGAGTTCGGCCGCTTCCGCTCGGTGCTGATCGTGGCCGGCGTGGTGCCCTTCGGCATCGTCGGCGCGCTGGTGGCGCTGTTCCTCACCGGCTATCCGCTGTCGTACATGGCGATCATCGGCTTCGTCGCGCTGATCGGCGTGGAGACCAAGAACTCGATCCTGCTGGTGGACTTCACCAACCAGCTGCGCATCGAGGGCATGGCGCTCGACGAGGCGATCGAAACCGCGGGCGAGCAGCGCTTCCTGCCGGTGCTGCTGACCTCGGTCACGGCCATCGGCGGCCTGACGCCGCTCGCGCTCAGCGGGTCGGCGCTGTACTCGCCGCTGGCCATCGTCATGATCGGCGGGCTGATCAGCTCGACCGTGCTCGCCCGGGTGGTGACACCCGTCATGTACAAGCTGCTGCCCCCCGAAGTCTGACCCCGGCGCGTGCTTTGCCGCCGGGTTTTTCGCGCGCTCGATGTGTACAGGGATCACATCGAGGTTCATCGCCCCGTTCGTCCCTGCTGGGAGTTGCTCCATGCCATCGATCGCCCCGCTCCACCGCGCCCTGCTCGCCGCGCTGCTCATCGCGCCGTCCGCCGCAAGCGCGGCCAACACGCTCGCCGTCACGCTGAAGGTCGAAGACGCCGTCGACGGCGAGGTGGGCTGCGCCCTCTACGCGAGCGACGCAGGATTTCCCTCCGACGACGCGAAGGCCGCCGTGCGGCAGTGGCATCCGGCCGCCGCCGAGGTGGTCTGCACGTTCACCGACCTGCCCGACGGCCTGTACGCGGTCGCCGCCTCGCACGACCGCAACGGCAATCGCCGCGTCGACACGAACCTCGTCGGCATGCCGAAAGAGGCCTGGGGCGTCACCCGCGACGCGAGGCCCACGTTCCGCGCGCCGCGCTTCAGCGAGGCGGCGATCGCGCTCGAGGGCGGCGGCACGACGACCGCCGTGATCGAGGTGCGGCGATGAACGCGCCGGTCGCCGCCCGCGGCACCTGGGCCGACCGCTACGGTCCGTGGGCGCTCGTGACGGGCGCGTCGGACGGTCTCGGACGCTCCTTCGCCCGCGCGCTCGCAGCGCGCGGTCTGAACCTCATCCTCGTCGCGCGTCGAGCCTCCGCGCTGGAGCGCCTCGCCGACGAGTTCCGCGACGCCCACGGCGTTCGATGCCTGGTCCGGCCGGTCGACCTGCGTGATCCCGCCAGCGCAGCGGCGCTCGACGAGGAGACCGCCCGGCTCGACGTCGGGCTCGTCGTGGCGGCAGCGGGCTTCGGCTCCATTGGCCCGTTCCTCGATCGGCCGCTCGACGACGAACGCGACATGCTCGCCGTGAACGCCGGCGCCGTGCTGGGCATCGCCCACGCGTTCGGACGGCGGCTGCGCGCGCGCGGCCGCGGCGGGCTGGTGCTGTTCGGCTCGGTGGTCGGTTTCCAGGGCACGCCGCTCTCGGCCAACTACGCCGCCACGAAGGCGTACGTCCAGTCGCTCGTCGAGGCCTGCCTGCACGCGCTGGGGCGCTGCACCACCGTGCGACCGGGCGTGCTCGCCAAGGTGCTCGGGTACAGCCTGATGACGCTGCCTCGCCCGCTGCGCTCGCGGATCCTGCGCGAGGTGATGACCGGCATGCTGCCGCGAGACGCCGTCCGGGGTGACGCGTGAGCCGCGCGGTTGCGGCGATGTCGCTGGTGCTGGCGAGCCTTCCTGCAGCGGGCCAAGCCGCGCCCATCACTGCGCCGTCGACCGAGGGGCGCGCTTACGTCGTGGTGACGCGCGCCGACGTCGGCTTCGACGGTCGGCTCACCTTCGCGCTGTCGTCGATGCGCCTCGTGAGCCGCATGGCCGGCACGCCGGGCCTCATCGCGCAGCGCCAGGGCTTCCGCCGGCTCGGCGCCGAGGTGTGGACCGCGACGGCGTGGGAGTCGCCCGAGGCGATGAAGGACTTCGTGCGCTCCGCCGCGCACGCCGAGGCGATGCGCGAGGCGGCGTTCGCCATCACGCGCATGACGACGCATCACCTCGACTGCGACCGCGACCGCGCGACGCTCGAGTGGCGCGAGGTGCGCGGGCTGGCGGAGGGCCGCGTGCCGGAGGGCTGCGTCCTGCGGCCTAGCGAACGCTCTGAAGTGCGCTGATCTTTGAGACGGGCATCGCCCACACCTGGATCAGCCCCGGCGCTTGGCCGGCGAACGGCCGCGTCGACGAGAACAGCAGCGTCTCGCCGTCGGGCGTGAGCCGCGGCGCGAAGTCGGAGTACGGCGAGTTCACTTCGTCGCCGAGGTTCACGGGCGTCGACCACGCGTCGCCCTGCTTGCGCGAGACGAACAGGTCGTCCTCGCCGCGGCCGCCGCGGTCGCCGTAAGTGAGCAGCATGGTCCGCCCATCGCGGCTGATCCAACCCAGCGTGTCGCGCTGCGGGCTGTTGATTGGCGCCGGCAGCGGTTCGGGCGCGAGGAAGCCGCCGTGGCCGTCGCTGCGCGCCACGTAGACGTCGCGCTCGCCGGGGCCGTCGAGGCGCTCGGTCCAGAAGTACAGGTCGCCGCCGTCGACGAGCTGCGGCGCCGTCTCGTTGTTGACGAAGCGCAGCGTCAACACCGTGCCGCCTCGGATGCGGTTGATGTCGGGCTCGTCCAGCGGGCGCGGGCGGGCGTCGGGCCGCGTCAGGTCCAGCGCGTACAGATCGAAGTCGGAATCGACTTTTGCGCCGGGCAGTCGATCGCGCGCGGCGGCCCACGAGAACAGCACCGTCGTGCCGTCGGGCGACACGCTGGGGTAGTCCACGCGGCCCTCGGCCGGGAGGGGCACGAGCTCCGGCGCAGACCACGTGTCGCCGATGCGCACCGAGCGCTTCAGGCGCTGCGGGCACTCCCAGATCGGGCTGCACTCGGACTGCGCGAAGTACATCGTGCGGCCGTCGGGCGAGAACCCCGGCGTCAGCGTGATGCGGCCGTCCTGCCCGAGCGCCTCGGGCGCGAAGCGCTGCGGCGCGGCATGCAGCGACGCGGCGGCGAAGCCCGCGCTTGCGACGAGCAGCGCCGGCAGGAGGGGCCGGGCCGTGCGCGTCAACGATGAGGAAAGAGAGGGCATGGCGGCACTCCGTGGCGGGCAACGGAGGACAGGCTAGGGCGCGCGGGGCGCCGGCAAGTGGCGTTTTCCGCCGTGGTTCCGGTGGATCTCGGCGGACTTCACAAGCGTCGCGGCGGAATCCGCTTCAATGGGCCATGGACGCCTTCGACCGCCACCTGCTGCGCCTGCTGCAGCGCGACAACCGGCAGAGCTTCGACGCCTTGGGCGATCAGGTCGGCTTGTCGCCGACCGCCGTGCGCCGCCGCGTGCAGCGACTGCGCGAGACCGGCGTCATCCGCGCCGACGTGGCCCTGTTGGACGCCGCGCGCCTGGGCATCACCGTGATCACCTCGGTGCGCTTTGAAAAGGAGAGCACCGCGAGCTACGACGCCTTCAAGCGCCGGATGAAGGCCGAGCCGCGCATCGCGCAGTGCTACACCGTCACCGGCGACGTCGACGTCATCCTGATCGGGCAC
>ERZ1066121.2773-NODE-2773-length-10588-cov-11.670844_pt1 | contig 10588 bp, 7 predicted proteins | sample MGYA00382768_ERZ1066121 | MGnify/ENA primary metagenome ERZ1066121 (study PRJEB33369, sample SAMEA5778351) | biofilm metagenome | biome: Industrial cooling water; feature: Water cooling tower basin; material: Biofilm | place: United Arab Emirates | collected... | reverse complement strand
ATCGCCGCGGTGACGCTCGCCTTCCAGACGCCGGCGGTCGGCGCGGCCAAGACGGTGGTCGTCACCGGCGTGACGCTCGCCGGCGCCGACGCGGGGCGCTACGCGGTCAGTCTCGCCGGGGCGCCGACGGCGAGCGCGGCGATCACGCCGCGGGCGCTCACCCTCGCCGGCACCTTCGTCGCCGCCGACAAGGTGTTCGACGGGACGGCGACGGCGACGATCACCGCCAGCGCGCTGTCGCTGGTCGGCGTCGTCGGCGCGGACCAGGTCACGCTCCAGGCCCCGGCGGCGGCCTTCGCCTCGGCCGCGGTGGGGGCGGGGAAGGTGGTCGCGCTGACCGGTGCCACGCTCGCCGGCACCGCCGCCGCGAACTACACGCTCTCTCTCGCCGGCGCGCCGACGACGACGGCGGCGATCACGAGCGCCGGCGGGACGCTCACCCTCACGGGCGCCTTCACGGCGAGCGACAAGGGGTACGACGGCACCGTCGCCGCATCCGGCAGCACCGCCGGCCTCGCACTCGCGGGTGTGGCCGCCGGCGACCAGGTCGCGATCGCCTCGGTGACGCTCGCCTTCCAGAGTCCGACCGCCGGGAGCGGGAAGCCGGTCGTCGTCGCCGCGGTGACGCTCGCCGGCGCCGACGCGGCGCGCTACGCCGTGAGTCTCGCGGGCGCGCCCACGTCCACCGCGGCGATCACCCCGCGCCCGCTGACCGTCGGCGGCAGCTTCACCGTGGCGAGCCGCCCGTATGACGGAACGACGGCGGCGGCGATCACCGGCAGCGCGCTGACGCTCGTCGGCGCGGTCGCCGGCGACGCCGTGGCGCTCGCCGCACCGACGGCGGCCTTCGCCACCGCGAGCGTCGGCGCGAGCAAGCCCGTGACGCTCGTCGCCGCCACCCTCGCCGGGGCGGCCGCCGGCAACTACACGCTCTCGCTGGCGGGGGCGCCGACGACGACCGCCGACATCACGAGCGCCGGCGGGACGCTCACCCTCACCGGCAGCGTCACCGCCGACGACAAGGTCTACGACGGCACGGTCGTCGCGAGCGGCAGCGCCGTGGGGCTCGCGCTGGCCGGCCTCGTCGCCGGCGACCAGGTCTCGATCGCCGGGGTGACCCTCGCCTTCCAGACGGCGGCGGCCGGCGCCGCGAAGCGCGTGGCGATCACCGCCGTGACGCTCGCCGGCGCCGACGCCGCGCGCTACGCCGTGAGCCTGGCCGGCGCCCCGTCGGCGACGGCGACGATCACGCCGCGCCCGCTGAGCATCGGCGGCGCGTTCACCGCCGCCGACAAGCCGTACGACGGCACCACCGCGGCGACGATCGCCACGAATGCGCTGACGCTCGCCCCCGTGGTCGCCGGCGACGTGGTCGCGCTCACCGGCGTGACCGCCGCCTTCGCCTCGCCGACGGTCGGCACGGCGAAGCCGGTGACGCTCACCGGCGCCACACTCACCGGCGCGGCGGCGGGGAACTACACCCTCTCGCTCGTCGGCGCGCCGGCGACGACGGCGGCGATCACGAGCGTCGGCGGCACCGTGACGCTCACCGGCGCCTTCACGGCCGCCGACAAGGTGTACGACCGCGGCACTCTCGCCTCGGGGGTGACCGGCGGGCTCGGGCTGGCCGGCGTCGTCGCCGGCGACGAGGTGCGGATCGCCGCCGTGACGCTCGCCTTCCAGACGCCGACGGTCGGGCTGATGAAGCCGGTGGTCGTCACCGGCGTGACGCTCGCCGGCGCCGACGCGGGGCGCTATGCCGTCAGCCTCGCCGGCGCACCGACGTCCACCGCGGCGATCACCGCGCGGGCGCTGACGATCGGCGGGAGCTTCACCGTCGCCGACAAGGTGTTCGACGGCGGCACGGTGGCGACGATCGCCACCAGCGCGCTGCGCCTCGACGGCGTGCTCGCCCCCGACCAGGTGACCCTCGAGGCGTCGTCGGCGCGGTTCGCCGACCCGGCGGTCGGCACCGGCAAGCGCGTCGTGCTCGACGCGGTGCGCCTCGCCGGCAGCGCCGCCGGCAACTACGCGCTCGTGCTCGCGAGCGCCCCGGCGGCGACGGCGAGCATCCTCCCCGCCGCCCCGCCGGGGGCGCCGCGCCAGGTGCGCGCGACCGCCGGCGATCGCACGGTGACGGTGGAGTGGACGGCTCCGGCGACCCCCGGCTGCCGCGCCGTGAGCGGATACGTCGTGGAGCACCGCGCCGACGACGTGGAGCGGTGGGAGCGGGCCGCCGCGGCCGCAGGCGCCACGTCGCACGTGCTCGGCGGGCTCTCCAACAACGTGCCGCACTTCGTGCGCGTCGCCGCCGTCAACGCCTGCGGCACCGGAGAGTTCGCCGCCGCGCCCGAGCGCGTGGTGCCGGTCGCCCCGGCGCGCACCGCCGCCGGGGAGCTCCTCCCCAGCGCCCCGGGGACCGCGACGGCGAGCACGGGCGGGACGTCGCGCCCGGCGACGCTCGCGATCGTCGAGGACACGATCGCCGAGCTGCGCGACGGCGAGCTCGCCCTCCGCCTGCGGACCAGCGACCGGCCGGGCGCGCCGCTGCCGATCGACTCGACGCGGACGGTGCAGCTCGAGCACGGCGGGCGGGCGCTGGTCGAGGGGCGCGGCTTCGCCCCGGGCACGGTCGTCTCGACCTTCCTCTTCGACCGGCGGAGCGCGCCGGTGCTGCTCGGCCTCGCCCCCGTCGCCGGCGACGGCACGGTGGCGGCGACGCTGCCGATCCCGCCGACGCTCGCGGTCGGGTCCCACACGCTGCAGGTCAACGGCGTCGATCGGGGCGCGGCCCACCGCAGCCTCGCCCTCGGCGTCGAGGTCGCGGCCGAGCCGCCCGACCTCGAGCTGACCGCCACCCCGGACCAGAGCACCCCCGCGGTCGGCGACACGGTGGTCATCACCCTCACCGTGACCAACCACGGGCGCGGCCCGGCCGTCGACGTGGTGATCCCGCGCGCCTTCCGCGAGCCCGGCTTCGTGGTGGTGCGCACGGCGCCCCGCGAGGGGAGCTACCGCGCCGAGACGCAGGAGTGGCTGATCCCCCACCTGGCGCCGGGCGCCGCCGCCCGCCTCGTGCTCACCGCCGTCGTCGTCCCGCCCCCCACGCCTCTCTCCTCGCAGCCGTGACCATCCGCGACCGAACCGCCCTGGCGCGCCCGTCGGCGCGCGCCACCACTCCCGGCGCGCGCCCCGCACGCGAGCGCCTCGCCGTCCTCGCCCTCGCGCCGGCGCTCGCCGCCTGCGTGGCGGAGGGGACGACCCCCGTCGCCGACGTGCGCGCCGCGCGCGTCACCCTCACGACCGCCGCCGCACCGCTCACCAGCCTCGGCGACACCGCCCGGGTGAGCGCGCGCGTGGTCGATGCGGCCGGGGTGCCGCTGGCGGCCGCGCCGCTGCGCTGGCGCGTCGCCCCCGCCGGCGTCGTCCACGCCGACGCCGACGGCGTCTACCGCGCCGTGGGGAACGGGCGCGCGACGGTGGTCGCCGAGCTCGATCCCGGGCAGACCGGCGTCCGCCCGACGGGGTACTGGGCCGGCCGGCTGGTCGACAGCGTCGTCGTCGAGGTGCGGCAGCGCCCCGCGCGGCTGACGCTCGCGCCGGTCGACACGGCGTTCCGGGCGCTCGGCGCCTCGCGCCAGCTCCGCGTCGACGTCACCGACCGGCGCGGCCACGCCCTGCTCGACGGCCCGCCGCCGCTAACGTGGTGGTCGGCGGACCCGCGCACGGCGACCGTCGACGGCGCCGGGGTCGTGCGCGGCGTCGGCGAGGGGAGCGCACGCGTGGTCGTGCAGGCCGACTCGCTGCGCGGCTGGGCGACGTTCACCGTGAGCCCGCGGATGCCGCACACCTCGTGCATGGTGTTCGCGCAGCGCCGCCAGTCGAGGCAGGCGTGCGTGACGCTCGACTTCGTCGTCCGCGAGCCGGGGGGCGCCCGATGAGCGCGCGACGCGAGTGCGGGACCCGTCTGATCGCCCTGCTGGCGCTCGGCGCTGCCCCGGCGGCCGCCCAACAGCCGGCCGGCCAGCCGCAGCCCGCCGGGGAGCGACCGGACGCGACGGGGGCGCCCGCGGCGCGCACGGGGTGGACGGACCGCCTGAGCGTCGCCGTACGGGGCGGGCAGTTCCGCCCGCGGGGCGGCGGGCAGGCCTTCGCCCTCTTCGACCTCGCGCTCGTCGGCTCGTCGGAGGGCGCCCTGCGGCCGCCGCTCGTCGGCGCCGAGCTGCGCCTCGACGTGCGGCGGCGGTGGACGGTCGTGCTCGGGAGCGAGGCGGGGGAGGGGACGCGGGCGTCGATCAGCCGCGTCGGGCCGACGACCGGGGGCGCGATCGTGCAGCAGACCTCGTTCGCCCTGACGGGGGTGCACTCCGCCGGCGTCGAGTGGCAGGCGTGGCGCTGGCGCGGCGGGCGGGCGGGTGCGGCCGACCGGCTGCGGCTGTTCGTCGGTGCCGGCGCCGGGGTGGCGCGCTACCGGCTGCACCAGCGCGGGGAGTTCGTCGACGCCGAGCGGCGCGTGGCGTTCGCCGACGACTTCCGGTCGGCGGGGGAGGGAGCGATCGGCCACGCGAGCGCCGCCGTCGAGCTGCCGCTCGCCCGCTGGCTCGCGGTGCGCGGCGACGTGCGGCGGCAGGTGGGCTCGGCGCGCATGACCGACGACTTCGCCGCCTTCGACCGGCTGGACCTGGGCGGCACGCGACTCGGCGCCGCGGTCGTGCTGCGGCGCGGGGGCGCGGTGCGGTAGGCACGCGAGCACCGCGTCGGCCCCGGCGCGGTGCGTCGGGCGAGGGCGCCGCGTCTCAGCGTCCGCGCCGCGTGATCTCGTCGACCTCGCGCTGCGCCTCGCGCAGCACGGCGTCCTCGTACGGGTCGACGGCCCCGGCGCCGAGCGCGCCGGTGGCCGCCGCGGCGGTGGGCGTGCGGCGGTAGGCGCGCCGCTCGATGACCTGCGTGCCGGCCGCCCGGTCGCCGAGGCGACGGCCATCCGCGTCGAGGATCGCGGCGATGGGCTCGACGAGCCAGCCGAGGATCGGGATCGCCATGAGGCCCGCCCAGACGAGCTTGCGCACGGCGGACTGCCAGCGGGTGCACGGCTGGTGGTCGGGGAGGTGGACGACCATCAGCCCCGTCCATCGCTTGCCGTAGCTCTGCCCGTGGGGCATGCCGTCCTTGACGTGCGTGTACCAGAGCATCCACACCGCGGCGGCGGCGACGAGCAGACCGCCGGCGATCATCCCGCCCAGCCCTCCAGTCCCGCTCCCGCGTGCCCCGGCGGGCGCGGTGGGCACGAGCACGAAGACGACGAACAGGCCCGCGGCGGCGAGCGGGATGCCGGCCAGGAGCCCGTCGACGATCGAGGCGAGGAGGCGGGCGCCGACGGGCGCCTTGGGATAGCGCATGAGGGAGTGCGCAGCGGGGCGGAAGGCGTGGACGCGTGGTTTCGCCATGTTACGACGGCGAGCCCTTGGACGCCATGCCCGCGACGACGCGCCGCCCGTGACCCCCGCGGAACTCGCGCCGCACGGTGGCGAGTACCTCCGCAGTGTCGCCTTGACAGCGTTGCGCCCGCGGTGCCCCGGCACCCGGGCGCTCCTCGGCACCGGGCTCCTCGCCCTCGGCGGCGTCGCGCGCCGGCTCCGCACCAGGGGCGCGCTCCGCGGCTGACGACGTGCCGAGACGGCCGTGGCCGCGGCGGTGGCGGGACGGCGCCCCGTTCCCGGCTCCCGGACGGTGTCCTCCGATGCGCGAGCGCGTGAAAGCGACGGGCCACTCGCCGACGTCGGCGAGTGGCCCGTCCCCCTCGTGGGTGCGTCCTGGGGCTGCCGGCTCAGACGTTGAACTTGAACAGCATCACGTCCCCGTCCTTCACCACGTAGTCCTTCCCCTCGCTCCGCACCGCCCCCTTCTCGCGCGCCCCCTTCCAGCCGCCGAGGGCGACGAAGTCGTCGTACCCCACCGTGTCGGCCTTGATGAACCCCCGCTCGAAGTCGGTGTGGATCACCCCGGCCGCCTTCGGCGCCGTGTCGCCGCGGTGGATCGTCCACGCGCGCACCTCCTGCTCGCCGGCGGTGAAGTACGTCTGCAGCCCGAGCAGGTCGTAGCCGGCGCGGATCAGCCGATCGAGCCCGGCGCTCTCGAGGCCGAGCGAGGCGAGGAAGTCGGCGCGGTCCTCCGCCGGCAGCTCGGCCAGCTCGCTCTCGATCTTGGCGGAGAAGGGGACCACCTGCGCCAGCTCGCCGCTCGCGGCGACGGCCGAGCGCAGCGTCTGCAGCTGCCCCCCCTCGGCGCCGGTGAGCTCCGCGTCGGTGACGTTGGCGGCGTAGAGGATCGGCTTGACCGTCAGCAGCGACAGCGGCTGCAGCGTCAGCGTCTCCTCGGCGGTCAGCTTCGCCTCCCACAGCCCGCGCCCGTCGCGGAGGAACTCGTGGGCGCGTTCGAGCACCGCCGCCTCGGCCTTCGCGTCGGCGTCGCCGGTCTTGGCCGCGCGGCGGGCGCGGTCCAGCCGCTTCTCGACGGTGGCCAGGTCGGCGAGGGCGAGCTCGAACTCGATCACCTCGCGGTCGCGCACCGGGTCGACCGAGCCCATGACGTGCAGCACGTCGTCGTCGTCGAAGCAGCGCACCACGTGGACGATCGCGTCGGTCTCGCGGATGTTGGCGAGGAACTGGTTGCCGAGCCCCTCGCCCTGCGAGGCCCCCTTGACCAGCCCGGCGATGTCGACGAACTCCACCGCCGCCGGGACGGTGCGCTGCGGCTGCACGAGTTCGGCCAGTCGGTCCAGGCGCGCGTCGGGGACGTTGACGCGGCCGACGTTCGGGTCCTTGGTGGCGAAGGGGTAGTTGGCGGCGAGGACGCCGGCCGACGTGAGGGCGTTGAAGAGCGTCGACTTGCCCACGTTGGGCAGCCCGACGATGCCGATGCGGAGCATGCAGGTTCCTTGCGGAGGGGCTCAGGACGGCCCGTTGTGCGCGTTCATGGCCGCGAGGATCCCCTCGCGCACCCAGGTGTCGCAGGCGTCGGCGACGCGCGGCAGGAGCGCGGCGACCTCGTGCCGCTCGGCGGGATCGAAGGGGGAGAGGACGAACGTCGCGAGATCGCCCACCGCCCGCTCGTCGGCGGGGCGCGTGCCGACGCGCAGCCGCGGATACTCCTGCGACCCGAGCGTGCGCTCGATCGACCGGAGCCCGTTGCTCCCTCCGGCGCTCCCCTGGGCGCGCAGGCGGTAGCGCCCCACCGGCAGGGCGACGTCGTCGCAGACGACGAGCAGGTCCGTCTTCGCCGCCCAGAACGGGCGCCGCAGGTAGGGGCGGAGCGCGACGCCGCTGAGGTTGTAGTAGGTCTGCGGCTTCACGAGGCGGACCTTGTGGGGGCCGACGCTCCCGGCGGCGCTCAGCGTCTCGCCCTGCGGCTGCCAGGGGTCGAAACGCCAAACGTCGGCCAGGTGGTCGAGCACCCACCAGCCGACGTTGTGGCGCGTCGCCGCGTACTGCGGCCCGGGGTTGCCGAGCCCGAGGAGGACCTTCACGTCCGCCGCGCGACGGGAGCGGTGCCCTGCGGCCGGCCGTTAGGCGTCGGCCTTCTTGGCGCGCAGCACCTCGGGCTCGCCGCCGGCGGCGGCGGTGGTCTCCTCGGAGGCGGCGGCCTTGGTGCCCGAGACGGCGCACACGGTGAGATCGGCGTCGTCGAGGACGGTCACCCCGGGCGGCAGCACGAGGTCGCGCACGTGCAGCGGATGGCCGATCGTCAGGCTCGCCACGTCGACGTCGATGTGATTCGGGATGTTCGCCGGGTCGACGGTGATCTGGACCTCGCGCATGAGCTCCTCGAACAGCCCGCCCTGCTCGCGAACGCCGACGGATACGCCGACGAAGACGAGGGGGCAGCGCACCGTGACGCGCTCGCCGGCGACGAGTTCCTGGAAGTCGACGTGCAGGACGTTGCGCTTGACCGGGTGGCGCTGGACCTCGCGGATCAGCGTGCGCGCGGTCGCGCCGCCCACGGCGAGCTCGACGACGGTGCTCCCGGTGCTGATGTGCTCGAGCAGGCGCCCGAACTCGCGCGCGTCGATGGTGAGCCCCTGGGGAGCGCGGTTGTGCCCGTAGACGACGGCGGGCACGCGCCCGGCCGCGCGCAGCTTGCGCGCGACGCCCTTGCCGGTCTCGCTGCGGAGCTCGGCGGAGAGGGAGGCGGAGGCCATGATGATCGGTGTCCTGTGATCCGGAATGACGAAGTGGAGCGCGAGCTACCTTCGGCCGCCGGCCCGGATTGCCCACGGCCGCCTCTCACTCGCAGCCTCCAAAGCTAACCACCCTCCCCGCCAAACCGAACCCCACCCCCCGCGCGTCTCCCTCGCCCCGGCGCCGCCGCCGGCCTCAGTCGAACAGACTGCTGACCGACTGGTCGGAGTGCGTGAAGCGGATCGCCTTGCCCAGCAGCTCGCCCACCGAGAGCACCTGGAGCGTCGGGAAGCGCCGCTCGGGCGGGATGGCGATCGTGTCCGTGACGGTGACCTCGACGATCGGCGCGTCGCTCAGCCGCTGCGCCGCCGGGCCCGAGAGCAGCGCGTGCGTGGCGCACACGTAGACCTCGCGCGCCCCGAGGCGCATGAGCGCCTTGGCCGCCTCCGAGACCGTCCCCGCCGTGTCGATCATGTCGTCGGCGATCAGGCAGGCGCGCCCGTCGACGTCGCCGATCACGTTGAGCACCTCGGAGACGTTCGCGCGCGGGCGCCGCTTGTCGATGATCGCGAACGTCGCGTCGAGCTGCTTGGCGAACCCCCGGGCCATCTTCGCCGCGCCGACGTCGGGGGCGACCACCACGAGGTCCGTGAGCTTCTTGCGCCGGTAGTGGTTGACGAGCACCGGGCGCGCGTACAGGTGATCGACGGGGATGTCGAAGAAGCCCTGCAGCTGGTGCTGGTGGAAGTCGATCCCGAGCACCCGGTCGGCCCCCGCCGCCTCGATCATGTTGGCCACCAGCTTCGCCCCGATCGCGACGCGCGGCTGGTCCTTGCGGTCCTGCCGCGAGTAGCCGTAATACGGCATCACGACGGTGATCCGGTCGGCGCTCGCCCGGCGCGCCGCGTCGATCAGCAGGAGCAGCTCCATCACGTGCTCCGCCGGTGCGTTGGTCGGCTGCACGACGAAGACGTCCATCCCGCGGATGTTCTCGTCGATGCGCACGAAGATCTCGCCGTCGGCGAACCGGCTGAGCGTCGCCTTGCACAGCTCGACGCCGAGGTGCCGGCCGATCTCCTCGGCCAGCGGTCGGTTCGCGTTGCCGGACAGGAGCTTGAAGCCGCCCGGAGTCCCGGAGCTCCCCGACCCGGAGCTCCCGTCCGTCACGGTGGGTTTGGCAAGCACGGAGGTGGGCACCAGACTGGACTGGAAGTTGTGGAGCCGCGCGCGCGCGCCGGGTCGAGCGGGGCCGCGGGCGCGCGGTGGCATTGCCCCGCGTGGATTCGAACCACGATCTTCCGGTCCAAAGCCGGAGGTCCTGCCATTGAACGACGGGGCAAGAGCCCCGAAAGCTAGCCGTACCGCCGGACCGGGGCAACGCGATCGGCCGTCCGCGTCTCGATCACGCGCACCGGCGGATCGTCGGCCGCCACCCCCTCGTCGGCGGGGCGCACGTCGAAGCTGACGCCGATCCCCGCCAGCGGGGTGAGGAGGAAGACCGTCGCCCCCGAGCCGGTCATCAGCACGATCGGCTGCGTGTCCCCGGGCGTCGCGCCCGCGCCTTCGGCGGCGCCGTCGCCATCGTCGCCATCGTCGTCATCGTCGTCGTCCCGGACGACGTCGCCCGAGCCGCCCGGAGCCGCGGCCGCGTCGTCGCCCGCGTCGGGCCCCGCCGCAGGCACGTCCCCCCCACGCGCCTCCTCCGCCTCGAGCGTGTCGAGCATGCGCGCGACGCTGCCGAACATCTCCCGCACCTCGGCGATCTCCTCGCGCCGCGGGAGGACCACGCGCTCGAAGTCGTTCGACGCGACCATCGCGACGTCGTCCCAGCGTCCGAAGCGTTCGAGCGTCCAGACGATCGGGCGCGGGCGCTCCCCCGAGCGGCGACGCCACTCCGCGAGCCAGGCGAACGCCTCCGCCGTCGCCACCCCGTCGCGGAAGAGCGCCAGGTGCGCGCGGCGCGGCGCGAGCGGCGGCAGCGCGAGCATCCGCTCGCCGCGCCCCCAGGCGAGCGCCAGCGCCGCCTCGGACGTCAGGAAGGGGACGTCGGCGCCGAGCGGGGCGGCGAGGGCGAGCAGCTCGGCGGCGTCGAGCGGCGCGGGGGCGAGGGCGTTGAGGCAGCGGAGCACGCCGCCGGCGTCGGCGCTTCCCCCGCCGAGCCCGCCCCCCACGGGGATGCGCTTGTCGATCTCGATCGCGAAGCCGTCGGGCCACCCGGTGGCGGCGGCGTAGGCCAGGGCGGCGCGCCAGGCGAGGTTGCGCTCCACGGGGCCGACGTCGGCGCCGCCGCAGTCGAGCGTGCGCCCGGCGACGCCGACGCGGACCCGCACGTCGTCGCCGAGCGCCAGCCGCTGGAAGAGCGTCTCGAGCTGGTGATGGCCCTCCTCCTCGCGCGCGAGGACGCGGAGGAAGAG
>ERZ1066121.2772-NODE-2772-length-10590-cov-6.227622_pt1 | contig 10590 bp, 8 predicted proteins | sample MGYA00382768_ERZ1066121 | MGnify/ENA primary metagenome ERZ1066121 (study PRJEB33369, sample SAMEA5778351) | biofilm metagenome | biome: Industrial cooling water; feature: Water cooling tower basin; material: Biofilm | place: United Arab Emirates | collected... | reverse complement strand
AAGTCAGCGACTTCGAATGCCCCTTCTGCAAGCGCGTCCTGCCGACCGTCTCGCAGCTGATGAACGAGTACAAGGGCAAGATTCGCCTCGTATGGCGCAACAACCCTCTGCCCATGCACCCCAATGCGGGCCCCGCAGCTCAGGCTGCGATGGAGGCCTATGCGCAAGGCGGCGCCAAGAAGTTCTGGCAGATGCATGATCTGCTCTTCGAGAACCAGCAGGCTCTTACGCGTCCCGACCTCGAGAAGTATGCTCAGAAAGTCGGCCTCGACATGGGTCGCTTCAAGAAGGCCCTCGATAGCAACGCGCACTCGGCCAAGATCCGCGCCGACCAGATGATGTCGGGCAGCATGGGCGCCATGGGCACCCCCGCCTTCTTCATCAACGGTCGCAAGCTCATGGGCGCGCAGCCCTACGGCCAGTTCAAGGAAGTGGTCGAAGACGAGATCCGTCGCGCCGAAGCCTTGGTCAAGACCGGCGTTGCCAAGAGCAAGGTCTACCAGGAGATCACCAAAAACGCGCTCACCGAAGCCAAAAACGAGCGCCCCAACGAGCCGCCCAAGCCTACGCAGCAGCCCGATCCCAACGCCGTCTACAAGGTGCCGGTCGGCAACGAGCCGCAGATGGGTCCCGCGGACGCCTTGGTCACCATCGTCGAATTCAGCGACTTCGAATGCCCCTTCTGCAAACGCGTCGGTCCCACCATCAAGGAGATCGAGAAGAAGTACGGCAAAGACGTCCGCGTCGTATGGATGAACAATCCCCTGCCCTTCCACCAGCAAGGTCTGCCATCGGCGCAGGCCGCCATGGAAGCCTTCGCGCAGGGCGGCGCCAAGAAGTTCTGGAAGATGCACGACCTGCTCTTCGAGAACCAGCAGGCCCTTACCCGCCCCGACCTCGAGAAATACGCCAAGCAAGTCGGTCTCGACATGAACCGCTTCAAGAAGGCCCTCGACAGCGACGCACACAAGGATCTGGTCACCAAGCAGCAGAACCTCGCGCGTTCGATCGGCGCCACCTCGGTGCCCAACTTCTTCATCAACGGCCGCAACATCCGCGGTGCGCAGCCGACCGAGGTCTTCACGGCACTCATCGACGAAGAGCTCGCCAAGGCCAAGAAGTTGGTCGAAGAGGGCACGGCGCGTAAAGACGTCTACGCCAAGATCATCGCCAACGGCGCGACCGCGCCCAAGTTCGTCGGCGCCCCCAGCGAGCCCGCCAAGCCCGACGAGCCTCCGGCCGACCAGGTTTACAAGATCAGCGTGCCGGCGAGCGCCCCCAAAAAAGGCGGCAAGAACGCCAAAGTCGTCATCCAGGAGTTCAGCGACTTCCAGTGCCCCTTCTGCAGCCGCGTCGGGCCCACGCTCGAGCAGGTCATGAAGGAGTACGGCGACAAGGTGCAGATCGTATGGCGCAACTATCCCCTTCCCTTCCACCAGAACGCGCCTCTGGCGCATCAGGCGGCCATGGAAGTCAATCGCCAGGGCGGCTCGAAGAAGTTCTGGGCCTACCACGACCTGCTCTTCGCCAATCAGCAGGCCCTGAGCCGCGCCGACTTGGAGAACTACGCCGAGAAGGTGGGCGGCATCAACATGGGCGAGTTCCGCAAGGCGCTCGACTCCAATCGGCATAAGCCGGTGCTCGACGGCGATATGGACGCCATCCAGAAGGCGGGCGCGCAGATCGGCACGCCCTCCTTCTTCATCAACGGCAAGCTTCTGCAAGGCGCCCAGCCCTACGAAGCCTTCAAAGCAGCGATCGACGAAGCTCTGAAGAAGGGCTGACCTTTCGAGACGAGCCGCTCCACGAAAAGGCCCCTGCAGCATCGCGCTGCAGGGGTTTTTTTTATGACCGCCCCTCCTCCATCGTGGAGGCGTCGGTCGATCTCTGCGACTCGACCTAGACTTGCGGGAAATGCCGAGCTCAGCGATGCTCGATCCAAGCATTCGAGGAGAGTCGCCGATGTTTCGTCATACCTTTCCCATCAACCAACACCCGATCGAGCGCCTCGTGCGCGTCTTCGTCGGTTTGGGCATGCTCTCGAGCGCATGCTGCAAGAAAAGGCGCCCTTGGGCGTACCTAGGGATTTACCCTTTGGCCACGGGCGCCAGCGGTCACTGTCCGATTTATCATCGCTTCGGCATCTCTACCTGCGCGAAAGCCAGCGTCCGCGATTCGCGCTCCTAAAGGTCATTCTCCGTCGAGAATCCATTCGACGATCTCGCGGCCCAACCAGCTGAGGCCATCCAGAGGCGGGCCTAAGCTCCAGACCTGCGTCAACACGGGATCCTGCGCGATGCTACTTCGATCGTAAGCGAAGATCGCAGCGCATTGGCCACAGCGTCGCGGTAAACCGGGTTCGGGCAGCTCGATCGAGGCACGAAAGGGCGGGGGATTGACTCGGCTGCGAGGCGCCGCACGGCCGGGCTTGCTGCTCGGGCTCACTGAATCCACCATCTCGGGTTCCGCTTCTTCGAAGCCTACGGGAAGCGTATAGAGTCCGCCGACCGTGACGGAGATGGGAGCGAAGTCGCTCGGCATTCTCTCGGCGGGTTGCTCATCTCCTGAAGCAAAGGAGAGGCTAAATGAAAAGTAGCGGCGCTCGGTCGACGCGCCACAACGGATCACACCCAAGAAGGCCGAATCCGCACGCCCTTCCGCAGCATAGCGATTGAAGAGGCGAAAGGTGCAGATGCGAAAGGGAGATGTACCGTCTTCGAGCAGTGGCGTCGTACATATGCTCGACCAGCTCCGTTCTTCGCCCAGCCGCGAAGCATGCCTCGTAAAAACGAGATTACGCACCTCTTCCATGCCTCCGCCAACATCGCCAAGGGCGAGGTAATCATCGAGGGTGGAAGGAGGCAGGTTCGACCGAGGGGGATTGAGGAAGAGGGTACGGATATTTGCGCCACCGCCCCAACCCGAATGGAGTACGTAGCTCAGAGTAACGTCGACATACTTATTCCCGTTGCTTTCCTGCACTCGACCGAGCTGATCGACGTAGAAATTACGGCGCGCGTCTTCGTCCACCTGGCCACGGTAATCGACAGAGAACCCTCCTTGCTCTCGACCGGCGGTAGTTTCACGCAAGAGCGTCGCCCGGCCTAGGCTTCTTCCCTTGCTGCGGATGTCGACGCTGGCGCTCAGACGCGAGACGATGTTGTCCTCACCCGGTTGTCCCAGAGAAACCGTGACATCGAAACCGTTGTCGGCCTGAGCATCGGGGCCTTTGAGGATGGTCGCTTCGGGCGATGTCGAATCCGCCGAACTGTTTGGATGGCATGCCACAAGCGACCACCCAATCGCCGCAGACAGGAGAGACGTGAATCGGATCGACTTCATAGGGAATGACTATTTGGTGAAAGGAGGGTAAAGCGCGCATCGACGGCACTACGGTCCGTCTTCCGCTCTGCTCCAGGGACTCGAGGGCGTCGGTTTTAGATCAGCGTACCGGGGCCTGGCACCTTGAAATCGGGGTTGCTGCAAGGCGGCACGACGACGAAAACCCTGCGTGAATCGAGCTGCGAACCACCGGGACCGAGCACATCGATGCGCACTTCGAAGATCTGCGCCTTGGTTTGATGAGGGCGAATGTTGTTCTGGAACTCCACCTTGAACTCAACGGTGCTGTCTGGGCTGACCCCTTCAAACTTGGTGGCGGTCTTGCGCCGATAGCCTTTGCCCGGACGCCCCTGCGCGTCGTAACCCTCGTTCGGCGTGATCGACACGATGAAGGGAGTGGCGTCGAAGCCCTCGGGGTTGTCTCCGTTGGCGACGCCGGTGCCCACCTCTTGCGGCGTCTCGCGGGCCAAGGCCTGCAATCCGCTGACGATGCTCGGCGAGACTACGCCATTGGGCGCGTCGTAGACGAGAGGGTTGCCTGCGGCATCGATGGAGCCCGTGGCACGCAACATGGCTTCGGAATCACTGCGGCCGTCGACGCTGCCGTCGACCACGACGCTGACCATTCGTGCGCCCAGGCCGACGAGCGCGTCACGGGCTTGGTCGAAGGTATGGGGCGCGGGCGTGATGCCGCTATACGCGCGTGCGCCTTCGGGCCCGTTGTGCCAGGGCGCATCGCTGACCAGCACGACGATGGGCGTGGTGCCCTGGCGAAAACAAGCGTAGCCACGTAGCCCCGCGGCACAGTTCGCCGGAGGCAGGCGCAGCGTCGCCGGCACCAGGTTGAGCGAGGGGGTGACGGCGAGGCCCGACCATTCGCCGCCCTCTCCCGTCGCCACCTGGTACAAGGCTTCGGTCTGCGCCTCGGGCAGATCGGCACCGGTATTGGCGACGACACTGCCGAGGAAGTTCTGCACCTCGGGGAGGTTGTCAGTGAGCGAGAGGCCATGAGCATAAGGGCGGTCGCTGGGCAAGCCGTAGAGTTGCTGAAGCACGACCGCACCTTGGGGCGCGAAGGGGAAGTCACGGAAAGCGCCCACGCCCATCTGAACGTCGGGAATGTCCTGGCTCACCGCGGAGGCGATGTTCGTCAGCGTATCCCGAACGTTGGCGATCTCCTCGGCCATGGACGCCGTCGCGTCGATCAGGAAGTAGACGTCGGCGGATTTGATGTTGGTCGAGAACTTTAGCTTTCGTTCTTGAGGCTGCTTTTTGTAGGGCAACACCACGAAAAAATCGCGCTCCGGCAAGGTGCTTTGCCGGTCCAGCGGGTTGGTGCCGATGCCGCGCTCGCCAAAATCGCTGACCTCGTCGCCGTCGCTGTCTTCCTTGCGGGGGTCGGTGCCGAGTTGCGCCTCTTCGCTATCGCTGAGGCCGTCGCCATCGCTATCGCCCGGGTCTTGAAAGGCGTCGGCAGCGCAGGCCGCCGCAGGGTCATAGTCCGAGTCGCTAGCTCCGCCGCAGGCCGCCAAGCCGAGGAACAAGGCGCTCGCGCAGAGCAAGGCGCATGAAGGAAGAGAATGCCTGCGAATCTCGTCGAGCGTACACATGATCCCACCTTTGGGGCCAATGAACCCCTGGTACGAAGCGCATGGAAGGATCAGGCAAAGGCCGTTCCAGGGCTTGAGTCGTTCCGAAAGCCCTTGAAAGCACAATAAGAAGCCCCCCAACGAAGGTTGGGAGGCGGATCGGGAATCGGCAGTACGGGTCGAGCCACTTGCGGGCCGAGCCGCCCGCGCCCTCCGGCGCTGAGGCAGCTCAGTTCGAGCTGGACTCGCCAGCGTCGGCGTATACGCTGACGCACTGGCGATGACGGCCCTTGCGCTCGAAGCGGACGACGCCGTCGATCTTCGACCAGAGGGTGAAGTCGCTGCCTACGCCGACGTTGGCGCCCGCGTGAAAGGTCGACCCGACCTGACGCACGATGATGTTGCCAGCGCGTACCGTTTGCCCGCCGAAGACCTTGACCCCGCGGTACTGGGGGCTGGAATCGCGGCCGTTGCGGGAGGAACCTTGACCTTTTTTATGTGCCATGACGACTCTCTAGCTACGAAAGGGAACGCGCGACTCAGGCACCCTGAATCGCAGTGATCTTGAGTTCGGTGAAGGGCTGCCGATGACCGTACTTACGGCGGTAGTTCTTGCGGCGCTTCATCTTGAAGACGATGATTTTCTTGTGGCGGCCCTGCGAGAGCACCTCGGCCGTGACCTTGGCGCCTTGGACATGGGGCTTGCCTACGACGACCTGCTCGCCGCCGAGCAGCAGCACATCGCCAAATTCGATTTTTTCGCCGACGGCTTTCTCGAGCTTCTCGACGCGAAGCACCGAACCTTCGCTCACCCGATACTGCTTGCCGCCTGTCGCAATTACCGCGTACGTCATCTGTCGACTCCTGAGGGCCCGGACCATACAACCTTCTCGCATTTTCGCAAGGCGACCGGCTTCAAAGCGAAGATTCTGCTAATACCGAGACCCTCTCACGAAAGCCGAAGATGAAGAAGACGCGCAATTCTGGGCCAAAATCGGGTCGCGAACACGAAGGCGTGGTCCGTCGCAAAGACCGGCCTCGGCAGACTTTGCCGCCCGATATCGATAGGTTGGCCCGCGGCGAGGTCGATTATCTGCCGGCGAAGCGCGGCGTAGCGCGGATCGAAGACTCGCGCGAGGCGGCGCTCGTGCCCGGGGTCACCAACCGCGATGCGCGGGCGCTCTGCGATGATTTCGTCGAGCAAATCCGCAAAGCCTACCAGCGCGGTGGGGCTGCGGCGCCTCGATTGCCACGCCTGATGGCCACAGCCGCACGCCTCGCCCTCTGGCGTGGCCGGAGCGTCACCGGCTTTCAGAGCTTCGCCGAAGACCTGCTGCAGATTTCTTACGACGAGGCGCTGGAACTCGCCGAACGAGGTCGCCAGGAGATGGGGCTGGCCGAGGCCGACGCCAGCGAAGCCGAGGTAGCGCTGTGGATGCGCTCACTCGCCGCGCTGCGCTCCGGGGATGTCCATGCCGAGGTTTGGGTCCAGCGTGCGGAGGACGGACGCTTGCGCATTTCGGTCGAAGCGCGCTGGCCGGTCGAGGCCTTGGTCCAGATCAGCAGGCGCCTTTCGTCGATCGAGGTCGCGCGTCCGGGGCGACCGGCGCGTGAATCCCGCGCCGCCGAAGACCTGCCGCGGGGCGAACGCGGCCCAGGCAAGCGCGAACGTGGCGAGCGCGGGCCGAGAGAGCTGAGGCGGGGAGAGGGCGAAAGCAGGCGACCCGCGTGGTCGGCCGAACGCGGCGACGTGGAACAAGAGGCCAGGACAAGGGAAGATTTCGGCGAGGAGGAGAGGCACGAACTGCCGCCAGAGCCGCTTGCCGATCCCAAACCGCAGGAGGTTTCGGAGGCCGCTTTCGCCGATGAAGCGCCCACCCTTTTCGACGGCGATGCCGATGAAGCGCCCACTCTTTTCGACGGCGATGAAGACGGCGGCCCGGAACCCCAAGAGAGCCCTCCGAGCCAGGGCGACCTCTTCGACTTGGTTGGACGCGAGGAGGAGGCGACGCCCGCCCGCGAAGAGCGGCGCTTCGACGAACGCAGCTCTGTCGACGCGCGGAAACCAGGTTCGGGCGAACGCGGGCACCACCCTGCCGAGCGCAAACACCGAGACGAACGCGAACGCGGACACCACCCTGCCGAGCGCGAAGGCCGAGACGGGCGCACTGGAACTCAAGGACCGCGCGCTCGCGACGATGCCGGTGGGCTGCGGCGCCCGAGAGGCCCGAAGCCGCGCTTCGGCGATGAGCGGAGGCAAGACTCCGGGCCATCGCGTGGCCGCCCGGGCCCGCGCGCAGCGGTCGACTCGAGACGGGACGAGCCCTTCCGCGGCAAAAAGCGCAAGCCCTTTCCGGAGGGCCAAGGGGGGCGACCTTTCGCCGATGATCGTCGTCGGCCGCCGCAGCAGGGTCCACGTGATGCCCAGCCGGGCGGGCGGGGCCCTTTCAGTGGAAGGTCGTCGGGCGGACCACGGGGAGCGGGGAACGCTCCGCATCCAGGCTCGCGAGCTCCGGCCGACTTTGGCCGAGACGATCGGCGGGGGCCCAAAGGACATGGGGGCGGCGCGGGTAAGGAGGGGGCAGCCCTTCCAAGCTGGCGCTCAGCAAAGCGCGAGAAGAACGCTCCATGGCGTGAAAACGAAGGCCGAGGCAACGACCGACGTCCCCCTCGCGGCGGCAAGCGATAAGCCGGACCACCTCCGCTTCGGCATCGATCCATGAGAGTCCGCGCGGGATGCGCAGGCTCAAGATCACGGGCGTGTGAAGCTCGACCTCGACGTCTGAGCGCAGCAACATCCCCTCACAGCAAAGGTCGAGGACCTCCGTGCCGAGGAGACGAAAGCCGGGATAGGTGACGACCTGGCATTCGGTCTCGACTTGGCGTCTCAAGCTGAGGCGCTGCAAAAGGCCCTCAGGGCGCATGGCCAAGCGAGCGGGCTCGAACATGACAATCGAATACCACGCCGCGAAGACGAAAAGCAAAAGCGCGGAAGAGGCGGTCAGAGCCGGCGATCAAGGCAGTCGGTAGCGCGGCCCCTCGCTCTTGCGAGTCCAGCCCGTTGCCCAGAGCTTTTCGACCTCGAGGGCGAGGTAGAGCGTGCCCACCTCGACATCTTCCTGCGGACCGAAACGCGCATTGCTGCGCGCGTGGACATAGCGGCCACCCATCTTTAGCGCGAGGCTCCATCCCCCATAGCTTGGGCTGAGGAGAGGCAGCGACAGGCTACCCCCCAGCGCGAGGCCAACGCCCAACTCGGCGTCCAGAGGCGCGAGCGCGGCGCCAAGCTCGAAGCTGAGCGATTGGAAGGCGAGGTCGAACCACTCGTGGCCCGTCGACCAGTTAAGCAGAAAGATGGCGGGGAAGAGCGGGCGCACGGCGACGCCGGCGATCGCGAAGCGGGCGGGTTCGGGTCCCCAGCCAAAGGCCAGCAGCGGCCCGGCGAGACCGAGATACCGGAGCTGGAGATCGGCCGCGAAATGGCCGACCGGCTCCGAGCCGCCGAACGCCACGCCGCCGCCTAGGCTCAAGGAGCTCGCCAGGTCGCCGTCGAAGCGGTGGTAGAGACCGCCGCGGTCATCGGCCGCCACCGAGATCGGAAGCAGCAGGAAGGCTCCGAGAGCCAAGCCGAGCGCTTTTTTGGGTCTGCCCGCGTGCACGCCGAAGCTTTCCTAGCATGCGTCCGCGAGCGCGCAGATTGCGGCCTGCATTTTCGATCTTTTGCGGTACAACGCTGAGCATGACTCTCCGACGCGCCAAAATCGTCTGCACCATCGGGCCCGCCAGCGACAGCGAGGAGCTCATCGAAAAGCTGGCCCTCGCCGGCATGGACTGCGCCCGCCTCAACTTCTCGCACGGCAATCATGAGGGCCACGCCAAAGTAGCGGCGCGCGTCCGAGCGGTGGCGGCCAAAGTGCGTAGGCCTCTCGCCATCTTGGCCGACCTTTGCGGGCCCAAGATGCGCATCGGCCGCTTCACCGAGGGCAGCATCGAGCTCGAGGTGGGTCAGCGCTTCACGCTCACCAGTCGCAGCGTCGAGGGCAACCGCGAGATCGTCAGCATGAGCTACGAGCCGCTGGCGCGCGAGGTGAAGCCTGGCGATCACATTCTGCTCGACGACGGCCTCTTGGCCCTGCGCGTCGAGTCAACCACGGCGCAAGATGTCGTCTGCATCGTCGAGGTGGGCGGCACCCTCTCGAATAACAAGGGCATGAACATCCCCGGCAGCAAGCTCAGCACGCCGGCGCTCACCGCCAAAGACAAAAAGGACCTCGAGTTTGCCGTACACGAGCTGGGCGTCGACTACCTCGCTCTCTCGTTCGTGCGTAGCGCCGAAGACGTGCGCGAAGCGCAAGAACTCGCGGGGCGCACACCGATCATCGCCAAGATCGAAAAGCCGGAGGCGGTCGAAGCGCTCAACGCCATCCTCGACGCCGCCGATGGCGTCATGATCGCGCGCGGCGACCTGGGCGTCGAAGTCGGCGCTGAAAAGGTACCGCTCATCCAGAAGCGCATCATCCGCGAGGCGAACGAGCGCGGCAAAGTCGTCATCACCGCGACGCAGATGCTCGACTCGATGATCCGCAATCCGCGCCCCACGCGCGCCGAAGCGGCCGACGTCGCCAACGCCATCCTCGACGGCACCGACGCCGTCATGCTCAGCGCCGAGAGCGCCTCGGGTCGCTACCCCATCGAGTCGGTGTCGATGATGAGCGCCATCATCCACGAGGTCGAAGCCTCCTGGCTCGCCGATCCGCATCACCACGCCTCCCATTCGCAGCAGATTCAAGACTGGGGTTTCTCCACCGCCGCCGCGCAGGGCGCTGCGCTCTTCTCTTTCGTCTTGCCGCTCAAGGCTTTGGTCGACTTCACCCACGACGGCCGCTCGGCCGTGATCTTGAGCAAACATCGCCCTAAAGCGCCCGTCATCGCCGTCACCGATGACCACCGCGTCGCCAGCCGTCTCGCCCTTTATTGGGGGGTCGTGCCCCGCCTCGAGATCCCGCCCGAAGACCTCGCCGAGACCTTGCGCCTCAGCACCGCGCTTTTGGTGCGCGAAAACATCTGCAAGCCGGGCGACGACTTCGCCATGGTGGTAGGCTGGCCCCTCTCCGGTTCGACCAATACCGTCAAGCTGCACCGCCTCTAATCGCCTTCGAGGCCCTTTATGCCTCCTTCCGCGAGCTCTACCGACCCAGCGCATGAACGCAACGGGACATCGCTCGCGGCGGGGGCTGCCGTGCAGTGGCGGCGCGTGGATGAAGGGCGCGCCTTGACCGGAGTGCTGAGCATCGCCGCGCTCCTGCTCCTTGTGGGCTGTATTTTGGCCGCCTTTGCGCTCGCCTCCTGGCAGCTCGCTCCGCTGAGTCGGCGCATCTGCGGCGTGTTTGCCTCTTTCTTTACCCTCTCCGCACCGCTCACCGCCATCGTCGGCTTGAGGCGATTGCAAAAGCGCGAGGGAGGCATGGTCGTCTACGTCCGCGGCCTGTTCTGGTGGCAGGGCAAACGCGAGGAATGGATGCCCTGGGAGCAAATCGACACGATTCGCTACGACGCCGCTCTCAAAGCCGTCGTGCTGATCGAGAAGTCCGGCAGCCATCGCCTTCTCCGTCAGAGCTACGCCGGTATTTCGCAACTAGGACTGGCCGCAGAGCTCGAG
>ERZ1066121.2771-NODE-2771-length-10591-cov-9.750095_pt1 | contig 10591 bp, 9 predicted proteins | sample MGYA00382768_ERZ1066121 | MGnify/ENA primary metagenome ERZ1066121 (study PRJEB33369, sample SAMEA5778351) | biofilm metagenome | biome: Industrial cooling water; feature: Water cooling tower basin; material: Biofilm | place: United Arab Emirates | collected... | reverse complement strand
GGATCACCTCGCCGCGGCGCGTTTCGCAGAAGTCGATGTCGAAGTCGGGCATCGACACGCGTTCGGGATTGAGAAAGCGTTCGAACAGCAGGCCGAGGCGGATCGGGTCCAAGTCGGTGATGGTGAGCGCCCATGCCACTGCCGAGCCTGCGCCAGACCCGCGCCCCGGCCCCACCGGAATACCGTTGTCCTTGGCCCACTTGATGAAGTCGGCGACGATCAGGAAGTAGCCGGGAAAGCCCATCTTCACGATCACGTCGATCTCGAATTCGAGGCGATCGAAATAGGCGCGGCGCTCGTCCTCGGTGAGTTCGGGATAGGCGGCGAGCCGCGCTTCCAATCCGGCGCGGGAATCCTCCGCCAGCATCCGCGCCTCGCCCGCAAGATCGCCCGCAAGGCTCGGCAGGATCGGCTTCCTGTATGGCGGTGCGAAGGCGCAGCGTTGGGCGATCACCAGCGTGTTGGCAGTCGCCTCGGGGAGGTCGGCGAAGGCCTCCTCCATCATGCTGGCATGCTTGACGAATGCCTGCGGGTTGGAACGCGGGCGCTCGTCGGCTTCGATCTGGGTGGAATGGGCGATGCACAGCATGGCGTCATGCGCCTTGTGCATGTGCGGTTCGGCGAAGTTGGCGGGGTTGGTGGCGACCAGCGGGAGACCCCGGGCATAGGCGAGATCGACCAGCGCATCCTCGGCCCGCTCGCAGACGGGATCGCCAGCGCGTGCGAGTTCAATGTAGAGCCGCCCCGGGAACAGCGCCTCCAGCCGGTCCGCGAGCCGTGCGGCTGACTCGTGCCGGCCTTCCGCGAGGAGCCGCGTCAGCCCGCCCTCGCCCGCGCCGGTGAGCGCAATGAGCCCCTCCGTGCGGCCCTCGAGGTCGGCGAGCGTGACATGCGGATCGCGCTCCAGCGGACGGTCGAGATGCGCGGCCGAGACGAGGTGGCAGAGGTTGTCGTACCCTGCATCGTCCTGCGCGAACAGCGGCAGGTAATCGACCGCGGCACGGCTCTCGTCACGCGCCACGCCCAGCAATGCCCCGATGATCGGCTGCACACCCTCGCCCCTGCACGCCGCGGCGAAGGCCATGATCCCGTAAAGGCCGTTCCTGTCGCAGATCGCGATGGCCGGAAAGCCGCGCTCCTTCGCCAGTTTCGCGATATCCTTGGGATCGATGGCCCCTTCGAGCATCGAATAGGACGAAAGCACGCGCAGGGGGACGAAGGGAGCGAAGGGCATTCCCCGCAATCTAGGAAGTTGTGGCGATTCTCAAAGCGGTGCCTGCGCCTAACCTGTGCACAGGGCAGCGTAAAACGTCACAGCAGCTTCTCGATGTCCTTCGCGATGGCCGCCGGCGTATCGGTCGGGCCGTAACGCTTCACCACCTTGCCATCGCGACCGATCAGGAACTTGGTAAAATTCCACTTGATCGAGGTCGATCCCATCAGCCCCTTGGCCTCGGTCTTCAGCCAGGCATAGAGCGGCGAGGCATTCGCGCCGTTGACGTCGATCTTGGCCATCAGCGGAAAGGTCACGCCGAAATTGATCTTGCAGAACTGCTCGATCTCCTCGGCGTTGCCGGGTTCCTGCGCGCCGAACTGGTTGCACGGGAAGCCCAGCACCTCGAAGCCCTTGTCCTTGTACTGCTGGTAGAGCTTTTCGAGCCCGTCATATTGCGGGGTGAAGCCGCACTTGGAGGCGGTGTTGACCACCAGCAGCACCTGCCCGAGCTTGCCCGAAAGATCGAGCGGTTCGCCCCGGTTGGTGGTGACGGTGAAATCGGCGATGGTCGTCATCGGTGCCCCCTGCATGACGCGGTTTCGGTTCAAGGGTCTTGTGCGGGAAAACCGGGGCTGCTGGCAAGAGCCATCGCTTCGGCGGCGCTGTATGTCCGGTCGCCCGCCTTCTCGATGACGTAGCCGGCGCGGTCCTCCTCGGGAAGCTGGGCGATGTGGCGGATCATCTCGGCAAAGGTGCCCTTCACCAGCGGGACCCCGCGGCCGGGGAGCGGGTCGTCCGGTCCGGCAGCGACAAGGGCAGCACGGTCGTCCCATGATTCTTCGCCCGAGGGAACGGTGTTGCCTTTGAATGTGGCGGGATGGTCGGTCATGCGTGCAATCTCCTTGGCCGCGAGTTTGCGGCCCGGGTGCGCGCACAACCTATCCTAGGTCAGCACGCCCTCCTTGAGGCGGACCACACGATCCATCCGCGCGGCGAGGCGTTCGTTGTGCGTGGCGACGAGCGCCGCGCTGCCCTCACCCCGGACGAGCGCAAGAAACTGGGCGAGGACAGCGTCCGACGTGTGTTCGTCAAGGTTGCCGGTCGGCTCGTCGGCGAGCACCAGCGTCGGCCGGTTGGCGAGCGCGCGGGCGACGGCGACGCGCTGCTGCTCGCCGCCCGACAGCTGGCTGGGACGGTGGGTGAGCCGCTGCCCGAGGCCGAGGCTTGCCAGCAGGCTGTCGGCCCGCGCTTCCGCGTCGGCGCGCGGCACGCCGCGGATCATCTGCGGCATCACCACGTTCTCGCGCGCGTCGAAATCGGGGAGGAGGTGATGGAACTGGTAGACGAAGCCGAGATGTTCGCGGCGCAGCGCCGTGCGCTCGTCCCCGGCAAGTTGTTCGGCCTGCTGGCCCGCAATGGTGATCGAGCCTTCGAAGCCCCCTTCCAGCAGACCCACGGCCTGAAGCAAGGTCGACTTGCCCGAGCCCGACGGCCCCAGCAGGGCGACGATCTCGCCCGGCATGATGTCGAGCTCGACGCCGCGCAGCACGTCGATGCGCTCCCCGCCCTGTTCGAAGGAACGACGCAAGCCCCTCAGGGCGACGATGGCCCCGCTATTCATAGCGCAGCACCTGCACCGGATCGGTGTTGGCCGCCTTCAGGGCCGGATAGAGCGTCGCCAGGAAGCTCATTCCGAGGGCCAGACAGACAATCCCGAACACTTCCCACGGATCGGTGCGCGAGGGCAGCGTCGAAAGGAAGCGCACCTCCGGGTCCCAGATCTGCTGTCCCGTCGCAAAGGCGATGAAGGCGACGATCGGCTCGCGGAAGAACAGCACGATCGCGCCGAGCAGCAGCCCCGCCATCGTCCCGATCGCGCCGACCGTGGTGCCGGTGGTGACGAAGATCTTGAGCAGGGACCGGCGCGTGGCGCCCATCGTGCGCATGATCGCGATGTCGCGGGTCTTGGCGCGGACCAGCATCACGAGGCTTGAGAGGATGTTGAAGGCCGCGACCAGTACCATGAAGCTTAATGCGAAGAACATCGCCACCCTCTCGACCTGCAACGCCTCGAACAGCGCGGCGTTCATCGATTTCCAGTCGGCGATCACCGCGCGGCCCGTCAGCCGATCGGCCACGGGGGCAAGGATGTCCCCGACACGGTCCGGATCGGTCACCTTCACTTCGATCTGGGCGACCGAATCCCCCATCAGGAGCAATTGCTGCGCCTCGGCGAGGGGTAGCATCACGAACTTCTCGTCGAAGGTGTAGATGCCCACCTCGAAAATCGCCCCGACCTCGTAGGGCACCTGGCGCGGGGTGGTACCGAAGGGCGTGGCGCGGCCTGCGGGATTGAGGATCGTGATCGTGTCGCCGACCCGGATGCCGAGGTTCTGCGCCAGCCGGCTACCGATCGCGACCTTGCCGACATCGTCCTCGCCGGGGCGCTCGAACAGGCTGCGGATGTCGCCCAGCAGCACGTTCTCGCCCAGCCTTGCGATATCCTTGTCCGTCTGCCCGCGCAGGAAAATTGCCTCGGCATTGCCGTTGAACAGGACCAGGAGCGGCCTTTCGATCATCGGCGAGGCTTCGACCACCCCCGGGGTCTCCTGGAGATTGGCGAGCACGCTCTGCCAGTTGTCGAGCCTGCCGCCATAGGCCTGCACCACCGCGTGACCGTTCAATCCGGTGATCTTGTCGAGCAATTCGCCGCGAAAGCCGTTCATCACGCTCATCACCACCACCAGCAGCGCGACAGACAGCGCCACCACGCCCACCGAAATGCCGGCGACCAGCGCGATGAAGGCCTCTCCCTTGCCGGGCCAGAGGTAACGCTTGGCGATCATCCATTCGAAGGGGGAGAGCATGGGTGCGAGGAGGTGCCCGTTGTTGGCTGAACGCCGCCTGTAGAGCGGCAAGCGCGCCCCGGCAATCCCCGGTCCGGTGTGTGATGGCCTGCCGCTTCGCTGCCGGGATTGGGTGCCTGTCACACGCCTGTCGCCAAAAAGGCGGGTATGCATGGTTCCTTTCCCTTGTAATTGATCCGTCACATCGCCATTGGGGCGTGGCGCGCAGGGGCCAACTACACGGACAGGTCTGGTGATGCCGACGACACCACTCAATGTGACCCACCCGTTTCTCGATGCCGATGGGGACAAGCTGCGCGAGGAATGCGGCATCTTCGGCGCGATCCGGGCCAATGATGCCGCGGCGATGACCGCGCTCGGCCTCCATGCGCTCCAGCACCGCGGACAGGAAGCGGCCGGGATCGTCAGCTTCGACGGCAGCGAGTTCTTCGCCAGCCGCGGGCTTGGCCATGTCGCCGAGAATTTCTCCTCCTCCGAAGCGATCGCCGCCCTGCCCGGCCACATGGCGGCGGGCCATGTGCGCTATTCGACCACCGGCGGCTCGGGCCTAAGGAACGTTCAGCCGCTCTATGCCGACCTTGCCAGCGGCGGCTTTGCGGTCGCGCATAACGGCAACATCTCCAACGCCATGATGCTGCGCGCGGACCTCGTGAATAAGGGTTCGATCTTCCAGTCGACCTCCGACACCGAGGTGATCATCCACCTTGTCGCAACCTCGCGCTACCCCACCATCGCCGACCGGCTGGTCGATGCGCTGCGGCTGGTCGAGGGTGCCTATGCGCTGATCGTGATGACGCCAGAGGGCATGATCGCGTGCCGCGACCCGCTCGGCATCCGCCCGCTGGTGATGGGCCGGATGGGCCCGGAAAACGGCGGCGCGATTCTGTTCGCCTCGGAAACCGTCGCCTTCGACGTGGTCGGCGCCGAGCTGATCCGCGAAGTCGAGCCGGGCGAGCTGGTGCTGGTCGACTTTGCCGGCGAGATCCGCTCGGTGCGCCCCTTCGGCAGTCCGGCCCCGCGGCCCTGCATCTTCGAACACGTCTATTTCAGCCGCCCCGATAGCGTCTTCGCCGGCCGCTCGGTCTACGAGGCGCGCAAGGCCATCGGCACACAGCTCGCCATCGAGGCGCCGTGCGAGGCCGATCTCGTTGTGCCCGTGCCCGACAGCGGCGTGCCCGCGGCGATCGGCTTTGCCCAGCAATCGGGCCTGCCGTTCGAGCTCGGCATCATCCGTTCGCACTATGTCGGGCGCACCTTCATCCAGCCGGGCGACGGCGCGCGCCATTCCAGCGTCAAGCGCAAGCACAACGCCAACCGCGCGCTGGTGGAAGGCAAGCGCATCGTGCTGATCGACGATTCGATCGTGCGCGGCACCACCAGCCTCAAGATCGTCGAGATGATGCGCGAGGCGGGCGCCAAGGAAATCCACTTCCGCGTCGCCAGCCCGCCGACCGCGCATTCCTGCTTTTACGGGGTCGACACACCCGAACGCTCCAAGCTGCTCGCCGCGCGCATGGACCTCGAGCCGATGCGCGAATTCATCAAGGCCGACAGCCTCGCATTCATCTCGATCGACGGGCTTTACCGCGCGGTCGGCCAGCAGGGGCGCGATGGCGCCTGCCCACAGTTCTGCGACGCCTGTTTCACCGGCGAATACCCCACTTCGCTCACCGACCTCGCCATCGCCGAGGCCAAGAGCGCGCAGCTCCCTTTTGCTGATCCCAAGGCGGCCTGAACGATCATGAACGATACTGCCAAGCCGCTCACCGGCAAGACCGCGCTCGTCACCGGAGCCAGCCGCGGCATCGGCGCCGCCACCGCCAGGGCGCTCGCCGGCGCGGGTGCGCACGTCATCCTCGTCGCGCGCAAGGTCAAGGCGTTGGAAGAGGTCGAGGACGCGATCCATGCCGACGGCGGCACTTCGACCATCGCGCCGGTCGACCTGACCGAGCCCGAGGCCGTCACCCGCCTCGCCGCGGCCATCGCCGGACGCTGGCAGACGCTCGACATCATGGTGCTCGCCGCCGCCTACCTGCCCGAACTGACCCCGGCCTCGCAGATGGAGCCCAAGCAGTTCAACCAGGCGCTGCTCACCAATGTCGTGGCGACGCAGGCGCTGATCGCCGGGTTCGATCCGCTGCTGCGCCGCGCGAAGGCGGGCCGGATCATCGGCCTCACCAGCTCGGTCGGTACGAGCCCCCGGCCCTACTGGGGCGCCTACAGCGCCACCAAGGCCGCCTTCGAGAACCTGCTCGAAACCTATGCCGCCGAGGTCGAGCGCCTTTCCCCCTTGCGCGTCGCGATAATCGATCCCGGCGCGACCCGCACCGAAATGCGCGCCCGCGCCTATCCGGGCGAGGACCCGCAGAGCGTTAAGGCCCCCGAAGTCGTCGCCGACCGGCTGGTTGCGCTTCTGTCCGAAGGGTTCGACAGTCTGCACCGCGAACGCATCGGCTGAGCGCGGGCACGGCCCGACTTGACCGGTCCTGCGTTTACCATCCTTCGCAACCCTTGCTTAAGGTAATCCGGCGCATCTTCACGGGCGGACCACACCGCCCCGAGAGACCGCAGGCTCCATTCAAGGTACGACGGCAATGCCGCTGAATTCCGATCCCTACCACACCGCGTCGCAGGAAGACCGCTGCAGCCCGCGCACGCGGCTGACCATCCCGGCCACCTTGCGCGCCTCGGGCGGACGGGCTTTCCAGAGCGTGGTCCACGACCTTTCGATCTCGGGCTTTTCCGCCGCATCGATCAACCGGATGCACGAGGGCCAGATGTGCTGGCTCACCCTCCCCGGTCTCGAGTCGCTTCAGGCCGAGGTCGTGTGGTGGGACAACTGCATCGTCGGCTGCGCGTTCTCGGAACTGCTCAGCCCGATCGTTCACGACAACATTCTCCAGCGATACAGCAATGTCGGGGTCTACCGCCAGGTGATCTGACGGTGCGCAGTTGCCGGGCCTATTTGATCCCGGCGGCAATCTTGCGGCTGAGATCGAGGAATTGCCCGCGCTCCGCTCCGCCGCTCGCGTCCTTCCAGTTGCCGATGTAGGCGACAACCACCTGCTTGTCCGGGAACAGGGTGATCCCCTGCCCGAAAATGCCCTGCGCGCCATAGGTCCCCTGCGGATAGGTCCACCACTGGTAGCCGTAGCCGAACCCGCTGTCGCCGAAATCGACCGCGCTGCCCGTCGCCTCGGCGAACCAGCCCTCGGGGACGGTGCCCCTGCCCCCCTCCAGCGCGAACTGGCCCATGCGGGCATAGTCCGAAAGCCGGATCGACAGGCAGCACCCGCCGATATTGCCGCCGCGCGGGTCGACCATCCAGAACAGGTTGCCCGCAAACCCGGCAGGATCGACGATCCTGGCCTTGGCATATTCGGCGAGCGGCTTGCCGACCGCGTTTTCGATCAGCAGGCCGATGAGGTTCGTCTCGCCCGTCTTGTAGACCCACTTTGCCCCGGGCTCCGCCTCGCGCGGGAGCGCCTTCATCTGGGCGACAATCGCCTCGGGGCCGTATTCGACCACGAAGCGGTTCATCTGCGCGACATCGGAATCGGGGTCGGTGTAATCCTCGTTCCACTTGACCCCGCTGGTCATCGTGGCGAGCTGCCTTACGGTGACGCCCTCGTAAGCTGACCCGGCAAGGCCCGGGATATACTTCGTCACCGGATCATCGAGGCTGGCGATGTGCCCGTCTTTCACCGCCGCGCCGAGCAGGGTCGAAGTGAAGCTCTTGGCGACCGAAAAGCTGGTCCAGCGATCCGTGGGGCCCATCCCGAGGCCATATTCCTCGTGCACCACCTTGCCGCCTGCCAGCACCATGATCCCGGCCGTGCCGGTCGATTTCATCAGGGCGGTGATCTCGGCCTGCAAGGCGGGGCCGAGGGCCTCGCCCTTGGGGAGCGCGCGCGGAGCGGCGGCGGCGGGGACTTCGTGGCCCGCGAACCACTGTTCCATCGCGCGGAACCGCTCGGCGCGCTGCGCGTCCGACCAGAAGAGCACCTGAAGCTCGGACTGGTCGCGCGCCGGGGGCTGGGTCAGTTGCGCGGCGGGCTTTTCCGGATATTGCGGCGGCACCGCCAGAGCGGGCGCTTGCCGATCCGCCTGCGCGTGGAGCGGCGCAACCCCGCCGAATGCCAGCGCCAGTGCCGCGCCCGCCAGCGCGCCGTTCTTGAAGCCCATCATGTCACCCTCTCGTCTTGTGTCATGAGCGTGCATAGGCCCGCGCAGGCCGCCGGAGCAAGCCTTGGCGAGGCGGATTTGTCCTTATCCCTGCTTGATCGTCTTGAGCGCCGCCAGCGCCCGCTCTCGCGCCTGCTTGTGGGGGACGATCTTGCGCGGATAGCCCGCTGGCCTGCGCCCATATTCTTCAGGGTCGTGGACATAGGGCTCCTCCAGCCCCTTCAGCTCGGGCACATAGGTGCGAATATAGCGCGCGGCGTCAAACTTCTCGGATTGCGAGAGCGGCGCCATAATGCGGCTGAACATGTTAGAGTCCACGCCCGTCCCCGCGGTCCACTGCCAGTTGGTGGCGTTGGAGGCGTAGTCGGCATCGCACAGCGTGTCCCAGAACCACTTCTCGCCCTCGCGCCAGTCGATCAGCAGGTGCTTGATAAGGAAGCTGGCGGTGATCATCCGCACGCGGTTGTGCATCCACCCGGTCTGCCACAGCTGGCGCATCCCTGCATCGACGATCGGGTAACCGGTGCGGCCCTGCTGCCAGGCTTTCAGATCGCGCGCGGCGGCGGGGTCCGTGGCGGGATCGCGCCAGGGGAAGCGGTCGAAATCCTCGCGGTAGTTCTGCGTCGCGTATCTGGGGAACTGCAGGATCGCGTTCTGCGAATAGTCGCGCCAGATCAGCTCGCCCTCGAAGGTCTGCCATCCGGCCGAGGAGCGGTCCTTGAAGCGGTGCCAGATCTGAACCGGCGAGATCTCGCCAAAATGCAGATGCGGGGAGAGGCGCGAAACCTTGTCGACGCTCGGGAAATTGCGCTTGTCGTCATAGTCGTCGATGTCCGCTTCCCATGCGGCAAGGCGAGCGTGGGCGGCCTCTTCGCCGACCTCCCAGAAGTCGCGCATCCCGCCCGCCCAGTCGGGCTTGGTGGGGAGCAGGTTCCAATCGGCGAGGTCGTCCGAGGCGGGCCATGCGGCGGGCGCTTCGAGCGTCTCGGGAGCGGGCAGTTCCGGGCGAGGCGGGAATTGGGCGCGGACGGCGCGGCTGAAGGGGGTGTAGATCTTGTATTGGCCGCCCGTGCCCGTGGTGATCGAGCCAGGGGGCATCAGGTAATTGCCGTGGTGGAGCTGCAGATCGAGGCTCTTGGCCAGCTTGCGCTCGGCGTTGAGCCACCAAGGTTCGTAGTGGCAATTGGCGTGGATCGTGGTTGCGCCGGTCTCTGCCGCGAGGCTCTCGAGCACCGCCACAGCCTCCCCGCGCCGAAGGATCAAGCGGCTGCCACGGGCTTCGAGGCTTCTGGCGAGGCTCTCAAGCGAATGATGCAGCCACCAGCGCGAGGCGCCGCCATAGGCGTGATGCTTCGGGCTTTCGTCGTCGAGCACATAGACCGCCACCACAGGGCCAGCCTTGGCAGCGTGATAGAGCGCGGGATTATCGGCCAAGCGCAGATCGCGCCGCAGCCATACGATTTGGGTTTGGGGCATTTGGTACTCTGATTGATCCAAACACACCCAACGCCGTCATGCTGAACTTGTTTCAGCATCCATCCCGCAAACTCGAACGGAGGCGTGTGGGGAGGAATGGACCCTGAAACAAGTTCAGTGTGACGGTTGCGGCAAAGGCTCGCACTTCACTTGCGGAAGCGCGAGGCTGAACCTGTCCTCCACGCGCGGGTCGGTGAAGCGCGCATCGCGCAGCACCACCGAGCCGTAGCGGCACTCCGCGATGGGGGTGCGCGACCAGAATAGGAAGGCTGCAACCTGAGGATCGCTCTTGAATGCGTCGAGGGAGGCGGGGGGCATCTCTCCCTCCTCGATCACGAGCGGAAAATGGCCTCCAATACCCTGCCACGACGCCTGATCCGCACCGCGGACGAGCGACCAGCGACCCAGCATGGCATCGGGAAGGGGTGTCTTCCGTTTCACGTAGAAGATCAGCTCCCTTTCCCAGAAGGCCAGAGGCACGGGCGAGGCAATGGGCCGCACACTGGCCTCCAGCGCCCGCTCCCCTGCCGCGCTCGCTTGCTGGCTGATCGCCCCATTTACCCCGATATACGCCAGCACGGCCGCGATCCCCACCCGCGCAGGCCGCATCCACTCCGCCCCTGCCCTTTCCCGCCGCCGCGACACCCACACCGCCACGATCAACATCGCCCACAGCCAGGGGTCGATGATGAACAGCGTGTCGCCGTAGAACCATTGCGAGGAGAACGGCTCCAGCAGCCGGATGCCGTAGACGTTGAGCCAGTCGAAGAAGGGGTGGCTGAGGCAGCCGATGAAGGCCATCGCATAGAGCCACCCGAAGCGCACCGGCAGCCGCCCCTCGGGCCGC
>ERZ1066121.2768-NODE-2768-length-10604-cov-5.068727_pt1 | contig 10604 bp, 9 predicted proteins | sample MGYA00382768_ERZ1066121 | MGnify/ENA primary metagenome ERZ1066121 (study PRJEB33369, sample SAMEA5778351) | biofilm metagenome | biome: Industrial cooling water; feature: Water cooling tower basin; material: Biofilm | place: United Arab Emirates | collected... | reverse complement strand
CTCAGCCACCTCTCCCGGTGGTCCCGGCGGTCGAGCCGGGACGGTGTAATCCTAGCACCTCCGGCCGACGGCCACAATCCTTCGGCGGGCGGATTTCTCACCCCGCCAGGCACGCCCGCAGGAATCGCACGCCGTGCTCGATGTCCCGGTAACGGGCGGACTGGTCGCCGACCTCGCGCTCGATGCAGAGCGGCCCGCGGTAACCGACCCGCTTCAGGGCTTGCACGAACGCCCGCGTGTTCGTCTGCCCTTCCCCGAGCGGCACCTCCTCGCCCCACGTGCCGGGCACCTTCGGGCGGTTGGCGTCCTTCAGGTGGACGCTGCGGATGTCGGGGGCGAGCAGGTCCACGGCCCTGAGCGGGTCGTCCTTGTCGTAGAGCAGCATGTTCGCCGGGTCGAAGTTCACCTTCAGGTTCGGGCACTTCAGGTCGTCCAGCGTCCGCCGGAGCAGGGCGGCGGACTCCTGGCCGGTCTCGAACGCGACCGTCACCCCGGCGTCGGCCCCGAGGCGGGCGACCGTCGTCAGCGTGTCCAGAAACGCCGAGCGGCCTTCGGCCCCGACGTCGGGGATGAACCCGGCGTGGAGCATGAGGTCCGTCAGGCCCAGGTCCCGGGTGCGGGCGAGCGCCCACTTGAACCGGTCGATCCGCTCGGGCCGGGTGGCGGGGTCGCCGAACCCGCCGGTGCGTTCGATCGTCTGGGGGGTGGTGTAGTCCTCGCCGGGGAAGCCGAGCATCGCCCCGCTCATGCGGAACCCGGCGGCCCTGGCGGCGGCGGGCATGGCGTCGCCCTCGTCCCAGGCGGCGTGGTGGGGGTCGCCGCACGCGACCTGCACGACGTCGATGCCGAGGCGGTCGAGGAACCCCTTCAATTCGGGAATGCTCGTCACCTGAAGCGACCAACTGCAGACGCCGATGGCCAGGGGTTCGATGGGCACGGCGGCACTCCCGGGGAGAGAAAGGGTGAAGGGTGTTATCTTCGGGGCGGCGGGGTGGGGTCGGCAAGGGAAATCATCCGGCGGACGTCGGGTGTCGAAAACCGCGGCACTTCGTCGGAAAGCCGGACCCGAGTCGGGTTTTCCGACAAGTTTTTCGGTGATGTCGCGAGGCAGAAGTGGGGCAGCGGAAAATTTTTAACCTATACCTGGCAACAACTTGCGACGCATATCCGGATGAAGTTTCGGTTCCGGCGCGCGAGATGCTTTCAAAGAAGTCGCCCAAGACGACGACTGCCCACAGTCGACACTTTCACGCGAATATCCGGATTCACGCTCCATCGCCCACGGAGCGCGGCCCGGGGGTTCCGGCGGGGACGGTTCGCCCAGCCGTCCACCGGAACCCCCGGTTCGGGCCGGGAATTCTTGCACCTTCGCATTCCCGAGTCGCAAGCGACAATCTGACTCGTCGCCGGGTTGCCGGCTACTCCGCCGGCTCGATCACGGCCGTCATCGACCCCTTGCAGCGCTTGATGGACGGGTCCGGGCCGTAGCTGTGGATCTGGTCCTGCTTCAGTTCGGCGTGTTCCATTGTCGTCGTCAGCACGATCGCCCGGCCGGCGGTGTCCACCTCGCGGGCCAGGAGGAATCCCTTCTCCAGCGGGTGCCCGAACAACTCCTTCAGCATCAGGATGACGTACTCGTAGCTGTGGTCGTCGTCGTTGAGCAAGATGACGTGGTACGGCGGCTGGAACCGGAGCTTGCGGTCGGTGGCTTCTTCGGTTTCCGGCAGGGTGGTCGACCCGCTCATGGCTCGGTCCCCCTTCAGGACTGCGCGGCGTTCGATGGCAGGATCGCGGACGGCGGCTCGTCGAGCCGGGTCGAGCCGGGGGCCGGCTTCAGCCCGTCCACCCGGCCGAACGCGACGATCGCGATGTCGTCGTTCTGCGCCCGGCCGGCCGCGTGCTGCCGCATGACCCGGACCAGCCGCTCGCCGGCGACCGCGGGCCGGGGTTCGTACAGTTTACCATCCGGGGCGAGCGCCCGCTTGACCCCCGGGAAGCCGAACATCTCCCCGGTCGGGCTGTTCGCGTCCGTCACGCCGTCGGTCATCACGACCATCGCCTCGCCGGGGTGCAGGGTGACGACCTTGGCCGCGTACTCGAACCCCGGCATCAGCCCGAGCGGGATGCCGCTCTCGGCGTCGGTGATCGCGTCCGCGAGTTCGCCCGTGGCGTAATGGAACCGCTGGGGGTTGATGTGCCCCGCGTTGACGATCGTGACGGCGTGCGTCTCCGGGTCGAGCACCAGGGCCGCCAGCGTCACGAACCGGTCGCCGATCCCGCCGCGGATGAGCTGGTCGTTCAGGAGAGCCACCGCCCGGGCCGGGGTCGGCTCCGTCAGCAGGCAGAACCGCGCCTCGGCGCTGAGTTTGGCCATCAGCAGCGACGCCGGCACGCCCTTCCCGGCCACGTCCCCGAGCACGACGGCGAGCTTGCCGCCGGGCAGCGCGATGAAGTCGTAGTAGTCCCCGCCGACGGTCTGGGCGGCGCTGTAGAAGCCGTAGAACTCGTAGCCGGGAATCTGCGGGACGGTCTGCGGCAGGAACCCGAGCTGGACCTTCTTCGCGATCTCGATCTCCTGGAGCTGCTTCTCCCGCGAGACGAGCGCCTTCATGGCGTCCGCCTTTTCGATCGCCACGGACGCGAGGTTGGCGACCGTCGTCAGCAGCTTCAGGTCGTCTTCCTTGAACTTCTTGGCGAAGTCCTGGGTGTCCAGCTGCAGCGCCCCGAGCGGCTTGCCGTCCGCCCCGGCGAGGGGGACGCACATCACGGACCGGATGCGGAACTCCGCGATCGACTGGGCCGCCCCGAGGTTCGCGTCCGAGGACGCGTCTTCGCTCAGGTAGGACTGCATGGATTCGAGGCACTTCCGCACGATCGTCTTGCTGAACCGGTCCTCGGCGGCCGCCGACCGGCGGTTCTTCACCGCCTTCGGGATCGGCCGGCCGGTCTCGTCGAGGAGCAGGATGAAGCACCGGTCCGCCTGCCGGAACACGCCGAACAGCGTGTCCGCGACCTGCGGCAGCAGCGCGTCGAGTTCCAGGACCTTCGACAAACTCACGCTGATGTCGAGCAGCGCCCGGAGCCGCTCGGACGGCTGCGCGTCGAGGAACTGCTGGGCCGCGTTCCGGTGGATCGAGTGCTGGACGGTGGTGACCGCTTGCTCGGCTTCGGACTCGGACTCCTCGCTGGACGGCGGCCCGCCCCGGCCGAACTCGCGGGGCAGCGGCGCGGGGCCGGCGGTCCGCTCGTCCTGGAACCGGAACAGGTAGTCGCAGATCTTGATGCGGTCGTCGTGCTTCAGCGCGACCGGCGGGCCGACTTCCTTGTTGTTGAGGAACGTCCGGTTCCGGCTCTTCAGGTCTTCGAGGACGTACTGCCCCTGGCGGAGCAGCAGCTGCGCGTGCTTCCGGCTGACCGAGTTGTTCGGGATGACGACCCCGCAGCCGTCGTCGCGGCCGATCACGATGCTGTCGCCGACCAGGGGGAACGTCTGACCCGATACCAGCCCGCCCGGCGATTTGATGAGGATCAGTGACGGCATTGGGCAACGCGAGTGCGGTGGGGACGGCGCGACAGTGCGATCTTACCGGTCCGGTCGGGTCCGGTCCAGAATTCTCCCCGCCGGCCGGGGGTTTCGGAAATCTCCTAAGATTCCCCCGGTGCCGGCGAACCACCGGGTTGAAACCCGTCTCCCCGTTCCGGGGTACGATTGGCATGAGGGGGGCCGCGTGACCCCAGACGACGACCTCGTCCGACGGTGCCTCGGCGGCGACCCGGCCGCCATGCGCGACCTCGTCGAGCGGTTCCAGAACGACGTGTTCGCCGTCAGCGTCCGGATGCTCACCCACCGGCACGACGCCGAGGACGTGGCCCAGGAAGTGTTCCTCCGCGTGTTCCGCAGCCTGAGCCGCTGGGACGCGACCCGCCCGCTCCGGCCGTGGATCCTGGCCATCACGGTGAACCGGTGCCGGACCTGGCTGGGGAAGCGCGGCAAGGTGCCGGAACCGGTCGAACACGTGTCGGACGTCCCCGCCCGCCCGGACGCGGAGCCGCCGTCCGAACTGACGACCGAGATCCGCACCGCCGTCGACGAGTTGCGGACGGAGTACCGCGAGGTGTTCGTCCTCTTCCACGAGCGCGGCCAGTCCTACGAGGAAATCGCGGACGTGGTTGATCGGCCGGTCGGGACGGTGAAGACCTGGCTGCACCGGGCACGGTCGCAAGTATTGGATCGGCTTCGCCGGCGGGGGCTGGGTCCGGAAGAAGTGAAGGAAGAGAAGCAAGGAAAGAGCTCTTCCTCCCCTTTCCCCTTGGGGGAGAGGGGCCGGGGGTGAGGGGAAAGCGTTCACGCCCGATGATGTTTGTTCGCCGGGGATGAATTGCCTTGCCTCGTGGGGCCTTCCCCTCACCCGGCCTGCGGCCACCCTCTCCCCCAAGGGGAGAGGGTTAGAATTGACTGATTCGAGAATGCCCATGCGACCCGAACCCTCCCCGAACCCGTGCCTCGAATTCGAGGCGGTCACGACCGCGGTGCTCGACCGCGACCTGCCCCCGTCCGCGCTCGAAGCTCCGCACGTTTCCGAGTGCGCTGCGTGCCGGGAACTGGCCGGTTCCGTGCAACTGTTGCTGTCCGCCCTGGCGTCGCCGTTGCCCGCGCCGCCGGACGGGTTCGCGTTCCGGGTCGTGTCCGCCGCCGTCCGCGACCGCAAACGGCAACTCCGACTCCGCTGGGCGAAGCGTGCCGGCGGGTTGGCCGTCGCCGCCGCGGTGGTGTTCGCAGTCTACCTGGGAACGAAACCGCCGGTTGCGGCGTCCAAACCGGAAGTGGCGGTGAACGTGCCGAAGCCAGAGCCGGTCCCGCCGCCCCGACCGGCGCGGGTGTCCGACAAACTCGCCGAGGCGGGCGAAGCGTTCGCCGCGATCACGCAAAAGACCGCCGACGAAGCCCTGGCCCCGACGCGAAACCTCTTCCCGATGCCGGAACTGGTCGCGTTGCCGCCCGTCCCCGAGATCGTCCCGCCGACGGACCCCCTCGCCCAGCTACCGGGTGCCGCCAAGGCCGGGCTCGAACCGGTAACGTCTTCGGCGAAGCGGGCGTGGAACGTGTTCGTCCGAGACGTGGTGCCGGGGAAGGGGAGTTCGTGAATGTCAACACGAGAGATTGTATGGCGTTTGAAGATGTATACCTCGTTTCTGATAAACTCGAAATCCCACCTAAAGAGGAGTTGGATGATTTCCAACAGTGGTTGTCTGCCCCTATTCCGCAAGGCTACATTGAGTATATGACGACGCTGGGAAGCGGATCGTTCTGCGATCTCATCGAAGTATTGACACCGACACAGATTCGCGAATCACGTGATGCGAAACAGATGTTTGTGCGCGAGTTTTATCGGCAATTTTGGGGCAACAGCGAAGGCACGCTCTCCCTTGAGCAAGCGGCAAATGGGATACTGTTCGCAATTAGCCTTGATGGGGATGAAATCTATTATCTGCCTGACACCTGCCAGCTTGTGGTCTTGCCCAGGCATGACAACGTGGTGTTTTGGCTAGAATCGGGGTTCTTTGACCCTATGCGTTGGAGTTCAGGAGCTCGGAGAAATCCAATAGTTCAGCCGAACTTCCGATACTTTGAACCATCTGGCGAGTGCCGAAGAGTTGTTGAGTTTTTCACTGCTGGGGAGTTCAACTTGGCTTCCCTTGCAAGCAGCATTCAAAAGCGTTGGGCGCTTCAGGATGTGCGGACAAGGGTCGAGGAGTATTGTTGGGTGATTTTCAGCAAGGCCATCCAGGGCCGTCTTCAATTGACCCAAGGGCCAGGCGACCAGCGCGTCGGTGTGAGAATTGACTACGACAATGAGTGCTCATCAGAAGTTGAAATGCTAGCGTCCGAATTGACCAGGATGGGATTTTTCGAGACTTGGCGACATCCAAGTGGTCAATAGTTGGGTTTCGCCAATCGTCATTCCGGTGGGTCTTCGCCGAAGCGGCTCGACCCACCCTACAAGAGTTCCTCGCCATGCCGATGATTCGTCGATACCTCGTGCTGGCTTTGCTCCTCGTCGCAGCGGGGCGGGCGAACGCCGATCCGTCCGACGAGGTGTTGCGGCTCGTGCCGGCGGACGCGACGATTTGCTTGCTCGTCCAGAACGCGCGCGAACACGGCAAAGCCCTGGAAGCGTCGCCGTTCGCGGCGTGGTTCCCCGCCTCGGAGGTCGGCAAAAAGCTCCTCGATCCGAAGGAAATCGACAAGCTCCGCGGGGCCGAGCAGTTCCTGAGCACCCTCCTCGGCGTGAAACTCGACGAGCTGCGCGACGACGTGTTCGGCGACGCCGTCGCGTTCGTCTACGTCGGCGGGCCGCCCGAGAAGCCAGACGACGAAGGGGGGCTGATGCTCATCCGCCCGCGGAAAAAGGACGTGCTCCTCAAGTTCGTCGACAAGCTGAACGACCTGCAAACGCTGTCCGGCGAACTCAAGGGGCTGTCGAAAAAGACCCACCGCGATCGGCCGTACACGTCGCGCGACAAGGTCGGCGGCGGGGCCGAGTTCTACGCCGTCGTCGGCGACGTGGTCGCGTACTCGCATCAGGAACGTCTGATCCGCGCCGTCCTGGAACGCGACGCGGACAAGGCCGGTTCCCCCATCGCGGCCGGGCTGAAGCGGCTCGGCGTGCGAGACAAGTTTCTTGTGGCCTGGCTGAACCCCCGGTGGTACGACGCCGCGTTCGCCGCCCAGGCGACCGCCACGAAAGACCCGGCGGAGAAGGCGTTTCTCGCGGAATTCCGCAAGACCTGGGCGACCCAGGACGCCGTCGCGGTGTACGCCCACCCGGCGAAGAACCTCGAACTCGGCGTCGCCGTGTCGTTCCCGGACGGCCGACTTCCCCCGCTGCTGGCCGCGTTCGGCGAGTCGTCGGACCTCGGGGCCGCGGTCCCGGCCGACGCCGCGGTCGCCGTCTGCGGCCGGGCGGACGTGCCGAAACTGTTGAAGGCCGTCGGCGCGTTCCTGCCGGAAGCCGCCCGCCGAGAAGTGGTCGACCACGTCGCCAAGACGATCGGCCCCGTCTTCGGGAAGGACAAAGTCCCCGCGATTCTGCGCGGCATCGGCCCCGACTTCGCCGCGTGGGCCACCCTGCCGGACGCCGGGGCGAAGACGTGGGTCCCCGGCGTCACCGCCGTCGTCAAGCTGCGGAAAGACCCCGACACCGGCACCGACGTGCCGAGGGCCGTGGCCCAGGCGGTCGAACTCGGGGCACAACTGGCCCGCGTCTCGCACAACCAGTCGCACGACGACCAGATGGAACTGTCCGAGGAAACCCGCGACGGCGTCACCGTCAAGTTCCTCGCGAACGACAAGTTCTTCCCCCCCGGCGTCCGCCCCGCCTTCGCCCTCCGCGGCGAGTACCTCGTCGTCGCGTCGTCCCCGGACCTCGTCTTCCGGTTCACCCCGCCCGCCCCCGGCACGAAGGCGGACGCCCCGCTGGTCCGCGTCTCGGCGGCCCGCATCCGCGCCTACGTCCTCGCCCACTCCGAGAAGGCCGCCGGCTTCCTGGCCCGCGAGCCCGCCAAGGACGTCGCCCAACTGGCCGCGGTGCTGGAAGTGTTCGACCGGTTCGACCTCCGCGCGACGACCGCCGGCGGCATCTGGCGGTTCACCGCCACGCTGGACTTCGCGAAGCCGCTGGGGAAATGACTGGCGAGAACGTGGCTTGAAGGCACCACGCAGCGGAGTGAATTCTGCAAAAGACTTGGCGTCATCGTGCGACCCCGATCGTCCGCATGGCACACATCCTTGCGGCGTGTGCCGTGACCGTGCTCTGGCTTGCGACCCTCGGGTTTTTCCCCGAAGCGTGGAAGGACCACCAGGGCTACAACGAACTCGCCGCACTCATCCTGGCGAGCTTGTTGCACTGGGTCATCTGCTTCCCACTCTTCTTCGCATCCCTATTCGGATTGATCCGCTTCTGGCTCCCACTCCTCGTTGGTGTGGCACCGCTCGCGCACTGGACGGGCAGCTCAATCGACGCACCGGGGTGCTGGCCGTTCTTCCTGGTCCCGTCGATGGCCATCCTGTTCGTCGGATTGATGGAGATGGGCGTGACTTGGCAGACCGACTCACCGTGACCTCAGTGATCCGCCCCGAAAACCCCTCCACCCGTTACAATCCCCCCGGTCGGCACCGCTTCCCCTCGCGGCTCACAGGGGTATAACTCCCCGAACCCCGCGGGCCGGACCGGTCCGGCCGCGGTTCCACCCGGAGTTATCGGCCATGTCGCTCCGCACCGCGGCCGCCGCCGTCGCCATCATGCTCGTCACCCAAACCACCTACGCCGACGAGGGGATGTGGCTGTTCAACGCCCCCCCGCTGAAGCAGCTCAAGGACAAGTACGGCTTCGAACCCGACGCCAAGTGGCTCGAACACGTGCAGAAGTCGTCCGTCCGGTTCAACTCCGGCGGGTCGGGGAGCTTCGTCTCGCCGAACGGGTTGGTGATGACCAACCACCACGTCGGGGCGGACGACCTGCAAAAGCTCTCGACGCCCGAGAAGAACTACCTCCGCGACGGCTTCCACGCGAAGACGTTGAAGGACGAGATCCCCTGCAAGGGGCTCGAACTCAACGTGCTTCAGTCCATCAAGGACGTGACCGCCGAGGTGAACGAGGCGACGAAGGGGCTGAAGCCCGAGGAGGCGTTCGCGGCCCGGCAGAAGAAGATCGGCGAGATCGAGAAGGCGAACGCCGACCCCGCCAAGGGCACCCGCGCGGACGTCGTCACGCTGTTCGCGGGCGGGGCGTACCACCTGTACGTGTTCAAGAAGTACACCGACATCCGCCTCGTGTTCGCCCCCGAAAAAGCGATCGCGTTCTTCGGCGGCGACCCGGACAATTTTGAGTACCCCCGCTACGACCTGGACGTGTGCTTCTTCCGCGTCTACGAGAAGGGCGAGCCGCTGAAGCCGGACCACCACCTGTCGTGGTCCCCGGCCGGCAGCAAGGAGGGCGAACTCATCTTCGTCTCCGGGCACCCCGGCCGGACGAACCGGCAGAACACCGTCGCCGAACTCGAATACCTCCGCGACACCGGCTACCCGTTCGTGCTCCAGCGGCTGAACCGCCTCGAAGTGCTGCTCAAGGCGTGGGTCGACCGCAGCGAGGGGAACCGGCAAAAGGGCGAGGACGAACTGTTCGGCATCCAGAACAGCCGGAAGGCCCGCATCGGCGGGCTGCAGGGCCTGCTCGACCCGGAACTGCTGGGCCGGAAGAAGGCCGAAGAACAGCGGCTGAAGGAGTACATCGAAACCCGCATCGCGCAGAAGGACAAAAAGACCCCGGAAGAAGAAGCCTTGCTCGCGGCCGCCCAGAAGGCGTTCGAGACGATCGCCGCCGCCGAGAAGGAGCGGGCCAGGCTCATCAAGGAGATGACGCTGCTCGAAAACGGGGCCGCGTTCAACTCGCACCTGTTCCAGGTCGCCCGCACCCTGGCCCGCGCCGCGGACGAACTGCCGAAGCCGGCCGGCGAACGCCTCCGCGAGTTCGGCGACGCCCGGCTCGACTCGTTGAAGTTCCAGCTCTTCTCGGACGAGCCGATCTACGACGACCTCGAAGCCCTCAAGCTCGCGGACGGGCTCACGCTGCTGGCCAACCACTACGGGGCGGACCACGACTTCGTGAAGCAAGTCCTCGCCGGCAAGTCCCCGAAGGACCGCGCGTTCGAACTCGTGTCCGGGACGAAACTGAAGGACGTGGAAGTCCGGAAGAAGCTGTTCGACAAGGGCAAGGCCGCCGTGGACGAGGCGAAGGACCCGATGATCGAACTCGCCCGGCTCGTCGACCCGCAGGCGCGCAAGCTCCGCAAGGAGTTCGAGGCGAAGATCGACGAGCCGAAGCGCGGCGCGTACGCGGCTCTCGCCAAGGCCCGCTTCGCCCTGGACGGCGACAAGACCTACCCGGACGCGACGTTCACCCTGCGGCTGAGCTACGGCACCGTGAAGGGGTACAAGGAAGGGAACACCGTCGTCCCGGCGTTCACGACGTTCGAGGGGCTGTACGCCCGCAGCAAGGAGCACGGCAACAAGGAGCCGTTCGAGCTGCCGAAGCGGTGGGAAGACCGCAAGGGCAAGCTCGACCTGAGCACGCCGTTCAACTTCGTCAGCACCGCGGACATCATCGGCGGCAACAGCGGCAGCCCGGTCGTCAACAAGGCCGGCGAGGTCGTCGGGCTGATCTTCGACGGCAACATCCAGTCGCTGGTGCTGGACTTCATCTACGACGACAAGGAAGCCCGCGCGGTGTCCGTCGACAGCCGGGCGATCGTCGAGGCGCTGCGGAAGGTGTACGACGCCGAGGATTTGGCGAACGAGTTGACGGGGAAGAAGTAAGGCAACGGCTCGCCGGTGATCGGTTCGCTTTTCCGGGGTGACCCGATGACGATGCGCGACACCTACGCCGACGACTTCGACCGCCCCGATAACCCGCGGAAGAAGAAGAAACGCCCGCGCCGACGGGGGATGTCGGCGTGGGTGTGGGTGGGGTTGCTCGTCGCCGTCGCGGCCGCGGCGCTCGTCGTGTGGCAGAAGGTGTAGGTTCTTCACTCCGATTGCCGCATTT
>ERZ1066121.2767-NODE-2767-length-10606-cov-31.311819_pt1 | contig 10606 bp, 9 predicted proteins | sample MGYA00382768_ERZ1066121 | MGnify/ENA primary metagenome ERZ1066121 (study PRJEB33369, sample SAMEA5778351) | biofilm metagenome | biome: Industrial cooling water; feature: Water cooling tower basin; material: Biofilm | place: United Arab Emirates | collected... | reverse complement strand
CATCGAGCAGATCGAAGCGACGGGCCAGGATCGCGCTCGGGTCACGGGTTTCGTCGGGGCGATGTTCAAGCACGGGGAACCCGCGATAGCGCGTCGCCGGCAGTGCAGGCGGCCAGTCGCACGGTTCGGTCGCCTCGAAGCGCAGTTGCGCGGAGACCAGCCGGTCGGTGTGGCGCCGCAGCTCCGGCGCATCGATCAGGCGCGCGGTGCGACAGGGCATCAGGCGCGTGCCGACCGGCCAGGCGCGGCGCATCGGCGCGCGTAACGCGATCCGACCGTTCGCGATCTGCGCGACTTCGACCAGTTCGTAGGTCGCCACGTCGCGCCAGAGCATGGCGAGGCTGCCGACCGCAAAGTCCAGACCGGCGGCGTCGACCGGGATCTCGACCGCACCCGCGGCCAGCGGCGCACCGAGCCGCCGCGTGTCGACGAACACCGGCAGCGCCCACACGCGCGCCGTCCAGTCGAACAAGGCATTCTCCACCCAGCGGCGTTCGACGCGATCGGCGAGCACCGCGAACTCCCACGACCGATGCGGCGCCTCGCGCAGCGGCGTGCGGGTGACCGTGCCGGCGATGGCGATCTGGACATCGGTGAGCCAGGCGAGCGTTTCGGTCAGCGGCTCGGACCAGTTGGGCGGCAGCGTCCACGCCTGCAGGCGCAGGCCGTCGATCCGGATCGACCACATCGCGCCGTCCGCGAAAGAGAGCACCGCGACCGCGTCGATCACCGGCGGGCCGTCGAGGCCCACGGTGAGGGTCAGCACCCGCTCCTGCAGCGGACGCAGCGCCAGCGGCAACGCCCCCGGCGCGGCGAGCGTGCTGCCGGCATCGCCGTCCAGGCGCAGCGCGGTCAGCGTCTGCGGGACCGTGCGCCAGGCATTCCACACCGCGACTTCGCGGGTCAGCTCGGAGACGACGTTTCCCAGCGACAGCGCGGTCGGCAGGACGTGGACGCGGTCGAACAGGTCCTCCGCGAACCGGTGCGCGAGGCGTCCGGTCGCGGGCCAGCGCAGCGCGGCCGGCGCCCGAAACACCCCTGCCCGCGCGACGATGCTCTCGCGGCGGTACGCGGCCGGGGCGAACGCCCCCTCGCCGAGCGCGTTCAGTTCGATCGAGAGCATCAGGTTCGCCGCGCCGAACGCCCGCGGCGTCGGCGCGATGCCGATCAGTCCGGCCATCAGGGCGTGTCCCGCAGCGCGACGCCGAAGGTGCCGGAATGCTGGGCGCCGATCGGCCAGCCGGCGCCATTGCGCTGCACCGGGTGAACCGCGTGCAACGGATACGCCCACCAGCGTTCGGGGCCGTAGAGCAGCGGTTGGCTCAGATCGAGGTGATCGAGCCGGCAGTAACGCGCGTGCGCGAACGTGGCGACAATGGTCTGCCCTTGCGCCTGACGCGCGAGCAGCACATCGATCGGCAGCAGGACGGTCGCCTGATTGAAGGTGGATGGCAGCGCGTGCAGCAGGCCGGCCTTGTGCGAGACGCCGAGCAACTCGCCCGGCGCGCCGCCGTTGGCGGTGCGCCAGCCCGCCGCACCTTCGAGACCGCAGTGAATGAAACTGCTGTGATAGCTGCCGGCCGCGCTGGCGAAGAAGAACCCGAGCCCGAGTCCGTCGTAGGGCAACGCACCGAGATCCGTGCCGCTGTTGGCGGCGATGAACACGCGACAGGTCGCCGAGGTGCCGACGACATCGCCGCGGAACGATCCGCTGCACCACAGGCCGCTGCCGCCGATCTGCGGCATCGAGGACACGCCCCAGTTGAGATGCTGGTGGCGATCGACGTTGTAGCGCAGGACGCAGTAGATCTCGTCCGGCGCGTCGAACGCGTGCAGCACGTAGACGGCCGGCCACTGGATCGGCGCGTTGGCGAAGGACAACAGCTTCACCGACTGCGGGCAGGCGCCGGTCAGCGCCGCACCCGCCTGACCGGTTCCGGCCTGCAGGCGCAGTTCCGTCGCCGTCGCGGTCAGTTGCACGAAGGCGACGCCCTTGCTGAGGATGCCGTTCGCGAGCGTCCAGCCGCGCGCGGTCAGTGTCGTCTCGATGGCGACTTTCAGGGCCGCGAAACTCGCGACCTGGCCGGTGAACGTCGCCATCAGGCCATCTCCACCGCGACGTAGTCGCGCCAGGTCGTGCGCGCACCATCCTGCAGCACCACGAACGCGCGTCCGTTGACCGCACGGATCGCATCGACCGCCTGGCGCACGCTCATGCCCGTTTGATCGATGATCGCGCTGCCTTCGAGCTGCAGCACGTTCTCGGAGGCGTTGTTGTAGCCGGAGACCATGCTCACGCCATCGAGCACGCCGTAGAGATTGCCGCTGCTGGGATAGGCGCGTGCATCGTTGTCGTAGGCGCCGAATGTCATCTCGTACAGTTCGAGCGGCTGCGGCTGGTGCAGGGTGCCGGCCGGCACGAGGCAGCGATACCCGCTGCCATTGCGACCGACGTACTCGCCGGCCAATCCTGCGTAGGTGGTCTCGGTGCCCTGACCGTTGCCGAAGGGCGAGATCTGCACCTTCTTCCAGGTCCCGCCGGCATCCCGCAGGAACAGGAACCCGTCGTTGTAGCCGGCCTCGCTGCTGCCGCGGCGGCCCTTGTAGGGGAACCAGTGCAGGTCGCTGTAGCGTCGGGCATCACGACCGTCGAAATGCCCCGCCACGATCAGCGGCGAAGGAAACTCCCTCGGCCGGGCATACGCCAGCGCCTTGCCGACGTAGAGGTGCGCGTAGATCGGCGAGCCGACCTTGAGCGCGCCAACGATGCGACGCGGATTGGCGGTCAGGAAGTAGCTCACCGCCTGGTTGTGACCCGGTACGCCCGACGTCTTGATCCCGGGCTGCGCCTCGAACGGTGCCGCCGGCACATAGCCCACCATCGTCGCGGCGAGCAGGTTGTAATAGTCCGCCGCGACGTTCTGGTACGCCTTGAACCCGACCGTGATCTCCTCCTCGCCGGTGGTGCCGGTCGAGCGCAGAATGAGTTCGCGCTCGGCGATCGACGTGTCGAAGCGCAGCGTCGTCCAGCCGGCGGCTTCGGCGAGCGCACGCAGCACATCGAGCAGTTGCAGGTGGGCGTCCGGGCCTGCGCCCCTGACCACGGTGTCGATCGCATACGCCATCAGCCACCGATCCTTTGGCGCAGGAAACTGCCGTTGCGGTCGATCACGTTGAGAATGGTCTGCTCCAGGCCCCGGCTCTGCGCCATCGACTCGGCGAGCGCATCGGTGTTGATCGCATTGATCAGGCGCAGATTGAGCTGCGGGTTCAGACCCGCTGCCGCGCGCGCCAGGCCGCCTTCGGCGAAGTTGACGCGCGGCGCGCGCGGCAGCGACACGGCGGGCGGCGGCGCACCCGCGAAGCGGCGCGCATGCCAGGCCTCCAGCGCCGGCATGCCGCGGCGGTTGAAGTCTTCGAGGAAGGGCAACGCACCGGGCTGGCGCACGACCGCGGCACGCGTGACGAACTCGAAATCCGACAGCCACGCCGGGATGCTGTCGGAGGTCGTCGTGCCCGGACCGCGCACATGGCCGCCGGTCGCATAGCCGCCCCCGCCATTGAAAGTCGCCTGCGCGATCAGGCCGGCGATGGTCGCGCCCTGGGCGATGGCGCCCGCGATGAACGGAATGTTCTGCGGAAAACCGACCTTGCTCGCTTCAGCCACGTTGTTGGCGAGCGCGAGCGCCGCCTGCGCGATCGCGAACGCTTTGCTGAGCGCGAACAACGCACGATAGGTGGCGCTCTGCTCGCCGCCGAAGGATTTGGCGATGTCGGCGAGCTGGCCGAAGGTCGCGGACGCGCCGGCGAGCAGCACCTGCGTCTGCGCCGATTGCAGTTGCGCGAGCGCGGCCTGGTGCTGGCGCTCTATCGTTTCTTCCTGCGCATCCCACTGCGCGTTCAGATCGGCGCGCTGCGAGCGGAACTGCGCGAGCAGCGCAAGTTGTTCGGCGTGCCAGGCTTCGAGCCGCGTGCGCGACTGTTCGATCTGCGCGAGATCGCCGCCGGTCTGCCCGAGATCCGGTGTCGCACCGGGCACGCGGTCGAGCGCCGCATCGGGCTTCCGGAAGCTCGTCTGCGCCACGCGCGCCATCGCCGTGTCGAACGCGGCCTTGGTCGCGATCCCGCCCCGCAGCGCGTCATTCAGCAGTTGGACCTGCGTGCGCGCCTCTTCCAGCGCGACCTCGGCCGGTGTGCGCAGACTGGTGCGCAGTGCCTCATAGGCGCGAGTCGTTTTTTCGAGTTCGGCCTTGCGTTCACGCTCGGCTTCGGCTGCCGCGCGGGCAGTGTCGAGCGCTTCCCCTTCGGCGATGAGCTGCGCCTTCAGCGCGGGTGCGAGCGTCTTCAGCGCACCCTGCGTGGTCTCGTAGCGCAGGCGCGCGGCCTCACCGGCGCGGGTCTGTCCGGCTTCGACCTCGCCCAGCAGCGCGATCTCGCGCCGCAGCGATTCCAGTTCGCGTTCGGCGGACTCGCGCGCGCGGTCGGCGTCGGTGGCCTTCGGCTTCGGTGCGCGCGGTCCCTTCGGCGCCTTGAACTGCTCCTCGATCTGCGCACGGCGCGTCTTCTCGAACGCCGCGAGCGATGCGCCCTCGACCTGGGTGACGCCGCCCGCACGCAGCGCGGCGATGTCGCGCTCGAGTTCGCGCAACTGCTGCGCCTTGGCGACGGCACGATCCTGGCCGAGCGCCGCCTGCGCGCGACCGAGGGCGTTGATCGCGTTGGTTTGCTTCGCCTGCGTCGCCGCCTGTGCATCGGCCTTCGCCTGTTCGGCGTTCGCCTCACGCTGGAGGGTCGCCTGCTCCTGGCGCAGCGCCAGGATGCGTTGCTTGGTGTCGGCATCGACCTCGGGGCTGGCCAGCACGCCATCGAGGGTGGCGATGCCGCCGAGTTCACGCCACTCGTTGCCGATGCGATCAAGTTCGTCGGTGGTCTTCTCCAGCCGGAACGCCAGATCGTCGCGGCCGATGTTGCGGATCGTCTGCCACACACCGCTGATGATCTTGCCGAGATTCCTCCACGCGCGTTCGAGCGAACCGGCGCGGGCATAGGCCTCCTGCACGCGCTGCTCGTGGGCCTGGGCGAAGGTCTCGATCGCGAGGCGTGCCGCATCGTGTGCGCGCCCCTGCGCTTCGAGCGCGCGCACATGCTGGTACACCTCGACCGAGAGGAACCGGTACTGCTGATTGAGTTCGAGCAGTTGCGCGGACGGCGCGCGCGCCAGCGCGATCACCTTCTGGGTCGTGTCCTCGATCGACGCGCCGGTGAGGGTCGAGAGATTGACCGCCGCGCTCGCCGCGAGTGCGAGCGTATCGCCCGCGACGGTGCCTGCGGCGGCCATCGCCGTCAGTGCGGCCTCGGCGTTGCCATACTCCCCTGTCGCGCCTCCGACGCTGTCCTTCACCACGCGCAGCTGGCCGGCGGTGGTCGCAGCGGCGTTGCCGCTGGCGATGAGCGCGCGCTCGTAGGCCTGCGTCTCGCGGTAGCCGGAGAGCGTCGCGGCGCCGACAGTGCCGATCACCGCCGCGACCAGGGCGAGGCCCGCGACCATCGGCGTGATCGCACCGAGCAGCGCGCGTGCGGCGGGCACAATGCCGCCGAAGGAGTCCTTCAACTGACCGCCCTGCTGGATCGCGACCAGCCACGGTTTCTGGCCGCCAGCCAGGGACGTGAAGATGTCGGTGATCTGCGCCGGTAGCTGCCGCATCGCCTGCCGGGTCTGACCGACGGAGATCCCGTACTGGTCCACGGCGCGGCGACCGACATCGGTCGCGCGCGCGGCGGTGACGGTCGCGGTGGCGAGCCCTGTGCGGGTCGTCGCCAGCCGCGTCTCCAGCGCGTCGGCGCGGCGGTTGATCTCCAGCATCCGCAGTTCGGCGTCCCGGCGCAGCGCCTGGGCCTGACCCAGGGCCGCCGTGCGTTCGGCCGGCGTGCGCAACTGCTCCGGCGTCGCCGCGCTGAACACGGCGGTGGACGCGGCGCGCCGTTCGGCGATGCGCGCCTGCTCGGCCGCCTGCTGGCGCAGGGCGGCGGCGTTGCGGGCCGCGGCCTCGGCTTCCAGGCGGGTGCGTCGCTCGACCTCGGCAGTGATCGCGCGCTGCGCGGCGAGCACGGGCGCCGCCTGCGCATCGACGGTCACCGCCCGGCCGGCGGCGCGCACCTGGCCGAGCGCGCGGTCGACCTGGACCAGCGCCGCCTGCAGCCGGCCGAGACTGGTCTCGGCCTGCGCCGAGTCGCCGCGAACCTTGAAGTTGAGGACGAAATCCTGATTCATCGGGATCGATTCACAGCACTTGGATCACAGCCCGCCGCGCAGGGACTTCACCCGCGCCTCGGCGGCCTCCCCGCCCCACACGGCGGTGGCCACGTCCTCGATGAAGTCCGCACGGCGGTGGCGATCGGCGCGTTCAAGCGCCTCGAACGCGGCGATCAACTGGCGCTCGGTGCGTCGTCCGAGCTGGTCGGGCGTGCCGTGTCCGGCGGCGGCGAGTCCGGCGAAGAGATCGCTCCAGCCGAGGCGCCGGCCGCGAGCCGCTGCGCCTCGCGCAGCTGGGTCTCGCGCAGTTCCGCCAGCACCTCGCGCACGAAAAAAGCGGCGTTCACCGCGAACCAGGTCGCGAGGTACAGCTCCAGGTCGTCCGGCGGCAACGCTTCGAGCCAGGCGACCTCGACATCGCCCGCCTGCGCCGCGATCGCGGGGATCACTGCACGGTGGCGACCGAACAGCCGGCGCACGTGCGCGTACCGCAGGGCGCCGTCGTCGCTGGCGAGGATCAGATCGGCGATGAACGCCGCCGCGCGATCGGCCACGTCCAGGCCCTCGAAGAAGCCGTACTCGCGCAGCGTGATCGCGCGACCGCCGAGGGTGAGCGTGCGATCCGGATGCAGGATCGCGAGGTCGTCCGCTGTGGCGGTGGCATCGGAGGTGGACGCTGCGGGAATTTTCGTGGCCATCACGCCACCTCCGGCAGATCGAGTCGCCCGAAGCCGCCGAGCAACGGGTCGGCCGCCGCTTCGGCGTCGAACAACACCGACGCGCTCAGCTCGAACTGGCCGAACGACTCGTGGATCAGACCGAGGTTGCTGACCGGATTGAACTGCACGCGATACAGACGCACCTGCACCGGCGCGTTGTCGATCGAGTTGGTGCCGTCCAGATACAGGAAGCGTTCGGGCGCCGAGGTCGTGAGCATCGCCACGCTGGTGCGCGCGCCATAGCGGTAGGCCGCGCGCAGCGGCTGGGTGAACGTCGCGAGGTTCAGCAGCTTGATCAGGCCCGCGCGCACGCTCTCGATCCGGTAGTGGGTGTTCGCCACCAGCGTCGCGGGCGCGGCATTGCCGTCGGTGAGGACGAACTGGCTGATCGTGGTGTGATCGAGCGCGATCACGTCGTTCGCGGCGAGCCCCGCCGGAAACGCCTCGCCCGTCACCGTGCCCGCGGCGATCGACGCCTTGCTGGCGTACAGTCCGAGCAGCAGGTTGTCGATGTCGGCCCAGTTGATCGCGACGGTGAGTTCGGCCTCCTTGCCCTTCTGCAGCACGGCCGAGGTCAGGCGATTGCCCGAGTACGATTCCTTGCGGGTCTCGGTCTCGGTCTTGAGGGTCAGATCGCATTTGGGGGCATCGCCCACCCAGCGCAGCGCGCCGGGCCGACTGCCGGGCAGGCGGTTGCCCAGATAGAGTTTTCCCTGGAACGAAAAGTCCTGCATTACGCGCTATATGGACGCCTCCCGATTGGCAAGGGGTGTTTTGTTGTGATGGTCAACAGGACACGGCTGCAGTTCTATATCCGGCCTGTGATGCAGGCCCGATGCCTGCTGGCCCTGATGGAATTCGCCGATCCACGCCTCATTCTCCTGAAGGACTCGAGGTCCAACGCGTAATTCAGGCTTGGTGGATCGCGGTCCGACCTGTTTGCCATCACTTCATTTCACACCTTGCGCAACCTTTCAGCACCATCCTTTCTTTTGAAGTGAAAACGCACGCATCGCCGGCTTACACCGGACGACACGCGTACTCTGGTTGATACGTTCGCTGATGGGCCAACAGCGCCCACAACGTTCGTGCCATCTTGTTGGCCAGCGCAACGATCGCAACGTTCAGCGGCCGGCGCTGTAGCAGCTTTTCGATCCATGCAGGCGGATTCTTCTTGGCATGGGACAGTACCGCTCGTGCTCCGTGGATCAGCAGGGTTCGCAAATACGTGTCCCCTCGCTTGCTGATACCCAGCAGCTTCACCCGCCCGCCTGTACCCACCTGTCGGGGAACCAGCCCCAACCAGGCAGCGAATTCACGACCTGACCTGAAAGTGCCCGGGTCGCCCATCGTCGACACCGCAGCCGTTGCAGTGAGCATGCCCACACCAGGAATCTTCGCGATTCGCTGGCAAGCCGCGTCTTCGCGATGCCAGACCTGCAACCGGCACTCGATCTCGGCGACCCGCTCATCCAATTGGCCGATTCTGGCGAACTGCTCCCGCAATGTTTCGATCAGCACTTTCGGCAATCGATCATGCAATCGCTCGAACACCTCCGGGATCTGTCGCTTCAGGGCCGCCCGTCCCTGCGGCATCACTTCGCCGTACTCGGTCAGCAAGCCGCGCAACGCATTGATCTGCGCAGTGCGGAACTTCACCAGTTGCTGGCGCATCCGGTGCATCGCCAGAACCGCCTGCTGGACTTCGGTCTTGATCGCCACCGTTTTGACGCCCGGTTGCTGAACCGCGGTCCAAATGGCCCGCGCATCCGCCTGATCGTTCTTGTTGCCGCCGACGAACGGTCGCACCTGCTTGGCCGGCAGCAGCTTCACGGCATGACCCAGTGCGACAAGTTGACGCGCCCAGTGCTGCGCGCCACCGCACGCCTCCATGCCAATCAGGCACGGCTGGCGATTGACGAAGTGCGCCAGGAATCGAGCACGCTTGAGCCGAAGACTCACGATCTCACCGGTCTCCAAGCTGACCTCGTGGACCTGGAACACGTTCTTGGCGATGTCGATGCCGACCACGTTTTTGATACTGTTCATGACGGACCCTCCGGTTGCTTGGTGGAGACTCCGGTCTACCACGCCTTGGGCACTTCGATGCCGTTGGCCCGGAGGGTCCACCTTGTTCGCCCACATCAGGAAAGAGGTGGGAGGCGTCCATTACATTCTCCTGGCCATCGTGTCGGCGGCCGGTTCGGTGGAGGAACGGTCGACCGCGACGCGGGCGCGGCGGTCGTGGCCCGGCGGGGTCGCCTCGGCCGCCACCGCGTCGGGGAGCGGCGCGTCGGCGACGGGCGCATCCGCAGCGGGCGCGGTCGGTGCGTCCGCGAGCGCGGGCGGCGGCGTGGTCAGACCCCACGCCTCGAGCACGGCGGCATCGGCGTCGTTGACGGTGAGTTCGATGCCTTCCGGCGGCGGGTCATAGGCGATGCCTTCGTGGGTGTGCGGGTGGTACAGGCGGATGGTTTTCATGTGCGTGGTGCGTTGGGGGAAGACGGGACGGACGCTCCGGCGGCGAGCCGCAGGAGACGTTCGGACTCGGCGGCGAGCACGCCGCGGGCGTAATCGACCAACCGCTCGGGGCGGCGGCCCTTGGCGAGCATTTGCGCGGCGGTGGCGCCGTACTCGACGACCAGCGGTTGACGCGGCTTGCCGGCATAGCGGCCCTGCTGCATCGGCCGTTTTTGGCCTTCGCGGCGGAAGACGTGTTCGTTGCCCGCGAGGCCCCGTCGGATGAAGGCGCGTTCGCGCAGGCTGCGTTTGCCGCGGACGATCGCGGCGGTGACGCCGCGCGATGTCGGACGCGCCGCAAAATTCCGCAGGCCGATGCCGCGGAAGCGCCCCACCAGGCGCACACCGTCGTCGGTGGTGCGTGATGACAGGTCTTGCGTGAGGCGGCGCGCGCCGATCTGGTATTCGGCCTGGATGTCGCGGCGGGCCTGCACCGGCAACCGCCGAGACAAGGTGCCGATCGCGCGCGCGTGCAGGGTCGGCAGGTGCGAGGCCAGCACGCTCAGGTTGCGGGAGGCGGACAGCAGGCCGTCGAGGTCGGCGTGGAGGAAGGCACTCATCGCAGTACCGCGCGTCGGTAGCGCGTCCCGAACAACACCTGCGCCGCCATCGCGGCGACGCCGTCGGGACGATCAAGCAGCACCGACTCCTGGAACTGCAGCGGCAGCGCCAGCGGCGCCTGCGCGTAACCGTCGAGTGCATCCTCGATATCGGCGATCGTCTCGACGATGCGCTGCTGCGCGTTGTCGATCCGGACCGGCACCAGCGCCTCGACGACGAAACTGAAACCGCGCTCCGTCGCCGAGCGCGCGTCCTCTGGATACAGCATCGTCAACGGATAGAGCGTGATGCGTGCGGCATCGCCCGGATCGAACGGCGCGGGTTCGAGGCGGACATCGCGACCGGCGTCGGTGCGGTAGTCGTTCGCCCGACGCACGGTGCGCAGCCGCGTTTGCACCAGCTCGAGGATCGCCCACGGTATTGGGGTCTCACCCATGCAGCACCGTTTCGGTCACGAAGCCGTCGTCGACCACGATGCGCTCGATCCGGAACCGACCGCCGGGGACATGCAGGACATCGCCCGCACGCGGTCGCCACTCGGGATTGCGGAACT
>ERZ1066121.2764-NODE-2764-length-10609-cov-6.766155_pt1 | contig 10609 bp, 7 predicted proteins | sample MGYA00382768_ERZ1066121 | MGnify/ENA primary metagenome ERZ1066121 (study PRJEB33369, sample SAMEA5778351) | biofilm metagenome | biome: Industrial cooling water; feature: Water cooling tower basin; material: Biofilm | place: United Arab Emirates | collected... | reverse complement strand
TGCGTGGTGTGGATGCAGAGTCCTAGGAGGGCGGCGCCTGTTGTGCTTAGGAGGAGGGCGCTGGGGGTGGTCTCGAAGGCTTGGGGTAAGGGGAAGAACTCCAGGGTTAAGGCGCAGGTGTTCGAGAGGGCGTGGATTGCGGTCAAGGTGCTTAGGGATGTGCCTCGTTGACGTAGGGCGCCTAAAAATAGGCCGGCTAGGCCTGCCAAAAGGGCGGGGAGGGGATAGACGTGGCTGAGGCCGAAGAAGACCGCGCTCAGGATTAAGGCGCGGCGCGGCTTTCCGCTTTCGCTCAGGGAGCGCAAGACTAGGCCGCGAAAAAACCACTCTTCGAGCAGTGGCGCGACGAGTGCGCTGGCGACGCAAAAGGTCGTCAGGGCGGCTTTGTCTTCCCACAAGCTTCGTAGGGCTGCGCTGCGCGTCGCCTCGAGGGCGTGTTGCTGGGGCCAAAGCGCCAACAAGAGATTCATGCCGCCAAAGAGAAACGTTTGGAGCGACAATCCTGCGATCAGGGTTCGAAGTGTTCTCTTCGCCCCTTCTGAGGCGCCGCTGTGAAAGCGGGGCGCGAGCTTGGGGCGGCGCTCGTTGGGCGTCAGGGCCGCCCGGAGGCCTTTGGGGCTGAGGAGAACGCCTGCGGCTACTGAGACGCCGAGGGCTTGCGCCAGGAGCAAGGCGAGTACAAAGCCAAAGGAGCCGCGAAAAAAGCCGAAGAGCTTTTGGAGGCTCCATACGACACCCTGCGTGCAGAGCACCCATGTGATCGTCGCGATCAGCGCGGTGCTGGCTCCAGGCTGGGAAGGGATTTCGCTCGGCGTCCCTCGCGCCTTCTCATCGATTTGCAAAGCCGCCTCGGGGGTGGTCGGGCTGATTCATTGCTCGCGGTTCAGCGCGGGCCCTGGTATTCTCACGGGAGACACTGACCGGCATGAAACATCGTTCTGTCCTCGCCGCCTATTCGATCGCCGCTGCCATCGTGCTTTGGGGCTGCGGCCACGCCGCGGTGCAACGAGGCAGCCACCTGCAGCAGGTGCCGAAAGAAGCGCTGAGCGAGAGCACTCTCGCCGACTACGTCCGCGTTTATCACGCGATGGAGCGCAACCATCCGCAGCGGCCTGCACTTCGTCAGAAGCTCTCTCGTCATTGGGCGAACCATGCCCGCCAGGCGATGGCGCGCAAGGATTACGAGGGCGTGGTCTCTGCGTTTCAGCGCATGATGAGCCTCTACACGCCTGCCGAGATGAACGCCAAGGAGCTCGACCCCAGCCTCGACAAGGTGGCGCGTTATCTCGTCGAGCAAGGCGGTGCGCGAGGCGACGAGTCGCGTGTGCTCGCTGCCTTGATGGTGCTTCGCCTGCGCGGCGCAGAGGACGGCCGCAGCTACGAGACCTTGGTGCAATGGGGCAGGCAAGCGCGAGAGATGCTGCCGAGCCGCATGGAGAAGCTCAGCCGCCTCATCGATCTCTGGGAAGATCACGCGAACTTGAGCCCGGCTCCCTCGGTGCTCGCTCAACTGAGCCGTTTGCATATCGAGCGCCGCAATCTGGCTCTGCAGATGATGGAAGGCCCCGAACTGCCCTTCGCTCTGCCGGAAGTCTTGATGCGGCATCGCGCGCAATCGCTGCAGCCCATCCTCTTGCGAGCGCCTCTCGATGTGGCGGCGATCTACCTCAAGCATGGCGATGTCGATAGCGCGATTCGCCAGATCCGCGCGATGACCAGCGGCAAGATCTCGACCGAAGCCCGCTTGCTGAGCCTGCTCGAAAAGGCGCGTTTGCGGAACGAAGAAGGCGAGGCGACCCTCTACGATCTCGGCGAGGTGTACCGCCGCATGCGGCCCGACGTCGCGCTCGGCATCTGCCGCATGGGCCAGCGTCGTTTCGAAGCCTCGCCGCTCTTTCCGCTTTGCCTCGGTCGTCTCGCCGCGGCGGAGCAAGAGAGCCTCGATGCCGCGGTGTGGTACGGCGAAGCGATCGAGCGCGCACCCGCGGACCGCCGCATCTACGACGAAGCCCTCGCTCAGCTGCACGAGCTCCTCGAGCGCGATCTGCTCGACAACCATCCCTCGACGGCGCGGCGTTTGGTGGCGCGCACCGAGGCGATCCTCGAAGCGCGGCTGCGCCGTTGGCCCAAGACACGCAGCCCTCTGGGCAGGCACGAACTGCAGCTGCTGGTGGGCTTGCTCGAGATGAATCTGGGCAACGCCAAAGAGGCGCAGCGGCGCCTCGAAGCCAGCATCGCCGCGAAGGAAACGCCCGCGGCCCTGATGCAGCTCGGTTTGCTCTCCGAGCGCACCGGCAAGGCCGAACGCGCCGCCGAACTCTACGCCAGAGCGCTCAAGCTCATCCCGGCGGGAAGCTCGGCCGAGTCTGCCGTCAAGCGCGCCGAGATCCTCGAACATCTGGGCGACGCCTTGCGCAAATCTGGCCGCCAAAGCTTAGCCTTGGGTCATTACCGCGAAGCGCTCGCGCTTTGGGAAAAGCAGGGCGCCGATCTCGAAGGGGCGGCGGCCTCCCTTCAGCATGTGCGTCGCGGCGTGCTCTTCGACCGCTTGGGGCAACATCCGCGGGCCGTGGAGGCCTTTCGCAACGCCTTGCTCACCGCGCCCGATTGGAAAGAGCCCTACGCGACGATCCTCTCCCATTTGGTCGTCGCGGTGCCCGACGTCGAACTGGCCACCGAGGTCTTCCGCAAGGCGCGCCGTCACCTTAGCCTCGAGCCCGAGTGGAAGGTCTACTTCGCCCTCTGGGTGGCGACCGTCGCCAGTCGTGCCGGGCAGAAAGCGCCCGAAGACGCCTTCGGCCTGCTGCAGGAAATGGCCAGCGGCCGGCAGTGGTGGGGATACCTCGCCAAGTTCGGCACCGGCCAGCTGCCTTACGACCGTCTCGTGCACGCCGCCTCGGAAACGGGCCAATACACCGAGGCGCATTTCTACGAAGGCATCCGCCTGCTCAGCCAGGGGGATCGGCGTGGAGCCGAGGCGCTCTTCCGCCGCGTGCTCGAGACGCATATGGTAAGCTTCTACGAGTTCGCCATGGCCGAGGAGCTCATCTACGGCACGCGCGGCGGCAAAAGCGCTCTCCCTACGAGCGCGCCACTGATGCAAGACCTCAAGCGCTCCACCGCACCCTGAGCTTCCGCTTCCCTCACTAAGCGCGATCCTCGCGACTCATCACCTAGAAGCGCCAGCCGAGGCCGAGGCTGCCGCCCAATGCGAGCACTCCGCCACCCGAGCTCAAGACCAGGAGTTCCGGAGGCACGATTTGGATCTCGAAGCGATCGTTCGGCGACCAGACCAAAAGCGGGCCGGTGCGTGCCATGAACGCCACGTTGCGGCTGCCGCTGAGCCCCTGAAAGACCCCCAAATCCGCGGTCACGCCCCAATGCCAGCGCGAGCTGCTGCCCAGCTCGCCAATCAGATAGGCCACGTTGGCGCTGTAGCCCAGCGCGGTGGTGGCGCCGCCGAAGAAGCCGAAGCTCAAGCCGAGACGCAGGCGCGGCAGAGGCGGCGGCGCGTATTGCAGCTGCAAGCAGGAGCCGCCGAGCGCGCTCTCGCCATTGTTTTGCGTATCGCGCGTCAGGATTCCGTGGCCGCTGCCGCGAATGGCGGTGATCCAGTGATGTGCGCTGAGCGCCCGCTCGCTCGCGTCCGGCGCGGCGTCCTTTTGTCCCTCGGCTCTCTCTTCGGCCTTGCCCTCTTTGGATTTGGTGCTTTCTTGGCTCAGGCGCAGCGCTTCGTCGCCTAGGCCTTCAGGCCGCAACATCGCCGCGAGCACCTCCTTGAGACGCGCGGATTCTTGCTTCCGCTCGACGTCCACCTCGATCTCCTCGATGCGATCGGCGGGCGTATAGCTGGCCTGCAGGCGGAGGCGATAGCGTTTGTCGTCGCTGCGCCCGACGTAACCTTCGACGATCCACTGCGCTTGATAGCGCCCGGCGAGCGCGTCGCGTTCTGCCGAGGTGGTTGGAAACTCGCGCGTTTCGCTTTTGGCCGATTGATGCCCGAGCTCCCCGAGGGTGCGCTCCAACGCCGCGTCGATGCCTTCGAGATCGGCCGTGCTCCCTTCCCCTTTGGTCGGCAGGTAAACCACTTGGTCGGCCCTGGCGATGCTGCTCTGCACCAGCACCCACCAGCTCAAAAGGCAGAAGCACGCTGCCTGCCCGATCCATCGCCTTTGCGTCATTCCTTTTCCTCTGCGCTGCGAAGGGTGGCCTGAGGCGCTTGCACCAACTCGATGAGCACTCCGCCACCGCCGATGGGGAAGGCCTCGTCCCCCTTGGGGTGAATAAAGCATATCGAATGCCCCGAGGCGCCCTGACGGATGCCTCCCGGTGTGAAACGAACTCCCCGCGCACTCAACCACTCGACGGCGGCTTCGAGCGAATCGACCCAAAGGCCGATATGGTTGAGGGGCGGGCGGTCGACCTTGGGCGAGCGCTGCGGATCCAAAGGCACCATCAGATCGAGCTCGATCTTTGCGTCCCCTTCGCCGAGCGCCAGAATCAGCTCGTCGACGTTTTCGCGCTCGCTGCGGAAACTGCCCTCGACCGAAAGCCCCAAGAGCTCGACCCAGAGCCTGCGCAGACCTTGCAAATCGGGCCCGCCGATGGCGATCTGCTGCAAACCCAAGATGCGGAAAGGACGTTCGGACTGCATCGGTGGTTTCCTCCGGCGGCGGCTCGCGGTATGTTGACACGCGCCGACGCTCTCCGTTAGCAAGCATCCATTTTCCGCCTTTTGGAGTCTTATCCGATGAAAGTGGCCGTCACAGGCATCAAACCCACGCAAGAGCCTCATCTGGGCAACTACTTCGGCGCGATTCGGCCCGCGCAGCAGCTCGTCGAAGACCACCGGGGCATCTTTTTCATCGCCGACTACCACGCCCTGACCACCATCCGTGATCCCGAAGCGCTGCGCACCCACGTCTACGACGTCGCCGCGAGCTGGCTCGCCTGCGGCCTCGATCCCGACCGCGTCTTGCTTTTTCGGCAATCCGACGTCCCCGAACATTGCGAGCTGGCCTGGGTGCTCTCCTGCTTGCTCGCCACCGGGCAGCTCGAGCGCGGCCATGCCTACAAAGACGCGTTGGCGCGAGGCGAGAGCCCCAACGCCGGCATCTTCAACTATCCGGTCCTGATGGCCGCCGACATCTTGCTCTACGACGCCGACCGCGTCCCCGTCGGTCGCGACCAGGTGCAGCATCTCGAGCTGGCGCGTGACGCCGCGGCGCGCCTCAACCACCTCTACGGCGACGACCTGGTCAAAGTGCCCGAAGCCTTGATCAGCGAAGCGCCTCTGGTCCCGGGCCTCGATGGCCGCAAGATGAGCAAAAGCTACGGCAACACCATCCCGCTCTTTGCGCCCGCGGCGCAGCTGCAGTCGACGGTGATGAAGATCGTCACCGGCAGCGAAGGCCTCGACGAGCCCAAAGAGGCCGAAGGCTCCTCCGTCTTTCAGCTCTACTCCCTGGTCGCTTCCGAAGAGGCCCAGCGCGAGATGGCGACGCGTTTGCGCCAGGGTGGCTACGGCTGGGGGCATGCCAAACAGGCCCTCGCGGCGGCGCTCGAGACGCAGCTCGCGCCCCTGCGTGAGCATTACCAATACCTGCGCCGCGACGAAGCCAACCTCGACGCCTTGCTCGAGCAGGGTGCCAAGCAGGCCAGGCAGATCGCGCGCCGCACCATGCGCCGCATCCGCAGCGCCATCGGCATCGGGCCGGCGCCTTCGGCCAACTTCGACAAAACGGTACGGATGAAGCTGTGACCGAGCGCGATGCCGAAGCCGCAGTCGCCTCGCGCATTCGTTTCGAGTATCCGCGCCGCGTCGACGAAATCCTGCGCCTCAACGATCAAGCCTCGCTCGATCGCGCGCCCGAGCTCGTGCTCAAAAGCCTCTGCCAAGGCATCGCGAAGATCGCCGACGCCGACATCGTCAGCGTTTACCTGCGCGAGCAAGAAGAGGGGCAAGACATCTTGGTCATGCAGGCCAATGTCGGCTTCCCCGAGATCGCCGTCGGCAAGGTGCGGCTGCGCATGGGGGAGGGCATCACCGGCTTCGCGGCAGAGTGCCAAAAACCGATGTCGGTGGCCCTCGCCAGCGACGATGAACATTACAAATACGTCCCTGACTTGGGCGAAGAACAGTTCCCCGTCTTCTTGGCGCTGCCCCTCCTGGCGCAGGGCCGCTCGATCGGCGTGCTCGTGCTGCAGCGCCGCGAGAGCCGTCCCTTCGTCGACGACGAGATCCCGCTCCTGGCCGCGCTGACCATGCCCGTCCTCTACGCCATCGAGCGCGCCTATCTGCGCAAGCGGCCGCGCGCTTCCTCGTGGCCGATGGAGGCGCGCTCGGTGCGCTTGCAAGCCCACGGGCTGGTCGGCGGCCAAGCCTTGGGCTCGCTCGAGAGCAAACCGAGCTTCGTCGGCATCGTCGACGATCCGGAGGCGCCGGCGACCTTAGCGACTTTGAGCGAGGCCATCGATTCGGTGCTGCGCGACCTCTCGCGTGGCCTGCGGCAGCTTTCGAGCCTTGAGGAGGGCTTTGGACTCCCGCCTTCCGAGGCGCTCGGTCTACTGCTCAACGACCAACGTTTCCGCCAGCAGATCCACGAAGAATGCGCGCGTCTCGGCGTACTCAAGGGCTTGCGCGAGATGGCGCGCAACTACGCGCTCACCCCGCTGCGTATGGGAACGCAAGATCAGGGCACGCAGGAGTGGATGACGGCGCGCGCGGTGGAGGTCGAAGACCTTTGCCTACTGATCGCGGTGCGCGCCTCGGGCCGGCCCTTTCCGACCGCGGGTTGTGTCGTGCTTCTGCCCGATCGCCTCACCTCCGTGATGGCGCTCGCCGCCGTCGCGCGACGCGCGGCCGGCATCCTTGTCGCCGATCGCGTCGAGGGCGCCGAGACCGCGAGAAAAATCCTGCGCCTCGCCCAAGTGCCCGTCCTCACGGAAGTCAGCAACCTTTCCGAATGGGCCCGCATCGGCGACCGCCTCTGGATCGATGGCGACGGCGGCTACGTCCGCGTCAATCCGAGCCCCGGCGACATCGCCCGCGTCCGGCACCGCAGCTAGCCTCGATGCTCCACCTGGCCTCGATGCTCTCCGGCCTCGACGCCTTGCCGTTGGGGTAGCCTACTGCTCGAGAAGCGTCCTACAGGTTCGAGCTCAGAAAGCGATTCAAGCTCGAGAACCAACGCCACCGCCCGATTCGAAACAGCAAATTCTCTTCGAGCGGTGGCAGTTAGGCACGCCGCCTATACAGGAAGCAAGAGCTGTGCCGCAGAGAAGTTCCGCAGAGCCTGTCAAAATAACGCCATAAGCCTTGTGCGCCTTCTTGCATAGGGGGCTACATCACCCCACCTCTGAGGTGCATGTACCCCGCCTGGCGGTCCCACCCGGCCTCAGGAGCCTGTCGCCAGCACCTCGTCCGAGCGCTGCACCTCGTGGGCCGCCACCACGCGGTTTCGGCCGCGCTTTTTGGCGGCGTACAGCGCCTGGTCGGCAGCGTGGAAAAGCGCCGAACCCTCGGCGGCATCGTCGGGGTAGGTGGCGATGCCGACGGAAGAGGTCAATGCGATCGCGCCCGCCTCGGTCATGAAGGAGTGCTCCTGGACCTCTTCCCTCAAGCGTTCGGCAAAGAGCTTGGCCCCGGCCGCGTCGGTCTCTTCGCAGAGGACGCAGAACTCCTCGCCTCCGAAACGGGCCACCAAATCCGTATCCCGCTTGAACTTGCGCAGGAGCTCACCGAGATTGCGCAGCACGGCGTCGCCGGCGCGATGGCCGTAGGTGTCGTTGATCTTCTTGAAGTAGTCGATGTCGGTGACGACCAGCGAAAGCTTGCGGCCAAAGCGCTGCGCAGCGCGAATCTTCGCATCGAGTTCTTCGAGAAACTTGCGCTTGTTGGCGCAGCCGCTCAGCGCATCGGTGGTGGCCAGCTCTTCGAGGCGGCGAAAGGCTGCGGCGTTCGAGAGCGAGACCGCCAGGAGGTTGGAGAGGACGCGAAGGTTCTGCCGCACCGCAGCCTCGAAGACGTTTTCGCGTTTGGCCGCCAGCACCCAGGTGCCGAGGACATGGTCGCGTACGCCCAAGGGGAGCACCAAAAGCGAGCTCATGCCCTTGAGCGGCATCTTCTCGGTGAAGACGTTCTGCGGCCGAAGCGAGTCGCGGTAGGGCAGGTAGTGGCGATTGCGCACCGCCATCGCTACCAGCGAATGATTGTCGCGGAAGCTCAGGCCGCGAAAGCGTTCGGCACCTTCGCCGCAAACGGCGTGCACCGAATGTTGGCGCTGGTCGCTGTCGAAGCGGGTCAGCGCCGCGAAATCGAAAGCCGCGATCTCCTGGGCGGCGCGCAATCCCGCGTCGATGGCCGCTTCTTCCGAGAGAGCGGCACCCAGCGCCTTCGAAGCGCGATAGAGGATCGCCTGCTGGCGTTTGGTGCTCTCCATACGCTCGAAGAGCGCGTGGTGGCGCCGGATCCTCTCGATCTGGAAGACGCCTTGCTGCAAGGTCTCTTCGTCCTCCGGGCTCAAGGGCCGATCGTCTCGCCGGTCGCCGCACAAGACGCCCTGAACTTTGCCGTTCTCGATTAGAGGGACGCCGATGAAGCCACGAATGCTCGACAGGGGCGTGTCGTAATAAGAAAGCCCGGCGTAATCGGGGCGAATATGGTTGAGGCGCATCACCAGGCCGCGCCGCAAAATCGCGGCGATCACCCCGCTCTGCGCATCGATGTCGTGCATCTTCAGCGCCGCTTCATCCCGCGCTGCGCCGGCGATAAACATGCGCCTGCATTCGCGGTCGCTCGGCACGAGCAACACGCAGTTGGCCAAGCCCATGCAGTCGCTCAGCAGCCGCAACATGGACACCAGCTGCTCTTGCGCCGAGGCGCTACCTCCGGCGAGCTGCGTCTCGTCTTCCTGAGGCAGGGGCGAAGCGGCTTCATTGCGCACCAGCGCCTCGTGCGAATCGCGACTCCGCGCCGGTCGCAGGCTCCCTTCGCGCCAAGCGCTCACCCAGGGGAACCAGCGGTGCGTCGACACAAACGCAGCGAGCACCAACACGTGCAAAAACCACGATGCGCCATCGCGCGGGGGGCCGACGAAAGCAAAGAGGAGCCCCTCGCTGGCAATGGCGATGGCGCTGAAATAAAGCGCCGCGCCGCGCTCGAGCATGAAGGGCAGGATCGCCAAGCTGGCCGAGAGCAACGCGTTGCGCAGCTCGTCGCCGATCGGCACCAAGCGCGTCGCCACCTGCAGCCCTAACGCCAGCATCAAGGCCCGGTCGAGGCCCCAGGAAGGTGCGCGCCGGCTGATATTGGCCGCACTACGGGGAGCTGCCCCGCGCGAGCGTCGCTGGGAAGGAAAGTCGACGCCAACTGGCGCATGCGGAGCCGCACGTACCCGGGTTTTCATGCCTGCCCCTAGCTAGGGGGATCGGGCCGGGAAAAGCAACTAATCGACAAACTGGAAGATGACCTCGCCCTCGCGCACCATCCCGAGCTCGTCGCGCGCGATGCGTTCGACGGCGGCAGGGTCGCTGCGCAAGGCGCTCACCTCTTGGCGTAGGCGTTCGACCTCGACGGCCAGGCCCAGGTTGGCATGTTTGAGGCGGAGCAGCTCACGATGCAGCGAACGATAACGCGGCAGACCCTCGGCTTCGAGGATGCGTAGCGGCACCGCGATCACCGCCAGCAGCAACAAGCCGCAAGGCAGCCACCAACCGCGTTCGATGGGCTTTCCATGCTCCACATTCGCCCGCATGCTACGATCACGCGAAAGAGTCAACTTTGCCGCCGCGTTGACGCGGGTGAAACGGCCACATTATCGTTGAATCAACATCGTGAACCGGGGATCCGACAAAGCGGAGCTGTCGTTTCGGAGCCGCAGCATCCTGTACGCAGTGGTCAGCGAATACATCGCGACCGGTGAGCCGGTAGGCTCGCGTACACTTTCGAAACGTTATGGCATCCAGCTCTCGCCCGCTTCGATCCGCAACGTGCTCGCGGACCTCGAAGAGGCCGGCTATTTGACCCAGCCGCATCCCAGCGCGGGCCGTGTGCCCACCGACGCTGGCTTCCGCTTCTTCGTCGATGCGCTGGTGAGCATGCGGGAGATCGCCCAGGAGGATCGCGAGGCGATTTTGGCGCGCATGCGCAGCTTCAAGCCCGGCCAAGACGACTTTCTGCGCGAGACGGGTCGCCTGCTCTCCACCCTGACCGGGGCGGTGGCGGTCATCTCGGCGCCCCGCCCCGAAGCCGAACCGCTCACGCATCTGCATTTCGTGCCCCTGCGCGCCGGCACCTACCTGGCCCTGCTCGTCTCGCGTTCGGGGGCGGTGCAAAACCGCGTCGTCGATTTCCACGATGCGATCTCGGGCACCGAACTCGAGCGGGTGCACAACTACCTCAGCGAGATCGTGCAAGGCCGCTCGCTGAGCGAAGTACGCGAGCTCCTCGCCCGCGAGATCACCGACGCCCGCGACCAATACGAAAAGCTGCGCAGCCGCGCCAAAGACCTGGTCGAGGCCACGGTCAGCGGCGCCAAACACGAGACGCATATCGTCGTCGAGGGCCAAGGCCGCATGCTCGAATGGCCGCATACTGCCCACATGGACA
>ERZ1066121.2755-NODE-2755-length-10634-cov-16.139900_pt1 | contig 10634 bp, 9 predicted proteins | sample MGYA00382768_ERZ1066121 | MGnify/ENA primary metagenome ERZ1066121 (study PRJEB33369, sample SAMEA5778351) | biofilm metagenome | biome: Industrial cooling water; feature: Water cooling tower basin; material: Biofilm | place: United Arab Emirates | collected... | reverse complement strand
ACGCGCCGTGCATCATCTTCATCGACGAAATCGACGCGGTCGGCCGTCATCGCGGTGCCGGCCTCGGCGGTGGCCACGACGAGCGCGAGCAGACCCTCAACCAGCTTCTGGTGGAGATGGACGGTTTCGAGGGCGGCGAGGGCGTGATCGTGATCGCCGCCACCAACCGTCCCGACGTGCTCGACCCGGCGCTGCTGCGTCCCGGCCGCTTCGACCGCCAGGTGGTGGTGGGCCTGCCGGACGTGAAGGGCCGCGAGCAGATCCTCAAGGTGCACATGCGCCGCGTGCCGCTGGCCGACGACGTCGACGCGATGACCATCGCGCGCGGCACGCCCGGCTTCTCCGGTGCCGATCTCGCCAACCTGGTCAACGAGGCCGCGCTGTTCGCCGCGCGCGAGAACGGCCGCGATGTGCGCATGGACCACTTCGACCGCGCCCGCGACAAGATCCTGATGGGCGCCGAGCGCCGTTCGATGGCGATGAGCGAGGAGGAGAAGCGCCTCACCGCCTACCACGAGGCGGGTCACGCCATCGTCGGCCGCGTGGTGCCGGAGCACGACCCGGTTTACAAGGTCACCATCATCCCGCGCGGACGTGCGCTGGGTGTGACCATGTACCTGCCCGAGGGCGACCGCTACAGCTACAACCGCGTGTACATCGAATCGAACCTGTGTTCGCTGTACGGCGGCCGCGTCGCCGAGGAGCTGATCTTCGGTGCCGACAAGGTCACCACCGGCGCCTCCAACGACATCGAGCGTGCGACCAAGATGGCGCGCAACATGGTCACCAAGTGGGGCCTGTCCGACGAGCTCGGTCCCATCGCCTACGGCGAGGACGAGGGCGAGGTGTTCCTGGGCCGCAGCGTGTCGCAGACCAAGAATGTGTCCGACGAGACCGCGCGCCGCATCGACGAGGTGGTCCGCGGCATCCTCGACAAGGCGTACGGCCGCAGCACGAAGATCCTCACCGAGCACATCGACAAGCTGCACACCATGGCGGCACTGCTCATGCAGTACGAGACCATCGACGCGCCGCAGATCGACGCGATCATGGAAGGCCGCGAGCCGCCGCCGCCGATGGGTTGGAACAAGTCCGGCAACGACGACGCCGCCAAGCGTCCGCCGCCGGCCGCTCCGGCGATCGGTGGCCCGGCGACGCAGAACCGCGAGTCCGGGTTGGGGGATTCGTGATCCGGCGGTCGGGATTCGAGCGGTGAATCCTGGCGCCTCCACTCTGCAGTGATCCAAGCACGACGCCCGGGATGCCGGGCGTCGTGCGTTGTGGGCCCGACGCGCGCGCGATGACGGGCGGGCTGCAGGTCGGCATGCGGCACGGCAGCATGCGGCAGGCGGTTTCCTTGTGCCGGACGGAGCGTCCTCGCAGCTCAACCCCTTGTCGTCCCGAGTACCGCGAGGAGGCCTGCTTTCGCCGCACCGTGTCGCCCTCCGGTCGAAGCAGGTCCATCGCTGCGCTCGGGACGGCAGGCGTATGCTTCTCCCGAATCCCGAATCCCGAATCCCAAATCCCGAATCCCGAATCCCGAATCCCGAATCCCGAATCCCGAATCCCGAATCCCATGTTCGACACCTCACCCCAACTCGATTGCGCCGGCCGCGCGCTCGTGCTCGACCGCCCGCGGATCATGGGCATCGTCAACGTCACGCCGGATTCGTTTTCCGACGGCGGCGACTACTTCACCGTCGACGCGGCGGTGGCGCATGCGTTGCGCCTGGTGGAGGAGGGTGCCGATGTCCTGGATATCGGCGGCGAATCGACCCGGCCGGGTGCGGATGATGTGTCGATCGAGGAAGAGCTGGCGCGGACGATCCCGGTGATCGAACGGCTGGCGAAGGACTGTGCCGTCCCGATCAGCATCGATACCTCCAAGCCCGAGGTGATGCGTGCCGCGGTCGCCGCGGGTGCGGGCATGATCAACGACGTGTACGCCCTGCGCCGCGAAGGCGCGCTGGATGCCGCCGCGGAACTGGGCGTGCCGGTGGTGCTGATGCACATGCTGGGCGCGCCGCGGTCGATGCAGGACGCTCCGGTCTACGACGATGTGGTCGACGAGGTGCATCGCTTCCTCGCCGAGCGGATCTTCTCCGCGGAGATGGCCGGCATCGACAAGAAGAAGATCGTGATCGACCCGGGCTTCGGTTTCGGCAAGACCACGGCGCACAACGTGACGCTGCTGGCGCGGCTGGAGCGTTTCGTCGATCTGGGCGTCCCGGTGCTGGCCGGGCTCTCGCGCAAGCGCAGCATCGGCGAGATCGTCGGACGCGAGGCGCCGCATGCGCGCGTGCATGCGTCCGTCGCCGCGCACCTGATCGCCGTGCAGCGCGGTGCGCGCATCCTGCGCGTGCACGATGTCGCCGCCACGCTGGATGCGCTCAAGGTGTGGAAAGCGGTGGCCGATGTGCCGATGCCGAAGCAGGCAGCACGCGGCGTGGTCTGGCCGGACGACATCTGACCTGGCCGTCGTGCCGGCCGCCGCGTTGGCGTGCCGGCATGCGGTGCGTCAACACCGGTGCGCACCATGCATGCGATGCACCCCCGCATGCGATGCATCCGCGTACGCGATGCAGCGGATGCACACGCGCGCGATGCGCGAATACACGATGTGCATGCAGGCGACAAGCATCGCCCGCGATGCGTATTTGTGCGGATTCGTCAAGCCCTTCGTGTGTATGCGTGAGGTTGTGCACACAGCCTGTGGACAACCCGTGGGGTCTTTCTGTGGGCAACCGTCTGCGGCCCAGACGCAGCAAGGCCTGACGACGGTTTGGCGAAAAAATCGCCACTGTGTGCGACGCCGATGGCTGGTGTTTTTTTCGCCAAACCGTCGCGGGCCCATGCGCCGTCTGGCCTGCAGCCGCTCATCCACAGACTTGCGCACGAGTTGTCCACAGACGCTGTGGATGGCGCGCGATGCGGCCCTGCAGGGAGACGCCCTCAACGCTCCATGCGTTCGCGGAACGCGCGCACGCGCGGGTCGACCACCCGGAACCACAGCGGTGGGCACAGCGACAGCAGGAACATCGCGGCGTAGCCGCCCGGCAGCTGCGGGCTGTCGACATGGTGGATCAGCGCCTGATAGCGACGGCGTGCGGTCTCGTGGTGATCGGAGTGACGCTGCAGGTGGAACAGCAGCAGGTTGCTCAGCAGGTAGTCCGAGTTCCACGAATGCAGATGCGTGGTGCGCTCGTAGCGCGGCGCGCCGTCGGCGGACGTGTCGATGCGCCGGCGCTCCAGGCCGTAGTGTTCGATGTAGTTGATGATCTCCAGCGCGCAGGCGGCGACGAAGCCTTGCACCAGGAAGAAGCCCAGCCCGGTCGCGCCCAGCCACAGCCAGAAGCCGGCGGCGAAGCCGGCCCACAGCAGGCTCCAGCGCAGCAGCTCGTTCCGCGCGCTCCACCATGGCGCGCCCAGCTTCGCCAGCCGCTGCGCTTCGAGCGCCCACGCGTTGCGGGTGTTGCGCAGCAGTGCGCGCGGCAGGAAGTGCCAGAGCGACTGCCCGAAGCGCGCGCTCGACGCGTCCTCGGGGGTGGAAACGTGCACGTGATGACCGCGCAGGTGTTCGACCTTGAAGCCGTGGTAGCCGACGCTGGTCAGCAGCAGGCCGCCGGCGCCGCGTTCGAGTGCGGTGTCCTTGTGGATCAGTTCGTGCGCGACGTTGATCGCCAGCACGCCACCGACGATGCCCTGCGACAGCAGCCAGCCCAGGCTGCCGGCCGGGCCGAAGCCGACCTGCGCGTAATGCCAGGCCGACCACAGCAGCACCGCGCCCTGCGCGGGCACCGCGGTGAGGGTGAGCCACATGAACCAGCGGTCCTGCTCCAGGGCCCTCGCCTCGTCGGCGGACGGGTTGCGCGGGTCGTGGCCGAGCGCGTAGTCGGCCAGCGGCAGCAGCACGAAGAGGAAAAACAGCGGGAACCAGGCGAACAGCCCCGGACGCCCGCTGAGCGCGCCCAGCCATGCCGCCGCGGGCATCAGCGCCGGCACGATGAACACGAACAGGAACCCGAGGCGTTTCCAGAGCGGCATGCCACAAGCCTACGCGGCCCATCGGCGATTTCAAGGGTCGAGGGCCTTCCGGGCGCCCGGCCCGCGCAGCCCGCGGCATCGGCTTGCGCAGCCCTCTGGTCATCCCGAACGCAGCGAGCCATCTGCTTTCCGTCCCGGCCACGGGCGTGGCAGTGTGTCGCCGCCTGGCGACCGCGGTATCGGGGCGCGCCAGGTCCCTCGCTGCGCTCGGGATGACAAGATGTCGGGCACGCGCGAGGCCATGCGCCTACGATTCCGCCATCCGCCATCCGCCATCCGCCATCCGCCATCCGCCATCCGCATCCCGTCTCCTCGATGTCTGCCGACCAACGCCCGCTCGCGATCGCCATCCTCGGCCCCACGGCCTCGGGCAAGACCGCACTCGCGCTGGATTGGGCCGAGCGCCTGGGCGGGGAGATCGTCAGCGTGGATTCGGCGCTGGTCTATCGCGGGCTCGATATCGGGGCGGCCAAGCCCACGGCGGAGGAGCAGGCGCGGGCGCCGCATCACATGCTCGATCTGCGCGCGCCGTGGCAGCCGTATTCGGCCGCGGAGTTCGCCGCCGACGCGCGCAGGGCGGTGGAGGGCATTCTCGCCCGTGGCCGGGTGCCGATCCTCGCCGGTGGCACCGGGCTGTATTTCCGTGCGCTGCTGCAGGGCCTGGCGCCGATGCCCGAGGCCGACCCTGCGGTGCGCGCGCAGCTGGAGGACGAGGCGGCCGAGCGCGGCTGGCCTGCATTGCACGTCGAGCTGGCGCGCGTCGACCCCGACGCCGCCGCGCGCATCCACGTCACCGATGCGCAGCGCATCCAGCGCGCGCTCGAGGTCCATCGCATCAGCGGCCGCCCGATCAGCGCCTGGCAGCGCGAGGCCGCCGGTCATCGGCCGGACTTCCCCTGCCGCACCCTGCGCCTGGCCATCGCGCCGGCCGACCGTGCCGAGCTGCACGCGCGCATCGCCCGGCGTTTCGACGCGATGCTGGCCGCCGGCTTCCTGGACGAGGTCCGCGCACTGCGGGCCCTGCCGCAGCTGCAGGGGCATCCGGCGGCGCTGGATCTGCCGGCGCTGCGTGCGGTGGGCTATCGCCAGGCCTGGGAGCATCTGGACGGGGCTGTCGATGCCGCCGAGTTCCGCGACCGCGGGATTTTCGCCACCCGCCAGCTCGCCAAGCGCCAGTTCACCTGGCTGCGCGGGCAGCCGGGCCTGCTCTGGGCCGACCCGCAGCGGCAGCGCCCACGGCTCGACAGGCTGTTGCAGGGCTTTGTCGCAAGATATTGATCGATATGGATCAATGCGTTGCGGGCGAGTGTGACCGGCTACGCAGGCATGCCTGCTTCCGGTAGCGGGTCGGTTGTGCCACCATCGAACCGCCGGCTGGGGAGCCGGACCCGCCCGGCCTTGCCGGTATGTGCACCGCGGTGCCGGGCTTCGGCCTGGCGCATGCCCGTGCGGGGTCCGTGCGCGCCGGTTGCGTCCGGACCTTCCGGCCATCACCGCCATTCGAAGAAGACCAGAACGATGTATCAGCCGATAACAAGACCCAAACTGGGGAACACCATGTCCAAAGGGCAGTCCTTGCAAGACCCGTTCCTGAACGCGCTGCGCCGCGAGCGCGTGCCGGTCTCGATCTACCTCGTCAACGGCATCAAGCTGCAGGGCACCATCGAGTCGTTCGATCAGTTCGTCGTCCTGCTGCGCAACACCGTCAGCCAGATGGTCTACAAGCATGCGATCTCCACGGTCGTCCCCGCGCGCAACGTGCGCGTCGGGCCGGGCGGCGGCTATGTCCAGCCGGTGCCCGAGCACGGGGACGACGAGGACGACGACGAGCACGACGACGGCCCGATGCCGGGCCAGATGTGAGCACCGCCGGCCGGGCAGGCCTGTCCTGCCCGGCCGGCATCGCACCTGCGGCCGCTGCTTCCATGGCCGGCCGCGAACGGCCGGAGGACGTGTGCTGGGGCACTCACGCCACCCGCCGGGCTGAACCCGGCGCGGCCGGCAGGCGTCCGGGCATCCCCGCCGACTTGCCCCCAGCGCCGCCCGGCCCCATGTCGGGTCTGTCCCGCACCGAGGCTCCAGACACCGCTCCATGGAATTGTTCGAACGTTCGCGCCGCGGCGAGCACGCGCTGCTGATCCAGCCTCACGCCGGCGGTCCGCCGGAGGCCGACGTGCTGGAAGAATTCGCCGATCTGGCGCGCTCCGCCGGCGCCACGGTGGCCGCGCTGCTGCACGCGCGCATCGACCGCCCCAACGCCGCGCATCTGATCGGCAGCGGCAAGCTGGAGGAAGCCAAGGCCGCCGCCGACGCCACCGGCGCCGACATCGTGCTCATCAATCATCCGTTGAGCCCGGTGCAGGAGCGCAATCTCGAAAAGGCGCTCGGCCGTCGAGTGGTCGACCGCACCGGTCTGATTCTCGACATCTTCGCCCAGCGCGCGCGCAGCCACGAGGGCAAGCTGCAGGTCGAGCTGGCCCAGCTGCGGCACATGGCCACCCGCCTTGTGCGCGGCTGGACCCATCTGGAGCGCCAGCGCGGCGGTGCCATCGGCCTGCGCGGCCCCGGCGAAACCCAGCTGGAAACCGACCGCCGCCTGCTGCAGAAGCGCGTCGAACAGCTGCAGCGCCGCCTGGAAAAAGTCGAAGTCCAGCACGCGCAGATGCGTCGCGCGCGGGTGCGCAGCGAGCTGCCGCGGGTGGCGCTGGTGGGCTACACCAATGCCGGCAAGTCCACCCTGTTCAACGCGCTGACCGGCGCCGAGGCCTACGCGGCGGACCAGCTGTTCGCGACCCTCGATCCGACCGTGCGCCGCATCGACCTGCCCGCCGGCAGCGTGGTGCTGGCCGACACCGTCGGCTTCGTCCGCGACCTGCCGCACGACCTGGTCGCGGCGTTCCGCTCCACCCTGTCCGAGGCGCGCGAGGCCGATCTGCTGATGCACGTGATCGACGCCTCGGATCCGCATCGCGACGAGCGCATCGCGCAGGTGGACGCGGTGCTGGCCGAGGTGGGCGCCGGCGACATCCCGCAGTTGCTGGTGTTCAACAAGATCGACCGGATCGAAGGCGCGCAGCCGCGCCACGAGCGCCCGGCCGGCGAGGCCGCCGACCCCGAGGCGCCCGACGCCAGCCGCGAACGGGTGTGGATTTCGGCCCGCGACGGCGCCGGCCTGGACCTGCTGCGCGAGGCGCTGGGCGAACGCTTCGGCGTGGCCCGCGCCAGCGGCAGTCTGCTGCTCCCGGCCGACGCCGGCCGCCTGCGCGCGCGTCTGTACGAGAGCGGCGCGGTGCGCGCCGAGACACAGGAGGACGCCGGCTGGCGGCTGGAGATCGACATGCCGCTGTCGGAGGCGCACCGCATCGCTGCGGGCCCGGGAGGCCATCTGCTCGAACCGCTGATGCCCGACACCGCGCCGGAAGCCTGGGAGCGGCGCTGAGTCCGCGTTGCCCTGTACGTGCGGGCGAGTGTGTCCGATTCCTGTTCCGGCCAGGCCCGTGACGGCCTCGCGTCTGGACCCGGCATGAACCGCGCCGTCGCCACCGACCGCCTCCGCGCCGGTGCCGGGGACGTTCCCTTGTAATATGAACGCTTCGCCCGCATCACCTGCCGGCGACATCCGACCATCGACTGGAGCAGGCATGGCCTGGAATACCCCCGGCGGCAACGACGGCAACTCCAACCGCCCCTCGGGCGGGGACCGCAACAATCCGTGGCCACCGCCGCGTCGGCGCAAGCCCGGCGGCGGTGGCGGTTTCGACGACATTCTCGAGCGCATCCGCGGCGTGTTCGGCGGCGGTGGCGGCGGCTTCGATGGCCACCCGCTGCGCTGGGCGGCGATCGCCCTGGGCGTGATCGTGCTGCTCAACAGCTTCACCCTGATCGCCGAACAGCAGCAGGGTGTGGTGCTGCGCTTCGGCGAGTTCCACCGCATCCTCGACCCCGGCCCCAACTTCAAGTTTCCGTGGCCGGTCGAGACCGTGGAAAAGGTCGAGGCCACCCAGATCAAGAGCTTCGAGCCCGACTCGGTGCCGGTGCTCACCCGCGACGAGAACATCGTCAACGTCGAGATCAACGTCCAGTACCGCATTTCCAACGCGCGCCAGTACCTGTTCGGCACGCGCAACGCCGTCGAGGTGCTGGAAGAGGCCGCGCTCAGCTCCGTGCGCGAGCAGGTCGGCCGCTCCGACCTCGACACCGTGCTCGGCGCGCGCGAAGCGCTGGCGGTGGCCGCGCGCGAGAACCTGCAGCGCTCGCTGGAGGTTTACCGCACCGGCATCACCGTGACCGAGCTGAACCTGCCCAACGCCCGTCCGCCGGATGCGGTGAAGCCGGCGTTCGACGACGTGAACTCGGCGCAGCAGGACAAGGACCGCCTGATCAGCCAGGCCCGCGCCTACGCCGCCAAGGTGGTGCCCGAGGCCCGTGGTCAGGCCGCGCGCGTGCGCACCGAGGCCGAAGGCTACAAGACCGCCACGATCGCCAGAGCCACCGGTGACGCCCAGCGCTTCACCTTGCTGGTGCAGCAGTACCGCGGCGCGCCCGATGTCACCCGCAAGCGGCTCTGGCTGGAGACACTCGAACAGGTGATGGCCGAGAACCGCATGGTCGTCGGCGGCGACAGCCGTCAGCTGTTGTACCTGCCGGTGGCCCCGGGCTCGACATCCGCGCCGGCCCCCGCCGCGCCGCCGCCGCCCGAAGTGATCGCGCCGGCGGTGACCTCCACGCCCGACGAGACGTCCCGTTCCACCCGCAGCGGCCGCACCAGCCGCGGCAGCCGCGACTGAGGAGCCGCCACGATGCGTCTGAACCTGATCGTCCCCATCCTGCTGGCCGTGTTCATCCTGCTGTTCGGCTCGGTCTACGTGGTGCGCGAAGGCCATACCGCGGTCGTGCTCAACCTGGGCCGCGTCGCGCGCAGCGACATCGGCCCCGGCCTGCACTTCAAGATCCCGCTGGTGGAAAGCGCGCTGGTCTTCGACCGGCGTCTGCTGGTGCTGCCGGCCGACCCCGAGCGTTACCTCACCTCCGAACGCAAGGACGTGAGCGTGGACTTCTTCGCGGTCGGCCAGATCAGCGACAGCCGCGCCTACTATCGCGCCACCAGCGGCAACGAAGACGCCGCGGTCGAGCGCCTGCAGCCGATCATCCGCGACGCGCTGCGCAACGAGATCAACAGCCGCACCCTGTCTCAGGTGGTCTCCGGCGACCGCGCCAAGATCGTCGGCGCGCAGCTGAAGGTCATCAACGAGGGCGCCGCCACGCTGGGCGTGCGCATCGTCGACCTGCGCATCAAGCAGATCGACCTGCCCACCGACAGCCGCGTCATCGACGACGTCTACAACCGCATGCGCGCCCAGCGCCAGCAGGTGGCCAGCAAGCTGCGCGCCGAAGGCGAGGAGCAGGCCAACCAGATCCGCGCCGAAGCCGACCGCGAAAGCACGGTGATCCTGGCCGAAGCCGAACGCGATGCGCAGACCCTGCGCGGTGAAGGTGATGCCGAATCCACCCGTCTTTACGGCGTCGCCGCCGGCGCGGACCCCGGTTTCTTCGCCTTCCAGCGCAGCCTGGAGGCCTACCGCAAATCCTTCGCCAAGGGCGATGCGGTGATCGTGCTCGATCAGAACGACCCGTTCCTGCAGTACATGCGCAGCGATCGTTGAGAGCACGCGGATGTCCGATGGCATCCGTAATCGCGACTTCCATCGCCTGCGGGCTCTGTCCAAGGCGCTGCGTGCCTTGTCGTGGCCTCACCCGGCGCCGCTGACGGAGGCGGCGCGGAATTGCCGCGAACTTGAACTGGAATTCGACCGCATCTGGGCGAAGTACGGATTCAAGACCATGGTCATGGACCGTCGCCGCCGCTGTTCCACCCGGCGCGGCAACGCACGCGGCCAGCGGGTCGCCGTACGTGCGCAGAAGCGCTCCGAGCGCGACCGTCTGCGTGCGGCGACCATTCGCGAGCTGTCGGAATGAACGACCTCTGGGCCGCCCTCGCGCTGGTTGCGGTGATCGAGGGCCTGATCCTGTTCGTCGCCCCGCGGCTGTGGAAACAGACCGCGGCCGAGGCACTCAAGCAGCCCGACCGCCGCCTGCGCATGTTCGGCCTCGGCGCCATGGTGCTCGGCCTGGTGGCCTTGCACCTGATCCGGGGCTAGCGCCCCGCACGCGCCCGAGCCCGCACGCCGCCGCGCCCTAGCCCGCATGCCGCCGCGCCCAAGCCCGCATGCCCCCGTGCCCGGATGCCCGCACGCCCGCCCCCGTGCCCCCGTGCCCCCGTGCCCCCGTGCCCCCGTGCCCCTGCGACATCTCCGGTCGTCCGGAACGCTGCGATGTCATCCCGAACGCAGTGAGGGACCTGCTTCAGCCCCATCCGGTCTGGGGAGCTGCGTCATGCACGGCGGGTCTGGGCCCATCGGGCATCGGACACGCTCCGCTGGCAGGGGTGGCCCCCGGGGGGCAAAACCCGGATAATGCACAAAAGCCGGTTGGGGCCTTTCGCCCCGCCGGCTTTTTCCGTGTCGGCGCACCCGTAGAGCGGCTTCAGCCGCGACCGTGCGTGGCCGCCGGCCGGGTCGCGGCTGAAGCCG
>ERZ1066121.2753-NODE-2753-length-10637-cov-7.033359_pt1 | contig 10637 bp, 11 predicted proteins | sample MGYA00382768_ERZ1066121 | MGnify/ENA primary metagenome ERZ1066121 (study PRJEB33369, sample SAMEA5778351) | biofilm metagenome | biome: Industrial cooling water; feature: Water cooling tower basin; material: Biofilm | place: United Arab Emirates | collected... | reverse complement strand
ACTTTCCTCCAGAGCGCAATTATCTCGAGGCGCATGTGACGCTGTTCCACGCGCTGCCATCGCAGATCGAGGATGAGTTGCGCGCCTTGCTGGCTCGGCTGGCGGGTGAGACAGCTTCCTTGCCCGCGAGGCTTGAGGGGGTCATGAGTCTCGGCCGGGGCACCGCGCTGCGGCTCTCAAGCCCGGCGCTGCTGGAACTTCGCGCGATGATCGCTGAGCGGTTCCACGGGATGCTGACGGCGCAGGACAATCATCTGCCGCGCCTGCACATTACGGTCCAGAACAAGGGAACGCCGGGCGAGGCGCGGGCGTTGCAAGCCCAATTGGCCGGCACGATCGCGCCGCGCGATTTCACCTTTCCGGGCCTTGCCCTGTACCGTTACCGCGGGGGCCCGTGGGAGGCCGTGCGCAGCTTCGCCTTTCGCGGGCGAAACCGATAGGCCTCTCAAGCCGATTTGCCGCATTGACCCGAAGGGCGCCGCGCCCTAAATGCGCCGCCTTCCCGGGGTCCACGGCCCCCGGTTTGAAGCCCATGGGGCGGAGTAGCTCAGCCGGTTAGAGCAGCGGAATCATAATCCGCGTGTCGGGGGTTCGAGTCCCTCCTCCGCTACCAAACATCGATCTTGGCGATTGCTGACGCCTGACCTTCGGTCAGGCGCCGCATTCTGGCCTTCCCTATACCGCGATATTTCTGCCATGTGCGCATTAGCGTCACCGCCATGAATCAGGATCGCGCCCCATGCTCAGCCGCCGCCGCTTCAGCCTCGGACTAACCTCTTCCGCCTTTGCCGGACTTGCGCTCAGCGGGTGCACGACTTCTGGGCGGCTCGGTGGCGGCCGCAGCGTGGCGGGCTATGGCCCGCTGCAGCCCGATCCCGCGGGGCTGCTCGATCTTCCGCAAGGCTTCTCGTATCGCGTAATCTCCAAGCTCGGCGATATGATGGACGATGGCTTTGTCGTGCCCGATCGCGCCGATGGCATGGGCGCCATCCCGCTCGATAACCGGCGGGTAGCGCTGGTCCGCAACCACGAACTGGCCGTCCGTCATATGGATGCTGGCCCATTTCGGGCGGCGGCACCTGCCGGGATCGCCAGCTTCGACCGTGCAGCTGACGGGCGGCCGCTCCCTGGCGGGACGACTACTATCGTCTACGATTATCGCGCCGGCCGCGTAGAGCAGCAGTATCTCAGCCTCATCGGCACCATCCGCAACTGCGCCGGTGGCACCACCCCTTGGGGAAGCTGGCTGACCTGCGAAGAAGACGTGACTCGCAAGGGCACCAATGGCCTCGCCCAGGACCACGGTTGGATTTTCGAAGTGCCGGCCGCGGAGCGCGGGCTGGCCGCGCCGGTCCCGCTCACCGCAATGGGGCGCTTCAATCATGAGGCCGCCGCAGTCGATCCGCGCACCGGCATCGTCTATCTGACCGAGGATCGCGACGATAGCCTGTTCTACCGCTTTCTGCCCGCCACTCGGGGCGCGTTGTCACGAGGCGGGCGCTTGCAGGCACTGGCATGGCGCGATCGCGCGTTGGGGGCTGACAGCCGCAACTGGTCCGGCGCCAGCTTCACCCTGCGCGAATGGCGCGATGTCGAGTGGATCGACGTGGATGGAGTCGAAGCGCCTGAGGACGATCTTCGCAAGCGCGGCCATGCCAAAGGCGGAGTGCTGTTCGCGCGGGGCGAAGGCATCCACTTCGGCAACGGGGAGCTCTACTTCTGCTGCACCAATGGCGGTGCGGCCAAGCTGAGCCAGATCATGCGCTACCGCCCATCGCGTTTCGAGGGCCAGAGCAGCGAGCGATCGTCACCTGGCCGGTTGCAGCTCTTCGTCGAGTCGACGTCGCCTGACCAGCTGAACTTCGGCGACAATATCACTGTCGCGCCGACGGGACATTTGATCGTCTGCGAGGATCAGTACAGCAATTCTGTTGCCAATCACCTGCAAGGCATAACGCCGACTGGCGAGCTCTATAGGTTCGCTCGGCTTCATGCGCAGACGGAGCTGGCAGGGGCGTGCTTCTCACCCGACGGCGCGACCATGTTCGTGAATGTGTACGATCCAACCGAGACACTGGCGATTACTGGCCCGTGGAGGTCGTTCGGCCGCCAGGCTTGACGGTCCTTACTTCCGCCCGGCGATATTCGATCTTGCAACTGAAGCGGGGCGCGGGCACCATTTGCGTAATCACGGACTCCCGTCTTGAGAAAGATTATAACTGCCTGGGTAGGAAAAGGGGATGTCGATGACGAAAATGGGATTGTGTGCCAGCTTCCTGGCTTCGGCGGCTTTGGCCGGCTGCAGCGGTGGGGCTGACGAACCGGCGCCTGCAGACACAGGAACCGCCGCCGCGACAACCGCCGCCGCGCCGGCGGCCGCGACCACTGCAGCGGCAGCCCCCGCGCCCGATGACGTCGCCACCGTTGATGGGTCGGTGTTCGCAAACTTCACCGGAGATGCGCAGAAGGGCAAGGTGGTCTATCTTCAATGCCAGACCTGCCATGTCCGCGAGGAAGGCGTGAACCGCATCGGGCCTTCGCTGGCCGGTATCGTGGGCCGGGCTGCGGGCACCGTCGCAGGCTATGATTATACGCCCGCGAACAAGAACAGCGGCATCACCTGGACGCCCGAGAAGCTGTTTCAATATCTGGAAAATCCGCAGCGGGTGATCCCGGGCACGAAGATGGCCTTCGCCGGGCTCGCCAAGCCGCAGGACCGGGCCGACGTCATCGCCTATCTGCAGTCTGACCTGCCCTAAGCGTCCAGCAGCATCGAGAGGGTGCGGGCCGGGCCGGCCTGCACCCTTTCGCATATCAGGCCGCCATCGCGCCGCGCGCCAGCTCGCATTGCGACCATATGTCGCTCAGCGCGTGGATCAGCCGTTCGATATCGCCATCGCTGTGTACCGGTGAGGGCGTGATGCGCAGCCGTTCGGTGCCGCGCGGCACGGTGGGATAGTTGATCGGCTGCACATAGATGCCGTGGTTGTCCATCAGCCAGTCGCTGATGCGCTTCGCCTTGTGCGCGTCGCACACCATCACCGGGATGATGTGGCTAGGATTGGGCAGGTGCGGGATGCCGAGCGCGTCGAGCCGGCGGCGCACCTTGGCGACACGGTCGCGCTGCATGGCGCGCTCGATCTCGCTGCCCTTGAGATGACGGATGCTCGCCGCCGCGCCCGCCGCGACCGCGGGGGGCAGGGCGGTCGAGAAGATGAAGCCGCTGGCAAAGCTGCGCACGAAATCGACGAGATTGGCTGAAGCTGCGATGTAGCCGCCCATCACCCCGAACGCCTTGCCCAGCGTGCCCTCGATCACGGTGATGCGGTCCATGAGCCCCTCACGCTCGGCGACGCCGCCGCCGCGAGGGCCGTAGAGGCCAACCGCGTGGACCTCGTCGATATAGCTCATCGCGCCGTGCTTTTCGCAGACGTCTAAGATTTCCGCGATCGGGGCGATGTCGCCATCCATGGAATAGACGCTTTCGAAGGCGACCAGCTTAGGCACCTCGGGCCGGTAATCCGAGAGCTTGCGGTCGAGGTCCTCCGGATCGTTGTGCGCCCAGATCTTGTAGGGCGCGCGGCTGTGGCGGATACCTTCGATCATCGAGGCATGGTTGAGCGCATCCGAGAATACGACACAGCCAGGGATTTCCCCCGCCAGCGTGCCCAGGCCCGCCCAGTTCGAGACATAGCCGCTGGTGAACAGCAGCGCGGCTTCTTTGCCGTGGAGGTCCGCCAACTCACGCTCAAGCAGCACATGATGGTGATTGGTGCCTGAGATATTGCGCGTGCCGCCCGCCCCCGCGCCGCATTCATCGAGCACGCGGTGCATCGCCTTGATAACCACCGGATGCTGGCCCATGCCTAGGTAGTCGTTCGAGCACCAGACGGTGACTGCACTTGTGTCCGCGCCCTGATAGCGGGTGGCGTGAGGGAAGCGGCCGCGGTGCCGCTCGATCTCGGTGAAGACGCGGTAGCGGCCTTCCTCGCGGATGGTGTCCAGCTCCCCGGCGAAATAGGCTTCGAAGTCCATCGCGCGTCATCCCCTCCCAATCGAATGCGTCTTGCCACCCCTCGGCAGCGCCCAACCCCACAGCGCGCCATCGCGCACGGGGAGTGCCAGAAACAGGTGCTCCACGGCGCCAAGCGCTGCGAGCGCAAAGAGCAGACTGGCACCGGCCGCCTCGGCGCTTCCGGCCGGCGCCGCGAATGCTAGCGTGCCGAGCCAGCCGGTCAGCGCCAGCGTGGCCGCGATCGAAACTAACAGGGGCCAGCCAAGCCGGTTGGGGCCATAATAGCTGGTCAGATAAGTGAGATGCGGCGGCAGGATGTCGGTCGCGGCATTCGGCACGCCGTGATACAGGTTGAGCTTGGTGCTGAGGCGAAGCGCGTAGAGCAGTATGAAGCTCATTGCAGCGAACTGATTGGGCGCGTTCCACGTTAGCGAGATCAGCAGCAGCGCAGTGGTGGCGAGCGCGATTTCATGGTGGATCAGAGTTCCGGCGGCTTCGGCGAAACGCTGCCAGCCGCGAACGCCGGGCGGGCAGGGCTGGCGTCGCGGGCCAGCCATGGCACCGGTTAGGAAACCGATTTCGAGCCAGGCCCAGATCGCGATCGCGCTGGCGAAGGCGACATAAACCCCGGTCAGCGAGACGGAATGCATGCTGACCGCCACCCCGACCAAGCCGGCTACGCCACCAATTGCCGCCAGCGCCAGGCTGCGAGGGAAGGTGGTCCGGTCGCGGTTGTCTATCCAGGCGATGAGCCCGGTGGCAATGAACCACACTGCCACGGTCACCGCGACCGGCAGGACATGGCCGCTCCAGCTCACCACGCCGGTTGCAGCCTTACGGTTTGCGGCAAGTCGTGCTTCTGGGCGCGGTGCAAGAAAAGGCGCGCAAAAGCGAACCCTGCACCCGCCATCCCGCGCGCCTGCTGCCATGCGCCGGCCAGCCCCCCGCGTGCCCTGCCTCTTTCAATCCGGCGCGCAGCCGCAAGGAGGTCTTCCATACGATCACGAAATGCTGGACTGTCGATGTCGAGTTCGACCGGGAAAACCTGGCGGCTGATCTGATTGCAGATACGGAACACGGTGTAGTCGTATTCGGTAGGATCGAGGCCAAGCGCGGCGTGGAACACCGGCCGCGAATGATCGCGGACATACATCGTCGCATAGACCGATAGCAGGAAGAACCGGACCCAAAGCCGGTTCAGCCCGGTTAGCAATTTTGGATCGGCCCGCATCAGCATCGCGAAAGCCTCGCCATGGCGAAACTCGTCGTTGCACCATTGCTCGAACCACTGGAAGATCGGATGGATCTGGCGCTCGGGGTGCCTCTGGAGGTGCCGGAAGATCGTGATGTAGCGGGAATAGCCAATCTTCTCGGAAAGATAGACCGCATAGAAAATGAATTTCGGCTTGAAGAAGGTGTATTTCTTGGTGCGGGTCAGGAAGCCGAGATCGATACCGATGCCGGCGTCCTTGAGCGTGTCGTTGATGAAACCCGCATGCCGGCTCTCGTCGCGCGCAAGCAGCTTGAAGAGCTGCTTCACGTCGGGGTTCTTCGCGCGCTTGGCGATCTCGGCATAAAGGATGCAGCCTGAGAATTCGGCGGTCAGCGAGCTGACGAGGAAATCGATGAACTCGGCGCGCAGGGCCGGCGGGAGCTGCTCGATCACCCCGTCGAAGCTGGCGTCGCGCTTGAAATGCAGCTTATTGGGATCGGACTGCATCTCGGCGATCAGCGCATCCCACTCGGCGCGAACGGGCGTCACGGCCACGGCATCGAGCTTGGCGAAGTCGGTCGTGTAGAAGCGCGGGCTGAGCACCGTGTCCTCGGTGGCCATTGCCATAGTGTTCGGTGCTGCTTCGATTTTGGTGGGGGCGTTCATCGCAGGCTCCCTGGCGTGAAGCTGACCTCATAAAGCTCCGAGAGGTCGCAATAGGCGGCGAGGCGGGTCCAGGCGCGACGGAGCGGGCCGGCCCGGGTGACGGTTGCGACCCGCTCGATCACCGCGCTTTCACCGAAAGCGATACGGACGGGTGCGCCGTGGACGCGCACCCGGTCCCCCGGCGCGATGGCGATATCGCCGGCCAGTTCGACATGGGCGTGGAAATGCGCGTCGCTCTGTTCGACCGCGATGCGGCAGGGGATGTCGAAGCTGCGTGCCATCAGTTTTGCTCCCCCTGGATGAAGCGCAGGAAGGCGGCGCGGTTGTCCGGACCGAAGGCACCCAACTCCACCGATCGGCCGCTCGCTGGGTCGGTGAGCGAGAGCGAGCCGTCCTCCCACAGGGTGAGGGTGAAGGGCGGCGCCTGCCCGATACCGCGCATCTGCCGATCACGCGCCATGCCGCGCATCACGCCGCGCACGAAGCCGCCGCCGTCGCCTTCGCCATGTAACGAAGCGATGGTGCGGCCCGTCGTAGCGTCGGTTACTCTAACAGCGCCATCGGGCATGTCGGCGAAGGTCAGTGACCGTGTGGCCACTTGCGTCGTGCCGGTCCGAGATCGCTCGACGGTCGGCACCGCTTCGCGTTCGGCCAGGCCAAGGCGAACGGCCAGCACCATCGCTATGGTGAGCGCCACCAGCGCCAGTGCCATCATCAGCGCCGGACGCGGAACGGTGTTGTCGTGGGAATGCGTGTGGCTCATGCGACGGCCCTTTGCATAGCCGGGGCAGGCATCTCGCCAGCTTGCGGGGACGCGTCGTCAGCGACGCTGATGGCGACCTGCGCGGCGCAGGCCCGGGCCAGCGTTTGAGCCACTGCGTCCGGGTCTCGCAGCGCCCGCAGCATCGGCTGCGGCTGCGCCAGGCGGAATGGCCGGGCGTGCGGCCACAGCATAGCATAGCCCAGCCGGTGCCGGCCGGCGAGGGTCAGGGCGATGTCGCCGTGCGCCTTGTCGAGCTGACGCAGATCGGCCGCAGCGATGAGCTTCAGCGGCAGATTGATGCAGGCATTGAGCGCCACTCCGATCCGCAACACCACCCGGCGGTTGGTGATGGTATAAACTGTGGTCCGGGCGACTAGCACGGCGAAGAGCACCAGCAGGCCAAGGCTGACGATGGCTCCGACCAGAGTCGCGATCATCCCGAACAGGCTGCCCCCAACTGCCGAAAGCGCGAACAGCGCGGCGAAATAGGCACCGACCCAGCGCGTCTTGAGTGCGCTGACGGCAAAGCTGCGCCATTCGGGCGCGCCTTGCCACAGGATGCGTTCGCCTTCGGGGAGATGCCCCGGCAGGCCGCGGATCGGCTCGTGATCGTATTCGGTCATAGCCAAGGCTCCTGCCGCGTCTCATTGGCGTAGAGGTAGCCGGCGCCGAAATAGGCGATGATCCGTTCCTCCTCGTCGCGGGTGATGGTGGTGCCGGAGGCGGGCTTGGGCGCGCCGGCGAAATCGGCCGCGTTGATCGCGTCGATGACGACCGCACCGCGCCGGATGACCGCCATGGCCATCGGGGCGAGCACCCCGCCGCTGCCGGTTTCGACCTGGAGGTAGCGGATAAGGTGATCGGCCTGATCGACCCAGACATCCGCGACCGTGCCCGCCTTGAGCCCATCCGCGCCATAGACCGCCATGCCGCGCGGATCGGGATCGCGCGTGGCAATGGCGATGTCATGCGCCATGCCGATCGGCACGATGCGGGGTTTGCCGCCGGCGGTGACATCGGGATATTTCGCGCGCAGGGCAAAAGCGCCGGGGCCCACGCCGATGGGCAGCCCGGTGCCGGTCGGCGAATAGGGCGCGCCGCCGAAATTCTCACGCTGCACGGCGGCGAATTCGGCCGGCTCGTCCCCGCGCCTTGGCGCCGAGGCCGTGCCCTGGTCGAAGGGCAGCACGAAGGTCTTGGTGCTGGGCGTGTGGAGCGGCCCGCCGGGCGTTTCGGCCATGCCGGTCAAATCGTCTTCGAGCGGATAGCCCTCGCGCCGGTCTTCGCGTCGCAGGTAAAAAACCAGCAGGATGAAAAACAGCACGAACGCATAGAACGTCAGCGCCGCGACATCGATCGAGCCCACTACATAGCCGTTCATGTCGGTATCCTTTGCCGGGTGATCATGTGGGGAATTCCGCAAGGCCGAAGCGGCCGGGGGCAGGAAAATGGACGCGTCCCACCAGCGGACCGAGCGCCACCAGCGTTGCCAGCAGCAGGCAGACTTCGAGCGCGTACACCGTGCCGTAACCGGTGGCGCGTAAGGCCAGGGTGGCGCCGAGCCCGTCGGCCAGCGCCAGAGCGGCTACGACATCGCGGAGGATCCCCCCGAGCGCCACGGCGAGGCCCGCGCAGCTTGCCTGCACCGCGCCCCAGGCGCCAAGAGCCAAGCCGGCGGTGTCGCCGCGGCCCAGCGCCATGGCCGCGACCAGCGTGCCCACCGAGAACAAGCCCATACCGAGCCCGATCGTAAGCGCTCCGCTCGCCACCAAGCCGGGCAGGCCGAGCGGGGCCGCAAAAAGCAATTGAATGAAAGCGGCGATCCCGATCAGGGCACCCATGCCGGCGATGCGCAACGTGTCGGCTCCCCCATCGAGCCGGCGGGCAGCGAGTGCGAAGCCGACAAGCGCGCCCAGCGCCCAGGCGCCCGTCAGCGCAGTGGTCTGCCCAACCGACAGGCCCAGTATCTCGCCGCCGAAGGGCTCAAGCAGCGCGTCCTGCATGGCGAAAGCGGCGGCGCCCAGGCCGACCGCGACGAGCAGGCGGGCAGCATGGGGTTGGGCGACGAAGCGGCGCCACACATCCTCGAAGCTTGGCGAGGGGGCGTTGGCGGGTGAAGCTGCGGCGCTGCGCGGTTCCTGCTTCCAAAGCGCGATGCTATTGAGCAGCAGCACCACCACCGCGGCGCCTTGCACGAGCTGTACGAGCCGCGTCGGCGTGAAGTCGGCGAGCGCATTGCCTATCGCCAGCGCGGAGATCATCATGCCAGCAAGCAGCATCACATAGAGCAGCGCGACCGCACGTGGCCGCTTCGCGGCGGGCGCGAGGTCGCAGGCGAGTGCGAGCCCGGCGGTCTGGGTGGTGTGCATCCCGAAGCCGGCGAGGAGGAAAGCAAGCGCACTCGCTACCGCGCCAATCGCGAAATCTTCCGGCCGGCCGAGCAGCAGGAGCGCAAACGGCATGATCGCAAGCCCGCCGAACTGCATCAGGGTGCCGAACCATATGTAGGGTACCCGCCGCCAGCCTAGCAGTGAGCGGTGCGTGTCGGACCGATGCCCGATCAGTGCGCGAAACGGCGCCGCGAGCAACGGAATTGCAATCATCAGCGCCACCAGCCAGCTCGGCAGCCCTAGCTCGACGATCATGACCCTGTTGAGCGTGCCGTTGAGCAGCACAACCGTCATGCCCACGCTTACCTGGAACAACGCCAGACGCAGCAGACGGGGCAGGGGAATTTCGGCGCTCGCGGCATCGGCAAAAGGCAGCCACGCGGTCGCCACCCGGCTCCACTTCACCGCAAGGCCGCCCGCCGCCATCAGCGGCGCACCAGTTCGAGAGTGTGCGAAGTGTAGAAGCCGCTCATAATGCGCTGGCTGCGCCCGATGCGCCAGCCGCTGAGGCTCGCCAGCCGATCGCGCAAATCCGCCTCGGCGATGGGGACGATAGCAGGGGAGCGATTGCCGCGCGGGAACAGCTTGCCGGCCATATGCATGGCGCCGAGCAGCGGGGTCCACGGCGCGAAGGTGAAGACGATCGAGCGCTCGGTGCGCTCAGCGAGGCTGGCGAGGCTCGCTACCATGTCGGCAGCGGAATAATGAATCAACGAGTCCATCGCCGCCACATGGTCGAACCGGCCGAGCGCCGGATCGAGCATGTCGCCGGTGCGCCAATCGATGCGGCCATGCCCCATGAAGCTAGGCGAGCGATCGCGGGCGATATCGATCAGCCCGGCGGCCACGTCGATCGCAGTCACCTCGGCGCCGCGCCAGGCTGCATCGACGCTCAGCGCCCCGGTGCCGCAGCCGGCGTCGAGCAGGCGCGCGCGGCGCAGGTCGGCCGGCAACCAATCGAGCAGAGTCGCCCGCATCCGCTCACGGCCTGCCCGCACCGTGGCGCGGATGCCGCCGACCTTTGCGTCCGACGTGAGGTCGATCCAGGCTTTTCGGGCCGTGCCATCGAAGTAGCTCGTGAGCGCATCGCGCTGGCGATCGTAAGAGGTGCGGGGCGCCAGAGTGGCCATCACTCGAATCCCAGGAAGTCGAAGATGTCGCGGTCTTTCATCGGCCTTGCCTCAAGCGGATCGACTCCAGCCCACAGCAGGGCTGCGAGGCGCAGATATTCATCCTGCGCGGCGATCACCTCAGGGCTGTCGTCCATCTCGAACAGCGTGCATTTCTTGAGACGGCTGCGGCGGATGGCGTCGAGGTCTTGAAAATGCGCTAGCCGCTTCATTCCAATGGCATCGGCGAAGCGGTCGATCTCGTCGGTTTGTGCAGAGCGATTGGCGATCACGCCCGCCAGCCGCACTTCGTAGTTCTTCGCCTTGGCGCCGATCGCCGCGACGATGCGGTTCATCGCGAAGATGCTGTCGAAGTCGTTGGCCGCGACTACCAGCGCCCGCTCGGCGTGCTGGAGCGGCGCGGCGAACCCGCCGCACACCACATCGCCCAGCACATCGAATATCACCACGTCGGTATCGT
>ERZ1066121.2752-NODE-2752-length-10639-cov-12.806122_pt1 | contig 10639 bp, 9 predicted proteins | sample MGYA00382768_ERZ1066121 | MGnify/ENA primary metagenome ERZ1066121 (study PRJEB33369, sample SAMEA5778351) | biofilm metagenome | biome: Industrial cooling water; feature: Water cooling tower basin; material: Biofilm | place: United Arab Emirates | collected... | reverse complement strand
CCGAGCGGCGACCCGACGGCGGCGATGCTCGAGGTGCTCGACCCGTCGCAGAACCAGACGTTCGTCGACCACTACCTGAACCTGCCCTTCGACCTGTCGCAGGTGCTGTTCATCTGCACGGCGAACAACCTGTTCGACATCCCCGGGCCGCTGCGCGACCGGATGGAGGTCATCCGGATCGCCGGCTACACGATCGAGGAGAAGGTCGAGATCGCGTGGCGCTACACGATCCCGCAGCTGCTCGCCGAGCACGGACTGACCGAGCGCGACATCGTCTTCACCGACGAGGTGCTGGGCTTCGTCGCCAGCCGCTACTCGCGCGAGGCGGGGCTGCGCAACTTCAGCCGCAACCTGGCGACGCTGATGCGCAAGCGGGCGCGCCGCAAGGCGGAGGGGGAGCAGGGCGCCCTCGTGCTCGACCGCGACAACGTCGAGGAGATCCTCGGCCCGCCGCGCTACGCGATCGAGGAGGCGGAGAAGGAGCCCGAGGTCGGCGCCGTCACGGGGCTGGCGTGGACGAGCACCGGCGGGGACCTGATGGTGATCGAGGCGCTGCGGATGCCGGGGAGCGGGCGGCTCACCGTCACCGGGCAGCTGGGCGACGTGATGCGCGAGAGCGTCGACGCGGCGCACTCGTTCGTGCGGGCGAAGGCCGGCGACATCGGCGTGGACGCGCGCGAGTTCAAGGAGGCCGACGTCCACATCCACTTCCCCGCCGGCGCCATCCCCAAGGACGGGCCGAGCGCCGGGATCGCGATCACGCTGGCGCTGGCGAGCGTGCTGTCGCGCCGCCCGGTGCGCCGCGACCTGGCGATGACCGGCGAGGTGACGCTGCGCGGCAAGGTGCTCGAGATCGGCGGGGTGAAGGAGAAGGTGCTCGCCGCCTACCGCGCCGGGCTGCGCGAGGTGATCCTGCCGAGGGCGAACGAGAAGGACCTGCGCGACGTGCCGAAGGAGGCGCGCGAGCACATGACCTTCACCCTGGTCGCCGGGATGGAGGAGGTGCTGCGCCACGCCCTCCTCCCCGCGCCGGTGCCGCGCGCCGACGAGGCGCCGGCCGACGAGGGGGACGAGGCGCCGGTGCACGCGGAGGCGCCGGTGAGCGACGCCACCGAGCTGGGGGTCGGCGAGAACCGTCGCACCCCCGGGGCGCGCGACAGCGTCGTGCCGCTGGCGGACGTGGGGCGCTGAGCGCGCGCGGGGCGCTCGCTGCATCGCGCCCCGGCCGCGCACGCAACGTCCCGGCAGTGCACAGCCGGCGGCGTCGCGCGGCTGATCTCCCGAGCGTGCTCACGTGAGCACGTTCAGTGGATCAGCCGCGCGATCCCGTACAGCGCCAGCCCCACGAGCCCGCCCACCAGCGTGCCGTTGATCCGGATGAACTGCAGGTCGCGCCCGATCTGCACCTCGATGCGCCGCGACGTCGCGTCCGGATCCCACGCCGCCACCGTCGTCTCGATGAGCTGCGAGACCTCGCCGCGGTACTGCTCGACGACGTAGAGCACCGCCTCGGTGACCCAGGCGTCGACCTTCGCCTGCAGCTCGGCGTCGGCGACGAGCGCGTTCCCCAGCGACACGAGCCCGCGCTCCACCGCGGCGAGCGCCTCGGGAGCGTCGCCGTGCGACGCGTAGCGCGCCAGCGCTCCCTTCACGTCGGTCCACACCGAGCCGGCGTAGTCGCGCACCGCCGGGTGCGTCAGCACCTCCTCCTTGATCGCCTCGGCGCGGGCGATCGTCGTCGGCGAGGTGCGCAGCCGCTCGGCGAAGGCGCGCACCGCCTCGTCGAAGCGCAGGCGCAGCGGGTGCTCCGGGTCGGCGCTCACCTGCTGCAGCGTGCGCTCCAGCGCGGCGACGACGCGCTCGTGGATCTTGTCCTCCACCGCCCCGGGCACCCACCACGGCGCCTCGGCGGCGATCCGGTCGCGGATGGCGTCCTCGTTCTGGTCGACCACGCGAGCCAGGAGCCGCAGCGCCTCGTCGAGCAGCTCCTGGTGCCGGCCGTCGGCGGTGAGCAGCCCGAGCACGCGCCCGAGCAGCGGCGCGACCTGCACCCGCCGCGCGCGCGCCACGAGCGTCCGCTCGACGAAGCCCTGCACGTCGTCGTCGCGCAGCACCTCGGCGGCCCCCGACAGCCCGGTGGCCACCTGCCGGGCGACGAGCCGCGCCCGCTCGGGGTCGGCGAGCCAGCGCCCGGCGCGCTCCCCGACGCGCGCCTGCGCCAGCTTCGCGCCGATCACCGGGCGCGAGAGGAAGTTCTGCTGCACGAAGCGGCCGAGCGAGCGCCCGATGCGGTCCTTGCGCGTCGGCACGATCGCCGTGTGCGGGATCGGCAGCCCGAGCGGGCGGCGGAAGAGCGCGGTCACCGCGAACCAGTCGGCGAGCCCGCCGACCATCGCCGCTTCGGCGAAGGCGCGCACGAAGCCGAGCCAGGGGTAGCGGCGCTCGAGCACGCTGGCGACCACGAACAGCGCCGCGGCGGCGACGAGCAGCCCGGTGGCGCGCCGCTTCATCACGTCGAGGGCGCGCTGCTTTTCGACCTCGTCGCTGAGCGGCGGAGGGACGCTCGGGTCGTGTGCGGCCGGCGCGGCGCCCCCCCTGTCGGCGGACACCGCCGGCACCTTGGGCACCGCCGGCAGCGCCCCGGCGGGCACGGCCGCAGCCGGCGCGCGGGGGGGGAGGGCGCCCAGAGCGGCCCCCACGGCCGGCGCCGCGGCGTCCGACGCCACCCCCGCCGCGTCGGCGGCAAGGGACCGAGGGGTGCCGGGCGGGACGGTCAGAGGCGGGCGCACGCTCTCCGGCTCCGCCGCCGGCTGCGCTGCCGGCTCCACCCGGAGCGGTGGCTCTGCGGGCGCCGCGGTCCCCGCCGCCGGGCGCTCGGGGCGCTCGCCCTCCGGCGCCTCCTGCGGCGGAGCGTCGCCGCGCGCCGGGGGCTCGTCGGGAGGAGACCCGGCCGGCAGGCCGCCGGCCGCCGCGTCCACCGCGCTCACCCGGCGCTCACCGGCCGACGGTCACGCGCGCCAGGTCGACCAGGTCGGTGCCCGCGCCGGCCGGGGCGTCGACGTAGAGCACCACCGGGCGCCCGCCGGCCTCGCCGGCGCGCACGAGGACGGCGCGGCCGCCCGCCCCCCCGGCGGCCGCGTCGACGGTGAAGGGGCGCGCCGTGGTCGTCGTCGCCCCGGCGGCGGCGCGGGCCGTGGGGTAGCGCTTCGGCACCCACTGGCCGAGCGCGTCGTAGAACTGCGCCGCGTCGACGGGGGTGTCCCAGGCGCTGACCCAGACGAACGCCTCGCCCTGCGGCGTCTCGACGACGGCCCACCGGTCCCCGCCCCACCCGCCGGCGGCCTGGGCGGCGGTGCCGAGGTCCGCGAGGTGCTGGAAGAGGACGAGGCGCGTCTCGAACTCGCCGAGGGTGTTCTGGGCGCGCAGCGAGCCGACGCGCGGCGCCGGGAGCGTCACCGCCATCGGCGCGTCGGGGGGCGTCCCGTCGCCGTCGAGGTAGCGCTCGACGTGCAGCACCTGCTCGGTCGAGGTCGGGAGGCGGCGCACGAGCGAGTCGGGGTGCCCGGTCGCCGCCACCGCCCGCGCCAGCTCGGCGCCGCTCAGGTACGGGAAGAGGAGCGTCTCCCGGACGATCAGCGGGGCGCCGGACAGCGCCGGCATCTGCTCCATGTTCTGCCGGATCGTCTGCCGCACGCGCTCCCATCCGCCGGGGGCGCGCACCGCCAGCCCCGCCGGCCCGAACATCGCCCACGTCGCCTGCCCCTCGAGCGCCGCCTGCGCCCCGGTGGTGCGGTCGCCCTGGCCGCGCACCTGGAGCAGCGAGTCGAGGTTCTGGTGCTGGTCCTGGAGGGCGTGCACCAGCTCGTGGCGGAGCGTCACCGTCGTCGCCGCCGAATCGGCGCCCTGGACCAGGTAGAGCGTCTTCGTCCGCGGGTCGTAGTAGCCGGCCACCTGCTCGCCGAGGACGCGCACGAGGATCTCGCGGAGGTCGGTCCCCTCGTCGAGCATCCCGAGCCGGCGGTAGGCGGCGGCGACTCCGTCCAGCTCGGCGCGCGCCTCGGGCTCGTCGAGGGCGCGGCGGACGAAGTCGCGCACCTGCGCCGCCGAGCGCAGCTCGACCTTGGGCGGGGTAGTGAAGCGCAGCCCGGTGGCCCGCTCGACCTCGGGGGCGAGCGCCACCGCCTGCTCGACGTACGAGGTCCGCTCGTCGGCGGCGCCGCGGTCGCAGGCGGCGAGGAGCGACGCCCCCACCCCGATCGCGGCGCGGAGCCCCGCCCGAAGCGCACCCCCGGCCGCCGGTGTGGGGCGCGCGGCGCGGACGACGCGCGAGGGCGGGGCGGGGCGGGCGGTCGCGGGGGCGCCGGCGTCGGTCACGAGGGGAGGATGGTGGCGAAGTACCAGGCGATCATGCGGTCGCCGAAAAGCAAGGTGAGGAGCGCTGCCGGCGCAAGGAAGACGCCGAACGGCACGAGGGGGAGCTCGAAGCCCCCGCTCTCCTCCCCCTCGCTCCCCGCGCCGACGGTGGCGCCGCGCCGCCGGTGCAGCACCCAGGCGACGGGGACGAGCACGGTGATCGACGCGACGGCACCGACGAAGGCGCCGACGACGACGGTGAGCAGGGCGCGCTCGGGCCCCAGCGCGGCGCCGACGCCGGCCATCATCGTCACGTCGCCGAACCCCATCGCCTCCTTCTTGAAGGCGAGCTCCCCGAGCCAGCCGATGATCGCGACGATCCCCGCGCCGGTGCACGCGCCGACGAGCGCCTCGTAGGGGCCTGCGAAGCGCGCCGCGGCGGCCGGCCCCTGGGCGACGACGGCCGTCGCCAGCGTCCAGAGCAGCAGGAAGACGGTGAAACCGTCGGGAATCAGGTAGCGGCGCGCGTCGGTCGTGGCGATCCCGAGCAGCACGGTGGCGAACACCGCCACGCGCAGCGCCTCGAAGCCGACGCCGAAGGCGACGACCGACCCGAGCCAGACGAGCGCGGTGGTCAGCTCGATCGCCGGGTAGAGGGGAGAGATGGGGAGCGCGCACCCGCGGCACCGTCCGCGCAGCGCCAGCCAGCCGACGATGGGGACGTTCTCGTGCCAGCGGATGGGGCGCTCGCACCGTGGGCAGCGCGACGGGGGGCGGACGACCGAGCCGCCGTCGGGCCACCTGACGATGCAGACGTTCAGGAAGGAGCCGACGAGCGCGCCGAGCAGGAAGCCGAGCGCGGCGTACGGCCACTCGAGGGGGGGGAGCATCGGGGGTGGGGAGGGGACGGCGGGTCGCGGCGGGCGCGCACGGGAGAGGGAGGCGGGGGCGGCGCGCGGTCAGAGGCAACCGGCGGCGCCCCCGCCCGGCGCGCGCAGCTCCGCCGGGCGGAGCTCGTAGAGAAGGATCGACCCGGCGACGGCGACGTTGAGCGACTCGACCAGATTCGTGCTCGGCACGGCGACCAGGCGGTCCGCCCGGGCGCGCGCCTCGGCCGAGAGCCCCGCCCCCTCGTTGCCAAGGGCCAGGGCGAGCCGCGCCGGGGCGTCGGGCGCCGCCAGGGCCACCGCCGCGCCGGCGCCGTCGGCCCCCCAGAGCGGGGCGTCGAGCCCATCGAGGAACGCGGCGAGCCCGTCCCAGGTACAAGCGAGGGTGGGGAGCCGGAAGTGGGCGCCCATCGCGGCGCGCACCACCTTGGCGCTCCACAGGTCGACCGTGCCGGGGAGGGCGAGCGCGGCGGCGGCGCCCAGCCCGGCGGCGCTGCGCAGCAGGGTGCCGACGTTCCCCGGGTCCTGGACGCCGTCGAGGGCGAGGAGCCGGAGCGCGTCGGTGCGCGGGGCGAGGCGGGCGGCGAGCCCGTCGAGCGTCGTCGCCGGCCGTTCGGCGACGGCCAGGACGCCCTGGGGGGACTCGGTGTCGGCGGCGGTGGCGAAGTCGACGTCGTCGACGGCGAGCAGCGGGATCCCGGCATCGGCGAGCCGGTCGTGCAGGGCGGCGCCGCGCGCGGTGTCGCGCAGGGTGGGGGCGACGAGGGCGCCCCGCACCCGCACGGCGGCGGCGAGCAGCTCCTCCACGGTCCGCACCCCCTCGGCGACGAACAGCCCGAGCCGCTCGCGCGCCTTCCGGCGGCGGAGGTCGCGGGCGAGGGTCAGCAGCTTGGACACGTGCGTGGCGGGACGGGGAGCGGGTGGCGGCCCCGGGAATGTCTCTTGCCCCCGTGGGTGGGGCGCCGGGCGCGGGCGCCGATGGCCCGGGTCCCGGTGCGCCCGGGCGGGAAGCCGAACGAGAGCGCGCGCGAGCGCGCGAGAACGCGTGGAGCCGACATGAATCGCTTCGTCGTCAGTCTAACCACCTGCGCGGTCGTGCTGACCGGCGCCTGCGGCGTCTCCACCCAGCAGGAGGTCGAGCTGGGGGCGCAGTACGCGCAGCAGATCAACCAGCAGCTGCCGCTGGTGACCGACCCCGAGATCAACCGCTACATCAACGTGCTGGGCGACTCGATCGCCCGCGTGGCGGACCGGCGCGACCTCGACTGGCACTTCTTCGTCGTCAACAGCCCCGAGGTCAACGCCTTCGCCGTGCCCGGGGGGTACATCTACATGAACCGCGGGCTCATCGAGCGGGCGCAGAACATGGCGCAGGTGGCCGGGGTGCTGGGGCACGAGATCGGGCACGTGACCGAGCGCCACTCGATCGAGCAGATGCAGAAGGCGCAGGGGACGCAGTTCGGGCTGACGATCGGGTGCATCCTGATGCCGGCGATCTGCAACAACCAGGCGGGCGCCACGGCGCTCAACCTCGGGGCGAACGCCGCCTTCGCGCGCTTCAGCCGCAAGGACGAGGCGGAGGCCGACCGGGTGGGGGTGGAGTTCGTCGCCCGCGCCGGGATCGACCCGCGCGGCGTCCCGGGGATGTTCCGCCTGCTGATGGACGAGCGCCAGCGCCGCCCCGCCGGCGTCGAGGCGTGGTTCGCGACGCACCCGCTCGAGGAGGACCGGATCCAGGCGACCGAGGCGCAGATCGCGCGGATGCCGCCGGCGGTGCTGCAGTCGCTCTCGCGCGACTCGCGGAACTTCCGCGCCTTCCAGGACCGGCTGCGCTCGCTCCCCCCTGCCCCGCAGGCGCGGCGCGCGGGCGACTGACGGGTCCGGCGCGCCGGAGCGTCTGCGGGGGGCGGGACCACGCTGGTCCCGCCCCCCGCATACGCTCCGGCACCGGTGCTCGCGTGCCGTGCGCCCGGCGCCGCGCCGTGCGGTCGTGGCACCGCCGCCCTACGACCCAGCTCCGGCGAAGCGCAGGCGGACGACGTTGGAGCGGCGCTGCTCGTCGGGCACGAGGCGACCGACGAGCGCCGCGTCGGGGGACGCGAAGGCGTCGTAGTAGACGCGATGGAGTGCCGACTGGCCGACGAGGTGCGGGCCGCGCTCGGTGGCGTTGGTGTACGTGAGCACGACCGCTCGATCGGCGGTGGCATAGCCGCGGCCGAAGAAATCGAGGGTGTACTCGACCCGCTGCGTCTGCAGCGGCGGGCGGTCGCGCGGCGGGCTCTCGGTGGGCAGCCCACTGCCGCACGCCGCGACGGGGAGGGCGGCGGCGGCGAGCAGGGCGGCGCGGAGTCGAGACGGATGGCGCAGGGCGCGTGATCGGGTTCCGGGGCGGGCGGACGGCGGCCCCGCTCCGTACTCCGGTGCGGCGTCAGTCGAGCCGCCGCACGAACTCGGTGACGAGGGCGCGGAACCGCCCCCCCGCCTCGCGCCCCACCTCGAGCACCTCGGCGTGGTCGAGCGGGTGCGTGGCGATCCCGCACGCCATGTTCGTGATGCAGCTGACCCCGGCGACACGCATCCCGATCGCGCGGGCGACGACGACCTCGGGGACCGTGGACATCCCCGTCGCGTCGGCGCCCAGCCGCTCGAGCATGCTCGTCTCCGCCGGCGTCTCGTACGTCGGCCCGATGCTCGCCGCGTAGACCCCCTCCTGCACGCGCACGCCGACGGCGCGCGCCGCCTCGCGCAGCAGGGTGCGCAGCCCGGCGTCGTACGGGTCCGACATGTCGGGGAAGCGCACGTCCCCCGGCTGCACCGGGCCGACGAGCGGGTTGCGGAACGTGAGGTTGAGGTGGTCGGCGAGGATCATCAGGTCGCCGGCGGCGAAGGTGCGCCGCACCCCGCCGGCGGCGTTGCTGACGAACAGCGTCCGCGCCCCGAGGGCGTGGAGCACGCGCACGGGAAAGCCGGCCAGCTGCGCCGGGTGTCCCTCGTACAGGTGGAAGCGACCGGCCAGCAGCAGCACCTCGCGCCCCGCCAGCCGCCCGGCGAGCAGCGCCCCGGCGTGCCCCACCACGGTCGCCGCCGGGAAGCCGGGCACCTCGGCGAACGGGACGCGCCGCGCCTCGACGATCTCGTCGGCCAGGGCGCCGAGCCCCGAGCCGAGGACGATGGCGCACACCGGGCGGTCGACGCCGAGCCGCTCGCGCACCGCGTCGGCGGCGCGGCGCGCGGCGTCGGCGCCGTAGCGCCGGGCGAGCGCGTGGTCGTCGTCGGCCGCACCGACCGCCGGGCGCGCCTGCGTGCTCGCGCTCATGCGAGCGCTCCGTCGGGGGCGGCGGCGGCGGCGGGCGCTTCCCCCGCCCTGCCGTTGGCCCCGGCGAGCAGCGCCGCGAGCTCGCCGTCGACGCGCGCGAGCAGCGCCCGCCGCTCCTCGTAGGGGAGGAAGGCGCTCTCGAAGCCGTTGCGGGCGACGCGCGCCAGCTCGGCGGGGGTGAAGCCCAGGTGCGCCATCGCGTGCGCGTACTCGTCGACGAGCGTCGTGCCGCTCATCAGCCGGTTGTCGGTGTTGAGGACCACGTTCAGCCCGAGGTCGAAGTAGCGGCGGAAGGGGTGCGTGTCGTAGCTGCTCGTGGCGCGCGTCTGCACGTTGCTCGTCAGGCAGCACTCGCAGCAGATGCGGCGGTCGTTCACGTAGTCGGTGAGCGACGGGTCCTCGATGAGCCGCGTGGCGTGCCCCAGCCGGTCGGCGCCGCAGACGTGCAGCGCGTCGCGCACGCTCTCGGGGCCCGCCCCCTCGCCGGCGTGGCAGGTGCACGCCAGGTCGTGCCCCCGCGCGTGGTCGAACGCCGCCTGGTGGAGCGACGCCGGGAAGCCCGCCTCGCCGCCGGCCAGGTCGAAGCCGACGACGCCGGCGCGGCGGTACTCGACGGCCAGGCGCGCCAGCTCGAGCGACGTCTCCGGCGCCATGTTGCGGATCCCGCAGACGATCACCCGGGCGACGATCCCGGTCTCGCGCTCGGCGCGCGCCAGCCCGCGCAGCGGCGCCTCGACGGTCGCGCCGAAGGCGAGCCCGCCGCGGGTGTTGAGCACCGGGGCGTAGCGCGCCTCGAGGTAGCGCACCCCCTCGGCGGCGGCGTCGACGGCGAGCTCGTAGGCGATGCGCTCGAGCGCCGCCTCGGTCTGCATCACCGAGAGCGTCACGTCGAAGCGCGCCAGGTAGTCCTCGAGGTTGCGGGCGTCGTCGACGCGCATGTAGCGCGCGAGCGCCTCGGGATCGGGCGCCGGCATGGCGACGCCGTACTCGGCGCCCAGCTCGAGCAGCGTCGCCGGGCGCACCGAGCCGTCCAGGTGGCAGTGCAGCTCCGCCTTGGGGAGCCGCGCGAGCAGCCCGCGGTCGACCGACGCCTCGCGCTCGAGCCGCCGCTCGCGCTCCGCCTCGGGGCGCAGGTCGAGCGGGGTGCCGTCCCCGGCGTGCGACGGCCCGTCGGCGGCGCTCACGGCCGCTCCGGCGACGACTCGCTCGCCGCCGGCGCCGCGTCGGCGGCCGGGCGGCGGGCGGGGACGAGGCGGTAGATCGCCCCGCCGTAGGCGGCGCTCGCCGGGTCCACCGGGAGCCCGCGGCTGTCGGTGAGCAGTCGCGTCCCGGCGGCGACGGCGTCGCCCTCCCCGGGATCGTGGGCGCGCGCCGCGTCGAGCGCGGTGGCGCCGGGCGGGACGTCGACGCCGCGCTCGTTCACGTAGACGCGGAGCGGGCGCGGCGAGGGGGCGTCGGCCGCGGGCGGGGCGGCGCGCTCGCTCATCGCCCCGCCTCCACGGGGGAGACCGCACGCAGCCGCGGCTCGGCTGGCGCCCGCACCGGCTGCGGCTGCCGCGCCAGGAAGTCGGCGAGCGCGGTGACGTCGACCACGCCGGTCGGGAGCACCGCGTCGGCGCGCTCGGCGAGCCCCAGCCCGTCGCCGCCGGTGACGAGGAAGTCGTTGAGGATCACGGTGTAGAGCTGGTCGTCCTGCAGGGGGCGTCCGCCGTCGAGCGTGGCGGACACGAGGCGCTCGGCGCCGGTGCGCGTCGAGTCGTAGGTGAGCGTCAGCCCGCTCACGTGCCAGCGCGGGCGGTCGCGCGCCACCAGCCCGGCGAGGTACGGGCGCAGGGCGCGCCCGCGCACCCGCACGCGGTAGAGAGTGTTGCCGAACGGCTGCACCTCGTACAGGTCGCCAAAGGTCAGCGGCCCGGCGCGGAGCGCGGCGCGGATCCCGCCGTTGTTCATGATCGCGACGTCCCCCTCCCCTGCCCACCGCTGCGCGTCGGCCACCAGGTTGCCGAGCGCGTACTGCTCGTCGGGCTCGCGCGGCAGCGCCGCGGCGAGCGTCGCCACGGGGCGGGCGACGCGCCCCTCGACC
>ERZ1066121.2748-NODE-2748-length-10655-cov-5.856415_pt1 | contig 10655 bp, 5 predicted proteins | sample MGYA00382768_ERZ1066121 | MGnify/ENA primary metagenome ERZ1066121 (study PRJEB33369, sample SAMEA5778351) | biofilm metagenome | biome: Industrial cooling water; feature: Water cooling tower basin; material: Biofilm | place: United Arab Emirates | collected... | reverse complement strand
GGTTTACCGGAACCGGAAGAAGTACACGCCGCGGGCCAAGTTCTCGACGTGGCTGTTCACGATCGCCAACAACCTCGCCCTGAACTCGCTGCGGGACCGCCAGCGGAAGCCCGTGATTCCTCTGGACGTGCGGGAGTCGTCGGCCAGCGGCCAGTTCATGGCCGGCAACGTCCCCGGTGCCCGCGACGCCCCGCCGACGCACAACCTTCAGCAAACGGAACTCGCCGACGTGGTGCGGAAGGCGCTCGACGAGTTGAACGACCGCCAGCGGGTCGCCGTGGTGCTGAACAAGTTCGAGGACATGGGCTACGCCGAGATCGCGGAGGTGATGGACCTCACCGAGAAGGCGGTGAAGTCCCTCCTGAGCCGGGCAAGGTGCAAGCTCCGCGAGGCGCTGCAGGCGTACATCTACATGGACGGGCCGCCGGCCGGCGAACCCGACGCGGACGAGGACGAGGCATGACCGAATCCGCCCTCCCCGACGACCCCGACCCGCCCGAGGACGCGGAGTTGATCGCGTACCTCGACGGCGAACTCGACCTCGCCGAGGCGCGGGCCGTCGAGGCGCGGCTGGCGCGGGATTCCGTCGCGCGGTCGAAGGCGGAGGCGTACAAGAAGACGTTCGACCTACTGGACTTTCTGCCGCGGACGGAGCCGTCCGCCGACTTCGCCACGAAGACGCTGACGAAGTTACTGCCCGTCATCGAAGCCGATTCGCCCCCGCCCCCGTCGCCGTCGAGTTCGGACGTGACGCGGGTCCACCTGCCGTCGACGCCGTCGCAGTCGGCGGTCGCGTTCGCGCCGGCACCGGCCGGGCACCCGTGGCTGGGCGGGGTCGCGTGGCTGCTCGCCGGCGTCCTGGCCGTCGGCGGCGGGTTCGCGGTGCGGGCGTTCGTCGGGCCGGAGGAACCGACCGCCCCGTCCCCCGAACCGCTCGCGGACGCCGACCGGCCGGTGATCGAATCGCTGCCGCTCTACGTCGGCGTCGACGGCCTCGACTTCGCTCGGCGGCTCGATTCCCCGGACCTGTTCCGCCCGGAACCCGGGGCCGAGCGGCTCCCGCGGGCGACGATCGCGCCGGGGGAACGGGACAAGCTCGCGGCGACCTTCCTCTCCTACCCCGCCGCGCGGCGGCAGCAACTCCGCACCCTCGACACCGCGGTGCGGTCCCTACCCACGGCGGAACGGGGCCGGCTCGTCGGCGTTCTGGAAGACTATTCGTCCTGGCTCGACCGCCTGCCGGAAGGCGACCGCCGCGAAGTCCTGTCCGCTCCCAGCCCCGGTGCCCGCATCGAGGCGGTCATCCGGACGAAGGAAAAACTTTGGCGGGAGTCCCTGCCCGCGCTCCTCCGGGACCAGTTGCGGGCGACCGCGGACACGACCGAACGGCTCGGCCTCGTCGGCCAGTGGCGGCAAACGGAACTCGCCCGCCGCGAGGAGTGGTCCCTCGCCCGCCGGCAGTGGTCCCGCGGCGTCGAGCCGTTCCCGTGGCCGTTCGCGGAACCGGGCGTCCCCCGGCAGGTGGAGGACTACCTCCGCACGGCCCTGCGGTTCAGTCCGAAGGAATCGCTGGCGGCGTGTCGGCTGAGCCGGGAAGAAATGGCCGACCTCCGCGCCCGGGCCGACGCGGCGACCCGCGACGGCAGCTGGCTCCTGTACGGGGCCGCCCTGTACCGGGCGGAGCAGAAGCACCCGGCCCTCCCGGAGTTCGGCGGGAAGCCGCCGGTGGTCAACTTCTCGGCGCTGCCGAAGGAACTGGTCACCGAGCTTCAGCGGAAGTCGCGGGTCGAGATCCGCCGGCTGCCGTCCGTCGGCAAGTGGCCGGACTTCGCCCTGGACCTGGCGGACGCGGCGGCCCAGGCCAGGGTGCCCGTCCCCGACCTCGGCCCGGCGAAGCCCGGCGAGTTCGCGGATTCGTTCAACCAGTTCCTCGCCAAGACGCTCGGCCCGGCCCTCACCGACCCGGAGCGCGACGACCTGCGAAAACTCGAAGGAAAGTGGCCGGAATACCCGCGGAAGGCGATGGACCTGGCACGGAAGAAGGACCTCCCCGTGCCGGGCCTGACCCTCCCCGGCAAGCCGAGCCTGTGGGCCGCGTACTACGGCGTCGCGGAAGGCAAGTGAGTTCCCGCCGCACCGATGGCCTCGGCCGCCGCTTGCCGGACGGCGGGGTCCGGGTCCGCCGTCGCCGAGCGAACCGCGGCGCGGGCGTGAGGATGATCGATCCGGTCGAGTGCCCCCACCGCCGCGAGCCGAACCCGGGACGCCGGGGATTCCGCGAGCACCCGCGCCGCCGGGCCGACCGCGTCCGCCGGGTTTGCGCGTCCCAGTTGCTCGACCGCCCGGTGCCGCACCGCGACCCGCTCGTCCGCGAGCCGCCGGGCCAGTTCCTCCGCCCCGACCGTCCAGTCCAACGTCAATCCGCGGGGGTCGGGCACCTTGTGGCTCCCGGTCTTCCGCACCCGATAGATCGCGCCGAGGAGGTCGGCCTTCCCCGGCCGCGGGGCCGGGTCGAACGGGTCGCCCCAACCGCCGGTGTCGACGACGATCAGGCTGCCGTCCGCGTCTTCGGTCACGTCCGTGGGGTGGAAGTCCGGGTTGTCCGACACGAGGAAGTCGCTCTCGGCGGCGGTCGACTCGCTCGTCTGGCGGGTGACCTTCGCGGCGTCGAACCGGGCGCGGAAGAGGTTGTCGAGGTACGCCGGGCCGAACGCGGGCGACTCGTACCGGTGGCATTCGGTCGGGGCGGGGCCGTTTCGGGCGAGGGCGTCGGCCGCGACCTGCCGGAATCCCGCGCGGGTTCGGACACGGAGGGCGGGGGGCCGAGCCGGCGATTCGGCGACGACCTGCCCGGAGAGCACCCGGCCGTCCGGCCGGGCCGGGTCCAGCCGAACGAGCCGGCCCCGGCCGGACGCCCCGGCCCCGGCGGAGTCCGCGACGTACAGCCGGCCGTCGTGATCGTACGCCGCCGCGACCGGCCGGTACACGAGCGGATAGTTCGCGACGAGGTCGATCGTGAACCCGTCCGGCAGGGTGAACCGGTGGCCGTTCAGGTCGACCGCGGACGGTCCCGCCGGTTCGTCCTCGGCGGTGGCGTCGGTGCGATTCTGTTCCGTGGCAAAAAACGCGACCGCGACCGCGATCAGCGCGCAAACGGGGCGATGCATCCGTGGCTCCGGCCGTGGGGGGCACGGCGTCAGGTGGACGGTCCTGCGAGCTTGGAGCGTGTCATGCTAACACGACCGGACGCGACATTCACGCGAAACCGCGAAGAACTTTGGGCCACTTTCTGCTTGAATGAAGTCCACGGAACCGCGTCAATACACTCCCCGGAAGTCCCCCCACTCCTCATCGGGAATCCCCGCCGTGACTCGGCCCCTCCTCGCCATCGCGGTCGCGCTGACCGCCCTGCCCGTTGCCCGTGCCGCCGACCCGTTCGAGTTCAAGGACGGCGACCGCGTCGTGTTCATCGGCAGCACGCTGATCGAACGCGAGCAGCGGTACGGCTACTGGGAACTCGCCCTGACGCTGAAGAACCGCGACAAGAACGTCACGTTCCGCAACCTCGGCTGGAGCGGCGACACCGTCTGGGGCGAAGCCCGCAACGGCTTCGACAACAACCCGAAGGGGTTCGAGCGGCTCGTCGCGCTGACGAAGGAACTCAAGCCGACGGTGGTCGTCGTGTGCTACGGGCACAACGAGAGCTTCGACGGCGAAGCGGGCGTCGAGAAGTTCACGAAGCAACTGGAGAAGTTGCTAGACTCGCTCGCCCCGACAAAGGCGAGGACCGTGCTGATGAGCCCGACGCCGTTCGAGAAGGTCGCCCCGCTGACGGACGCCGAGTTGCGGAACAAAAACCTGGCCCTGTACCGCGACGCGATCAAATCCGTGGCCGGTAAGCGGGAACTGGAATTCGTCGACGGCTTCGCGAATGTGCAGGCTCAGACCGCCAGTGAACCGCACACCGAGAACGGCCTGCACATGGCCGCGGCCGGCTACCACAACACCGCCTCCGCCGTCGCCGGGTACACCGCGTCTTCCGCGGAAGACCTCCGCAAGAAGATCGTCGACAAGAACCAACTCTTCTTCCACCGCTGGCGGCCGCAGAACGAGACGTACCTCCTCGGCTTCCGCAAGCACGAACAGGGCAAAAACGCCGTCGAAATCGCGGAGTTCGACCCGCTCGTCGCGGCGATGGAGAAGGAAATCGCGGAACTGAAGAAGGCGTTGAAGTAACCGGTTGTCTCGTGGCACCGGCCTCTGGCCGGTGAAGGCTACACCGGCCAGAGGCCGGTGCCACAAGAAAAAGAGTTCCCCCCACACACCCGCATTCACCACACCCATGCGTATCCTTTCCCTCCTCGCGTTGCTTCTCGCTACGGCCCCCGCCTTCGCCCAGCGCGACGCCAAGATCCCCGACCCGGACCCGGAACTCGAACGCAAGACGTTCGTCGTCCCCGAGGGGTTCGAGGTCAACCTCTGGGCCGCCGACCCGATGCTGGCGAAGCCGTTGCAGATGAACTTCGACCCCGCCGGCCGGCTGTGGGTGTCGTCCAGCGAGGTGTACCCGCAGATCAAGCCGGGGCAGGTCGCGAACGACAAAGTCCTCGTCCTCGAAGACACCGACGGCGACGGCAAGGCGGACAAGACCGCCGTGTTCGCGGACGGCCTGCTCATCCCGACCGGCCTCGCCCCCGGCGACGGCGGCGTCTACGTCGCGGACAGCACCGACCTCGTCCACTTCTCCGACCCGGACCCGAAGACCGGCAAGGCCCGCAAGAAGCGGATCGTGCTCAGCGGGTTCGGCACCGAGGACACGCACCACATCCTGCACACCCTGCGGTGGGGGCCGGACGGCTGCCTATACATGAACCAGTCGATCTACATCCACAGCCACATCGAAACCCCGCACGGCGTCCGCCGGCTGAACGCGGGCGGCATCTGGAAGTTCCGCACGGAAACCGTCGACCTCGGCGTCTTCGCCCGCGGCTGGGTCAACAGCTGGGGCACGCGGTTCGACCGGTACGGCACCGTGTTCGCCACCGACGGCGCGGGCGGGGCGGGGATCAACTACGCCGTCCCCGGCGCGGCCTACGTCACCGCGCAGTGGGACGGCCGCATCCTTCCGGGCCTCAACCCCGGCAGCCCGAAGATGTGCGGCCTGGAGATTTTGAGCGGCCGCCACCTGCCCGAAGAATACCGCGGCAACCTCATCACCAACGACTTCCGCGGCCACCGCGTCTGCCGGTTCGTGCTGAAGGACGACGGGGCCGGGTTCGTGTCGCAAGAGAAGCAGGAACTCATCAAGAGCAACCACCCCGCGTTCCGCCCGATCGACGTGGCGATGGGACCGGACGGCGCGATCTACGTCGCCGACTGGTACAACCCGATCATCCAGCACGGCGAGGTCGACTTCCGCGACGAGCGCCGGGACAAGACCCACGGCCGCATCTGGCGGATCACCGCGAAGAATCGCCCACTCGTCGAACGGCCGAAGCTGGTCGGCGCGACGGTCCCGGAACTGCTCGCGAAGCTGAAAGACCCCGAGGACTACACCCGCCTGCAAGCGAAGCGGGTGCTGAAAGATCTGGGCGCGAAGGCGGTCACGCCGGACCTCACGTCGTGGGTCGAGAAGCTCGGCCCGGACGACGACCACGCCCGGCTCGAAGCGCTGTGGGTGTACCAGTGCCTCGACACGCCGGAACCCGCACTGCTGGAAAAGGTGCTGGAAGCGAAGGACGCCCGCGTCCGCGCCGCCGCCTGCCGCATCGTCGGCGACTGGTCCGCGAAGCTGAAGAACCCCGTCGACCTGCTGACGCCGCGCGTCACGGACGAGAACCCGCTCGTTCGTTTGGAAGCAGTCCGGGCCATCGCGAAGGTGCCGAGCACGAAGGCCGCGGAAGTCGCCGCCCTGGCGCTCGACAAACCCGTCGACCGGTGGCTGGACTATTCCCTCTGGCTGACGTTCCGCGAACTGACGCCGCAGTGGCTGCCCGACCTGAAGGCCGGCACGATCGACTTCGGCGGCGACCCGAAGAAGGTCGTGTTCGCCCTCACCGCGTCCGGCTCCGGCGACCTCGCCGGCCCGCTGACGACGCTGCTCAAGTCCGGGAAGCTGTCGAAGGACCGGGAGGCGGAGGTGTGGGAACTCGTCGCGAAGACGGGCGGCTCCGCCGAACTCGGCCAGGCACTCGCCCACGCGATCGCCAACGGCGACGCCGACGGCACGCTCCTCGCGGCGGTCGAAACGTCCGTCCGCACGCGGAAGGTCAGCGCTCCCGGCAACGCGGCCGATCTCGCCAAGCTCATCGCCGGCCCCGTGACGCCCGCCCGCACCCCGGCCGTCCGGCTCGTCGGGCTGTGGAAGGTGGAGAAACTGCGGTCCGCCGTCGAGGCCGCCGCCCTCGCCGGCGACCCCGCCGCGTTCGAGGCGGTGGCCCAACTCGGCGGCCCGGCGGGCAAGGCCTTCCTGCTGAAAGCGGCGGACTCCGAAACCGCGTCCGTCCAGCGGCAGGCCGTCAGCTCCCTCGCGGACCTCGACCCGAAGACAGCGGCAATGAAGGCCGTCTCGCTGCTGGAAAAGGCGGAGGCGAGCGACGACCTCGCCGGGCTGTTCGCCTCGTTCACGAACCGCAAGGGCGGCCCGACGGACCTGGCGCTCGCGTTGAAGGAGCACAACCTCCCTGCCGACGTCGCCAAGATCGGCGTCCGCGTCGCGAAGGCGGCCGGGCAACCCGACGCCGCCTTGATCGCCGCCCTGACGAAGTCCGGCGGGCTCGGCGAGGGGCGGAAGATGTACGCCGGCAAGGAACTCGAAGCGTTCCTCTCCGACGTGGCCAAGACCGGAGACCCCGCACGCGGCGAGAAGATCTACCGCCGGACCGAGTCCGCGTGCCAGAAGTGCCACGCCATCGCCGGCGCGGGCGGGCTCGTCGGCCCGGACTTCACCAGCATCGGGGCGAGTGCCCAGGCGGATTACCTCATCGAGTCGCTGCTGTCGCCGAACGCGAAGATCAAGGAGGGTTACAACTCCCTCATCGTGAACACCGCGGACGGCAAGGTCGTGACCGGGATCAAGCTCCGCGAGACGAAGAACGAACTCGTGCTCCGCGACGCGGAGGACAAGGAAATCATCGTCCCGGTCGCGGACATCGATTCGCGCAAGGACGGCAAGTCCCTGATGCCCGACGGCACGACGGAAGCCCTCACTCGGGCGGAACTCGTCGACCTCGTGCGGTTCCTGTCGGAGCTCGGGAAGGGCAAGTACGCCGCCGGCGCGGGCCGCGTCGTGCGGCGGTGGCAGGTCGTGCAGCCGACCAAGGAGATGTTCACGATCGCCAACCGCGACCGGGTCGCCGCCCTCGCCAACCCGAAGGCGGTCCTGTCGTGGCTGCCGGCCTACGCTCTCGTCTCCGGGGACTTGCCGCTCGACGAGTTGCCCAAGTTCCGGCCGCACGTGAACGGCCCGTACTTCAGCGTCGTTCGGTTCCAACTCGACGTGACCGCAGCGGGGAAGGTGAAGTTGCTCGTCCCCGAACCGGGCGGCCTGTCGCTGTGGCTCGACGGCGTCCCGGTTGACGTGGCGAAGGAGGTCGTTCTCGAAGTGCAGCCCGGCGTCCGCACGCTGACGCTGAGCATCGACCGCGACGCCCGGCAAGCCCCGCTGCGGGCGGAACTGGACGAGGTGCCGAACTCGCCGGCGCGGGCGAAACTCGTCGGCGGGAAGTAACTTACCGGCTGCCGGCGGCGATCGTCTCCCGGACGATTTGCAGCAACCGCTCCAGCCGGAAGGGCTTCACCACCAGGGCCGTCCCCGGCTGGCTCGCGAGGTCGGCCGGGAGCTGCTTGTGGGTGAACCCGGTCATGACGACAACCGGCAGGTCGGACCGCAGTGCTCGCATCGCGCGGAGCAGTTCCTCGCCGGTCATGCCGGGCATCAGCATGTCGATGAGGGCGAGCCGGAACCGGCCCGGGTCCGCCCGGACGGCGGCCAGCCCTTCGAACCCGTCCCCGGCCGCGACGACCCGATACCCCACCTCTTCGAGCAACGACCGCGCCAGTTCGCGGACGTTGGGCTCGTCGTCGACGACGAGGACGGTACCGGACTCGGTGGGGCGAAACGCCTCGGGCTGCTGCGTCCGGGGTACGGCGTTCGGCACGCTTCCCGACCGGGTGACGGACACCTGCGACGGGGTGTCCGGGTGCTGGCCCGGAAAGAGCACCCGGACGGTCGTCCCGCCACCGGGCTCGGACGCGATCCGGACGCCGGCGCGGTGGCTGCGGACGATCCCGTGGACGGCGGCGAGGCCGAGCCCGCGGCCCGTGGACTTCGTGGTGAAGAACGGGTCGAACACCCGGAGCCGGGTCGCGTCGTCCATGCCGTGACCGTTGTCCGTCACCTCGACGACCGCGTGCGGGCCGGCGGCCAGGGGGGGGACGAACCCGGCGGCCTCCTCCGGGGTCAGGTCCGCGGCGGTCGTGCGAACCCGGACCCAGCCGCCGGCGGTCGGCGCGGCGTCGGACCCGTTCCGCACGAGGTTCAGGACCAGTTGCCGAATCTGAAGGGCGTCCGCGTCCACGACCGGCAGCCCGGCCCCGAGGTCGAACCGGACCGCGACGCCGGGGCGGACCGACGCGAGGAGCAGGCCCTCCGCGTCCCGGACGAGGGCGGACACGTCCAGGTGTTCGGACACGAAGCGGCCCGTTCCCGCGAACGCCGCGATCTGCCGGCACAGGTCCGCGGCCCGGTGGCCGGCGGCCTCGATCTCCGTCAGGTTGCGGTGCAGCGCGGCGTCCGGGGGGAGCTGGCCGCGGACCACCTCCGCGTTCCCGAGGATGACGGTCAGGGTGTTGTTGATGTCGTGGGCGACCCCGCCGGCCAGCAGCCCGAGGCTCTCGCGCTTCCGGGCCTCTTGCAGTTCCGCCTCCAGGGCGGCCCGCTCCTGCTCCGCCCGCTTGCGGTCGGTGATGTCGGTGGTGACGCCGACGATCTGGGCCGGGGAGCCGTCCGGGCCGGGGAACACCCGCGCCCGGGTGACGAACCACCGCGGCCGGCCGTCCGCCCCCGGGCCGGCCCCGCGGAACTCGATGTCGGCCTCGCCGCACCGGCCGATGGCGTCCGCGAATCCGGCCAGCACCCGCGAACGGTCGTCCGGGGCGACGCTCCGCACCTGGGTGTCGGCGTCCTTGAACCCGACCAGTTCCGGCACCCCGTAGTACTCGCCGAGGTCTGCCGAGTAATACACCTCTTTCGCCGCGTAGTCGTAATCCCAGCCCAGCATCCCGGAGTACTGGAGGGCGGTCCGGAGCCGCTGTTCCGACCGGGCGGCGGCGTCCTTCGCCCGCACCTCTTCCGTCACGTCGTGGACCAGCGACAGGACCGACACGACCCGCCCGGCGTCGTCCGTCAGCAAGGAGTTGTGCCAGTCGCACACGACCGGGTGGCCGGCCTTGTGCAAGTTCGCCGTCCGCATCACGCCGCGGGCGTGCTCGCCGGACGCCAGCCTCGCCCACGCCTCGGCGACCCGGTCCCACTCGCCCGGCGGCAGGAACGCCCACTCGTTCGGGGCCTTCCCGAGCACCTCGTCCGCCGTCCACCCGAAGATCCGCTCGGACTGCGGCGTCCACCGGATGACCCGGCCGTCCGCGTTCCACTCGATGACGCCGAGCGGCGTGTTGTCCAGGTGCGACGTGAGCGTCTGAAACGCCTGCGACAGTTGCCGCTCCGTCTCCTTCTCGCGGGTGACGTCGAGGAGCACCCCGGAGAAGTACGGGACACCGTCCGGCGTGCGGCGGGGAAAGTCCTGCGCCCGCAGCCACAGGTGCCGGCCGGTCCGGGGCGTGACGAACTCGAACTCCGCCGACCACGGCGTGTGGTTGACCGCGGACTCGAGGATCGACCGGTAGAACGCCTCCGGGTCCGGGTGCCGGATCGGCAGCGTCCGGGTGACGACCATCGCCGCGAGGTCGTCGGCCGACACTTCCAACAGGTGTTCCGCGCCGGCGGTCAAGTACTCCAGCCGGACCGTGCCGTCCGGGTTCGGCCAAGACTGGTAGAGCGCCCCCCAAATCGGGAACGGCTCCGCCGGCGGGGAGGGGGACGCGGTCGGCATGCGGTTCGTCACCTGGGCGGAGAGTCTCCTGCAAATGTATCGGGGGCCGGGGCCGACGGTAGGGTCAGCCCGACGGGTCGCGGGCGAGGGCTTCGAGCCGGTCGAGCTGCGACCGCCGGCCGAGCGCGATCAGGATCGCGTCCGGCTCGACGACCACGTCCCCGGACGGGCCGTACACGATGTCCCCGGTCGGCCGCTGGACCGCGACGACGATCACCCCGAGTTCCTGGCCGACGCGGGACTCCCGCAGCGACGTGCCCGCCAGCCGGGTGCCCGGTTCGACCTTCACCTCTTCGATCTGAAGGTCCAGGAACTCCGGCCGGGTGGCCATCTCCATGAAGTGCAGCACGGTCGGCCGCAGCACCGCCTGCACCGCCCGGTGCCCCCCGGCGAGGTACGGGGAGATGACCTTCGTCGCCCCGACCTTCCGCAGCTTCGCCTCGGCCTCTTCTTCCTCGGCGCGGGCGATGATCTTGAGCTTCGGGTTCAGCAGCCGGGCGGACAGCGTGATGTACAGGTTGTCCGCGTCCGAGCCGACCGTGG
>ERZ1066121.2745-NODE-2745-length-10664-cov-5.867471_pt1 | contig 10664 bp, 8 predicted proteins | sample MGYA00382768_ERZ1066121 | MGnify/ENA primary metagenome ERZ1066121 (study PRJEB33369, sample SAMEA5778351) | biofilm metagenome | biome: Industrial cooling water; feature: Water cooling tower basin; material: Biofilm | place: United Arab Emirates | collected... | reverse complement strand
ACCGCCTCACGCGTCCAGGCCGATGCCGATCTGGCGCTCTCGCGCGCACAGCTCCGGCTGGGCACCGGCCGCTTGCTCAACGCCAAGCAAAGCGACCGAGCACGTTGATCTCCGGCGCGTGAGCAGCCGCTTTGCTCCGCCGCAAGAGGCTCAGGCGCCGTCGAGCGTGATGAGGCCGCAGGCAATGCGTCCACCGGCGTTGCCCGTCGGCTGGACGTAGGTGTCCTCATTGGCGTGCAAGATGGCGGCACGGCCGAGGATGCCGGTGTTCGGATCGTTGTCGAGCGTCCAGCCCTCGGCTTCGATGCTCAAGGTCCCCTGCCCTTGCGCATTGCAGGTCACGTTGCCGATATCCCCTTGGTGAAAAGGCGTCTGTCCGTAACGCCCGTGCGCCTCACCGGTCGGGTTCCAATGGCCGAGCGCGTCGTCGCCGTTGTTGCCGCAGCTCGTCCCCTCATGGATATGAAAGCCATGGATGCCTTCCGGACATTGGCTGAGGGTGATGTCGAGTTGCACATGACGACTTCCGTCGTGCTCGGCCTCGAGGAACTGCAGGTTGCCCATGGCCATGCCGCCGTTCAGCGGCGCCATGAGCGCAGAGGCGCGGACTTCGTCGGAGTCGCTGCCGCAGGCCGAGAGTAAGAGGAGTGAGGACGCGAGAAAGCGAAAGAGAGCCGATGATGAATGCATTTTTCCTCCAGAGTGCAAAGGATCGATCGTAACCCGAAATGCGGCTCTCCCGTGCAAAAAGAAGCGCGGGCAAAGAGGAGCAGCCGGCAAGGATGCGAACACCACACTCAGGGCGAAGCCGAAACGAAACAAGTCGATGGCGCCCTCCGGCGCGCGAGGAAGGATTCGATGGCTTGCAGGAATTCCTCCTGCCCCTCTTCCAGGTGTGCGGCGTGAGCACTCTCTCCGAGAAGCACCCAGGCGCGATCCGGCGCGCTCAAACGCGCCATGAGCTCGGCCTGAAATGCAGGACGCGCGAGGGGATCACGTTCGCCCGAGACGACGAGCGTGGGCAGCCAAAGCGCTTCGGGACGTAGGGCGTTGAACTCGTCGAGATGCCACCAGTCGACGCGTACCGGATCCGCCTGGAGTGCTTGGGCGACGAAGGCATCGACGACGCGCGGCGAGACCCGATGCGGCAAGATGAAGTCCGAACGCGCGTCTTTCTCGTGCGTCTTCCGGCGTGGTGGCAAGCGGCAGGAGGACTCTGGGGCGTAGCGCTTACTCGGCGAAACGGGATAGGCGTAGAGCACGAGAATATCGACAGGAACCGAACGATCTTGCGCGGCGAGCGCGGCCACCATCGAGCCCCGTGACCAACCGAGCAGAACGAACAGGTCGTCTCGACGCTTCTCGCGCACCACGTGAACGGTGTGCCGTAAATCCTCCGCGGCCTGCGCAGGGCTCAGCCAACCCGAAACATCACGAGGCGACGCACCGTAGCCACGCTGGTCGAGGGCAAAGCTCCGATACCCTCGGCGCGCGAACGCGCGCATCAGCGAGCGCTCCTGCCCCGCTCCCTCGAGATCGAAGGCAGGACGCGCACTCCAGGTCATCCCGTGCACGAGGAGGAAGGTGATGTTTCGCTCCTTGCGCAGCGGAGCCCGTTCCCACAAACGCAGCTCCCCACCTTCGACGCGCACGCGGTGCATGCGTAGTGAGGAGGATACGCTCTGCCTCTCCGCACTCCGGCACGCGGCTAGAGCGCTCGAGCAGAGCAGACAGAGCATCCCAAAGCCGGTGAAGGAAAACGCTCTCCGCATCCAGCGCAGCTCTGGACAAAATGTTTTGCGCGTCAACAAAAAAATAAAATACTGAAAGGCATGATGACCAAACCCTTGCATTTTCTGATCTTTTGTGCGTCTCTGTATTCGCTTGTGAGTGGGTGTGGGGGCTCCGACTCTCCGAACGCCAACGGGACTTCGGACCCGGGCGCGGAAAACATCGACCCGACCAGCCGCCCCGGCATTCGCGACATCGCCGACCGGCCGCAGCAGCAGCTGGTCAACTGCGAGACGATTCGCGCGGTGATCCGCGATTTCCGTGGCTGGGATGAGCTCGACGCAAACGGCAGCCGCATCGGTCATCCCGATTTCGAGCGTTTCGGCGCCGCGACCAACGTGCCCACCATCGGCCTCGTCGCTCCGCAGCTCGGCCCTGACAACAAACCGGTTTACGCCGACAACGACAACGTTCCCAAGCCCAACGGTCCGCAGACCACCAACGCAGCCAACTTCAACCAGTGGTACCGCGACGTGCCCGGCGTCAACATGCGCTTCGAAATCCAGCTGCCGCTGGTGAGCACGGCCCCGACCGACGGCGTCGCGACGATCGTCTACGACAACCCGAATTACTTTCCGCTCACCGGGCAAGGTTTTGGCGACCGCCTCGTCGATGGGCAGCTAAACAACTTCCATTTCACTACCGAGATCGCCACCAGCTTTTCTTACGATCCTTCGAAGAATCTGGTGTTCACCTTCACGGGAGACGACGACCTCTGGATCTTCGTCAACGGCCGGCTCGCACTCGATCGCGGTGGCCACTGCAACTCCGTCTACGGCCCGTGCACGGGCAGCATCGATTTCAACGCGCAAGCCGCGGCGCTGGGCCTGCAACCCAATCAGACCTACGAGATGCGCATCTTCCATGCGGAACGTCACACCAACAAATCGCAGTTCCGCATCGAAACCAACATCCAGTGCTTCGCGAACGGCCTGATCTGAGCGGTCCGGATAGGGAGGCCAGTTCGCTCGCTCTTCGCCTCTCGAAGCGAGAGACAGTCATCTCCCGACGGTGATAGCATGGGGCGAACCGACCTTTCCCTTGCCCCATGCGCGCATCCTCTCCAATGCTGAAGCTCTGGCTCGTCTTGGCTCTAGGCTTAGCGAGTTGTGGCTTTATCGACTACGAACGCCTCCGCGAGCCCGAACTCACGCCTGAACGCACGACCTCGGGCGTGCGCGGATTCCGGATGAGGCTGACGCTGCCCGGGGAGTCGATTCGGGCAGCGCTCGCCAACTTTCCTCTCTTCGTGGGTTGGCCGGCGAAGGCTGAACTCAGCGAGGCCTTGGGCGCAGCGCTCCCGCAGATCTTCGTTACGCTCGCCAACGAAAATACCCTCTTGCCGAGCGAGATTGAGCACTTCGACCCGAATACGGGCGCCTTGGCGATGTGGACTCTCGTGCCTCGGCTCGATGTAGGCCGCACGCTTGAACTCGACCTTTACTTCGACCTTAGCGGCAGCTCGCGCGACACGCAGGTGCAGGAGCTATGGAGCCGCGCGGGAATCGAAGGCGTGTGGCATCTCGGCGAAGTGGCGCAAGGCAGCGAGGGAGAGATCAAGGATTCGAGCGCGCAAGTCGTTCATGGGCAGGGGGGAAGCGGCTCGACCGCGCTGCTTCCCGAGCAGGCGCCTTCCATCTTGGGCTTCGGGCAACGCTTCAAGGGCGACGGTGGACATATCCGCTTTCCCTCTGGGCAAGCCTTGGCGCCGCGAGGATCGATCTCCCATTGGATCTACGTCGACACCCCCGGCAGCGTGCGCATCGGCTACTACGAGAGCTCGGGCAGCGGCAGCGACTTCGACGGCTTCGGAACGGGAGCGACACAGGCTTACGAATGGCATAGCGCGGTCGGCGACGACCTCAGCTACCTCGGCCTGATGTGGAATGAGAACTACCCGGGCGTCGCGCAGTTCAATGCTCAACTCTGGGGCTCGAACCTGATGTTCGCCGGACGATGGGCGCACCTCGCCGCAAGTTGGGACGGGCTCGACGTCCGCGTTTTTCTCGACGGCGTGCAGGTGCGGAATGGCACGCTTCCGGCGTCGCAGGCGGCCTCCGCCATCGCGCAGTTCCGCAGTCTGGGGACCAGCAAAGACGCCGTCGGCTACGCACCCGCACGTGTCCGCAGTTGGCTGGGTATGATCGACGAACTCCAGATCAGCCGCCTGCCGCGCGATCCGGAATGGTTTCGCCTCTCACAGGCCAACCAGCGCGATCCCATGCTCTTTTTTGTCCTAGGCGACTTGGTCCGGGTACGCTGAACGAGCAAGGGGCCCCGCAACGCGCCTGGGTCCAGCGCACTCTCTCTCCGACGAAATCCGGCAAAGACGCCGCGTCATTCGCTAGGGCAGCTTGAGAACATCGACCGTGAACTGCGATAGAGCTCGACGTGGCGATGCGCTCCAGGGAGGAAGATATCGACAACTTCCCTGGCTATTTCTCTTCGCGTGCTCGGCGTGTGGATACATTCGCTATGAAAACGAGGGCGGGGGCGCGGCGAATGAGGGTATTCCTGCGGGAGTCCGCGGCTTTCGTTCCCGCGTTTCAGTTTCTGGAGACCGCGTCGAAGCCGCCGTCGAGCAATTTCCACTCTTCATCGGTTGGCAAGAGAACGCCGCGCTCGCGTCTCTGCTCGAGGGGAACACTCCACAGTTCTTCGCCACCCTGGCCAACGACAGTCGCCTGCTTCCGAGCGAACTCGAACATTACGATCCCGCGACCGGAGCCCTAGCGTTTTGGGTGCTGTGCCCAGAGCTCCAACCAGGCCGCACGGTCGCACTCGATCTCTACGTCGACACCAGTGGCAGTGCGAGAGACTCCGAAGTCACCGAGTTATGGCGCCGCGCAGGCATTCAGGGCGTTTGGCATCTCGGTGAAGAGGCGCAGGGTCTCGAAAGAGAGTTTCACGACTCGAGTGAAGCACAGGTCCATGGCCAAGGAGGGGCCGGAGTCGCCGACTATCTTCCTCAACGCACGCCATCGCTCCTAGGCTTGGGACAACGCTTCGACGGCGGGGGCGACCTCATTCGCTTCAGCGCAGGGCAGGCCGCCGCCGAAAGCGGCTCTCTCTCGCACTGGCTTTATTCCGAGGCAGAAAGCGGGCCGCGCATCGCGTACTACGAATCGGCGGGCAGCGGGAGCGACTACAACGGTTTTGGGACTGGAACCCCGCAAGGCTACGAATGGCACAGCGCGATCAACGACAATCTCACCAGTATGGGCCTAGTCTGGAGTGAACGAAACCCCGGAATCAACGAATTCACGAACTACGTATTTGGCACCGGCGCTCCTCCCCGCGGACGCTGGAGCCACGTCGCCCTGAGCTGGAACGCCCAGAACATTCGCCTCTTCATCGACGGAGTTCTGACGCAGACGGTGGCGTCTCCGACGACCCCTCGCGCCACCTTTACCGCTGACTTTCGCGCGCTGGGGACCTGCAAAGACGCCGCGCCGCCGAACAATAACGCCAGCGCGCGCGCACGGAGCTGGCACGGCATGATCGACGAGCTTCAGATCAGCGCATCGACTCGCGAGGCCGAGTGGTTCCGCCTCGCCTTTGCCAACCAGGCGGACCCAGGGAGCTTCCTGGCTATCGGCGCCTTCGAACGCGTGCGTTGAAGCTTCCCGACGTCATTCGCGCATGTAGTGGCAGGTATAGCCGCCAGGGTTCTTCTTGAGGTAGTCCTGGTGGTAGCTCTCCGCGGGCGTGAAGGGCCCGGCGGCGGTGACCTCGGTGACGATGGGGCGCTTCCATTTGCCGCTCTTCGCGACCTTCGCTTTCACCTCTTCGGCGACGCGCTTTTGCGCCTCGGAGGTGTAGAAGATGGCCGAGCGATAGGAGGTGCCGACGTCGTTGCCTTGCCGGTTGAGCGTGGTCGGATCGTGCATGCGGAAGAACCACTTCTCGAGCAACTCCGCGTAGGTAATCTTGGCCGGGTCGAAGGTGATCTGCACCGCTTCGGCGTGACCGGTGTTGCCCATCTTCACTTGTTCGTAGGTAGGCTTTGGAGTGCGCCCACCGGTGTAGCCGACTTCGGTGTCGATCACGCCCGGGACTTTGCGCAGGATATCCTCCATGCCCCAAAAGCATCCTCCCGCGAGGATGGCCACCTCAACCGTGGCCGAACATCCGGCCTTTTCACCGCTTTTGGGCGCCGTGCAGGCGTTGACGGTCGCGGCAGGCGGCGGGCTCGATTTGCCGCCGAACTTGGCTCGGTAGGCGCCATAGCCCTCGGCTTCGAGGCGCTCGAGGGGGATGAAACGCAGGGAGGCGGAGTTGATGCAGTAGCGCAAGCCCGTGGGTTTGGGACCGTCGTCGAAAACGTGGCCGAGGTGGGAGTCGCCGGCCACCGAGCGGACCTCGGTGCGCATCATGCCAAGGCTGATGTCTTTCTTCTCTTTGACCCGCCCCTCTTCGATGGGCCGGACGAAGCTGGGCCAGCCTGTGCCGGAATCGAACTTGTCGCGTGAGCTGAAGAGGGGCTCACCGCTGACGATGTCGACGTAAATGCCCTCTTCGTGGTGGTCCCAATAGGCGTTGCGGAAGGGGGGTTCGGTCGCATCCTCACGCGTGACCCGGTATTGCAGAGGGCTAAGCTTCTGCCGCAGCTCGTCGTCCGAGGGTTTGCTGTATTTCGTATCGTTCATGGTCGGGGCCTGCTTTGCTTGCGCCTTGGGTTGCACGGCTTGGCTCGTGGCCCGGGTCTCTCCTCCTTTGCGCGGGGTAGAGCACGCGTTCAAGGCCAACAAGGTGGTGAGCGCCGCGAGAAAGCCACGTAGGTGCATGGGTGGGTCCTTGGGTGCAGGCGTTCGCTCGGGAGGAGCCAATGCCTGCCGGTTCGGTCGGGGTTGCCGCTCCGAGACTCCTATATAGGAGCGGGGAGGCTTTTCGTTAACCCTGGGCGAATGCGCCTCATTCCGGCCACCGAGAGCCCCCCGCATAACGCTGCCCAGTGGGTAAAGCATGGGCACGAAAAAATGCGCTCAAGTGCTTTCGGCTGCGCGACGAAAAAGCGGGGTGGGCAACGACGCGCCCTTTTGCACTTCGTCGAAGAGATCTACAGCTTTCTGCGCATTGAGCCAAAACTCCGGCGTCGTGTTTAAGGCCGCGCCGAGGCGGAGCGCCAGTGCGGCACCAATACGCATGCGACCGTTGACCACGCGGTTGATCACCTTGAGGTCGCAACCGAGATGGTCGGCAAGCGCTTTCTGGCTGAGCCCCAGCGGTGTCAGGAACTCTTCTTGGAGGATCTCTCCGGGCGTCGTCGGCCGCCTTTTCATCGCTGCGCGCATGCTCACTCCCTTCAGTGGTAGTCTACGACCGCGACCTCTTCCGCTCCCGCACTCGTCCACTTGAAGACGGTGCGCCACTGGTCATTGATACGAATGCTGTAAAACCCGCTCTGCTTTCCCGACAGGGCTTTGAGCTGATCTCGTCGGAAAAGAGGAAAGCCCACCGGCCTGGTCATCGGCCGCTGGGCTTTCGCTTTGCTTACTGGCGCGCGGCTTTCCGGAAGGGAGCAGCCCGCCTCGCGTGCTGTATCGCTAGTTTGTTACCGTCAGGTTCGTCGAACCGACGATGGTCGTATCCGGATAGGTGGCGCGGATGGTGGTCGTACCATTGCTGGTGCCCGCCGTCGCTATGCCTTGGCTTCCGGCTTCGTTCGAGATGGTCGCACGGCTGGTGTTGCTCGACGTCCACACTACCGTCGTGGTGACGTCTTGCGTGCTGTTGTCGCTGTAGGTCGCGGTGGCGGTGAAGGTACGGGTCCCGCCCCCGCTGCGCGAGACGCTCGGATTCACGGGAGTGACGGCGATGCTGACCAAGGCGGCGGCACTGACGGTCAAGTTCGTCGTTCCCGCCACGTTGGTGAGGGGATCGCGGGCGGTGATTTGCACCATCCCGACCTCGACACCGGTAACGCGACCTTGACTGTTGCTGGCATTGGAGACGGTCGCCGTGGCCTCTGCCGCCGAGCTCCAAGTGAGGTTGCGCGTGATGTCGCGTGTGCTGCCGTCGCTATACGTGCCGCGAGCCACGAGGCTCAAGGTCCGGCCTTTCGGCACGCTGGGATCGGCCGGTGTAATCGCGATGCTCTGCAGCACGGCCGAGATGATGTTCAGTGAAGTCGAGCCCGCGATGTTGGTGTTCGGGTCGCGCGCCGTGATGGTGACGCCACCGGTATTCACCGCCGTCGCGAGACCCTTGCTCCCGTCCGCGTTGGAGATCGTCACTCGACCGGTATTGTTCGAGCTCCAGGTGACGAGATCGGTGAGGATCTGCGTCGAGCCATCGGTGTAGGTGCCGAGGGCGACGTAGTTTTGCGTCAAGCCGCGCGGCAGGTTCAAGGCCGCGGGGGTGACGGCGATGCTCGCCAAGACGGCGTTGGTCACCGTAAGGCTCGTCGACGCCGTGATCATCGTCGTCGGTTCGGTCACCGTGATGGTCACCGTTCCGGTGTCGACGCCGCTGACCAGGCCTTGCGAGTTCGTGGCATTGGAGACCGTCGCGATGTTGCCATCGCTCGAGCTCCAAGTGACGTTGCGGCTGATGACCTGGGTCGTGCCATCGCTGTAGGTACCCGTCGCGACCAGGTTGAGGGTCCGGCCTTCGGGCACCGTGGGCGTCTCGGGTGTGAGCGCGATGCTCTGAAGCACCGCCGCGCTGATGGTCAGCGTGGTCGTGCCCGCCACGTTGGTGATGGAATCGCGCGCGGTGATAGTGACGCTGCCGGTGCGCAGACCCGTCGCGACGCCGCGACTGCCGTCCGCGTTGGAGATCGACGCCGTGTTGGCGTTGCTCGAGCTCCAGGTCACCTCGCTGGTCACATCACGGACGGTGCCGTCCGTGAAGGTACCGGTCGCCGTGAAGGCAAGCGTGCGACCGCGAGGAATGGTGGGCCGGCTCGGCGTGATGCCGATGCTGGCGAGCGCCGCGTTGGTGACGGTCAGCGTCACCGAGGTGGAGAGACCGGTCGCCGAATCACGCGCGGTGATGGTGACGCTGCCCGCCACGAGGGCGCTGACTCGGCCCTGCGTGTTGGAGGCGTTGGACACCGAGGCGATGCTCGGATCGCTCGAGGTCCAGGTCACGTTGCGCGTGATGGTCTGCGTCGTGTTGTTGCTGTAGGTACCCGTCGCGACCAGGTTGAGGCTGGCGCCCAAGGGTACCGTCGGCGCGCCCGGAGTGATGGCGACGCTCGTCAGCACCGCCGAGGTGATGGTCAGGCGGGTCGAACCGCTCACCGAGGTGGCCGGGTCGAGCGCGGTGACGGTGACGTTGCCGGTGCGCAGGCTGGTGGCGACGCCGCGGCTGCCATCGACGTTGGAGAGGGCCGCAGTCGCCTCGTTGCTCGAGGACCAGGTCACCGTATTGGTGATGTCTTGGGTCGTGCCGTCGCTGTAGGTACCCGTCGCCGCGAAGGCCTGGGTGCGGCCCAGCGGGATGCTGGGGTTGACGGGCGTGACCCCGATGCTCGTGAGCACGGCGGCGCTGACGGTCAGCGTCGTCGTCGCCGAGACATTGGAGGCAGTATCGAGAGCGGTGATGGTCACGCTGCCGATCTCGAGGGCCGAGGCTTGGCCTTGGCTGCCCGAGGCGTTGGAGACCGTAGCGATGGTGTTGGCGCTCGAGGACCAGGTGACGTTGCGCGTGATCACCTGCGTGCTGCCGTCGCTGTAGGTGCCGGTGGCGACGAAGTTGACGCGGTTGCCTTTGGCCACCGTCGGCGCCCCGGGACTGATCTCGATGGTGGTCAGCACCGCCGCCGTCACCGTCAGGTTGGTGGTGGCGCTGATGCCAAGCAGCGGATCGGTGGCGGTGATGGTCGTGCTGCCCGTGTTCTCTGCGGTCGCACGGCCTTGCGAGCCCTCGGCATTCGAGATGCTGACCCGGTTGCCGGTCCCTGCGGTCCAGGTCACCGCCGTGGTGATGTCCTGCACCGAGCCATCGCTGAAGGTACCCGTGGCGGTGTAGTTGAGGCTACGACCGCGCGGGAGGCTGGCGTTGGGCGGGGTGATGGCGATGCTGGTGAGCACCACGTTGCTCACCGTGAGCGTGGCGCTGCCGGTGATGGCGGTGCCGCCGCCCACGCCGCTGGAGGCATCCGTGGCGGTGATGGTCGCCGTACCGCCGCCCACGGCGTCGACCAGACCCTGGTCATTGCCGGCGTTGGAGACCGTCGCGACCGCGCTATTGCTCGACGACCAGGTGACGCGGCGCGTGATGTCTTGCGTCGTGCCATCGCTGTAGGTGCCCGTGGCGACATAGTTGCGCGCGGCGCCGCGGGGCAAGGTGAGGGTGGAAGGCGTGACGCTGATGCTCTCGAGCACCGCCGCCGTCACCGTCAGCCGTGTGCTGCCCGCGACCCCGCTGGCGGAGTCGGTCGCCGTGACGGTGATATTGCCGGTCTGCAGGCCCGTCGCCCTGCCCTGCGAGCCCTCGGCGTTCGAGATGACGACCCGGTCGGCATCGCTGACCGCCCAGGTGACGCTGTTCGTCAGGTTCTGCGTGGTGCCGTCGCTGTAGGTACCGGTCGCGGTGTAGTCCAGGCTGCGACCGCGCGGCACGCTGGTGTTGGGCGGCGTGATGGCGATGCTCTGCAGCACGGCCGGCGTCACCGTCAAGGTCACCGAAGCCGAGACGTCGTCGCTATCCGTATCGGCATCCGTCGCCGTGATGGTCACCGTTCCGGCATTGATGCCGGTCACCTGACCGCGTGAACCCGCGGCGTTCGAGATAATCGCGACGTTGGCGTCCGTCGAGGTCCACGTCACGCTATTCGTCAGATCCTGCGTCGTGCCGTCGCTGAAGGTGCCCGTGACGACGAGGTCGAGGGTGCGTCCTCGCGCGACGCTTGGGTTGGGCGGTGT
>ERZ1066121.2743-NODE-2743-length-10687-cov-6.011005_pt1 | contig 10687 bp, 7 predicted proteins | sample MGYA00382768_ERZ1066121 | MGnify/ENA primary metagenome ERZ1066121 (study PRJEB33369, sample SAMEA5778351) | biofilm metagenome | biome: Industrial cooling water; feature: Water cooling tower basin; material: Biofilm | place: United Arab Emirates | collected... | reverse complement strand
TCGCCGCGCACTCGCAGGGGCTTTTGGCTTTTCAGCATCGCGCTTTGCCTTTTCTGTGCCGGCACCGTGTGGAGCGGGCGACGGGTCCTTCAACTTGAGCGGGGAGAACTCGCCTACCGCAGCCCGACGCGCTCTTTGCGCTCCCTGCGTTTCGCGGCGGCGTCGACGCGCATCAGCGCCCGCCTGGCCAGCCTGCGTTTGCGCGCGGGTGAGTTCAGCAGCTTCGAGATCTGTTCCACCGATCGCTTTCCCAAAGCGCTTTGGCGGGATGCGCTTTTCTTCATGGTATGGCGCGCCGACACCGGACAGCTGATGCTCAAGGCGCCGCTCGATGCGGAACAGCTCGATCGCGTGCGCCGTGGCTTGGTCGGTGGATGTCTGATGTTGGGCGGCGGAACGGTGCCGCAAGACGCGCATTACGCCATCGACGCGGTTTGGCCCCAAGGTTTGCCCAAAGCGGCCCTGCTCGATGCCGGATTGCAAGTGCGCGTGCTCGCCCGAACGCCGCTCTCGCGCCGCGACCTCTGGCCGATCTTGCTCTTGGCCTGCGCTGGCCTGCTCGGGGTGACCGCCGGCTTTTGGCTCAGCGCCTCCCGCAGGGATACCCCGCGCCGCAACTCCGCCTTCGAGATTCTGGGCTCACCGGCGCCGGAGTTGCTCACGCTTTTCGTCGGCACCGCGGCGCTCACCTTTGCTTGGGCCTCAACCACCTGGTTCCCCCTCGCGGGTTCGACCTTGGGCTTCATGAAAGGCGTCGGTTTGGCGCTGCTCGAGGTGGTGCTCGCTTTCGTCCTGGTGCGCTGGATCGACCCTCACGAAGAGGCGACGCAGGTCTTGGGGCTGCATGGCGGCCGGCCCCTGACACCGGCCTCGCGGATCGGCCTCGGCCTTGCGGCCCCGCTGCTTGGGTGGACCTTCGCGGGCTTGGCCAAATGGCTGCTCAAACTCGTGCCCTCCACCGGCGAGGCGCCGATCGAGAGCTTCATCTCCTGGCCGAGCGGCACCCTTTCCTTTGCTGCTCTCGGCATGATCTTGCCGCTGGGCGAAGAGCTCTTCTTCCGCGGCTTGCTCTACCGCGCCGCCCAACGCTTCGGCCACTGGATGGCCTTCCTGCTGCCGACGCTGCTCTTCTGCCTCTTCCACCTCTACCAGCTCTGGGGCAACTGGGGCGCCTTCGCCTCGGTCAGCGCCGTCGGCGCGCTCCTCACCGCCCTGCGCGCCACCACGCAGACCACGTTGGTGCCGATCGTCGTGCACCTGGCCTACAACTTCACGCTCTCGGTCGCGGCCTTTGCGGGGAAATCCTAAGCGAGCTCGAAGTCCCATTCGACACGGGCAGTGTCCAATCCGGGCCCTTTTCAAGGCGAGATCACAAAGTGACCGAATGCGCCCCGAGGCAGTCGCCTTTGCGGCCGAAGACCTCGATGCGTAGCGACCAGCGATCGCCCTGGGGCTCGACCTGGACGCGAGTGAAGTTGTCGGTCCGGTAAATCGGGCTGAGGCCTTGGACGCGGTAGCGGGCCGAGGAGGTGGTGGGCAGGAGCTGGTCGAGGGCGAGCTCGCTGGGGCGGCCGTGGGGGTAGGGCCAGAAGAAGGGCGAGGAGACGATCGAGAGGACGCGGAGCTGCGGATCGCTCTCGCAAAGCAGGCGGGCGTGCAGAGAGAAGTGCAGGTCGCCACCGAGGAAGACGACGGGTGTGCGGCTCTGGCGGATGATGTCGAGGATTTCGCCGCGTTGCTCGATGAAGCCTGACCATTTGTCGTCGCTCTCGCCTTTGAAGTCGGGGAAAAAGGGAACGGCGCTGACGACGAATTTCAGGCGGCCCTCGTCGCGTTTGAGCCAGTCGCTGAGCGCCTCGAACTGCGCGTCGCCGATCATGCGTTTGGGCTCGGAGTTGAGGACGCGTTCGGTACGCACGTCGAACGCAAAAAAGGCGCAGCAGCCACGTTCGAAGGTGTACCAAAGCTTGCGCGGCACGCCGTAGATGCCCCGCTCGCCGACCTCGAAGAGGGGGCTGTGGCTCAGTTGGTAGGTGACGTGGGCGTGGATGGCGGCGGGGTACTTGCGAATGCGATCTTTGCGATTGGCGCGGGCGGGCCAGCCGTCCTCGATCTCGTGGTCGTCGAGGGTCATGTACGTGGGCAGCGAGGCCATGAGCTGGCGTAGATGCGGCTGGGTGAAGGCGACGCGGTAACGCTTGAAGTATTCCTGGGTGTGAAAGGCGGGGTGCAGCGGTCCGAGATCGTCGGCGTAGATCTGGTCGCCGATCATCATCAGGAAATCGAGCGCCTCGCCGGCTTCGCGCTGCGCCTGCATGCTGCGGAAGATCTTGTCGCCGCGGTCGTCGAAAAAGCTGCCGCCGAAGAGGCTGAGCAGGTAGCGGCACGAGCCGAAGGCAAAGCGCTGCGGAGTGCCGGCGTCGTCCGGTGCGGTGCGAAATCGATGCACCGGACCGGCACCGCGATCCATGAGCGGGGCGAAGGCTGCGGGGTCCAGCGGCGTTTCACCAAAAGCCCAGGCCACCCGGTAACTATACGAGGTGGACGCCTCGAGGCCGCGCAGCACGAAGACGGTCGTCAGATCGAAATTCGGATTGAGCGGCGCGACGCGGATGCAGGCCGAATCGGGCGACGCGCTCGACTTCCACCACTCGAGGAGGGCAAAGCAAGCGCGCGGCTCGTTGCTTTCCGGTGGAAGGTTGCCGCGGACGAAGATACGAGCTTCCGAGTGGCTCACCGCGCCCACCAAGGGCCCGACCGTGACGCGATGGAGGGACGAAGGCGCTCCAGACATGCGAGCGCCACGATAACCCCTCCCGCGCAGAGCGAGGCAAGAAAAATCCGCGGCGGATGAGCTTGCGGAGTTTCAGCCCGGACCCTGGACGCCTTGGCTCCAGGCTAATCCATCGAGGTAAGCTAAACTAGCGAGCGGAGCGATACGCGGTGGAGCTGCTCTGCTCCTTCTGATTCTCACGCCAGCTCTGGCAAGGCGTCGGACCGAAGATCGGGTCGGGCTGCGCGTTCGTGTCCGGTTCGAGCTTGTCGCACAGGTCCTTCATCCTCAGGTAGAAATCGCAGTCGGAGTCGTTGGTCCAGTAGAACACCGTGAAGAGCTTATCCCGCTGCAGTTCGCGAGGGACAACCTGGGACTGCTCGATCGTTGTATCTTCCGCGAGGCCTTTGACCGTCACCCAATTGTGTTGTGCGAGGTTGGCGTTCCAGCGAATCGTTCCTGGCTTTTTCGTGCCATCGCTCGACTCTTTGAAGCGGTAACACAAACCGTTGGGATCGGGCGCGGTTCGATCGCGATCGAACGAGGTGAGCTCCTGAAGCTCTCCGTCGTCTCCGCGCGTGATGCGTAGCTCGTCGAAGGTTTCTTGGCGTCCTTTGACGGACATCTCCGTGTTGGAGAGCCTCGGACAACGCAGGACCTTTTCCGTGTCCTGTCCCTCGTAGGTGATCTCCTCGCTGACCAGGTGAATATCCTTGCCGTCGGTGTAATCGCCGATGAGGTGGCCTGTCTCCGTGGTGCGCACCTTCACCAAGCTAAGGAGGGTGACCTCCTCGCCTTGAATGCAACTCCCGGAGGAGTCGGATTTGGAGAGCTGCTCGAACTCCTCGCTTTCAGGCGCGGAGGCGCATGCGGATACCAGAGAGACGAGCGAGGTAAGCGAAATGGAAAGGGTGAGTTTTTTCGAATATTTGGGGTACTGCATAGAGCGCTCAACAATCGGGTCGATACACACGCGGGTCAAGAGGACAGGCTGCCGGGACCGAAGCAACCCTCGTTCACGCCAGAGGTAGAGCATTCGAGAGATGCGTCGATAACCGACCGGCGCTAAAGCGAAAGCTGCTGCGATGAGCCCGAGGCAGATACCTCTGCTGTGTAAGCAAAACGCGTACCCTGGTCATTCGTGTAGGCCGCATCACGTCTCGGAATGAGGGCTCCAGGGACGCTACGGCAGCTTTCGACCGCTATCTACCCCAAGCATCGTCAGGTTTCTCATGTCGTCGAACTCTCCTTCTTCTCTCGCGAGTCGTGGACTCTTAGCCTCTGCGTTGGGGCCGGAGCAAAGGGACTCGAGACCCCAGCGCTGGCTATGGATTGGCGCGGGGAGCGTGGCCGCCTTGGGCGCCGCGCCTTGGCAGGGGCCGGCGGCCAGCCCATGGGAGAGCGAGGTGGCGCAGGGGGTGACCTCGATGCGTGTCGAGGCGCTCAATGTCTTCGCCCGCGGGATGACGGTGGGCGGCGCCTATGCCTTTGTGAGCTTCCTCACCTTGCTCATTGCCTTCGCGAGTTTTCGTCGTTCAGCGCGCGCCGCTTTGCGTCTGGTGGTGAGTGTCATCGGTGCCGGCTTGATCTCGCGTGCGCTCAAGGTCTGGGTCGCCCGTCCGCGGCCGGCCCTCGAAGCGATGATCGACCATGCCTCGGGGCACTCCTTTCCCAGCGGTCATGCGACCAGCGCTTTGGCCTTTGCGCTGGCCTTGCTCTTCTGGAACCGCGATCTGCGTGCGGCCGCCAATCCTCGCTGGCTGCAGGGGCTGGCGGCGCTCTACGTACTGCTGATCGGTTGGACGCGCGTTTACCTCGGCGTGCATTACCCCACGGATGTGATCGCCGGCTATGGCATTGCGCTCGCCTGGGTGCTCGCCGTGCATTGGGCATGGGCGCGTTGGCTGCCGGCAGGGCGTTTCGCGCGTCGACTTGTCAACGAAGGCGATCAGAGGCAGGGTTAGCCCACGCACGCCAGCGTCACCCCGCGGAAGGGAGGGGCCGTGGAGCATTATTTTTGCTGCGTGTGTAAGAAAATCATCGCCGAGCCGGACGACCAGCGTATCGGTGCGCGCCATTTTTGCCGCGAGCATTACGCGCGGGCGCTGCACGCCTCGCGCTCGCGCTGGAGCCGCTCGGGGTTGGTCGAGACCGCGCTGATCGGTGTCTTCGTCGCGCTGGTAGCGTGGATTTTCAGCGGGCCTCGTTACGGCACGCTGCCCACCTCGATGGGCATGGGCATGCTGCTCTCGCTGGTGCCGGCTGTCATCTGGATGGTGTACATCTACCGTCAGGACCGCATCGAGCCGGAGCCTTGGTCGCTCGTTGGCGGTGTGTTCCTCATCGGCGGCTTGCTCGGGCATTCGATCGCCTTTCCCGCGGCCGAAGAGGTCTTCAAACTGAGCGTTTGGGGGCACGGCTCGCGCTACTCGACCTGGATCGCCGACATCGCGGTCGCGGCGACCCTGCAGCAGCTCTGCACCTATTTGGCCGTGCGCTACACGGTTTACCTCACCGACGAATTCGATGAGGCGGTCGATGGCGTCGTTTACGCGACGGCCGCCGCCTTGGGTTTGGTTACCGTGGCCAACTTCCGCTTCGTGATCCAGAGCGAGGGGGTGTTGCCGGTAGCCGGCGCCATGGAGATTTGCTCCAATGCTCTCGTGCACGTCGCCGCGGCCTCCGTGCTTGGGCACGGGCTCGGTCGCGCGCGCTTCGAGAAGAAAGGGCTGCGGGGGCAAGTCTTTCTCGGTCTCTGCTTTTTGGGGTCGATCGTCATCAACGGCGGGCTCAAACGCTTCGCGACGGTGATCGGCGTGCGCGGGACGGAATTCCTGCCGGGCTTGACCTTCTCCGTGGCCTCGGTGATCGGCGTCGTCATTTTGGTCTCGATCGACGTCCTCACCGCCCGTCTCTGCATGTCGTCGTTCGAGGAGGGCTCCCGTGCACATGGATGATCACGTCGCGCACGCCGAACTTTCGCTGGCCGAGGCTCCTCCTCTCTTCGATCCGGCGGTTTGGCTCGTCGCCGTGATCTGCCTCACCCTGGGAGCCCTCTACGCCTGGACGAGCGTGGTGCGTCAACACGAGGTGAAAGCGCTCGACGGAGCAGTCCGCCTCGAGCTCCCGGCGCGCTGGACCTTCGAGGAGAGCGAAGGCGTGTACGAAGCGCATCTGCCCTCGCTGGGCAAGCTCGGTCCCAGCCTGCAGATCCGGCCCATCGCGGCGCCCGAAGAGGGCATCACGCCCAAGTTCATCGATATGGAAGTCGCCAAGATGGACGAAGCGCGCTCCGAATCGGGGCAAGCCTACCGCGTGCTCAAGACCGAGGACCGACGCGCCTTCGGCGGCCATAAAAGCGCCTGGTCTTATGCGGCTTTGGTGCAAGACCCGCCGGGTGCGGGCGAGGGCGCGGCCGTGTTGCCCGAGGTCATGGAGGGCGTGGACATCTTGGTGACGACGCGCGGCGGTCGTGTCTACCACGTCGCGGCTTGGGCGCCGGCACCTTGGCTCGAGGATCCGGACCATCCGCTAGGCGACGCGCTGCGCAGCATTGTCTTTAAACGATGATGCTTTAGATTAGAGCCGCGCGGCGTTAAGGATGGGCCAGGATGCCGCCGTGCACCGAGGGCCATGAAGGCAAGAGAGTCAGCGCGGTGGCGAAACTTTGCTGCGCTTGGACGGGCGCGCTCCGGCGCAAGGGGAGGGGCGAGGCGCTCCCTTGCGCGCACGTACCGCTTTGTCTTCGTCTCGACCTTCGCCCTCGTTTGGGCCTGGTGCGCTTTGGCTGCGGCGCAATCGCTCGGCAGCAGCGTGCAGGAGCGGGTCATGGCCGCGACCGTCAAGATCGTCGGTCTCGGCGACGACGGCCAAGGCAGCACGGGGTCGGGCACGATCGTCGATCCTCGCGGCTACATTCTCACCAGCTTTCACGTGGTCGGCTTCGTCGACCCCAAGAAGGGTGTGCCCGGGCAGCTCATCAACTCGACGAATCGCTACCGCGTCGCCGTCGTCGACCCCATCAACCTCAACGCCCGTCCACGCTGGGTGGCCACGGTGGTGCGGGCCAACGTCCGCCTCGATCTGGCGCTGCTGCGCATCCTCGGTGATGTCGAAGGCAGGCCAGCGCGCGCGCTCGATCTGACGTATCTCGAGATTAACCCCTCCTCACGCGTGCGACCGGGCACGCGCGTTTGGGCTTTCGGCTTTCCGCAGGGTTCGCGAACCTTGCGTACCGCATCCGATACCATCGAAGAGGTCGAGGAGAATACTGTCAAGCAGGGCGCATGGCTGCGTTTCGCGCAGGGGCTCGACGTCGGGATGAGCGGCGCCACCTTGGTCAACGAGCAGGGGCAGTTCGTCGGCGTGCCTTCGGTTTACGAAGGCGGCAGCCGCAAAGAAAGCCGCATCAAGCGCGCGCGGCCGACTTACCGTGTGCCCCGCTCCTGGTTGAGCGCCATGGCCCGCGAAGGCATCGGCGACGCCCGCGTGGCCGGCGTCGAGCTTCTGAGCCTCGAGCAGCCGCATTACGATCTCGCGACCGGGGACGCGGGCGGCCGAGGCGTCGAGGAGCACTTCTTTGCGCTGCCGCTCCAGCGGCCCTTGACCCTGAGCACCAATCCGGTGTTGAAACTCAACCTTTATCAAGGTTCCCGACTGGTGCGCAGCGGGCAAGGCAAGCTCGAACTCAAGCCAGAGACGCAGAACGCCATCGTCGGCGTCGAGGTCTCGGTCAAAGGCAAGCGGCCTACGCCCTACACCTTGGAACTCACCAAGACGGAGAACGCCGCCGCGCCGCCGGTGGCTAGCTCCCGCCGGCGTTCGAGTTCTTCGTCCTACCAGCAGGAGATCGATACCGACGCTTTGCTGTCGAACCCCTTCTTCACGGTACCGCGGGCTTCGAAACCGGGCGCAAAAGCACCGGCCAGCGCTCGACGAGAGGAGCCCAAAGCAGGAACGACGGCGTCGGCCGCTACGCTACGCGGGCGAATGCTGGATGCGCTGACGGGCCGCCCGATCCGGGGGGCGACCTTCGTCGTCGGCAAGCCCGGGGTCGACTTGCAGCGTCTGTTGAGCGCCTTCCTCGCGGGCGAGATGAGTCAGCGCAAGTTCAACGAGGCGCTGGTGGGGACGGCGCTGACCGACGTCTACGGCCGCTTTGAGCTCGAGGGTGTACCGCGCTCCAAGGGCTACCCGGCAGCGGCGATCGCGCCGGGCTATTCGCCGACGATGCTCAAGGTGAGCATCTCTTGGCTCGACGCCTCGGTCGAGCTGCCAAAGATCGAGCTGACCCGCTGAGCAACACGCTCAGGGAGGGCTAGTCGCGCTCTCGCCGCAGCGGGGCAGCGACGCGACCTTCGCTTTCGGCAACGCGACGCCGCGAAGTTGGAGCACCTCTTCTTTCCGATGTTTGGGGAGATCGCGATAGAGGCGCAGGAAGGCCGCGTTGGTCCAACCAAAGCCGATCTCATTGGAGCTGTAGCCGAAACGAACGTCTTTCGAGGTGGAGGATTCACGGTCTTCGACATCGTATTTTTCGAAGATGGCGCGGTGCTCGGTGAACTCCTTGAGGACGAGCGAGAGGAAGTTGATGCTCAGGCGCTCGGCCTCGGCGCGGTAGCCGTAGTTGCGTAGGCCTTGAATGGCCAAGAGCTGCAAGTTTGCCCAGCCAAAAGGTGCATCCCATTGGTTGCCGCTCGAGCAGCGGCTCGTGCGCAAGCCGCCGGGGGCTTCGAAATAGGGGAGGTTGGCGACGACGCGCGCAGCATGTTCACGGCTGGCGATGCCCGCCCAGAGCGGCCAGAAAGTCGTCGCGAAGGGATAGACGCGGCGCTTTTCCCGCTTGAAATCGTAATCGAGATAAAGACCGCTCTGCTCATCCCAAAAGAGCTTCTCGATTTTGGCCTTTCGCTCCTCGGCGCGCGCTTTCCACGAGGCGCTCTCCGTCTTTTTGCCCAGCAAGGTGTAGATTTCGGCCAGGTCGCGCTCCATCACGTAGAGTAGGGTATTGAGGCAGACCGGGTTGTAATGGATGATGCCGGCGTTGAAGGGGCCGAAGCGGCTCGAGGGATCGAAACCCGACTCCCGCATCGAGCGGTCGGCGACGTAGTAGAGCGAGGTCAGGCGATCGCGTTTGGCGTCGTAGAAAAGCGATTCGTCGTAATCGCGGACCTCGTGTTCTTTATAGTAGGCGCGCACGCGCTCGTAATGGCTTTTGCCCTCGGCATCGATCTCGGAGGCGAGGACCTCGGGCGCGGGGCCTTTGCCCGTATCGTAGTAGCGCGCCAAACCCGTCGGCGTTCGATGTGTGCCTTCCGACCAGTAGCGATGGTGATCGAGAATCGAATCCATCGTCGACTCGAGCCAGCCTTTGTCTTGGATGCGGCGGTACACCTCGAGGACCATCTGCGTCAGGAAAGGCGGTTGCGAGCGCGTCAGATAATAGGTACGGTTGGCGTTGAGGATTGTGCCGTAATGCCGGATTTGGTAGAGGTGGTTCTCGACCATCGACTTGGCGAGTTCGACCAGTTCAGGGTTGGTCGAGTCGAGCAAACCCAAGACGATGAAGTAGCTGTCCCAGCCGTACATCTCGTTGAAACGACCGCCGGGGACGACGTAGGAGTAAGGCAGGTAGAGCAGCCCTTGCTGCTTGATCTTGGTGATCGGGTTCGGCAGCGTGCGCAGGTCGAGGTCCTGGAATTCCGAGCTCGGGAGCAACCTCTGGAGTCGCTGGCGTACATGGGGGAGATTTTCGCTCCGCGAGACGTAGACCAGGCGTTTCGCCCCCTCTTTGAGCTTGGGGTCTCCAGCAGCAGCGTAAACTTCGGAAGGGCCACGGCGTAAGCGCCGCCATCCGCTATCGATGTATTTGAAGAGCGCGTCCAGCTCTCGCGCCGGTGCACGTGGCGCGTGCTCGCTCGCTGTCTTGGTTTTCTCCGCGGCCTTTTCGGAGGTCCCCGCTTGCAAGAGCGCACTGAGGGCCAGCACTCCGCTAAGCAGGAGGACGCGTATCAAAGCTGCATTTTGTCTCGACACCGATGCTCACTCCCCGCGCGGCTCGTTCGAAAATGAAGGTTGAGGGTCTAGCCGATTTCCTCGGCTCGGCCAACTGGAGCTCAAGGGCCATCCGCAGGCGCGCTTTGGCTAGGCAATTCGGCGCTATCCATACGCCTCGAACCCATCACGGCGTTCCATCGCGCGTGCACCACATGCAGGTTGGCCAGAGCGTCGATCGCGTCGGCCTCGGCGTCGGCAGCGCTCTGTTCACGCAAGTTGACGATGAGGAGCGAGGTGGCGCCGAGCTGAAAGCGCGTGCGCTCGGCTTCGGCGACGCGGCGCGCGACCTCGGCTCCTTCGACGGCGGCCTCGACCTGAGCCTCGGCCGCACGCAGTGCCGAGAGGGTGTCGCGGACCTGGGTGGCGATTTGGTCGTAGAAGAACTCGGCTTGGACGCGCCAGGACTCGAGCTCCGCTCGAGCGCTCTTGAGCTTGCCGCGCTCGCTGCGCAGCTGGAGCGGCATGGAAAGGTTGACCATGCCCTCGAGCACGGTGGGATTCAGCCGGGTCTGCTGATCGGTGCTTCCGCTCCCGAGGTCACGCGAGGCGGCGAGGGTCATATCGAGCTTGGGGGCGACCTGGTTTTTCGCTAGGTCGACCTCGGTTTGGGCCCGCGCGACCTCGGCACGGTAGCCCTCGATCTCTGGGCGCAGCTTCAAAGCACGGCGAATCGCGTCGTCTTGGGAGAGGTCGGGCAACGCGGGAAGCACCTGGATCTCGCTCGGGAGCTGCTGCGTCGAAGGGTTGCGCGGCCGGCCTTGCGAATCGCGCAGGTAAAGCGAAAGCGAGAGCGCCGCCGCTTGCAAGGCACGTTCGCTGCGGACGATGGCCACCCGCCGCTGGAGAATCGCGCGGCGG
>ERZ1066121.2735-NODE-2735-length-10714-cov-7.145417_pt1 | contig 10714 bp, 4 predicted proteins | sample MGYA00382768_ERZ1066121 | MGnify/ENA primary metagenome ERZ1066121 (study PRJEB33369, sample SAMEA5778351) | biofilm metagenome | biome: Industrial cooling water; feature: Water cooling tower basin; material: Biofilm | place: United Arab Emirates | collected... | reverse complement strand
CCGTTTGCCAAGCTCTGGAGGCCCGCTATCACTCTGCGCTGGCCTTATGACGTCGGAGGACTGACTTGCATTGGAACGTCGATCCGGTCCTGGTGGACCTCGGTTTTTTGCAGCTGCGCTGGTACGGCCTCTTTTTTGCCATCGGCATCGTGCTCGGCGTCAGCGCGCTGGGGCGCTATTTTCGCCAGCGTGGTCTGCCGGAGGAGCACGCCAACTCCTTGGCCCTCTGGCTGCCCATTGGCATGATCCTGGGCGCGCATTTGGTGCACCTGGTCTTCTACGAGCCGCGCTCCTTCATCTACAACCCGCGCCGCATCATCGAGATCGGCTCCGGCCTCGCCAGCCACGGCGGGGGCTTGGGGGCGATCCTGGCACTCTGGCTCTTTTGCCGTAGGCATGGCCAGAGCTTCTATCGCTATGCCGACCCCTCGATGCTGGCCGCCATGTGGGTGATTCCCTGGGTGCGCGTCGGCAACTTCTTCAACTCCGAGATCTACGGTACCCGCACCGATCTGCCCTGGGGCGTCATCTTCGAGCGTCACGGCTTCACGCAGCCGCGGCATCCATCGCAGGTCTATGAAGCCATCATCGGCTTCAGCCTTTTGGGCCTCGCGCTCTGGCTCAATCGCAACTACGCGCGGCGCTGGCGTCCGGGAGCCTTCCTCTACTTCAACCTCTTCACCTATTTCATCACCCGCTTTATGGTCGAATACGTCAAAGAACATCAGGTCTTCGATCCGACTTCGCCCTTCGACATGGGGCAATATCTGAGCGCCCCCATCGTGCTAGTTTCGGCCTACATGCTGCTCTTCAGCAAACGCCATAACATCGTGCACCCCTACGAAGGCGCCGGCGATGTCGCTCCCGCGGCCCTGAACAGCGGCACGGCGACCAGCGCGAGCACACCGAGCTCCGTCCGCAAACGGAGCGTGGCCAAGCGACGATGAGCGCGCCGACGCTGACCCTGATCGCCAACCTGAACTCCGACTCGCTGCAGCGTGGCCGCCTCGATATCGAGCGGCTGCGCAGCTTGCGGAGCGCGGGAGTGCAGGTGTTTTTCACCCGCGACCTCGAGGAGTTGCGCGGCACCCTCGGCGAGCTGGAGAGGACGCGCCCAGAGTCGCTGATGCCTCAGTCGACGCTGGCCTTCGTCGGCGGCGACGGCTCGCTCTCGCAAGGCCTGAGCACCCTTTTCGCCAACACCGCCTGGCGCGAACATGGCTTGCCCAATCTCCTGATTTTGCGCGCGGGGAGCATGAACTACATGGGCGTGTGGGCGAAGGTCTCCCACGATCCATGGCGCACGCTCCGCCGCTTCGTGGCCGGGCGGCGGGGCCATCTGCAGGGGCTCTCGACGCTGCGCACGCATTACGGCGCACCGCATCCCCATCACGGCTTTTTCTGGGCCTGGGGCGTGGGCTACCGCCTCCTGCACGAGTACTACCAGATTCGCCGCGGTCCGGCGCAGATCGCCGGCTACGGCATCGTGGCGGCGGGTGTGGCGCGCATGCTCTGGCCTTCGGAGGCTTCGCGCCTCTTCCGCAGCCGAACGCTCGACCTGCACGTCGACGGAGAGCGGCAGGAGGAGCGCGAGCTTTACTCTCTGGCGGTCGGCGCCGTGGCGCGCATCTGCCTCGGAATGCGGCCTTTTGCCAGCACTCGTTCCGAGATTCTGCGCCTGCAGGTCGCCGGTCACGGCGTGGAGCTCAAGACCTTGATGCGCAACTTTCCCGGCTTGGTGTATCACCGTGGTCCTCGCGACCATCTGCGCGGTCGCGGGCTCGTCGACGCCTCGGCCGACCACCATGTGGAATGCGAGGTGGACGAGGGCTTCACCATCGACGGTGAAGTTTTCCCTCTGCCCGAGCCCAGGCGGGTACGCATCGAACCGGGTCCGGTGGTGCGCTTTTGGTCGCAGGCGGGGCGTTAGCGTCCGGCGGCTTTCGCAACGTAGGGCTGGGCTTGTCCCCTCTCTTGTTACAATTTTTCACCCTGACGCGAGGGATCTAAGTACAATGCGGGGGAATGGCCGGGGTGCGTAGTCACGTCGAGGGCCTGGTTCGCTTGCACGAGCTGACCGACCCCGAGGAGCAAAAGGCGGTGTGGCGCCAGAGCCTGGCGTCGTTGGCATCGGCTGTGGAAAACCAGCACGTGCCCGTCCCGCTCGAAGGCTTGCCGCAGGAGGCGCTGGTCGCGAGTATCCGCGCCGCCTTCGATGCCTCGCTGCTCGACGACCTGTCCTGGCTCTCGGGCCCTGCTGCCGCTGCCGCTCTCTACGAGCTCGCGGTGGCCTTGCCCACCTCGGAAGAAAAGCGGGAGATCGGCAAACGCCTGCTCAAGCGCCTGACCGAAGCCGACGCCGCCACCTTCGTCGCGCTCGCCACGCGCTTCACCCTCACCTCGCGGCGCACCCTCGATAGCGACGCGGTGCGCGCCCGCGTGGTGCTCGCCCTCGAGATGCCGACCGGTTCGAATGCCCGCTCCGACGCACTGGCGCTGGCGCTCATCTCGCGCGCCGACCTGCAGCGCGAGTGGCTGACCATTCCCTCGACCGGTTCGCTGGCTTCGCGACGGATGGCCGCGCGTCTTTTGGAGCGCGCCGCGCGCGAGTCGCTGGCGCGCGCCGAGGAGGGGGACGACAGCGGCATCCGCATCTTCGAGCAGCAAAGCTTGCGGGAGAGCTGGGATCGCCTCTTCTACGACCGTGAGCTCCTGGTGTGGAAACACGTGGCCGTGGCGCGCGGCTTGCTCTCGGAAGCCGTGACGGGCTTCGGCGAAGAGATCAACGGTCATCTCGGCGCGCAGATGACGCCCACCGAGTGGCGCCGCGCGGCGACCTCGCTGGCCGCGAGCATCACGGTGCGCAAGAGCAGCGCGCTTTTGCGTTGCCACGAGCTCCTCGCCTCCGAGATCTTCCGTCGCGATCCGGGCATCGCTCGCGCCATGAGCTATGCGCTGCCGCGCGTCGCCGAGGTCGACCCAGAGTCGGCCGACTCGCTCATGTTGGCCATCGTGCGCAGCGGCGAGCTCGAAGCCTTGGAAGGCATCGCTGAATTGCGCCACGAGATGTTCTTCGAAGGGCTCTTCCGCAAGGCCGCCGAACAGGCCTACGCTTGCCTCACGCGCCTGCAAGAGCAGGACTCCGGCACAGATGAAGGGCGCGCTGCGCTCATCGACGCGCTCCTGGGCGAGCTCACGGCCGGCGAAGGCAAACGCGAGACCTTGCCCGACCTGCTCACCGACGCGGTACGCTCTTTCGCGGAACAGGGAGCACGCGAAGCCCACCGTCGGGCCCATCGCGTGCTGCGGGGCGCGAGCGAGCGTTTGGCTTTGCTGGAAGAGGCCGAAGAAGATCTTCCCTCGGGCCGCAAACGTGCCTTTCAGCTCCTGCGCGAGCTCGACACGGCGCTCTTCGAAACCGATGCGCTCTCGGCTTTGCTCCGCGTCGGGGCGCGCAACGAGGAGGTCGGCAAGCTCATTCGGCCGCTGAGCGAGCTCTTCGTCCGCGTCGCGACCTGGCTGGTGCAGCGTGAGCAGCGCGTCATCCCGGCATCTCCCGCGGCCATCCCCGACGCGGAGCGCACCTTGCGAATGCGGCGCCTCCGGACGCTTTTGCACTTCGTCGACGCCGACGGCAGCCAAATCGACGAGCGCAACGAGGTCCGTGTGCGCCGTCAGCTCCGCACGGCACGGATGTTGGTCAGGCGAGCGCGCGACGATGCCCCTTCGCCTCTTCGTCGTGCCCTGCTCGCCGCCTTGGCGCGCGCCTGCGATTCGCTCGTGCGCGAAGGACTCATCGAGATCTCCGATGTCGTGCTGATGGTCTGGCGCATCTTGCCCAAGGTGGATGACATCCTCATCCTCTCCGAGGCCTCGATGGTGCCGGAGATCGAGACGGTGCTCTACCGCTACGCCAAGCTGGTCGACCGCACCAAAGCCGCGTCGCCCAGCGGCCATGGCTTGCGGCCGGCGCTCAACGCCTTGGCCGAACTCGCCGCCAGCATTCCGCCGGGAAGCTCACCTCGAGTGGAAGCCCTGCGACTGACCTTGCGCCAACTGAGCCAAGCCCTCGAAAGCTTGGCCTCGGCGCGCTCGCTGGGTGAACTCGTCAGCGTCCAGCATACCCATACCCCGGTCGCTGTGTTGGAGACGGCCACGGACTCGCTGAGCCGCTTGCTGGTCGGTACGGCCAGGCGCCTCGAGGAGGGCTTCAAAGCGACTGAGCTGAGCGCGGCCATGAATGTGCATCTGCTCGGCGACTCACTGGACCGCTACATTCACTCCAGCGAGGGCGAGGCTCTCGACCCCGTTCTCGACGCGATCGCCGAATCGATCCGTCAAGAATTCCCGACCGCCTTGGCCGATCTGACCTTGCTGATCACCGAGCGTCTGGCGCGCCTTCCCGCCCACGACCGCGCCTCGATGGATGTGCGCGCGATCGAGGCGGCACCTCGCCAGGCCCCTTTGCCCGCCTGGATGCCGGCCAACCGCGTGATCGGCGACTTCTACGTCGTGCGCTCGCTCGGCGCCGGGGCGACGGGTTCGGTCTTCGTGGCGCGGCGCGCGCAGGACCGCTACCGCAAAAATGCCATCGATGTGGCGATGAAGGTCCCCGGCTACGACGGTCGTGCGGCACGCCAGCTCTCGGAAGAGGAGTTCTTGAGCACCTTCCGCCAGGAGGCGGGCGTGCTGCTCACCTTGCCCTCGCATCCCAATCTGGCGCGCTTCGTCACCTTCGATGCCGAAGCCAAGCCCAAGCCAATTTTGGTCATGGAGCTGGTCGAGGGCCCAACCCTCGAGCGCATCCTCAAGCTGGGTGAGCTCAGCATGGGACGCGCGCTCGATATCCTGCTGGGCATCGCCTCGGGCTTGCAAGCGATGCATGCGCTAGGCGTCGGCCACTTCGACATCAAGCCTTCCAACATCATCTTGCGCGAGGGCGAAGGCAGCCGCATGGGAACGCGCGACGCCGTATTGGTCGACTTCGGGCTTGCCGGCCGTCACCTCCGCCCAGGCTGCGGCACGATCGAATATGGTGCGCCTGAGCTCTGGATGCCTGCGAAGAAAGAAGCGAGCGCGGCGCCCTCGACGGCCGCCGATGTCTATTCTTTCGCGTGCTTGATCTTCGAGACCTTGAGCGGCAAGACGCTTTTCGCCGGACCCAACGAGGTCGCGGTGATCAGCATGCACGTCAGCCACGACGGCAGCCCCGCCGGCATCCGTGAGCTGATCCAGCGCAACGAGACCCGCGAACTCGGGCTCCTGCTGCAGCAAGCCTTGCGCCGCGATCCCGCGCAGCGCATCAGCGTAGCGGTTCTGCACGGCCGCTTGCACGAGCTACGCACGCAGCTGATGGGCGTCAACTGGCCGCTGCCGATGCCTTCGCTCTCCAACTTGCCGATTTAGGGATATCTGAGGCCCAAGGCAGCGCTCTCGCGCGGCCCGTAGGGCATCACCTCGCCTTCGAAAGCTTGCCTTCGAGGAAGAGCCCGCGGTGGTCGACGTTGAAGCCGGCTTCGCGGAAGAGCGTGGCCAAGGAGGACTGGCGCGCCGCTTCGCCGTCGATCTCGTCGATGCGCAGGAGTTTGCTGCCGCGTCGATGGGCCAAGCTTGCCAGCGCCTTCAACGCGGCGACCAGACGTGGGCGGTCCGCGCCGGCGGCGAAGGTGGTCACGCGTTTGCCGGCGCGTTCGAGGTAAAGATAGAGCTCGCCGTCCACCAAGACGACGCTGCTCCCTGCCGAGCGGCGAGGTGCGGGCCGATCTTCGACACGCGGCATAGGCCAGGGCAGGAGCCAGCCAAAGGGGTTCGCCGGATCGACCGCGGAGAGTAGCAGCGCTTCGCTGCCTCCTTTGCTCTGACGCTGCGCGCGCAGGCGGTCGACGGCACCGGGCAGCGCAAACTGCATCCCGCCCAGGCCCTCGATGAAGTAGCCGCGGCGTGCCTTATGCTCCTCCTCCATCGCCGTGAGCACCGGGTAGAGCGCCGAGAAGCCGCCGGGCGTATCCTCGATGCCGAGCGATTCGCGGCAAAGGATGCCGTGGCGTTCGAGGAGAGTCAAAGCGCGCGCGTGTTGCTTTTCAGTCGCGGTGCTTCCTTTGCCGAGAAGGTCGGCCACCAGCGACCAGCGGCCTGCGACGAGCGCGAATTCTTGCTGCGGTCGACGCGCGCTTTTGCGCAAGGCACGCAAGGGAGTCAGCGTGTCGTTGGTCAAAACGCCGGCCCAGACGAGATCCCAGAGAGCAGCCCGCACATCGGCTCGGGTCGCTGGGCTGCAGACTTGCTCGAGCTCCGCGAAGAAGCAGGCGCCACGACTGCGTAGATGCTCGACGATGCGTTGGCGGATGGGGTCGCCGGCGAGGAGCTCGTCGCTGGGAGGGTCGATGAAGCGGCCGACGCGATCGCGACGGTAGAGCGCGATGCGGCCGTCTTCGCCTCCGAGGGCGCCGCGGCCGACCCAGACCAGCCAGCCCATGGCGCCGAGTTCGTCGAGGTGGCGGGCCTCAAAGCGCTCGACGCGGGCCGGCAAGATGGCCTCTTCGAGATCACGGAAGGGCAAAGGCAAACCCTCGAGCTGAGTCAGCGCCTCCTCGAGTCGCAGACCACCTTCTTGCGCGACTCGGAGCCCCTGCCAGGCCGGCAGAAAGGTCGCCAGCGCGCGCCTCTCGACCGGCGCGACCTCGCGACGCAGCTTGGCGAGGGTGCGGCGTTTGATGCGGCGCAAGACCTCCGGCTCGCAATACTCTTCGCCCAGCGCTCCCGGTCGAAAGGTGCCGCGCACCAGCGCCCCTTGCGCGACGAGGCGTTGCAAAAGGCCTTCGAGCTCCTGCGCCCGCAAGTCGTAGCGTTTCTGCAGAACGCTGGCCGCAAAAGGTCCATGCGTGCGCACCCAGCGCGCGACGAGTTGCTCAATGGCTTGGGGAACGGCCTCGAGAAAGACGGCGGGGACCCCCGAAGGCGGCAGGGCCCCGAGAGCGTCGCGGTAGAGGCCGGCATCCTCGACCACCACCCAACGCGGCTCGCCACCTAGACGAATGCCGATCGCTCGCTTGCTCGCGGAGAGCGCGGAGAGCCAGGGGCCTGGGTCCTCGGTGCAACGCTCGCGCAGCTCGATCTCACTCAAGTCGCCCACTCGTCGCAGCAGATCGTGCAAGGCGTCAGGGTCGCCCGCGCGGTAGTCGGGCGCCCTGCCCTGCAGCTCGTCTTCGAAGCTCTCGAGCACCTCGGGGTCGAGCAGGTCGCGCAGGTCGTCGTGGCCGAGAAGTTCGCGCAAGAGCGCACGGTCTAGGCTGAGGGCCTGGGCTTTGCGCTCGGCGAGGGGCGTGTCGCCTTCGTAGATCGCCGTCGCCACATACGCGAAGACGAGGGAACGCGCGAAGGGGGAAGGCGAAGGCGTCTCGACATGATCGACGCGGATCTCGCGTGCCTGGATGGCGCGCAGAATCTCGACGAGCGCGGGCAGGTCGAAGACGTCGTGCAAGCAGGTGCGGTAGGTCGCCATGAGCACGGGGAAGCTCGGAAACTGCCGCGCCACGGCCAGGAGCTGCTGCGCTTTGAGGCGCTGCGCCCAGAGCGGCGTGCGCGAGCCCGGTCGACGCCGCGGCAAGAGCAGAGAGCGCGCCGCGTTTTCACGAAAATGCGTGGCGAAAAGCGCCGAACGCCCGAGCTGGTCGACCACCTTCTCTTCGACTTCGTCGGGCAAGGGCACGAGGAGCCCACTCTCGGGCGGTTGCTCTTCATCGGTAAAGCGCAAAACGATGCCGTCGTCGTTCCATAAGGTTTGTACCTCGAAGCCGGCTTGCAGGCCGATGCTGGCTTCGAGCGCCAAGGCCCAAGGCGCGTGGATGCGCGCGCCGAAGGGCGAGAGAATGCACACCCGCCAATCGCCGATCTCGTCGCGAAAGCGTTCGATCGTGATGCTGCGATCGCTCGGGACGACGCTGCAGTGGGCCTTCTGCTCGTGCACGTAGCGAATCAAGTTCTGCGCGGCCCAGGGATCGAGGCGATAGTCGTGGGCCAGCCAACGCTCCGCCTCTTCCGCCTCGCTGCCCGCCAGCTTACGGACGAAGGCGCCCAGTGCTTTGCCGAGCTCGAGCGGCCGCCCCGGACCTTCGCCGCGCCAGAAAGGCAACTTCCCGGGCTCCCCAGGCGCCGGCATCACGATGACGCGGTCGCGGGTGACGCGCTGCACCTTCCACGTGCTGGCACCGAGCAAAAAGGTCTGCCCAGGGGTGGTCTCGTGCACCATTTCTTCGTCGAGTTCACCGACGCGGGGCCCCTCTTCGCCCATATGTACAGCGTACAAGCCGCGATCGGGGATGGTGCCGCCGCTGATCATCGCCAGCGCTTTGGCACCTTTGCGCGCCTGGATCTGATCGCTCTCGCGATCCCAGATCAAGCGCGACCGCAGGTCGGCAAAGGCATTCGAAGGGTAGCGACCGGCGAGCATATCGAGCGTGCCCAGAAAGGCATCGCGCGGCAGCTCGCGGAACATTGACGCGCGACGCACCAGCGCCTCGAGATCGCGCAGCGCCCAGGTCTCGACGCTGCACATCGCGACGATCTGCTGACCAAGTACATCGAGGGGGTTGCGCGGCATCCGCAGCGCTTCGACCTCGCCATGGAGCATGCGTCTGGCCACCACGGTGGCCTCGAGCAAGTCGCCACGATGTTTGGGGAAGACGCGCCCTTTGCTCACCTCACCGACGCCGTGCCCAGCGCGGCCGATGCGCTGCAGCCCACGCGCGACCGAGCCTGGCGACTCGACCAGAACCACCAAGTCGACCGCGCCCATGTCGATGCCGAGCTCGAGTGAACTGGTGGCGACGATCGCCGGCAGGCGCCCTTCCTTGAGCGCCTCCTCGACCTCGCGGCGTTGCGCAAAGGCGAGGCTTCCGTGGTGGGCTTGCACCAAGGTCTCGCCCGCCATCTCGTTGAGCTTGAGCGCAAGGCGCTCACAGAGGCCGCGGCTGTTGACGAAGATGATGGAAGAACGATGTGCGCGGATCAGCGCGATAAGCCGAGGATAGAGCGCCGGCCAGATGCTCTGCACCACCATCGTCGGCGGATCGGCGAAGAGCACCGAGCCCTCGCCCAAGGCGGGCGCGCTCGGCGACGGTTCCAGGAGCGCGCCGAGATCGTGGGCAAGGTCATCGTCGGCTTCCTCGCGCTCGACTTCGGCGCCTTCACTCGACTCCGACGAACCCTCCGACGAGCTCGCCGCTAGGGCTTCCATGACCTCGCCCCCCTCGCCGACAGGAATGGGTTGCGTCATGTCGGGCACGGGCACGACCACCTCGAGATCGAGGGCGGGCGGCCGATGGGTATCGACGATCGTCACCGGCCGGTCGCCGCCGAGGTAGAGCGCCACCTCCGAGAGCGGACGCGCCGTCGCCGACAGGCCGATGCGCTGCGGATCGCGCTCGCAGAGCGCCGAGAGCCGTTCGAGCGAAAGCGCGAGATGTGCGCCTCGTTTGGTCGGCGCCAAGGCGTGCACCTCGTCGACGATGAGGGTGTCGACGCTGCGCAAGGTTTCACGCACGGCCGATCCAAGCATGAGGTAGAGCGATTCGGGCGTCGTCACCAGAATCTCGGCAGGATCACGCTCTTGCTGCCGCCGCTCTTTTTGAGTCGTATCGCCGGTCCGCACCGCGACGCGCAGCGAAGGCGGGGGCAATCCCAACCGCTCGGCCATGCGCTGCACACCGATGAGCGGCGCACGCAGATTGCGCTCGACATCGTAGACTAAGGCCTTGAGGGGCGAGACGTAAAGCACACGCACGCCCGAACTACGACGCGGCCCCTCCTCGACGATGCGATCGATGCACCACAAGAAGGCGGCCAGCGTCTTGCCGCTGCCCGTCGGGGCAATGAGCAAGCTATGCTCGCCTTGTGCGATATGCGACCAGCCGCGCGTCTGGACTTCTGTCGCTTGCGCGAAGCTCTGCTGGAACCACGCCCGGACTGCGGGCCCAAAGCCTTCCACCCCTCCACTTTGGGTGCAGGGATCCCTTTGGGCAAGGGAGCACGTCCCCTATCCAAAACGCAAAGTAGGGCCGACCCTAGTTCGGCATGCAGCGCGGCTCCGGCTGCGGCTCTACTGCGACACATCCCCAGTCGGTGATGGTGTCGCATCCCACCCTCCCAATAAACTGCTTGAAGGTCCTTGCCTCATCGGGATAACCGCAGACCGCCGTGGTATGCATGAGATACGCGTTGCTCGTGGACGCTCCGCAGGCTTCCGGCTGCGCTGCAATGACCGGAACGTTGGTCTCGCCGCCCCATACGTAACGGGCGTCGCAGTAGACGTTCATCGGCCCGCAGAGCGGCGGCAGCGTCGTGTCAGTATCTGACGCCGCCGCGCATCGCTCCGCACTCGGCGGCGCCAGCACCTCACATCCTGAGCTCGGCGTCACGGGTGTTTGCCCCCGAAACCAGCAGCGGTAGAGCGTCGCTTGGCCCGGGTTCGGAGGCGTCAAATCGATGTTGCCGCGGGCGGGGTCCAGACCCTCGCAAGGCTTGCATAAATCGTCACCGCAATAGAGCGCGTCAGCGGGACTCCCCTCGATGCCCACATCACGCAATGCTTTGGACACGGCGCAAAGGTCGTAGGCGTCGAACTCATGCTTCGCCCCTTCTTTGTAGTGGAGCGCGCGCATTTTGCCGAACTCGAGAATGGCGACGACGTCTTCTTGGCCCGCCTGCAGGTTCATGT
>ERZ1066121.2733-NODE-2733-length-10715-cov-7.771670_pt1 | contig 10715 bp, 9 predicted proteins | sample MGYA00382768_ERZ1066121 | MGnify/ENA primary metagenome ERZ1066121 (study PRJEB33369, sample SAMEA5778351) | biofilm metagenome | biome: Industrial cooling water; feature: Water cooling tower basin; material: Biofilm | place: United Arab Emirates | collected... | reverse complement strand
AGGTCGCCTGGTCCACGCTTCTCAAGACGATCGATGCGAAGGGGGAGCTGCTGGTCGAACGCCGTGACGACTTAGGCGTGATCGGCATCGATAGCTTTGGCGATGCAAGCACGCTGGTAGTCTCGCGCGGTTCGCTCAGCCTGTCCGATCGGGTCAAGAAACGCCTGTTCGATCTGGCGATCGCGAGCACCGCGCTGCTCTTTCTCGCACCGCTGATGATCGTGGTTGCGATCTGCATCAAGCTCGATTCACGCGGGCCGGTATTCTTCCGGCAGCCACGCGTAGGCCGCAACAACTTGCCATTTCAAATCTACAAGTTTCGCAGCATGCGCCAGGAAAGCAGCGATCTGTCCGGTAATCGCTCGACAGGTCGCGATGATGAGCGAATTTCGCGCTTCGGTCGCTTCATCCGCAAAACCAGTATCGATGAATTGCCCCAGCTCATAAACGTGGTGAAAGGCGACATGAGCATGGTGGGGCCGCGGCCGCATGCGCTGGGCTCTACGGCCGAAGACCAGCTTTTCTGGGAAATCTCGCACCGATATTGGGAACGCCACAAACTCAAGCCAGGGATCACCGGCTTGGCGCAGGTGCGCGGCTATCGCGGCGCGACGGAGAAGACCAGCGACCTAACCGACCGTCTCAATTCCGATCTGGAATATCTTGCCGGATGGCGGCTGTGGCGCGATGTCGCGATCCTGGCGGCCACCTTGAAGGTCCTGGTTCACCCGAACGCATATTGAGCGAAGCGAGCTTCAGTCCTTCCGATCAATCCCGGCTAGCTTGCGTTCCCACGCAAGGGCATGGCCTACAATGGTTTCGAGATTGGCGTAACGTGGCTGCCAGGGGAGGGTGGCGCGGATGCGGCCAGGGTTCGACACCAGCGTCGCCGGATCGCCAGCCCGACGCGGGCCCATGCGGCGTTCGATCTTGGCATTGGTCAGGCGGTCGACCGCGTCTAACACCTCCAAGACGGAGAAACCCCGGCCGTAACCGCAGTTCATAGTCAGCGATTGGGCCGGCTCTGCAATGAGCGCCTCCAACGCCAAAACATGTGCAGCCGCGAGATCGCTGACGTGAATGTAATCCCGCACGCCGGTGCCATCCGCAGTTGGAAAGTCCGTCCCGAAAACATCGACATGCGAGCGCTTACCCGCAGCCGCCTCGCAAGCCACTTTGATGAGATGCGTGGCACCCACGGTGGATTGGCCAGTGCGAGCAGCGGGGTCCGCGCCGGCAACGTTGAAATAGCGCAGGGCACAATAGTTGAAGCCGTGAGCGAAGCTGACGTCGGCCAACATCTGTTCCGTCATTAGCTTCGACCAGCCATAGGGGTTGATCGGCTGCTTTCGAGAATCCTCGTCGACGGAAGACGTCTCGGCCACGCCATAGACGGCCGCGGTCGAACTGAACAAGAAATGCCTCAAGCCCGCCCCGATCGCAGCCTCCACCAAGCTGCGGCTCTTCGACGTATTGTTATGATAATATTTGAGCGGGTTTTCGACCGATTCTGGAACCACCACCGATCCAGCGAAGTGCATGATCGCCGCAATGCCTTGTTCCGAAAAAATACGCGCGATCAAATCGCCATCGGCGATGTCCCCTTCGTAAAGCGGCACATCGGGCGGCAAAACAAAGCGAAACCCGGTCGATAGATTGTCGATCACGGCCACCGGCCAGCCCGCGTCCCGCAGCGCCCACACCGCATGACTACCGATGTACCCTGCGCCGCCCGTCACGAGCACTGGCAGACGTAAGTCTACGGCCATGCGGTCACCGAGCCTCTGATGCTGAAGCGCACGAATCGCTTTGCGACACCGAATCGTTTTTGCAGGGACATCGTCCCCCTATGGGGGCTGGGCGGCTACGCTCGCAAGCGCGGCTTTAGAACGAGGAAAACATAAGCGATCGTAGCGATGCCCACTGCGATTGCCGCGATGTCCATCCCCTCGTTACCGAGATAGTTGCAAACGGCCGCGCCGATGGCCGGCGGCAAATAGTGCCAGATAGTGTCGGGCGGATTTTCCAGTGACGAGCGCTGCAGGAACAAGGTCACCAAGCCTGCGAACCCAAGCACCGTCACCCAGTCATAAACCGTTTCCACCCAGGAGTTTCCTTCCGCCTGCGAAGGCGCCGCGCGCCGAAATATCGGGACTATAGGCAAATCCAGAGCGGGAATATAGCCTGCGATGCTGATGCCGGCCCCTACCGGGACAGTTGGCCTGTGGGCCGGCAGTCAGCGTATGAAGTTGTCGCCGATCCCCCCCCGAGGCAGTCAGCCCGTCCAGCTGACGCGGGCGTTAGGAATACGCCATCCATAGGAAGGCATACCTGCTCCGATCAATTGCTTGCCATTGCCCAGGTCCCCGCCCGAGCAACTGAGAGCCTTCTCGATGCAATGGTCCATCCACATGTTCTTAGCCGCGGTGACCCAAGCCTCCATGTAATCAGCATGGAGGGTCTGCCCCGGCCTCGCACCGGCCAACATCGCATCGCTAGTAAGGCGGACGCGCGAATATTTGGTGCCATCCGCTCGGGTGCCGATCATGTCGGCGGTGACCGTATACATCGCCTTGTTCTCTTCCTGGGGGATGAGGTAAGGGTGCGACGCAGGGCACCGCTCCGGCCCGCGGCTGTAGTCCGTATAGGCCATATGACTACGGTGGTCGGGGCTATCCAGGTGTCTGCCGTCCCAGCAGTTAGGCGCCAAGGTATTCGCCACCAGGGTGTCTCCGGCTTTGCAGCCGCTCGCGAAAACTCCGTCGAGATCGGCGTAGTGCCGGTTGTCGCCACCCGTGCAATACCAGCTCGCGCCCCGAACCGTGGCCGTCGGCCGGCTCGAATCCCAGCCGAAGATGAAGCGGATTTGCGTTGGCAGTCCTACACAGGTGCCGATGAATTTGGTGCTCGCCGAATTGCAATAGGCCGAGGTCGATGTTTTCCGCTTGTAGTAGACGGTCACCAGATCGGGTCGCACCACGTCGCCATTCTCATGAACGAGCGCGGGCATCCAATAGGAAGAGCGGTTCAGGGAATAGGGGGTTGCATTGCAGTTCGTCCCAGCACTTCCGGCAAGATCGGCCGGTGTGGTATCTGCATCGAATTCCTCGTTGCCCCAGACTTGGTGCAGATGAGACGCGCCAGCCTGTTTGTAGTAGACCAGGGGATCGTCCTTGGCGAGTTTGCCGTCCCCGGCGCAGGTGAACCGGAAAGCCCCTTCCTCTGCGTTATAGATGCCCGGGATGGCCCCTGTCCCCCAAGCAGGTTGCAGCCCGAGGTCGACGTCGAAGCGGGCTATGAGGTCTTCGGCACCTGCCAGCGTCCTGCTCAACACCCACCCCGCCGGTGTCGAGGGTGGCGGCGGCGTTGGTGCGGGCGTCGGTGATGGGGTGGGTGCTGGCGCGGGCGCGATACCCGAAAGGTCGGGTAGGCCCGGGCTGACCGTTTTCTCGGAACCCCCGCAACCGGTTGTCGTTGAAAGTAAAACAAGAGCGATAAATGTTTGCTTGTTCATGCGCACAACTAATTCCACTCCACCAGACGAGGTGAAGTGTGATTGACGGACAATGGCTAAGAAGAAGCGCTCGACATTGGTTAACGAGCAAGTAACGATTGTTTGCAGCGATCCCTTCTCGACCCCGAAAACGACCTTTCCACACACCGCTTTTTGGTCAATTACCCTTCGGTGAGCCGTTCTATGCAGAGGCTGTACCGACACAATGGTGCATCCAATGGTCGCTACCGGCTAATTCTCCCCGACAAGACCTGTATGGCACTCCTTATGATTGTTAAGTCGAACGTCAGCCGCGAACCTGGGCGAGCTGGTTCCTCAGAACCGCTAGTTCGTCATCGATCTCTTTCGCGCGGGCAGTGTCACCCGCACGAGCGCCGAAACGGGCAAAGAGCATGTCGCGCTCCAGCACCAGTTGCTCCATACGCGTGATCAAGCTGGTTTCTTCTGATCGAGCGGCCAGTGCTGCGTTGGTCCTGGCACTTGCGTCTGCAAGGGCAAGCGACGCCTCATAAGACCGCGTCTGATCGATGGCTTGGCCTACAGTGGCTGCGACCGCGCCCTTTCCACCAATAGGCTTGCCGCAATAGAACTTCGATTTGGGCCAATGGAGCAGAGCGTAGGTCCCAAGCGCCGCACGATCATCCGGTGGCAAAGCCTGCTGGAGCCTGGCCAGTGTACGCCCATCTGCAAGGTCCAACCCCGCTATGGGGGTCTGCCGCACAGGCGCGGTGCAGGCGGCCATCATGCACGCAAACGCAACGGTGATGACTGTACGCATGTCCATCCCGCCTTCGATCCCGGATGTTCGCTAGAGCGGTTTGGTTACCAACGGGCTAACGTTGCGACAGAGTGTTTTGCTGCTGGGTTCGTTGGTTGACAGCCTAGTTTTTCTGGTGTTCGGCCGGCATCTTTTGGAGGGCGGGATGGCGCGTAACGTTTACGGCAGGCGTCGAACACTGGTGACGGGCGGTGCGGGGTTTCTGGGCTCGCATTTGATCGACCGGTTGATCGCGCGGGGCGACGAAGTGTTGTGCGTCGACAATCTGTTCACCGGAGACAAGCGCAACATCGACCATTTGTCCGGGCACCCGCGCTTCGAATTTATGCGCCACGACGTGTGTTTCCCACTATTCGTCGAGGTTGATGAGATCTGGAATCTGGCCTGTCCGGCGAGCCCGATCCATTACCAACACGACCCCGTACAGACCACGAAGACCTCGGTGCATGGCGCTATCAACATGCTGGGATTGGCCAAGCGGTTGGGTGTCCGCATTTTCCAAGCTTCGACAAGCGAAGTCTATGGAGACCCTCACGTCCACCCGCAGACTGAAGAGTACTGGGGCAACGTCAATCCGATTGGCCCGCGAAGCTGCTACGATGAGGGCAAGCGCTGTGCCGAAACGCTGTTTTTCGACTATCACCGGCAGTTGGGGCTCGACGTCAAGGTTGTTCGCATATTCAATACTTACGGACCACGTATGCACCCGGCCGATGGGCGGGTCGTGTCGAACTTCATCATGCAGGCGCTTAAGAACGAGCCGATCACCATCTATGGCGACGGCAGTCAGACCCGCAGCTTCTGCTACGTTGACGATCTGCTCGACGGCTTCCTGGCCTTGATGGAAAGCGAGCCTGGCCGGCCTGGCCCTGTAAATATCGGCAACCCGGTGGAATTCACAATCCGAGAACTCGCGGAAAAGGTTATCGCGATGATCGGTTCGAAATCGCAGCTTATTCAACTGCCCCTGCCGCAGGATGACCCGCTGCAGCGCAAGCCGGACATCACCCTGGCGCGCGAATGGCTGGGCTGGGAGCCCAAGGTGCCGCTGGAGCGCGGGCTGACGCATACGATCGAATATTTCCGGACGCTCGCGGCCGATTAAGCCTTTGCGCGGACGCTGTATCCAGGCGACACAGCGGCTCGAATGCGCCTTGACCCGGCCCTGGGGGTGGAGGATACATTGTTTATGTGCCGCATCTGGCCCGGCTTTCACGCCGCCATGCGACGGGAGAGAGTGTGAACAAGATCGGCCAGACACCGATTGCGGCCAATGCCAGCGTGATCGAGGCCGAAGAGGTTTTCGGTCAAGGCCGCGCTGGCGGCGCTAACGAGCACGGCGCACCTTCCGCTGCGGCCGGTGCGAGGTCGCCGGCCGCGGCCTGGCGCGTGCCGGATATCATCTTCATCCTGGGCATACTCGCGGCGGCGATTCCGACGCTGATCTTCGTGGCTCAGAGTTCCTGGACAGGGGAGCAGGGATCCCACGGCCCGATCATCCTCGCCACCGGCCTATGGCTTGTGTGGCACAACTGGCATGAGGTCCGCGGGCTGATCCAGCGGGCGCCGGCCTGGAAAGTGGCCGCCCTGTTCGTGGCCTTGCTGCCCATCTACCTGTTCACCCGCATCACCCAGATCGTCGAGCTGGAGGGATACGCCATGTATTCCCTGTTGCTGGTGGCGCTTTATGGCGTGATCGGCTTCCGGGCAATGAAAGCCCTGGCGTTCCCGCTGATCTATCTGTTCTTCGCCTTTCCGCCGCCCGAGACCGTAATCTATACGCTGACCCTGCCCATTAAGGTGGCGATCAGCGATTCGGCGATCTGGATCCTCCAGCAGTTCGGCCTGCCGATCGGCGGGACCGGGGTGATGATCCAGATCGGGCAGTATCAGTTGCTGGTTGCGGCGGCCTGCTCAGGCCTCAATTCCATCGTGTCGCTGTCGGCGATTACGCTCTTCTATATTTATCTGATGCACCGCGGCGAACACCGCATCCAGGCGATTCTGCTCCTCTTCGTCCTGCCGGTGGCCATCGCGGCGAATTTCCTGCGGGTGCTGATCCTGATCCTGCTGACCTATTACGGCGGGGAAGCGGTGGCTCAGGGCTTCCTCCACGACCTGGCTGGCGTCACCATCTTCGTGTTGGCGCTGATGCTGATTTTCCTCATCGACAAGATCGTCGTAAAACTTGGCTTGGGCGGTGCGGCCGCCCGGGAAGGTGCGCGCAATGGCTGACGGCAAGATAACCCCGCCCGGCTTTGCTCTGGACCGGCGTAAGGTAGTGCTAGGGCTCGGCTTGGTTGCGGCCTCGGGGATCGCGCAGGCGCGCTTGCCCGTGCCGGTGGTGCCGCGCATGAAGGAAGAGCGTTTTACCGCGCTGATCCCCGATAAGATTGGCGACTTCACTTTCGATTCCGAAAGCGGGCTGGTGCTGCCACCTTCTGACGCGCTGTCCGACCGTCTCTACGACAATCTCGTGACGCGGACTTACACCAACAGCGCAGGTGAAGTCGTGATGCTGTTGGTCGCTTATAACAATAAGCAGGATGGGGTGCTGCAGATCCACCGGCCGGAGGTTTGCTATCCCGCCGGCGGCTATACGCTGACCGAGGTCAAGCCGATCGACGTGCCGATGAACGGGCCGCGGCCGTTGCCAGGCCAGATCTTCGCCGCCAATAGCGAGGCGCGCAACGAAGTCGTGCTCTATTGGACCCGTGTGGGCGATCGTTATCCGCGACGCTGGCTCGACCAACGCTGGGCCGTTGCGGAGGCCAATTTGCGCGGCATCGTGCCCGACGGAGTGCTGGCGCGAGTCTCCACGATCGGCAACGGGTTCGAACGGACAACCCCGCTGCTCACTACATTCATTCGTGATCTGCATCGCGCGTCTGGGGCCCAGATGCGCGGCCTGCTGTTCGGCCAAATCTGAACAGACGATTTTAGCCAAGACACAATCCATGAGGGTGGTTCCATGACCAGCATTCGCGCCGAATTTCTTTCTCGTTCCGTCCGCCGAGGTGCCTTGGCAATCGGCGCATCGGTCGCGCTACTGGGCCTTTCCGCCTGCGAGAAAAAGGCTGAAGGCCAGGTGGTGGCGGTCGTCGACGGCGACGAAATTACCTCTCAAGAAGTCAACGGCGAGCTTGGCGCCGCGGCGGCACAGGGCGAGCCAACGCAGCAGATGCGCAACGTGGCGCTCAATCGATTGATCGATCGTCGCCTGCTGGCCGCCGTCGCCCGCGACGAAGGTGTCGAAAGCTCGCCCGAATACATTCTGCGCAAGCGCCAGCTCGAGGAAAACCTGCTGGTCCAGATGATGGGAGAGAGGCTTGCTCGCGACCAAAAACAACCGACGCAGCAGCAAATCAATCAGCTGATGGCGGAAAATCCGCAGGCGTTTGCGGATCGCACGATATTTGCGCTGGACCAGATCGTGTTCCAGATGCCGCCGCGCCGTGACGTGTTTGACGCTCTCACGCCCGCTAAGACGATGGCTGAGGTGGTCACCACGCTGAACAAGTTCGGTATCCAGTTCCAGCGCGGCAACAACACGATCGACAGCGCCAATCTGCCGCCCCAGGTGTTTCAGCAGTTCAAGCGGGTCGGCTCCAGTGAACCGATCGTCATTCCCAGCGGCAATGCCGTCACGGTGGCGATGATCATGCAGAGCGAGTCCGCGCCGATAGCCGGCCCCGCGGCACGCTCGGTTGCGACCAATGCGCATATGAAGCGCGAAGTCGAAAAAGCGATGAAGACCAAGCTCGACACGAAGCGCAAGGCGGCCGAGATTGAGTATCAATCCGGCTTCACGGCGCCTCCCCAGCCGGGCGCGGCCACCACGGGCCAGCCTGCAGCGGCCGGCGCAGCGAGAACGCCTGCCGCCGCGCCCGCTCCCTGATCGTCCGCGGGTAGGTGCCAGTGACCTGACAACTTGTTAACCACCAATGCGTAAGACATTCAGATGAATAGCGTTGGTTCGGTCCGTCAGCCTCATACGCAAACTGCGCCAAAGGAGATTCCGGCGCTGGACGGTTTTCGTGCCATCGCGATCTGGCTTGTCATGCTATCCCACGTTGGGATGGAACAGTATGTTCCCGGCCAGTTCGGGGTGACGCTTTTCTTCTTCCTGAGCGGCTATCTGATTACGACGCTGTTGCGGCGCGAATTTCTTCGCGACCAGACTGTGTCTTTCAAAGCGTTCTACTTTCGCCGAGCGGTGCGAATTCTTCCGCCGCTGGCCTTCGCAATTGCCCTTGCTGCCGCCATGTCGCTGGCTGGCCTGCTGCACCCGCTATATTACCCAGGCCTGATCAGCGATGCGCTGTTCTTATCGAACTACCTGCCCCTGAGCGGCGTGCCGATCGGACTATGGTCCCTTGCGGTCGAAGAGCATTTTTACTTTGTCTTCCCAGCAATCGCGCTGTTGTGCTTCGCCAGGGGTGGGGCCCGCGCCTGCGCGATTTTCTGCGTCATCGCTTGCTTTGCAACACTGGGAGTTCGCATCTTCGAGGTGGCGCGGCTCGAAGATTTCGCCGACGTCAATTTTTGGACGCACACCCGGATCGATTCCATTCTGTTTGGAGCGATCTTGGCGTGCTGGAATAACCCCGTGATGGATGCTGAGGACCGGTTGCCTGGCCGCTGGGGTTCCTATGCAATCGGGGTGGCATTGTTGGCGTCCACCTTCGCAATCCGCGACGAGGTTTTCCGCCAGACTCTGCGTTATACGATCCAGGGCATCGCGCTGATCTTCCTGTTCAACGCCGCGATCAGGGATGCGAGCTTCGCGCGTCGCTTCTTGGATAGCACGCCGATGCGCTTCGTGGCGTTGCTCTCCTACACGCTTTACCTCGTGCATTCGCTGATCGTTTATGCCGCACAGCCGCTGTCGGAGAGCATCGGCCACACGCCGGCCATGCTTGGTGCGCTGCTGATATCGTTCGCGATTGCCTGGGGCGTCTACATGGTGATCGAGCGGCCGCTGGCACAATGGCGCCGGGGTGTCGAACGGGGTTGGCGGTCGCCGCGCTTCAGCGCTCCGGAAACGGACTCGACAGAGCCTGGCGTGACCCAGGACGATGCACCGGCGCGGGAGCTCGGCAGCAAATCTTTAGGACACGCAGGATAAAGGGCAGGCCGGACGGCCGAGGAACGCCAGGCCATTCCTGACGATGCGGACTTCGGGGGGGTTATCGATGAATTGCGCAATCCAGGCCGGCTGGCGGTAGGCTGGCATGCTCTTCAATTCTCTCGAGTTCCTGGCATTTCTGGCGATCGTCTACGCGCTTTATCGCGTGCTGGCATTTCGCTGGCAGAACTGGATGCTGCTGGTCGCCAGCTACATCTTCTACGGCTGGTGGGATTGGCGCTTCCTGTTCTTGATGATCCTGTCGACCTCGGTCGACTTTTGGACCGGCCTGGTTCTCGATCGCGGACGATTACGGCTGGTCGAACGGGTGGTTCCGGCGATCTTTCTTACGGCCGCAGGGGTGTTCCTGATCGGTTTCGATGCATCTGAGGTTTTTCATCGCATCGGCGGGGGCGCGGCGCGGCGGTCGGTCATTAGTGCCTTCATGCCCTATGTGCTGGTTGGGATGCCGGCCTTCATGGCCGCGGCCTATGGCGCCTATCGACTGCTCATTTCGCTGGACGAGGAGCGCCGCCGCAAGGCTTCGATGATCCTCAGCATCGTGGTGCAGCTCAGCGTTCTCGGCTTTTTCAAATACTTCAATTTCTTCGTCGACAGCATGCACGAGGCGCTGGCGGGCGCCGGCTTCGAGCCAGAGCGCTTCCACTTGGAGATCGTGCTGCCGGTCGGCATCTCGTTCTACACGTTCCAGTCGATGAGCTACGCGATCGACATTTATCGCCGCGAGCTCAAGCCGACCGATCGCTTCTTCGATTTCGCGCTGTTCGTTTCATTTTTTCCGCAGCTCGTGGCTGGCCCCATCGAACGCGCGCGCAATCTGCTGCCGCAGATGACCAACCCGCGCACGATCACGGGGGACCAGACGCGCCGCGGGCTTTTCCTGATCGCCTTCGGACTGTTCAAGAAAATCGCCATCGCCGACGGCATGGCACAGACTGCGGACAGCGCCTTCGCCATCGCCGATCCCAGCTTCGGCACCATCGTCGTCGGAACTTTGGCCTTCGCGGTGCAGATCTACTGCGATTTCTCGGGCTATTCGGACATCGCGCGGGGCGTCGCCAAGCTGTTCGGCGTCGAACTGATGTACAACTTCAACCAGCCCTATTTCGCACGCTCGCCACGTGAGTTCTGGCAGCGCTGGCACATCAGCCTTTCCACTTGGCTGAGCGACTATCTCTACAAACCGCTGGGCGGCAATCGCGGCAGCCTGGCTTTCACTTGCCGCAATCTGATGCTGACCATGGTGTTGGGCGGCCTGTGGCACGGCGCAGCAT
>ERZ1066121.2732-NODE-2732-length-10716-cov-69.275772_pt1 | contig 10716 bp, 13 predicted proteins | sample MGYA00382768_ERZ1066121 | MGnify/ENA primary metagenome ERZ1066121 (study PRJEB33369, sample SAMEA5778351) | biofilm metagenome | biome: Industrial cooling water; feature: Water cooling tower basin; material: Biofilm | place: United Arab Emirates | collected... | reverse complement strand
AGGTGCTGAAGGGCGTGGAGGGCATCAGCTTCAGCTTCTTCGAGGCCAAGGACGTGGTGCGCCATCCGCTGGTGGCGAAGATCGTCCGCGCCTACGACCGCCGCGATGCCGACACGGCGGCGAGCGGGCCGTGAGCGACGCCGCCAGCCGCCTTGTGGTTCACGTCGGCTACGGCCTGCCGCGCAAGGGCCTGCCCGCCGCGGCCAGCGTGCGCCGCTGGGCCACCGCCGCGCTCGCCGGCCAGCGCCGCGCCGTCGAGCTGTCGGTGCGCTACGTCGACTCGGACGAAGGCCGCACGCTGAACCGCGACTACCGCGGCCGCGACTACGCCACCAACGTGCTGAGCTTCCCCGCCGAGCTGCCGCGCGGCGTGCGCTCGCCGCTGCTGGGTGACCTGGTGGTCTGCGCTCCGGTCGTGGCGCTGGAGGCGCTCGGGCAGGAGAAGCCGCTGGTGCACCACCACGCCCACCTCGTCGTGCACGGCGTGCTGCACCTGCTGGGCATGGACCACGAGCGCTCCGAAGCCGACGCCGAGGCGATGGAGGCGCACGAGCGCCGCATCCTGGCCAAGCTGGGCATCCCGGACCCCTACGCCGAGCGCTAGAGGCCGCCGGCGACGGCTGGCGCGGACCTCGACCCCGCATCGACCGGCCCCGCCCGGGCCTTCGGCTACACTCCGCGCCCTGCGCCCCCCGTCGGGGGCATCGCATCGAGACGAATGTCCGAGGACGACGCCAGTCCCCTGCCCGAGAAGCGCTCCTGGCTTGAACGCCTGTCGCACGCCTTCTCGGGCGAACCGCAAAGCCGCGAGGACCTGCTGGAGATCCTCCGCGACGCCCGCAGCAACCGCCTGATCGAAAGCGACACCCTCGGCATGCTCGAGGGCGCACTCGGCGTGTCGACGATGACCGTCGCCGACGTGATGGTGCCGCGCGCGCAGATGGTCTCGCTCCCGGTCGAAGCGCCGCTGCTCGAGCTCATGCGCCGGGTCGTGGAGAGCGGGCACTCGCGCTTCCCCGTCCATGGCGACGACCGCGACCAGGTGCTGGGCATCCTGCTGGCGAAGGACCTGCTTCGCGGCATCGTCGCCGACAATGCCGTGCAGGACGTCCGCGAGCTGCTCCGGCCAGCCGTGCTCGTACCGGACAGCAAGCGCCTGAACGTGCTGCTGCGCGAATTCCGCGCTTCGCGCAACCACATGGCGATCGTCGTCGACGAGCACGGCGGCGTGGCCGGGCTCGTGACGATCGAGGACGTGCTCGAGGAGATCGTCGGCGAGATCGACGACGAGCATGACGACGCCCACGATGCGTCGGCCGGCATCGCCGCCGAAGCCGATGGGCGATTCGTGGTCGAGGCGCTGACGCCCATCGACGAGTTCAACGAGCGCTTCGGCGCCGACTTCCCCGATGACGAGTTCGACACGATCGGAGGGCTCGTGGTGGCCGGCATCGGGCACTTGCCCGAGCCGGGCGAGGAGTTCGAGAGCGGTCGCTTCCACTTCACCGTGCTCGACGCCGACCAGCGGCGCGTGCACAGCCTGCGCGTGAACATCCATGCCGCCGGCGTTTGAGGGCTCGGCGCGCTGGCTGCTCGGCCTGGCGCTGGCGCTGCTTGCCGCCGCGGCCTGCGCGCAGCCAGGCCCGGAGCAGCGCGCCGCGAGCGCCGTCCCGCGCATCGGCGTGGCCACCATGCAGCCCGGCGAGGTGTTCTTCGAGCGCTTCGGTCACAACGCGATCGTGGTGGACGCCGGGGACGGCCGGGAGCCCACCAGCTACAACTTCGGCTACTTCGATCCGGACGAGCCGGACTTCGTTTCGCGATTCATCGCCGGCACGATGCGCTACCGGCTGGTGGCGCTGCCGCTGTCGGTCGACCTGGCCCAGTACGAGCGCAGCGGGCGCGGGGTGACGCTGCAGTGGCTCGCGCTTGAACCGGCCGAGGCCTTGGCCTTGGCCGATGCGCTTGCCACCAACGCGCGGCCCGAGAACGCCGTCTACGACTACCGCTACTTCACCGACAACTGCTCCACGCGCGTCCGCGACGCGCTCGACGCGGCCACCGGCGGCCTGCTCGAGCGCCGGCTGCGCGCCAGCTCGCAGGGCAACACGCACCGCACCGAAGCCGTCCGCCTGGCGCTCCCCGCGCCGTGGATGGCGGTGGGATTCCACCTGGGCCTTGCCGCACAGGCCGATCGCCCGCTGTCGCGCTGGGACGAGTCGTTCATTCCGATGCGCCTCGCCGAAGCCCTCGACGGGGTCCGCCGCGACGACGGGCGTCCGCTTGTCGCCGCCACGGAAATGCTGCTGCCGCACCGGCTGGCGCCGGAGCCCTCGGAGTTCCCGCAGCTGCGCATCGAGGCGATGCTGCTGGGCGGCGCGCTGGCCTTCGCCGTGCTCTGGCTGGGGCGTCGCGCGCCGCGTGCGGTGGCCGGATTCGCCGGGGCCTTCTGGCTTTTCGCCGGGCTGGCCGGCTGCACGCTGATGTTCCTCTGGTTCGGCAGCGGCCACGATTTCGCCTGGCGCAACGAGAACCTCTTCCTGTTGTCGCCGCTGGCGCTGGCGCTGCTGCCGGGCGCATGGCGCGCCGCGCGCGGCCGGCCGCCGGGGCGCGTCTTCCAGGTCGTACTGACGCTGGTGCTGGTGCTGGCCGCGACGGGGGCCTTCCTCAAGCTCATGCCGTTCATGCGGCAGCAGAACGTGGAGTGGGTGTTCCTGCTGCTGCCGCTGCACTGGGCGCTGGCGCGGCACTTCCGCCGCTTGCGCGGCAAAGCGCCCCCGGCGCGATGAGGTGCGCATGAGTCCCGTGATCCCGGCTGATCCCGGCGTCCGCGCGGGCATGGTGCGGGCCTGCGTGCACTACCGCGAGGGCCGCAAGGTCGCCGACATCGACCTCGACGCGATCAGCGACGTGCTGGCCGTGGACGACGGCAGCTTCGTCTGGGTGGGGCTCTACGAACCCGACGAGGCCCTGCTGCTGAAGCTGCAGGAGGAGTTCGACCTGCATCCGCTCAGCGTCGAGGACGCGCTGAAGGCGCACCAGCGCCCGAAGATCGAAGCCTACGGCGACTCGCTGTTCATCGTGCTGCACACGGCGCGGGCCACCGCGCGCTGCGACATCGGCGTCGGCGAGACCCACGTCTTCTTCGGGCCGCGGTATCTGGTGACCGTCCGGCACGGCGCGTCCCTGCCCTACGCCGCGGCGCGCGAACGCTGCGAGCAGAACCCCGAGCTGTTCCGGATGGGCCCGGGCTTCGGCCTCTACGCCGTCATCGATTACGCGGTCGACAACTACTTCCCGATCGTCGAGCAGTACCGCGCCGAGCTCGAGCTGATCGAGACCGAGATCTTCGACCGCCAGTTCAAGCGCGCGACGATCCGCCGCCTCTACGACCTCAAGCGCGACCTGACGACGCTGCGGCTCGGCGTCTCGCCGCTGGGGGACGTGCTGAACCAGCTCACGCGCTTCTACCCGCATCTGGTGCGGCCGGAGCTGAAGGTCTACTTCCGCGACGTGCAGGACCACGTTGTCCGCGTCGCCGAGGCTACGGACACGATGCGGGAGATGCTGACCGCGGCGATGTCGGTGAACCTCGCGCTCGTCACCGCCGAGCAGGGCGAGGTGGTGAAGCGCCTCGCCGGCTGGGCGGCGCTGCTGGCGGTGCCGACGCTGATGGCGAGCTGGTACGGGATGAATTTCGAGTTCATGCCCGAGTTCAAGGGCCGCTTCGCCTATCCGATCCTGATCGGCGTCGTCGCGGTGGTTGTGTTCGTCCTCTACCGCGTGCTGAAGAAGGCGCGCTGGCTTTAGCCGGGCTGCCGCGACGATCGGCGCCGTCCGGGTGCCTTCAGAGCATCCCGGTTTCGAGCTTGGCGGCTTCCGACATCATCGACTGGTTCCACGGCGGATCGAACACCAGCTCGACGTCCGCCTCGGCCACCGTCGGCACCCGCTCGAGCTTGCTGCGCACGTCGTCGACGAGGATGTCGCCCATGCCGCAGGCCGGCGCCGTCAGCGTCATGCGCACGTCGACCTTGCGTGCGCCGTCGTCGCGGCGGCCCAGCTCGACCGCGTACACGAGACCGAGCTCGACGATGTTCACCGGGATCTCCGGGTCGAAGCAGGTGCGCAGCTGCGCCCAGACGAGCTTCTCCACCTCGTCGTCGCCGGCGTCCTCGCCGAGCTCGAGCGCTTCGGGCGCCTCCTTGCCGATCGCGTCGGCGTCTTCGCCGGCGATGCGGAACAGGTTGCCCTCGACGAACACCGTGAACGAACCGCCAAGCGCCTGGGTGATGTAGCCGACGCTGCCCGCGGGCAGGGTCACGCGCTCGCCCTGCGGTACCAGCACGGCGGCGCAGTCGCGGGAAAAGCTCACGGGTTCGCTGGAGCGGCTGTACATCGGCGGCGGATCGGCGATCGAATCAGGACCAATTCCGGTCGAATTCTAGCCGTGCGACCCCGCGCCCGCTACGCTGCGCGGCCGCCCGCCGACGACCGGAGCCGACGTTGCCCATTTCCGCCAACCGCCCGCCCCGCCCTGCGCGCCGCGCGCGAGGTCGGATCGCGCTCGCCGCGGCGGTGCTCGTGGTGGCGCTGCCGCCGCTCGTGGCGCTGTGGACGGCGGCCGCGCTGTGGCTCGGACCGCCGGCGGCTTGGATGGCCGTTGTGGCCGCCGCCGATGCCAGCGTGCTGCTAGGGCTGCTGAGGGTGCCGCCCGGGCCGGCGCGGCAGGCGCTGGCGCTCGCCTTCTTGGTCGCGAGCGGCGCGGCATCGGCGTGGGTCATCGCGGCGGGACTCGTGGGGCCGGCGTTCGGACTCCTGCCGTGGGAATCGGCCCTGCGGCTGGGGCCGGTGCTGTTCGGCATCTTGGCCGAGCCGTGGATCGGTCTCGCCAGCGCGGGCTGGGTGTTCGCCGCGCTGGCCCTTGCGGCATGGTGGAACCGCTGAGCCACGCGGGATCAGGCGGCGACGCCCAGCCACGCCAGCGCATCCGACTCGTCGTCGAAGTACGCCATGTCGAAACCGACGCTGCTGGCGCCGTGGGCGAGAAAATCGTGGTCGGAGGAGGCTTCCGGCACGGTCAGCACCGCGATCCGCATCGCCACGTCGGCGAGGCCAAGGGCCTGCCCTTCGCGGACGATTTCCCGGTAGACGAGCAGGCTGTCGAGGCCACCGGGCATCCAGCCGTCCATGCCGCGCTCGTCGACGAGCAGGCAACGCGCGCCGCGACGACGCGCCTCGGCGACGATCGCGAGGCAGTGCGCCTTGAGCTGGCGGGGATCCGGCGAGCCCGTTCGCGCCACGCGCAAGACCGGCGCCTCCGCAACGACGCGGAACTCGAGCGACCCGTGCCGCATCAGTGCCCGCCGCCGTCCAGTTCCTTCATGCCGGCGATGAGCTTGGCGATCGCCCCGCTGGCGTCGCCGTAGAGCATCCGCGCGTTGTCGGCGTAGAAGAGCGCGTTCTCGATGCCGGCGAAGCCGGTGCCCTTGCCGCGCTTCACCACGATCACGTTGCGCGACAGCGAGACGTCGAGGATCGGCATGCCGAAGATCGGCGAGGCCGGGTCGGTCTTGGCCACCGGGTTCACCACGTCGTTGGCGCCGATCACGAGGGCCACGTCGGTGATGGGGAACTCCGGGTTGATGTCGTCCATGTCGGCGATGATGTCGTAGGGCACGCCGGCCTCGGCGAGCAGCACGTTCATGTGGCCGGGCATGCGTCCCGCGACCGGGTGGATGGCGAATTTCACCTGCACGCCGCGCTTCTGCAGCGCCTGCGTCAGCTCCCACACCTTGTGCTGCGCCTGCGCGACGGCCATGCCGTAGCCCGGCACGATCACCACGCGCTCGGCGTAAGCCATCATCGCGGCGACGTCGGTCGCTTCGATGGGCTTCTGCGAACCGCTGATCTCCTGCGCCTCGCCGGTCGCGCCGAAGCTGCCGAACAGCACGCTGGCCAGCGAACGGTTCATCGCCTTGGCCATCAGCTGGGTGAGCAGCATGCCCGCCGCGCCGACCACCATGCCGGCGATCATCAGCGCCTCGTTCTGCAGCACGTAGCCTTCGAACGCGACGGCAAGGCCGGTCAGCGCGTTGTACAGCGAGATCACGACGGGCATGTCGGCGCCGCCGATCGGCAGGGTCATCGCGATGCCGACGATCAGCGCGAGCGCGAAGAAGATGGCGATGACGAGGATCGCCGGCGTCGGCTGCAGCACCAGCAGCACGCCGCTCAGCACCGCGCCCGCCATCAGCGCCGCGTTGACCATCTGCTGCGCCGGGAAGGTGTAGCGCTTGTCCATGCGGCCGTCGAGCTTGGCCCAGGCGATCACCGAGCCCGAGAACGAGATCGCGCCGATCAGCGCGCCGATCACCGCGAGCACCGTTTTGGTCGGATCGAGGCAGGCGTGGTCGGCCATCGCCGTGGCCGTGCACGCGCCGGTATGCGATGACGCCGACACCAGCGCCACCGCGCCGATCGCCGCCGCCGAGCCGCCGCCCATGCCGTTGAAGATGGCGACCATCTGCGGCATGTCGGTGAGCGGCACGCGCTTGCCCCACACCCAGAACACGCCGCTGAGCACGAGGGCCAGCAGCATCAGGCCGAGGTTGATCGGGTCGACGCCGTGCGAGCCCCAGGTGGTCGGCGCGACGAAGGTGACGAGCGTCGCGAGCACCATGCCGACGCCGGCCCACTGGATGCCGCGCCGCGCGGTCACCGGCGAGGACATGCGCTTCAGGCCGACGATGAACAGCACGGCCGCGACGAAGTAGCTGGCCTTCGCCAGCAGGTCGAGAAGGCCCTCCATCACGCGGCCCCCTTGCTCGACTTGAACATCTCGAGCATGCGCTCGGTCACCACGTAGCCGCCGACCGCGTTGCCCGCGCCGAGCAGAACAGCAAGGAAACCGATCACGCGCTCGGTCGTCGTGTCGGCATGCGCCAGCGCGACCATCGCGCCAACGACGACGATGCCGTGCACGAAGTTCGACCCCGACATCAGCGGCGTGTGCAGGATCACCGGCACCCGCGAAATGATCTCGTGCCCGCAGAACGCGGCGAGCATGACGATGTACAGCGCGACGAACCCGTCCATCTGTGTCCCCGTGTGGCGAGCCCGATGGGCTCTTGTTCCCGATCCCATCTTAACCACGGGGTGAACCGCGCCCGCGGCCCGCCTCGCCTGCGCCCGCCCGTCAACCGGTGCCCGACGGCTGCGTTATGGTCACCATGGATGGCCACGGATCCCCCCGCCCCTTGAGCCCGAACGCGGCCCCGCCGGAGATGGCGCTCGACGGCTTCCTGGCCAGCGTCGAGCGTCGCGCCTTCCGGATGGCCGAGCTGGCCCTCGGCCATCGCGAGGATGCGCTGGACGCCGTGCAGGACGCGATGATCGCGTTCCTCGGCTATCGCCATAAGCCGCAGTCGGACTGGCCCGCGCTGTTCTTCAGCGTCCTCCGCAGCCGGATCACCGATCGGCATCGTCGCAACCGCGTGCGCCGCCGCGTGCTGGCGGTGTTCGGGGTCAGCGACGAACGCGAGGAGGACCCGATGGCGCAGCTCGCCGACGTCGCGCCGGGTCCGGCGGAGGCCGATGAGCGACAGCGCGCCTGGCGGGCGCTTGGCGCGGCGCTTCGCGCGCTGCCCCGGCGCCAGCGCGAAGCCTTCCTGCTGCGAGAGCTGGAGGGCTTGTCGGGCGCCGAGACCGCCGCAGCGATGGGCTGCACAGAGGGTTCGGTGAAAACGCATCTGTTCCGCGCGCAGGCCGCGCTGCGGACGCTCCTGGAGGACTGGCGATGACCGATGGATCAACCGGCGAAGACACCCTCGGCGCGCGCGCCCGGGCGCGCTACATGGAGGAGGCGGACCGCGTCGATCCGTCCACTCGGGCAGCGTTGGCGGCCCGGCGGCGGGCGGCGCTGGCCCGGCTGCACCCACCGGCCGCGAGGCGCTGGGTCTGGGCGGCCGCGGGCGGCCTGGCGACCGCCGCGCTGGCCGCGGCGCTGCTGCTGCCGGACGGGGCAGGCGCGCTCCGCGACGCCAGCGATCACCCGCCGACGGCAGTGGCGGCGGCGACGGTCGATGCGCCGGGTCCCGCCAGCGGCGGGGACAAGAATGACGTCGAGCGGTTCGGACCGGATGTGGACGGGCCGCTTGAGCTTGCCAACGATGCGGCGTTCTACGCTTGGCTGGCCAGCGCGCCCGCGGCGGTGTCCGACGACGACGGCACGGCACCGCGCTTCGACGACGATGGATGGACGCTATGACCGGTCACCGCACGACACGCCCCTCGCCGCCGACCGCCCTGCTGTTCGCCGCGATCTTGGCCGCAGCCGCCGCCAGCGCGGCAAGCGGCGCTCCCGCCGCGGCGACCCAGGCCGCCGCACCACCCCGCGCGCCGGTGTCGTGGACGGACTTGGCCCCGGAAGATCGGGAGGCGCTCATCGCGCCGACCCGCGAACGCTGGGAGCGCGCGACGCCGGAGCAGCAGCAGCGCCTACTCGAGCGCGCGCGCCGCTGGGCCGCGCTGACGCCGGAACAGAAGCGCCTCGCGCGGGCTGGCGTGGAGCGCTACCGCGAGGCAAGGCCCGAGCAGCGCGAGCGCCTGCGGGCGGCCTGGCGGCGCATGAAGGCCCTGCCGCCCGCAGAGCGAGAGGCGGCGCTGCGCGCCTGGGAGTCGCTGACGCCGCGGCAGCGCCGCGCGTGGCTCGAAGCGGGTGGCCCCGGCGTGGCGCCTCCGCCCGCCAGCGACCCGCCGCGCTGAGTAACCACGCGGGGACGGGGCGTCGCGTCTCGCCCCCTGCCGCGCCGCTCCTGAGAGCGGCGCGCCGCCCTCACGCGGCGGCAGTCGCCTCAGCGCGCACCCAGCAGGTCTTGTCGATCAGCTCGTCGCTCCAGTCGAGCGCGATCGCGCCGTCCTTCAGGAACAGGCTGACGAAGTTCAGCAGGTTGCGGGCGTACATCTCGCTGGCGTGCACCGCGCCGCTGCTGGCGAGGTTCAGCGACGGGCGGATGGTGCCGGCCGCGGTGCTCAGCATCGGGAAGAAGCGCGGCGCCAGCTGCGCGCCCAGCAGCACGGCCTTGTAGCCGGCCATGCCCGCTTGCGAACTCAGCACGTCCATCGCCTGCGCGCGCGTGGTGCGCGGCAGCTTCTCCATCGCGAAGGCGGTGGCGTTTCGCGCCTTGAGCGCGGTTTCGCGGTCACCGGGGGCATGCGCGGCGAGCATCCCAACCACGATGGCGCCGGGCTTGAGCTTGGCCAGCGTCGCCGCATCGGGCGACTGCACGCACAGCAGCAGATCGGCTTCGGCCAGCGCGGTCGCGGCGTCCGCGCCGCCGGCAGATTCGAAGGCCGCGTCGGGGAATCCCGCGTTCGCACCGGCGTCTTCCGCCACGCGCACTGTCGCGCCCAGCGCGGCAAGCTTCTTCGCCGTTTCCGGGGTGATGGCGACGCGGCGCTCATCCGGCGCGGATTCCTTCAGGCAAACCACGGTGACCGGCATCGGAAGCAACCTCGTCGGGCGGATGGGGCGGTGTGCCCGATCCTAGCCGAGGCCCCGCGCCGGCGCGCGGCCGGCGGTCAGGCGATGTCCTGCTTGAGGCGACCCACCATCCGCTGCAGGGCGTCCTCGAAGGCGCCTCCTTGCGCGTCGCGAAGCTGCAGCTTGCCCAGCTTCTTCAAAGCCGCAAGCTCCTCGACCGACGCAACCAGCATGCGCACGCCCCGCCGGTTGACGAACATCAGGCGGTTGGAGATGGGCGAGATCCAAGCCAACTTCGCCGGCGCGAGCTTGTCATCCTCGCCGGCGAGGCTGATCCAATCGCCCACCTTGAGGTCGCGCAGGCGCACCAGATCCTCCGGCTCGAACTCGAGCGTCGCCTCGGTGCCGCCCACGAGCTTGAGTCGCGGCTGGGGCGCGGCCGGCGGCGGCTCGGGGGCGACGCGCAGCACCGCGCTGGCCTGCTGCGCGGCGATCGCATCGCCGCGCCGCTGGGCCTCGATGCCGTCGGCGATCGCCGCGATCACCGCGTCGGCGGCGTCGCCGGCCACGCCCGAGCTGGCGAGAACCGCCACCAGATCGGCCGACAGGCCCTTCATCGCGGTCGGAAGGCTCACGCCCGCTGCGCGGCCGCCGGGCAGCAGGTCGAGCAGCTTGTCGGCAAGCGCCAGCCCGGCCGACCACGCCGTGGAGTCGGCACCCTCGCGCAGCGCCACCAGCGACAGATGGTGCGACCAGCTGCGGGCCAGGAACTCGCGCAGCGCGGCCGGCACCTTGCGTCCGTCGACGCGCGACGCCACCTCGCCGCCGGCCTGCTGCCGCGCCTGCTCGAGGCGCTCCTGCCCGCGCTGCGCCTCGGCGGCGCGCCGTTCGGCCAGCTCCGTGCGCTTGCGCTGCTGCTCCAGGAAGCCGCGCAGCTCGGACTCGAGCGTCTCGAAGATCGCGACGTCCTCGTTGAAGTCCGAGACCAGCGTGTCCACCACCTGCTCGGCCTTGCCGAGCATCTCGCGCTCCGGCGCGCTCTGCCCGGCGTTGCCCTCGCAGGCCTCCGTCACGGCGTTGAGCAGGCGGCGCGCCGGATGCGTGCGGTACATGAACATCTGGCGATCGAGCAGCGCCACCTTGACGTAGGGCACCACGAGCCGGCTGACGAGGTTTCTCGCGCGCTGCTCGAAGTCGTGCTCGTCGAACAGCACGTCGAACAGCATGCCGAC
>ERZ1066121.2731-NODE-2731-length-10718-cov-6.275814_pt1 | contig 10718 bp, 5 predicted proteins | sample MGYA00382768_ERZ1066121 | MGnify/ENA primary metagenome ERZ1066121 (study PRJEB33369, sample SAMEA5778351) | biofilm metagenome | biome: Industrial cooling water; feature: Water cooling tower basin; material: Biofilm | place: United Arab Emirates | collected... | reverse complement strand
GCGCTGGCGTTTCGTCGCCGCCCCCAAACCCGCCACGCCCAGCGACGACCCCAGCCTCGATCGCCGCAGCTTGGTGCTCGAGGGATTGTGGCTCGGCAGCGAAGACCCGAGCGCTTCCCCCGAGCCTGTGCCCTGCGCGCCCCTCTCGGCCGACCTGGTGCTCGAAGGCGACTTCGACGAAGTCCTCCTGCGCCATTGCACCTTGGATCCCGGCGGCGAAAAAGCCGCGCTCGATCCCGCCTTCTGCGAGAGCATCGCGCAGCTCCGTCTGGTGGTGCGCGGCAATGTCGAGCATCTGCGCATCGAATCCTGCGTCCTCGCCGCCATCCTCGAAGAAGACGACGGCGAGAGTCGCGGCCGCATCCTCCGCCTCAGCATCAAAAACAGCATCGTACAAGGCAGCGGCTTTCCCTCGAGCGCCATCGACACCGAGCTCGGCAGCGTGCACCTCGAGCGCGTCACCCTTTGGGGCGGCCTCCAGGCCGACCGCCTCTACGCCAGCGACAGCATCGTGATGGGCGCCATCCGCGTCACCGACACGCAACATGGCTGCTTCCGCTTCGGCAGCAGCATCCGCCAAGGCGCGCGCTTGCCGCCCGTCTACGCCTCCTACCTCCTCGAGGAGACGCTGCCCAAGCTCTGGTTCCAGTCGCGGCGCTTCGGCGACCCGACCTACGGCCAGCTCAGCGAACACGCGCCTGTCGAAGTGCGCGAGGGCGCCGAAAACCGTAGCGAGATGGGCGCTTACAACGCGCTCCTCGATCCCATCCGCCGCGCCGACCTAAGCCAGAAGCTCGAGGAATACGCGCCTTTCGGCCGCATCGTCCAGCTTCTCGTCGAACGCTGACCGCTCCTTTCCCAAAGAGGCTCCATGTCGACCCACGATCTCTCCCGCTACCTCCTGCAGCCCGCCAAACACTACGCCAGTGTGCGTATGCAGCAAGGGCGCGTCGTCTTGGACTCCGATTGGAACGAAGGCGAAAACATCGACGACGAAGAGACGCGCCGCAGCCTGGTCGAGATCGTCGGCCCGAGCGGCAGCCCAAACGAAGGTTTCCTCGTCGAAGTGCCCAGCGCCGCCAGCCTCACGCCTTTCGAGGAGGGCGCCTCGGCGATCGACACCTACGACTTTGGCTATCGTCCGGGTTCCATCTACCTCGGCGGTCTGCGCTTCGAGGCCGAAGAAGGCGAACATTTCCTCAAGGCCCAGGACTGGCTGCGCATCGACAGCGACGACGCCTTTCTGCCTCCTTATCCAAGCGTCGCTGAGCTGCAGGCCCTGCCCGGCCGAGAGCGCCACGATCTCGTTTACCTCGAAGGCTGGGAACAAGCGGTCTCCTCGGTCGAAGACGCCGAGCTCCGCGAGCGCGCCCTCGGCGGCCCCGACACCTCCACACGTCTGCGCCGCATGCGGCGGGTCGCCGTGCAGAGCCGCGTTCCGGGCAGCTGCAGCGAAGCCTTCGACGCCCTCATCGAGCGCCTGCGCGCGCCGCGCGATCCCGACAGCGGCGCCGCGCACGACTTTGACCGCGCCTCCTTCGAGCTGCGTTCCAAATGCCGCCTCAGCGTCGGCCTCGACCCCGAAGCCCTCGTCGCCGATCCCTGCAAGCCGGCAGCAGTGCGCGGCTATGTGGGCGCCGACAACCAAAGCATCCGCATCGAGCTAACCGCGCCGGGCCGCTTTCTCTGGGGTCTCGACAACGCCTCGCCCCTCTACCGTGTGCAGCTCGAGCAAGTCGAAGGCGAATACCGCAAGGTGCGCTTTCTGACCCCGCCCCTCGACCAGGCCGCGCAGCCGCTGATGGGCCAAGCGGTCGAGATCTTGCCCTGGGGCGCCTTGCTGCCCAACGGCGAAAAGGTGGCCGAAGTGCAAGGCCATCTCTCCACCGTCTCGAGCAGTTACGACCCCGAAGAGCGCTGCATCCTCCTCGGCCGCGCCCTGCCGCAGGCTTGGGTCGATTGGCTCGCGGCGCACAGCGAATGGCAAAGCGAACGCGACCCGGAAGAGGAGCGGCAGTATTTCTACCTGCGCCTCTGGACGGGCGGCAGTGGCGTCGAGGATGAAGACCCCTCTCTACCCTTCACCCCGGGCGCGACGCTGGCGCTCGGACAAAGCGGCCTGACGCTGCGCTTCTCCGACTACGGCTTGCCGGGCGATCACTGGGTCATCGCCGCACGTCCCCACACCCCCGACCTCGTCGTACCTTGGGAGCTCCTCGAAGCCGCGGCCCCCTTCGGCTATCGCCGCTTCTATGCACCCCTGGCTCTGATCACCTGGTTCCTCGAAGGCGAGGAGGTGCGGGCCCGCGTGCACGACTGCCGCCGCCCTTTCCAGCCGCTGACCCAGCTGCGCGGCTGCTGCACCCTGCGCGTCGGCGATGGCGAGACGAGCTTCGGCGACACCACCTCGATCCAGGAAGCGATCGATCGCCTCCCCGCGAGCGGCGGCAAGATCTGCCTCTTGCCCGGCATCTACCGCGAGCGCGTCCGCATCGAAAACCGCCGCAACATCACCCTCGAGGGCTGCGGCAAGCGGAGCGTCCTGCGCAACCCCGAAGGCGAGCTCGGCCTGCGCATCGATGGCGACGAACCCCGGCCCCTGATCGCCATCACCTCGGGCGAAGACATCTGCCTGCGCGACTTCGCCGTCGAAGCCACCGGCCTCTTCGGCATTCAGGTCGACCGCGGCGCCCAGCGGGTGCGCCTCGAATCCCTCGAGATGTCGGCCCGCGGCAGCGAAGGGGAGGTCGACATCATCCCCATGAGCGCCATCGACGTGCTCTGGGCCCGCGGCCTCGAGATCGATCGCTGCACGCTGCAGATGCAAGGCCTCGCAAGCCCTTACCCCGCCCTTTACCTGCGCGGCCTAGCGCTCGCCTTGCGCCGCAGCCGCATCCTCACCGGTCCCGAATGGCCAACCCCCAATCTACCCTTCATCGACGGCGCCGAAGCACCCGAAGAGCGCGAGCCGGTGCTCGCTTGGGGCGGCGTGCAGGTGGCCAGCCTCTCGGTCGACGTCCTGCTCTGCGACAACGAAATCCTCGGCGGCGCAGGCCACGGCATCACCTTGGGCAGCGTCCGCTATGTGCCGGAGGGCCGCGAACCTATCGAAGACCTGCGCGCGCGGCCCTGGGGCGGCGAAGGACGTTATGCCGTCGGCTGGTGGTTTGGCCGCTGGCGCCGCAGCCTCTGCCTCGAGTGGGATCCCTTTCCGCCCGACATCTCCGTGCCCGATGGCCCCACCTTGGTGCCGCGACCCGAAGGCAACATCGCCGGCCTGCGCATCCTGCGTAACCGCATCGCCTACCACGAAGCGAGCGGCATCTCGGTGGCCGCCTTCTTCCCCCTCAACCTCGCCGAGGTCTTCTACGACCCCCTCGACGACGCCCTGCTCGGCGACCGCTTCGAACCCGATCTCCTCGGTATCGAAGATGCAATCATCGCCGGCAACGACATCGGCCTCAACATGCTCTCGCGCCCTTCCGCCTCGACGCGCGGCAGCGTGCTCGACGCGCTCTACGGCGGCATCGCCCTCGCCCTCGCGACCAACCTCGATGTGCGTGAAAACCGCATCTACTCGAACGGCACGCGCCACGCCACGGCCATCGCCGGCATCGGCGTCCTGGTCGGCCAAGACGTGGTCGTGCAAGACAACCGCATCACCGGCAATGGCGCCTCCGCCCCTCAGCGCAGCTTCAGCCCTGGCCTGCGCGGCGGCATCGTCGTTCGCATCGCCTTCCGCAGCATCGACAGCCAAGCCTTCGATCTGCCGGGCGACGGACCGGACCTCGAGCTTCCCCGCTTCCGCGACGCCGCGCTCCAGATCAGCGGCAACGCCGTCTACCAACCGAGCGGCAAAGCGCTCTGGATCGACCTCGCCTTCGGTCCGCTGCGCATCCAGAACAACCTCTTCGAGACCTACGCCGACGATCGCGCCGCACGGGCCGACGGCCGCGTGCCGCTGCACTTCTCGAACCTGCGCCTCTCCTTCGGCAGCCATCGCCAACCGGCACCCGGCGTCTGCGTGCACGTCTTCGACTTCGGTCTGCCTCGCGACCTTGGCTACTCCTCGGCACCCCTCTACCTCTGGCTCGAGATCCTCGGCCTGCTCGACGGCCGCGTGAGCTTCGACGGCAACCAAACGAGCACGCGTCTCAGCGCCATCGGCGGCATCGGCAGCGCGCTCTTTCTCACCACCCTCGACGCGCTCTCCTTTCAGCAAAACCAGTGCAGCGCTGCACTCGGAGGCGCCGTCGAGACCCGCTCGATCAACAGCTTCTTCACGCGCATCTTGCGCAACGACGCCGAGCTCGCGACGCGTTCCTTCGGCCTCTACCACGTGGTCGCGGCCGCCACGAGCGTGCAGGCCAGCCACAACCGCATCGCCGAAGGTTGGAGCGACTTCGCCAGCTCGATGTTGACCTACGCCAACAACGAATCCTTCGGTCCCATCGCCGTTTTCAATCAAGCGACGCATTGCATCTATGCGGTGCCGCCCTCGAGCGCCGAGCTCATCGGCAACCGCATTTTGCTTCCTTACGGCAAATGTTCTCAGGAAAACCGCGCCGAAGAGCCCGGGGTCTGGGGTGTTCAAGCGATCGGAGGTGCAGGATGAAAAAACTCGATTTCAGCAAAGTCGCGCGCGAGGCCCAAGACGCCGCGCTCCCCAAGGAGAGCGTGCAGCGCGAATACCTCCTCGGCGTCTTGCATCTGCGTGCCTTCATGCGCGGGGCACACGCGGCGCAAGCGCGTACGCAGCCCCTGGTCGAAAGCGACCTCGATGCCTCATGGTTCAAAGCACGCGCACGCCGCAGCGAAACGCAACGCGCGCAGCTTGAGTCCCTCGATCAGATGCTCGGCTATTTGCAGAAACAGACCCGCGTCGCCGAAACGAAACGCGACGAGGCGACCAAAGACAAGAGCGTCGAAGAAAGCAAAAAGCCCACCGACAAAACGAAGGGTTGACCCTTGGCGCGCGCCTTTCGCAAAGCTCCGCCTACCCAGGCCAAAGCGGCGCCCAAAGCGCGAGGCGTTGGCGCGCGCGCAACACCCCATGCCACGAGAGGCGACTTTCTCTCTCCGGCCCCCTCTGCAGCCCAGGGCCTATCTGCGCTTCAAAGCAAGCTCAGCGTCGGCGCGGCCAACGATCGCCTAGAGCACGAAGCTGACCGCGTCGCCGAGCGGGTCATGCGCATGCCGAGCAGCGCCAACCCCCGCGAGGCCTTGGTCGAAGACAGCCGCGCACGCGAGAAGAGCGGCGTGCAACGTGCCTGCGCGGCCTGCAGCGGAAGCGAAGAGGAGCTGCGCCGCACGCCCGCGATCAGCGCCATGCCGGCGACGCGCGCACAGCGAGACCCCGAGCCTGCAGAAAGCGCGCTGAGCCAAAGCGCGACGCGCACGCCTTGCGACGAAGAGAGGGAGGTCGCCCGCACGCAACGCAGCGAAGGACAAACACCCCATCGCGGCGAGTTCGACGTCTCGCAGAGCACCGAAGGCGCTATCGCGCGTCAGCGCCAGGACGGCGGCCGCCCTCTGCCCAGCGCCACCCGCGCCTTCATGGAGCCCCGCTTCGGCGCCGACTTCTCCTCGGTGCGCGTGCATACGGGCGGCGAGGCGGGAGCGATCGCGCGCTCGCTGCACTCCCGCGCCTTCACCTTGGGCAGCGACGTCTTTTTTGCCCCAGGGGAATACCGCCCCGAGAGCGCTGGTGGACAGCGCCTACTCGCCCATGAACTCACCCACGTCGTCCAGCAGGGGGGCGGCAGCGATGGGGCGCGGGCGCAGCGCATTCAGCGTGAAGACGAGAGCAGCCCGTCGCCCACCCCGATGACCCTCGAAACGCCTCCCGAAGGCGACCCCAACGTTTTCGTGCCGCGCAACCGTAGCGAGATCGGCTGGATCGACAAACGCCCGCAAGCGGGCAAACAGGGCACCTTCCACCTCCCCGAGCTCAAACTGCCGACCGTAGGCGGTATGCCCAAAGGCGTGCGCGAACACCGCACCGCCGCGGGGGCGCCGGCCGAAGGCTTCCGCCCGCTGCACAACGACGCGCCTTACGAGTACCTGGGCGGCGCAGAGCGGGGCAGCACCACAGCCAAACAGCTCTGGCTGCGCGCTACCGCCGCCGAGGACTTCCTCACACCGCTGCGCGAAGCCCTCGCCAGACGCCTCGGCACCCGCTCGGCCGCAGGCGTGGTCCGCGGTGAAGACAGCGAACCCGTCCACTACGCCGAAATCCAAGGCCTCGGAAGTGGCGGCACGAGCCGCGGCTTCGTCCTCATCGGCACGACGGCCGAGCTGGCCTCGCAAGAGCTCGTCCGCCTGCCGGTCTGGAGCCGCGAGGGAAACCGCACCGACTTCGACGTCGATCACGCCCACGAGATCCAAATCGGCGGCCTCGATGGCTTCGACAACTTTTGGCTCTGGGAGCGCGAAGCCAATCAAAGCGCGGGACCGACGCTCGCCCGCTGGATCAGCGCCGAACTCGACACCTTGAGCCAAGCCGCAGGGGAGCCTTTTTGGAACCCGGAGGCCGCCGCCGCGGCGAGCGCGGGCAGCAGCGCAAGCCCAGCGAGCGGCGCTGCGACGACGAGCGGCGGCGCTCGCCCGGCAAGCAGCACACGTTCGGGTGGTCGCTCAGGTCGCGGACGGAGCCGGTCGCGGGCCGCTCCCACCGCGCAAGAGGTCAAAGATCGCTGGCGCATCCTCTTCGGCCGCGTCCGCGGTGGGCTCAACATCGCCGGCGATCCCCGCATCCACTACACCCGCGACGAGATCCGCAGCGGCGCACACCTGAGATTCATCCGCCCCCTCAATGCCCGCGCCGCCGGGCGTCTCGGCCTGGTCGGCAGCAGCGCGCCGGAGCGCCTCTTCATCTTCACCCGCCCCGAAGGCGGCGCTTTCCGCTCCATCCCCTGGAGGGGAAGCCAAAGCGAACGCGACGTCCGCATGCCCGATTTCTTCCGCGGCTACGATCTGGAACGCGTCGTCTACACACCACCGACCGGCACGCCGAGCGAAGGCCAAGCCGTCGGCCGTATCGAAGGCAAGGTCCTCAAACCCCCGAGCCGCCGGCGCCGCGTGGCGCAGACCATCGACCTCCCCATCCCCCTGCTCACCTCTCCCAACCTGGGCTTCGGTACCTACATCGACACGCGCGGCCTCTACCGCGTCTTGGGCGAAGTCGACGTGCAGGGCCTCAGCCCGCTGCGTTTTAGCGAGGCCGATATCGACCCTGAAGGCAGCTTCGTCGCCCGCGGCGAAGTGGCCGCGACCAAGGTGCTCTTCCCGGGCCTGGCGATCCCCGTCGTCGTCGATGGCTCGCGCATGTTCATCGACTTTCCCCTCCCCACCGAAAGCCTCCAGCTCGGCCCCTTCCGCGTCACGCAAGCCTCGCTGCAGCTCGGCCTCAACGACGAGGGTCTCTTCTTCGGCGGCGCTCTGGACTTCGTCGTCGAGGGCTTGGGCCGCGGTCGCCTCCTCGCCGAGAACTTCGATCTGCACGGCGCCTTTGCCTTCGACTTCGACGTCCTCGATCCCGCCGAAGCCGAGTTCCACTACGTCGACGACGTCATCTCGGGCAGCGCCACCTTGGGCGTACGCGAAGGCGTCTTGCCGGGCATCGAGTCGGCCCAAGTCCAGGTCTCCTTCGGCCCCGAGGGCCCTGCCATCAGCGGCAGCATGACCCTCGCCGTAGCGCCTCTCGAAGGCGTGCAGCTCAGCGTCTCGTGGTCCCGCGAGGAAGGCTTGGTCGTCGCCGCCGACGACATCCCCTTGCCCGTCGAACGCATCCCGGGGGCGCGCAGCGGCAGCGCCAGCGTGCGCGTCGCCCGCAGCCCCGAAGGCCAGTGGAGCGTCTCCGGCAGTGGCCGCGCCGAGTTCGGCGTCCCCGGCGTCGACGGCGAGCTGCTCGTCGCCATCGAGGGCTCCGCCTTCACCCTCTCGGGCAGCGGCCGCGTCGAAAAGGATGTGATGAGCGGCCAAGTCCATTTCCTGGCCAGCAACCGCCCCCTCGACGAAGAGGGCAACCCTACCGAAGGGGAACCCGGCTCCGAGCTCCACGCCTCCGGCGGCGGCCTGGCCAGCGTACAGTTCAGCCCCAAGCTGGTCGGCCGCGTCGGCCTCAACATCTTGCCCAACGGCGAACTCGAACTCATCGGTGAAGTGGCGCTCGCCCGCACCATCGACCTCTTCGACCCCTGGACCCTCGATCGCACCCTCTTCGAACCCCCACCCCTCGACATCCCCATCGTCGGCGTCGTGGCGGCCGGCCGACGCATCGGCATCTTCGCCACCGTCGGCGGCTCGCTCGGCTTTCACGCCAGCGTCGGCCCCGGCCAGCTCCGCGATACGAGCGTGTCGGTGCGCTACAACCCCGACCACCCCGAAGATACGCAGATCTGCGGCCACGCCCTCTTCGCCCTGCCCGCCAGCGCCGGCCTCCGCCTCTCGGTGCACGGCGGCATCGGCGCCGGTATCCCCGTCGTCAGCGCCGAAGCGGGCCTCAATGTCACGGCCGAATTCGGCATCGCCGCCGAAGCCAGCGCCGAACTCAGCGTCGCATGGAGCCCCCGCCAAGGCCTCTCCATGGACGCCACGGCCCGCATCATGGCCCAACCTCGCTTTATTTTCACAGCCGACCTTTACGTGAAGGTCGAACTTGATCTATTGCTGGATACCGTCGAGCTCTATGGCGACAGCTGGGAAGTCGGTCGCTTCGAGTTCGGTCCGGATATGCAGTTTGGGGCCGAGATGCCGGTCCACTGGGATGAAGCCAACGGCCTCGACTTCAGCTTCGACAACATTCGCATCATCCGCCCCGAGATCTCCATCGGCGACTTGGTCGGACAACTGGTAGAAAGGCTCGTCGGATGAACTGTGATCCCCTCCCTCTCCTCCGGCGCGGCACCGAAAGCCAGCTGCGCGGCGAACTCGACCAGGCCGAGACCTGTTACCGCCAGATCCTCGAGAGCGACCCCCACCACGCCACCGCACTCAACAACCTCGGTTATCTCCTGGGCCAACGCGGCGAAAGCGAAGCGGCCCTCGACCTCTTCGACCGAAGCCTCACCCTCGCACCCGAGCGGGTCACCACCTGGGTCAACCGCGGCCTGGTCTTGGCGGCCTGCGGTGAATACGACGCCGCACGCAAGTCTCTGGAGCGCGCCATCGAACTCGACCCGGACCACGCCTTGGCGTGGAATAACTTGGCGAAGCTGCATCTAAGCCTCGGCGCGCGGAGCCAAGCCGAGACCGCCTTTCGCCACGCGCTACGAGTCGATCCCGACGACACCAAGGTGGCCCGCAACCTGGCCGCCTTGCTCGCCGCACGCGGCGAATACGGTGAAGCGCTGCTCCTGCTCGAGCGCTCGCTGCAGCGAACCCCCGAAGCCGCCGATGCCTGGGCCCAGCTCGGCGCCTTGCGTTTCGTGCGCCAAGATTATGCCTCGGCCATCGAGGCCCTCGAGAAGGCCCTCGAGCTCGAGCCGCAGCAGGCCTTCGCCTGGCATCATCTCGCCATGGTCGAGGCCGCCCGCGGCCGGCCTGAGGTCGCGCGGCGTCTGCTCGAAGCCTTGCTGCAAGTGCACCCCGGTCATCCAGCCGAACTCGACCTCGCGGTGGTCTGCCTTTCCCTAGGCGACCCGGCCGCGGCCCTCGAGCGTCTACGTCGGGTCCGCGCCCGCGATCCCGAATCGATGCGCGCCGCCTGGTACCAAAGCCTGGCCGCCGCCGAAGTCGAGGGCAGCGATCCCAGCGAGCTCTTACGCACCATGCGCCACATCGCTTCGAGCGCCGAACCCGAGTTCGCGAGGCGCGCCCAACAATGGCTCAAGGTCTACGAGGCCCAACGCGTCTCGGCGTAAGGATGCATTTTCCGGAGGCGGGTGCTGCAACTCCGCGTTCTCGCCAACGCGCTCTTCATTTCGCAGCCGAATCGATGCGCTAAGCGCAGGAATTCATCCGAGGTGGACACGGAAGCCCGCTTCTACGGCACTCTGAGTCAGGCGAGCGTCGAAGGCCAAAAACAGAGGACTCTCGCCCGCTTCGTTCCAGAGCTCGGTCGCGGAGGCGAGATGGATGGCATCGAATCCACGGAGTGGATAAAGCTGCGTGAGCTCGCCAGCCCGATGAGCGAGAGAAGGGGTGAGTTCGACGACGAGGAAACGCGCGAAGTCGTCGTCGAAGGCTTTGCGGACTTTGGCGTGAGCACGCGGATTCAGCGAGCCCTCCCGTACGCGTCGTGCCATCGCCGAGCGCGCTTCGGGGTAAGCGACACGGCTGGTAGCGACGACCGTCGCAGCGGCGACAGCATGTCGGACGGAGTCGCGACCGGCTTCCTGAACGTAGAGCTTCACCAGCGCGCTGGTGTCGAGATAGAGGATCAACGCCGATCCTCGAGAATGGCGTCCGAGAGGGATTCCCCAGACAACGGGACGCCTCGCGAAAGGCCTTCGGGCTTTCCTCCTTTCCAGCTGAACGACGAATGTTTTTTCAGTCGCGCTTCGAGCGAAGGAGGGGCTTCCCGCACAAAAGGCAGCAGCCGAACCAGAGGACGTCCGTGATCGGTAACGACGACGTGAGCGCCCGCGGAAACCTGACGAAGGATGGCACTAAGCCGGCTTTTGAGCTCTCGAACACCGACGGTGATCTCGGCGCCTGCTTCCGCTTCGCTGGGGCTTTTCTCTCTCTCGGACATTGTGGACACAATATATATATTG
>ERZ1066121.2729-NODE-2729-length-10722-cov-4.712665_pt1 | contig 10722 bp, 10 predicted proteins | sample MGYA00382768_ERZ1066121 | MGnify/ENA primary metagenome ERZ1066121 (study PRJEB33369, sample SAMEA5778351) | biofilm metagenome | biome: Industrial cooling water; feature: Water cooling tower basin; material: Biofilm | place: United Arab Emirates | collected... | reverse complement strand
GTGTAGAACTGCCGGGCGCGATCGATCTGAAAGGCCATCAGGGCTCGCCAGCGATCGTCAACCACTCCGGCCATCAGGTCGGCTTCGGTGTAATCAAAGGCGGCCAGGTCGGCCAGGGGTAGATAAATACGGCCTCGGCGGGCGTCTTCGCCCACATCGCGCAGAATGTTGGTGAGCTGGTTGGCAATGCCTAGCGCGATCGCCTGGGGAGTCGGGTCGAGATTCTGCTGGCGGCTCCAGGGGGCGGTTTGCAGCTGGGTGTCAATGCCCATCACGGTGGTCGACATCAGCCCTACGGTGCCCGCCACCCGATAACAGTAGAGTTCTAAATCCTCAAAGGTGTCGTAGCGATTGCGATGCAGGTCCATCCGCTGGCCCGCAATCATGTCGCGAAAGGGCTGAATGTCGAGGGGAAACTGCTCCAGGGTATCAACCAGGGCCACATCCTCATCATCGACGGGGCAGCCTGCAAAAATTGACTCTAGCTGGGCCTCCCAGCGATCGAGGGTTTTTTCGCTCGTAAACTGTGCCTGCGGCCCATCCACCAGTTCGTCGGTACGGCGGCACCAGACGTATATGGCCCAAATGGCGCGCCGCTTAGCCGGGGCCATCAGCATTGTGCCGGTGTAAAACGTCTTGGAATACTTAGCCGTGACGCGCCGACACACCTCGTAGGCATCCTCAACCGAGGAGAGGGATTGGATGGGGGGGGAATCCGTCAGTTGCAGCATTAATGACCCAAACCTGGAGAATATAAATCTCAAACCGACTACAGGCAATTCTGCTTAACCTAGCCTCTCACAACTGCACCCAACTTTGGCAAAACAGTTGAAATTGGCCCATTCTCAGAAGCAACCCTGCCCCCGCCGTTCCTAAAGATTATATGTTGCAATCCGTAACATTTGCCCGCCAATTCTGAATTTATGCCGTCTGCCCTCGCCGCATCGGGGGGTGAGCTACCAAATTCAAAGCCATCCAGATAAGATAATAGACTGCGTGCAAACTGCTCAATGCCCATCCTGCCACCCTAGCGCAATGCCGTGACGCAATCATGCTGCGGCGCGATACGGAGGGGGCAAACAGTTTGGTGTTAAGCAGCCGCAAATGCTTCGGGGGAAGGCAGCTCTGCTATCGGCTACCCGTTAACCGGCCCCCTTAACTTTAGTCCGTATACCTCTGTCGATTGTTGGGAGCCTTGCCCGTGCCTCAAACTAACTTTGATTTTCTGCAAGAGTCCGATCCACTGTTGGCCAGCATTGTGCAGCGCGAGCTCCAGCGCCAGCGCGACCACCTGGAGCTGATTGCCAGCGAAAACTTTACCTCGGCAGCGGTGCTGGCTGCCCAGGGGTCGGTGCTGACCAATAAATACGCTGAGGGGCTACCCGGCAAGCGCTACTACGGTGGCTGCGCCTTTGTCGATGAGGCCGAGCAGCTGGCGATCGATCGCGCCAAAGAACTGTTTGGTGCGGCCCACGCCAACGTACAGCCCCACTCCGGTGCCCAGGCCAACTTTGCCGTCTTCCTGGCCCTGCTAGAGCCCGGCGACACTATCTTGGGTATGGATCTCTCCCACGGTGGCCACCTCACCCACGGCTCGCCCGTCAACGTGTCGGGCAAGTGGTTCAAGGTGGTGCAGTACGGCGTCAGCCGCGACACCGAGCAGCTCGACTTCGACCAGATCCGTGCCCTGGCGCTGGAGCATCGCCCCAAGCTGATCATCTGCGGCTACTCGGCCTATCCCCGCACCATTGATTTTGAAAAGTTTCGGGCGATCGCCGATGAATCTGGGGCCTACCTGATGGCCGACATCGCCCACATCGCCGGACTGGTGGCCGCAGGCCAGCACCCCAACCCCTTGCCTCACTGCGATGTGGTCACCACCACCACCCACAAAACCCTGCGCGGTCCTCGCGGCGGCCTGATTCTCACCCGCGATGTCGAACTGGGCAAAAAGTTTGACAAGGCGGTGTTTCCCGGCAGCCAAGGCGGCCCTCTGGAGCACGTGATTGCCGCCAAAGCCGTGGCCTTTGGCGAAGCCCTCAAACCTGAGTTTCGCACCTACGCCATTCAGGTGATCGCCAACGCCAAGCGGCTGGCGGCCCAGCTCCAGCAGCGGGGCATTAAGGTCGTTTCCGACGGTACAGACAACCACCTGGTGCTGTGCGACCTGCGCTCCATTGGCATGACCGGCAAGCGGGCCGATCAGCTGGTCAGCGAGGTCAACATCACCGCCAACAAGAACACCGTGCCCTACGACCCCGAATCGCCCTTTGTCACCAGCGGGCTGCGCCTGGGGTCTCCGGCCATGACCACCCGCGGTATGGGCGAAGCCGAGTTCACCGAAATCGCCGACATCATTGCCGATCGCCTGCTCAACCCTGAGGATGTCACCATGGTCGAACACTGTCAGCGGCGAGTGGCGGTTCTGTGCGATCGCTTCCCCCTCTATGCTCACCTGGGCGGGCTGGTTCCAGCTCTGGTCTAAGCGAGCGGTGTCAGGTGTCAGGTTCGAGGTGCTAGGCAGCTCTTGACACCTAACACCCCTAATCCCCAAATTATGGGTTATACAAGCGAGTTCGATCGCGACTCCATACAATGTCGCAGAAAGTTAGGGTGACACCTTAATGTTCTGTCATAATTGCATGGAGTTTTTGCTTAATTAGCAGACTCGACCTATCCTATGGACTGTTTCGGGCCAGAATACTCTCTGGTCAGTTTTAGTACCTCGGCGCTCAGCGCTTAGGGCCAGGCCTGGGTTAACGGTGCCGTCAAGGCGTAGTAGGCTGCTGAGATAGAACCCGACCAACTGAGTACTGGGTTCTCAAAATAGGAGGGGTGAGGATGCCGTTCGTTTTGTATCATGTGCTGGCCTTTGGTATCTCCGCCGCGGTGGTGCTGGGCACGACGCCGATTGTGCGCCGCATTGGCCTCAAAAGTGGGCGAGTCGACCAGCCCGGTGGCCGCAAGGTGCACGACAAGCCCATGGTGCGCCTGGGCGGGGTCTCAATCTTTCTGGGTACTCTGCTGGCGCTGCTGGCGGTGTGGTCCCTTGGTGGGTTTATCGATGCCACGGGTGCGCACCTCGCCCCTCCGCAAGAGTTTCAAATTTGGGGCGTCACCCTGGGTGGGCTGGCCTTCTTTCTCATCGGTTTGACCGACGATTTATTTGGGCTCTCTCCCATCAGCCGTCTGTTCATGCAGGCGATTGTGGCCACCATAGCCTGGTACGTGGGTGTCAGCATTGATTTCCTCACCATTCCTTTCTACGGGCTGATTCAGCTGCCGGTTTTGATCAGCTTGCCGGTCACTATTTTGTGGTTGGTGGGTATGGCCAACGCCATCAACTGGATTGACGGTCTTGACGGCTTGGCGGCAGGGGTCTCGGGTATCGCCGCCCTGGTGATGCTGGTTGTCAGTCTGTTCATGAATCAGCCCGCTGCCGCTCTGATCGCTGCCGCCCTGGCCGGGGGAGCACTGGGGTTTTTGCGCTACAACTTCAACCCGGCCAAGATCTTTATGGGCGATGGGGGGGCCTATTTTATGGGCTTTACCCTGGCTGGGGTAGGTGTTATCGGCCTGGTCAAGACGGTGACAACAGCGGCGGTGCTGCTGCCCTACCTAATTTTGGCCGTGCCCATTCTAGACATGTCGGCGGTCATCTTAGATCGTCTGCGGGAGGGTAAGTCGCCTTTTGTGGCCGACAAGCGCCACCTGCACCACCGTTTGCTCCAGGCGGGACTGTCTCACCGGGTGACTGTGCTGTTTATCTACGTGCTTACCCTGTGGGCGGGTAGTTTGGCCCTGGCCTTTGCTGGCATTCCCAGCGGGCTGGTCTACGCTCTGGGGGCGACGGCGCTACTCAGCTACACCGGCTGGCGGCTGCGGCAGCGGCCTCGCTGAGGGACCATAGGGGTATTCGTAGGCCTGACGCAGATTGTTGGCCCGATAGATGTGAATCGTCTCAGTAACGGCCCCACCCCGTTTCAGAGGAACGGTGGCTAAGGGCTCCACACTGTCAAAGAGCGGGCGATAGCCAGCAAGAATGTCGTTGGTTTCGGTAAAGCGAGCGATCGTCATGTAGAGCGCGTCTTGACCTACCCAGTCCTGAGGGTTGAGCCAAAAAGCAAAGCCGCGCGGATCTTGGCTAAAAGCGGTCACGGGTAGGTCCACCAGGGGGTGAATAGCCATGGCAAAGTAGCCCCCCAAATAATATTCGTTGGTGAAGACAAATCCCACTTCATCCAGAGCTGACCTCACCTCGGGCGTGCTGGCAAACAGACGCTGCATCTGTGAGGTGTCAAGCAGTTCGGTAGAGCCATCCTGTTCAACCGGAACTAGCCCGCCCAAAATCGCGTAGCTGCTAGGCTGCTGCAAAATGCCCAGCCGCAGATGCAGCAGCGCCACCATCGAGAGCGAGGCCAAAAATAACCCTGAGCCCCACAGCCAGCGACGAATCAGCCGAGGCCGCTGGCGCTGCCAGACCAGCACCTGGGCCGCCAGCAAAATGCTGACGCCCCAGTAGCCCGGAGCAGGCCAGGCGGGTAAAATCTGCTGCTTGCCCCCCAGCAGGGTAAACAGCAGCATAATGGGCAGCGAGAGCCAAAGAATCAGGGCTTGCTTGTAGTGATTTTGGGCTTCGCCACCGCTTGGCTTGGGAGAAAACCAGAACAACGCCTGTTTGCCGCTCTGTTTGGCGGCTATCCACCACAGCGGAAACCCAAACAGGGGAAACAGATAGACGATCGATAGCAGCCAGTAGCCCACCATTTGGCCCAGGCTAAAGCCGCTGCTGCTGGTATTGCCGTCAAACCGCATGCCCAGCTGAAAGCGGAAGGAAATCCAGTCGTGCTGGCTGTTCCAGTACCAAAGCGGGAAAAGGGTGAGGCCAAAGACAACGATAGCGAGCAGGAGCCAGGGCGATCGCAGCGCGGCGCGGTAGGGTCGATAGGCCACGCAAAACCCCACCAGACTGAGGCCCAGCACAAAGCCGTGGTACTTGCTCATGCAGGCCAGCGCTACGGTAAAACCTAACAGAGCAATGCGCCAGGTGGGTACGTAGTTGGCTTTGATCGGATTCTGATGGTCCAAGTGGCTAGGGTCAGGAAAAAACTCCCAGGCAGCCACCAGCAGCGTGGCGCTCCAAAACAAAATTAGCCCGTTGTCGGGAGAGGTCAGAATGCCAAAGGCGATCGCAAACAGCGGAATTAAGGAGACAATAGCCACCGTCATGCGCCCAACCGTTGCCGAGAATAGGCGTGCTGCTGTTAGGTATAAAAACCCCAGGCTGACGCAGTACATCACCAGTGCCCCCAGGCGCAGGGTAAAGGGCGAAACAATTCCGGTTAGCCACCAACCCACGCCGGTAGTCCACGCGACAACAGGCGGGTGGTCAAAGTAGCTCCAGTTCAGATAGCGGCTGTAGAGGTAGTAGTAGGCTTCGTCAAAACCAGGCAGCATCCAGAATGCGACGATGGTGCGGTAGAGTAAGCCTCCTAGCACCAGAGCCCAGAGCCCAGACGCCCAGCCAGATTTGCAATGACTGTTGCTCTTTAGCTCGGACCCTTGACCATTACTCCGACCTGTCATCGAGCTCTCTCCCGTATGCCAATCAACGCACAATGACTTCTAGTTGAGGATATGCCTGCAAAAGGCCTGGTAGGCTTTTCCTGGCTCCCCTGCCATGGTCATAATGACACTATTGCGCCTCCAGCTCTCTTTCTTTCGCCTTCGGCCACCCCATGATCCCCAGCTCCACTTCGCAACCTGAGAATCTCAACGCCCCCAGCTCAGCCGCCAAAAGCGCAGAGATTATCTGTGTTGGCACCGAGCTGCTGCTGGGGGATATTCTCAACAGCAACGCTCAGTTTTTGGCCCAAGAGCTGGCCGCTCTAGGGATTCCCCACTATTACCAAACCGTGGTGGGCGACAATCCGGCCCGGATCCAGCAGGTGGTGACTCTGGCCGCAGAGCGCTCCGCTTCAGACTCAAAGCTGCTGCTGTTTACCGGCGGTCTTGGCCCTACCCCCGACGACCTGACCATAGAGACGCTGGCCGATTTGTTTGGTGCCCCCCTGGTCGAGCATCCCGACCTGCTGGCCGACATTGAGGCTAAGTTTACGGCGCGGGGTCGCACGATGCCCCCTAGCAACCGCAAACAGGCACTGTTGCCAGAGGGTGCCCTGGTGCTGCCCAACCCTCAGGGCACCGCCCCTGGCATTATCTGGTCGCCGCGACCCAACTTAACTCTTATGACCTTTCCCGGCGTGCCGCGCGAGATGCAGGCGATGTGGCGCGAAACCTCAGTGCCCTATCTGCATGCTCAAGGCTGGGTGACGACCACCATTGTCAGCCGCATGCTGCGGTTCTGGGGAGTTAGCGAATCGGCCCTGGCAGAGCAGGTGGCCCCCTACCTCAGTCAGGGAAACCCCACGGTAGCCCCCTACGCCAGCAAGGGTGAAGCCAAGCTTCGCATCAGCGCCATGGCCGACTCAACCGCCGCTGCCCTGGCTCAGATTGAACCCATAGAAGCAGGCATTCGCGCCCTGATGAAAGACAACTGCTACGGGGCCGATGACGACACTCTAGCTTCGGTGGTGGGCCAGCTCTTGATGCAGCGCCAGCAGACGGTGGCCGTGGCTGAGTCCTGCACCGGGGGCGGCCTCGGCCAGCTATTGACTGATATCGCTGGTAGCTCAGCCTATTTTCACGGCGGTGTAATTGCCTACGACAACCGCGTTAAGGTCAACCTGCTCAAGGTCGATGCCGCTGTTTTAGAGGCCCAGGGGGCCGTGAGTGCGATCGTGGCTGAGCAGATGGCTTTAGGGGTCAAGGCGCTGCTGCGCACCGACTGGGCCGTGAGCATTACCGGCATTGCCGGGCCGGGAGGCGGTAGCCCAGACAAACCTGTGGGACTGGTTTACATCGGCCTGGCTACCCCCAGCGGCGAGGTGGTGAGCTACAGGCACGAGTTTTCTGGTTATCGGGGGCGCGACTGGGTGCGCCAGCTGAGCGCTCTTTCTGCCCTTGATGCCCTGCGCCGCAACCTGCTGTAACGGTTAGGTTGATCATTTGCCTCAAATGGCTATTATGTAAATATGGAAAAGTGCAGCCCCATAGCTTTGTTGGTTTGGGCTTCGCTGACCTAGGCTTTGATCACCTGGGTCATTGTTGAGGCAAAAACAAATGGGGTCGCGTGTGCCAGTAAGGAGTTTTATCCTAATGGATTACATCGAAGAGGCTCTCGAAAAACTGCGCGAGTGGGTCGATAGGGTAATAGAGGCCCTGTTTGGCCCTGAAACCCAGGTCGAGCCTGAGCTAATCCCTATTCCAGTGGATGAGCCGCGTCGCTAGGTCACGCCCTGAAGCTGAATGCTTGGGTGGTGGTTCTTCCGCTAAAGTTTAAGCCAATTGCGATACTAGCTGCGATTAGGGCATCTGGTTGAGTTGGCACTTTGGGGCGTCGTGGAGAGCGACGTTGTTGAGAGCTATAGCATTGCTTAGAATCAAGGTTATCCACGGTCCCAACCTGAATATGCTTGGTCTGCGTGAGCCTGGTGTTTACGGTAACCAAACCCTAGCCGCAATCGAAGCGATGCTGACTGATGAGTCAGAGAGGGTTGGGGCAGCGTTGAGTTTTTTTCAATCAAATAGCGAAGGTGCGCTAGTAGATTGCATTCAGGCTTGCTATGGCCAGCAGAATGGAATTTTGATCAATCCTGGTGCCTATACTCATACCAGCGTGGCCATTCGAGACGCGATCGCCGCTGTAGGTCTGCCCACCGTCGAGGTACACCTGAGCAATATCCACAAGCGAGAAGCTTTCCGCCACCACTCCTACATTGCTGCTGTAGCTGTAGGTCAAATTTGCGGTTTCGGTGCCGACAGCTATCGCCTTGGTTTGTATGGACTGGTGCAGCACCTCGAGAGCCTTAAGCAAGTGACTAAGGAGGCTTAGGACGTGTTTTAAGGCTGGCCGAAAGCCTTGTATGACAAGCCTTGCCAATCTTTTTCAGACTTTCCTAAAATCTGTATGGCCACCGCCACGATTAAATTTCTTCATGCACCCACGTCTCAGCGTTGGGTTGAGCAGGCGCTAGCTAACCTTGACGTCATTTTGCTGGACCATGCCCAGTGCGAGCGCAAGGCGGCGGGGGTGGCCATGAGTTTAATCAACCGATACCCGTCAGATGCTGAGCTGGTCAAGGCTATGACCGCGATCGCCCAGGAAGAACTGGCCCACTTTGCCCAGGTCAATCAGTGGCTTGAGCGCCGGGGTGTGGCTTTTGGTCCGCTGCCGCCGCCGCCCTACGGTGCCGCCCTGCATCAGCAGGTGCGCCCGTCGGAACCCCACCGCCAGCTCGACGTGCTGCTGGTATCGGCTCTCATCGAGGCCCGCAGCCATGAGCGGTTAGGGCTGCTGGGCCAGCACTGCCCCGACCCAGAACTGGCCCACTTTTACCGAAGCCTGATGGCCTCGGAAGCCCGCCACTATGGAGCCTACTGGATGCTGGCCACGGAGCGTTTTGGGCGGGCCGAGGTCGAGGCCCGGCTAGCAGCCCTGGCGATCGCAGAAAGCGAGATTTTGTCGACGCTGCACCCCCAGCCCCGTATTCACAGCTAACGCCTTCACTGCGCACCATTTCTTATGCCCATCGCACACCACAGCACCTTTGGCCCGTATCAGATTCGCAGCTGGCAGCCGGGCGATCGCGAGCCCGCCCTAGCCCTGATTGCCCAGGTGCTCAGGGAATATAGCCTTACCTGCGAGCCAGCGGACAGCGATCGCGATGCCCGAGACGTGGAAGCCTGCTACTGGGAAACTGGCGGCGAATTTTGGGTGGTAGAAGCTGATGGCGTGCTGGTCGGCACAGCGGGCTATCGGCCCACCCCCCGAGGTTCTAGTGCTGTAGAGCTGCGCAAGATGTACCTGCTACCCCAGGTACGGGGGCAGGGGCTGGGGCGCTACTTGCTGAGTACAATGGAGTCGGCCATTCAGCAGCGTGGCTTTGCGGAGATTTGGCTAGAGACCGCCTCGGTGCTTAAAGAAGCTGTGGGACTGTACGAAGCAAGCGGCTATGAACCCGCCAGTGGTGTGGAGACAGCTCGGTGCGATCGCGTCTACCGCAAAACCCTGAATCCATCTCAGCCTGTCTCGTTCAGCCCGACTAAACCTGTGGCCAGCGAGGCTCCAGAGCAATGAACTGTCTCATCTGCCCGACCAGTCGTCTCGACCCTACAGCCTGATGCCCCAGGCCTGCTATCGCTAAGCGAGGCCCTGAACCGATAGAATTTAGCTATAATCGCCACATTCTTACTGGGCAAGGCCGTTTTGATTGCCATCTATCCCGGCAGTTTTGACCCCATTACCTTGGGCCATGTCGACATCATTACCCGTGGCAGCCGATTGTTTGAACGGGTGATTGTGCTGGTGTCGAGCAATCCCAACAAAGTGCCCATGTTTTCTACCGCCGAGCGCATTGATCAAATTGAGCGTTCGATTGGTCACCTCAGCAATGTCGATATCGATCACTACGACGGCCTCACCATTACCTACGCCCGCCAGCGTCAGGCCCAGGTACTATTGCGGGGGCTGCGGGTGCTCTCCGATTTCGAAAAAGAGCTGCAAATGGCGCATACTAATAAAACCCTGGCTGACGACATCGAAACTCTTTTTCTCTCAACCTCGACGGAGTACGGCTTTCTCAGCAGCAGCCTGGTCAAAGAAATTGCTCGCTTTGGCGGCCCCATCGACCATCTTGTTCCCCACCATGTAGCGCGAGAGATTTACCAATGCTACGCCCAGACCCCGCCCGCCTCAATGCCCAGCCCCGCCATGGTCAACCCCGCGGCACCCAGCCCATCGGTGCCCAAGCCAATGGATTGTCTGTAGAGGCGGCAGAGTCGGGGGCCGCCCTGCCCAACCCTGGCGATATCGATATTCAGCAAGATCTCAACAAGCTAGAAGAAATCATTTTGGCCAGCCCGCGCGTGCCCTTTAGCGGCCGCACCCTGGTTGACGAAGACCAGCTGCTCGATCAGCTCGATGCTATCCGCCTCAACCTGCCTCCGGCCTTTCGCCAGGCGGTTCAGGTGTTGCAGCAGCGCAATGCTCTAATGACTGAAGCCGAACACTATGCCCAAGAGCTGATTGCGGCGGCAGAGCAGCAGGCAGCTCAGATGCTAGACGAACTCGGCATTGTGCGCCAGGCCGAGCAGATGGCGCAGCAAATCAAAGCCCAGGCCCAGCAAGACTGCGACGGCCTGCGCACGCAGGTGATGGGCGATATTGAGCAAATGCAGATTCAGGCCCAGCGAGAATGGGAGTCTTTGCGGCAAAAGGCCCTGGCGGAGCAAGACATGATTCAGCAGGAGGCCGATGTCTACGCCGATCAGGTGCTCTCCAATGTAGAACAGCAGCTCTCGCAAATGTTGCGGATCATTCAAAACGGTCGCAGCCACTTGCAACCTACCAAAGAGACGACGGCGTCTGTCCCTACCCAACGACCCAAAGGCAGTAAGGGTAGCCCTCCCAGTGCAGCGACCTCAGAGGTCAGACCCGAGGCCGCAAGCGATCGCACCACAGCTCGCCCCCGCCCGCCTAAAAAGCCTGCCGCTGAACCATGATCAGCTACCTCAAAGGGGTGCTGGCCGATGTACAAAAACCCGGCAGCCACAACATTATCGTTACCCTCGACGTCAATCAGATTGGCTACGACCTGCAAG
>ERZ1066121.2727-NODE-2727-length-10727-cov-12.016304_pt1 | contig 10727 bp, 12 predicted proteins | sample MGYA00382768_ERZ1066121 | MGnify/ENA primary metagenome ERZ1066121 (study PRJEB33369, sample SAMEA5778351) | biofilm metagenome | biome: Industrial cooling water; feature: Water cooling tower basin; material: Biofilm | place: United Arab Emirates | collected... | reverse complement strand
GAACCGCGGGGGCGGGAACCGCGGGGGCGGGAACCGCGGGGGCGGGAACCGCGGGGGCGGGAACCGCGGGGGCGGGAACCGCGGGGGCGGGAACCGCGGGGGCGGGAACCGCGGGGGCGGGAACCGCGGGGGCGGGAACCGCGGGGGCGGGAACCGCGGGGGCGGGAACCGCGGGAAGGCGGGGGCGGAGGCTCGGACGCCGCGTGGCAGATGGCGGGAGCGGCTGGTACGGAGCGGGCGGCGCCAGGCGAGTAGCGCGCTGCAGGTGCCAGCGGGCGGATGCTGCGGCGCGGGGGGCGTGGGGGTGGGGCCCCGCAGGGAGTGGGGTGCGGGGCTGCGGAACGCGAGAGCGGCGCAACGGCTGCCGCGGCGCCGCCAGCTGGGCTCGTCCCGAGGTAGCCCCGCCCGCGGCAGCCGGGCCCGCCGGTTTCTCCCCGTGCCGCTGGCGCACGGGCGAACACCTTCGTCTCGCTTCGCAGGACCCGCCCCGACGTATCCAAAGGCGCCGTACCCGCCCCGCCGTCCCCGCCCCCCGCCCCACCCGTCCGCCCCATCCGAGGACGCCTCTCCCGGTCCCGCTTTCCCCGGTCGCGCTCCCCCCGCCGCCCGCCTCAGCCGCCTGCCCCCCCCAGGACTCCCCTCCCGGCCCCGCCCCCCCCGCTCGCGCCCTCCCCGCTCGCGCCCCTCCCGTCTCCTCCCCTCTTCCCTCCCTTGCCTCCTAACCTCAGCACTGGTAATGTTCTAGGCTCTCGTATCCCCGCTCCCTCCGTTCCAATGACCTACGCCATCTTCCGCTCCGGCGGCAAGCAGTTCCGCGCCGAGCCGGGCAAGACCCTCCGGATTCCCTCGCTGCCCGCCGAAGCCGGGACCGAGGTCGAGTTCAACGAGGTGCTCCTCGGCTCCGACAACGGGTCGGCGCGCGCCGGCGTCCCGACGCTCGCAGGGGCGAAGGTGACGGCGGAGATCGTCAAGCACGGCCTCGGCGACAAGATCGTCGTCTTCAAGTTCAAGCGCCGGAAGAACTACGCCCGCAAGCAGGGGCACCGGCAGGGCTACACCGAGGTCCGCATCAAGCACATCACCCTCGGCTGACACGAGGAGATTCGGCAATGGCACACAAGAAGGGCGTCGGCTCCTCCAAGAACGGGCGCGACTCGAACCCGCAGTACCGCGGCGTCAAGAAGTTCGGCGGCGAGCAGGTCGTGGCCGGCAACATCATCGTCCGCCAGTGCGGCACGAAGTGGCACCCCGGGCGCAACGTCGGCCTCGGGCGCGACTACACGATCTACGCGCTCATCGACGGCGTCGTCACCTTCGAGCACCGCAACAAGCGGCAGCACAAGGTGAGCGTCTACCCGGTGGCGCCGGCGGAGCCCGCCGCGGTCGCGCCGTCGACGGACGCCGAGGCCACCGACGAGGTCGCGGCGGCCTGAGCCGCACCGGCCGGCGCGCCGCCGCTCGCGCGGCGCATCGTACGTGCACGCCCCCGCGCTCGCAGCGGGGGCGTCGGCGTTTGGCCCCCAGGGCGGCTGCCGACCGTAAGACCGATAGAGGCGCCCGCGATGCCGCCGGGGCGAGGGCACGCCGGCCCGGCGGAACCGGCACCCGATCGGCACCGTAGGAGGGGAACACCCTCACCACCGAGGTCGCGATGCCGTTGTGGGACAAGGTCAGGCAGGAGCTCGATCGCGCCGGGCGCGTCGCCCAGGAGGCGCTCGACGAGGGGCGGACACGGCTCGACGCGTTCCGCGCGCGCCAGCAGGCGGACCGCGCCGCGCAGGCGCTCGGATACGCCGTCTACCGTGCGGGTCAGGGCGGCTCGCCACTCCCGGCCGCCGAGCTCGACCGGCTGACCGCCACGCTCACCGCGCACGACCGCGAGGCGACCCGCCTCGAGCAGGAGCTCCAGGCGGCCGCGCCCGCCTCGGCGGCGGCCGAAGACGCCGCCACGCGCGGCGCCCCCCCGCCCACCGCGCCCGCGGGGCCGATGACGGCGGCGAGCGCGGAGCCGTCCCCTGCCGACGCCGGCGGGGGTCAGGCGAGCGGGTCGAGCGGCTGGGGAGTCGACTCCGCCCGCTCGGGCAGCGCGACCCCGCCCCACGGCGACGTCCTCGACCCGTACGTGCCCCGTCACCCCGACTCGGACGAGCCCTCCGGCCGCTGAGCGGGGCGCCGTCCCGGCGCCAGCCGACGCGCGGGGGCGCGCCTCGCTACGCCGCCGGGGAGCACCGGGCGCGAGCCGCGCGCCCGGCGACTCACTCCGGCGGCGGAGGCCGCCGCTGCTTGGAGCGCTTGGTCGTGATGAGCACGACGCCGTTGCCGCCTTGCGAGCCGTAGATCGCCGCCTCGGCGTCCTTGAGCACGCTCACGCGGGCGATGTCCGACGGCTGGAGCGCGTCGAGCGCGCCGCTCGACGCGCCACCGGCGACGGGCATCCCGTCGATCACCAGCAGCGGCTCGGTGGAGCCGTTGACGGTCGACGTCCCGCGCACGCGCAGCTGGAGCCGCCCCTGCGGCGTGCGCTGCACGTCGAGCCCCGCCACTCGGCCGATCAGCACGTCCTCGATGCGCGCCGCGCGCATGCGGCTCACGTCGTCCTCGTCGAGGGTCGCCACCGCCCCGGTGACGCTCCGGCGCGTGACCGTGCCGTACCCGACGGCGACCGAGTCCTCTCCGGCCGCCGCCGTCCGGGGCTCGGGGGCTGGCTCCGGGCGCTGGCGTCCTCCACATGCGACGCCGACGATCGCCGCGAGGGCGGCGGCGACGAGCAATCGTCGCGGGGTCCTCACGGCCCCGGCGCGGGAACGTGGCTCGCCGCTCACAGGGGGGTTCGTCGGTACGCGGGCGGCCCGCCCGCCGGGACGGGACTTCGAGGTGCCGGTCATCGCTCCTCCCACTCGCCGGTGAGCGCTCCGAGGCCGCGGCATGCGGGAGAGCGCGTCGATCGTACCCCGGACCGGCGTCGGATGATGCCATGCCGCGCCGCACGCCGGCCGGGGCGGCCGCGCTGCACGGCCGCGGCCACTCCCCCATCATGCGCCTCGGCGCGCCGCGGCGCTACTCCGGCTGCCGATAGCCGGCGCCCGGGAGTCTGCGGTACCGCTCCATCAGCAGGTCCTGCCGCGACGGCTCGCGCACGCTCCGCCCGCGGATGAGCACCTCGTCCGCGGTGGTGCGGAACTCGAACGGATCGCCGCTCCAGACGACGACGTTCGCGTCCTTCCCCGGCGCGAGCGAGCCGATCCGGTCGGCGACGCCGAACACCTCCGCGGGCGTGAGCGTCACGGCGCGCAGCGCGTCGTCCCACGACGCGCCGTACGCGACCGCGTTCCCCGCCTCGTAGCGTACGTTCCGGACGTTGAACGTCTCCTCGCCGCCACCGGCGTTCCCGATGACGACCACGGCCACGCCGGCGCGGCGCAGCAGGGCGACGTTCTCCTGCCGCGAGCCGAGCGACGCGAAGCTGGCGGGGATGCTGTTCATCGCCCCGGTGAGCACCGGGACGCCGGCGGCGCGCAGCCGGTCGGCCACCTGCCACGCTTCGGCGCCGCCGCCGACGATCAATCGGATGCCGTACTCGCGCGCCAGCCGGAGCGCCGCGTCGATGTCGCTGGCGCGGTCGGCCTCGATGAGCATCGGCAGCCGTCCGTCGAGCACGGGGACGAGCGCCTCGAGGTCGGCGCGGCTGGCCGCGAGCGTGCGGGAGGCGTTGCGCTCGTAGGCCGCACGGTTCTGGCGGTAGGCGCGGACGTCGGCGAGCAGCTCGCGCAGGCGCACCTGCAGCTCCCCGCGCGAGGCGGGAATCCCGTCGCCGCCCCCGCCCGGCGGCGTCATCGTCGCCACCATCGCCACGGGCGCCCGCCGCACCATGTCCGTGGCCGTCCCGGCGACCAGATCCACCATCGCCGCCTGCCCGGCCACGAGCCCGCCGGCGGGGATGACCCCGACGGTCGTGACGCCGTCGTTGCGCGCCGAGGCGAGGTGGACGCTCGCCGGGTTGAGCCCGTCCCAGACGGTGAACGCCGCCGCGATCGCGTCGCGGCCGCGGGCCGAGACGTCGCGTGTCTCCGGCACCGCTCCGACTTCCACGACCCCGAGCTGGGTGGCGGCGTTGACCAGACCGGGCGTCACCCACTTGCCGGTGGCGTCGATTCGGCGGGCCCCCGCCGGGATCGCCACGTCGCGACCGACGGCGACGATGCGTCCCGCGCGGATGAGCACCGTCCCGTTCTCGATGCGCGGGCCGCTCACCGGATAGACCGTGCCGCCGGTGATCGCCACGACCTCGCCGTCGGTCTGCGGCTGGGGTCCCTGCGCGCTGGCGCGCGACGTCGGCACTCCGGTGCCGACGACGAGCGCGGCGAGGGCGCCGATCGCACGGCCGAGGACGCGCGGTGAGTGCAGGCACGGCATCAGCGCGTCCCCCCGGCGGCGGGGGAGGGAACGAAGCCGAGCTCGAAGTCGGTGCGCCACTGCTGCCTCGGATCCATCCGGTCGTAGAGGAGGGCGCCGTCGACCCACACCTTCTCGGCGCGCGTGTAGACGGAGAAGGGGTTCCCGCTCCAGAGCACGACGTCGGCGTTCTTCCCCGCCTCGAGCGTCCCGATCCGGTCGTGCAGCCCGAGGGCCCACGCAGCGTTGTAGGTCACCCAGCGGATCGCCTCGTGCTCGGGCACGTCGATCCCGAGCTGGCGCCCGGCGGCCATCCCCTTCGCCGCCTCCTGCAGGAGCCGCTGAGAGCCCGACGGGTCGTCCGAGTGGACGATCGCCAGCGCAGCGGCGCCGTGCACGAGCGGGAGGTTCCCGCGCACGCCGTCGAGCGCCTCCATCTTGAACCCGCCCCAGTCGGACCAGATGGACGCCGAGATCGAGTCGCGCGCCAGGAGGTCGGCGATCTTGTACGCCTCCACCCCGTGGTGAAACGAGCGGATGCGGTAGCCGAACTCGCGGGCGACGTCGATCATCTGCGCCATCTCGTCGGCCCGATAGCAGTGGGTGTGGACGAGAATGTTGCCGCGCAGCACCTCGGCCAGCGTCTCGAGCCCGAGGTCGCGCGCGGGGGCGTCCCCCTGACGGTTGCCGGCGAGCCACGCGTCCCACCGCCGCCGGTACCCCTCGGCCTGGATCCACGCCGCGCGATAGCCGGCGACGTTCCCCATGCGCGTCGCCGGGCCGCGGTTGGCGTAGACGCGCTTCGGGTTCTCGCCGCAGGCCATCTTCAGCCCGTAGGCGGCGCCGGGGAACTTCATCTCCTGCACGGTGCGCGCGGGGACGACCTTGAGGACGACGCTCCGCCCGCCGATCAGGTTCGCCGAGCCGGGGAGGACCTGCAGCGTCGTGACGCCGCCGGCGAGGTTGCGCGGGAACTGCGGGTCCTGCGGCCACACCGAGTGCTCGGCCCACACGTGCGCGGTGACGGGGTTGGTCGCTTCGTTCCCGTCGCTGAGCGCCTGCCCCCCCGGCGCGGGATAGACGCCCAGGTGCGAGTGCGTGTCGACCAGCCCCGGCGTGACGTACTTCCCCTGCCCGTCGACGACGACCGCGTCGGCCGGCGCGTCGACGCGTGCGCCGACGGCGACGATCTTCCCATCGCGCAGGAGCACGGCCCCGTTGGGCACCGCCGGCCCGGCGCCGGTGAGCAGCGTGACGTTGCGGATCAGCGTCGGACGCGCGGCGAACGGCCGATAGGTGCTCGGGAACGGGTCGGCGTTCGGCAGCGAGAGCGTGCCGGCGCGCGCCGGGCTCGCCGCGCTCGACGCGCCCCGGGCCCCGGCGACGGCCGCGGCGTTCGCGCCCGGACCGCCGGAGCCGGCCGCTACCGTCCCGGTCGGCGTGGGCGAGCCCGCGGGCACGGTGCGCCCCGCGCACGCGGCAGCGACCCCCACCGCGGCGACGCAGAGCGCGCGCGCGCCGCGCCGGATCGGCGGCCCGGCGGCGGGACCGCGCGACGTGAGCACGGTTGCGATCGCGCCGGTGGCGGGGACCGCGGCGACGGCGGCGGTCGGCGGCGCGGGGAGGGGAGGTGGGGCGGCTGCAGTCGCGGGAGCCATCGCGGGGGAGTCCTCCAGAGGGCGGTCAGGCGCGCGAGGCACGCGCCGGCTCCGCGGCTCGACGGGGAGCGAGCGCGGCGGCGAGTTCTGCCGGGACGTCCGTGCACAGCCCGTCGACGCCCAGTCGCGCCAGTGCGACGGCGTAGTCCGGGTCGTTCACCGTCCAGGCGATGACGCGACCGCCGGCCGCATGGACGGTCTCGACGAGCGCCCCGTCGATCATCGCCCAGTGCTGCCAGAGGTCGCGCGCCCCGGCGGCGCGCATCGCGTGGACCGGGTCCAGCAGGTAGCTGGTGGAGAGTACGCCCACGGGGGTCGCGGCGCTGGCGACGTGGACCGTGCGTGCCACGCGGTGGTCGAACGAATGCACCGGCGCCCGCGCGCCCCGCTCTGCCAGCACCGTCAGCACCGCCCGCTCCGCGGCGCGCGCCTTCACCTCGACGTAGACGACCGCGCGCTCGCCGACCACGTCGAGCACTTCGGCGAGCGTCGGCACCCCGACGCCCGGGGCGAGCGCGTGCCGCGCCAGCTCGGCCCGGGTGAGCCCGGCGATCGAGCGGCCGCCGACGGGGGAGCCGTTCGGCGCGAGCTCGGGGTCGTGGTGCACGACCGGCACCCCATCCCGGGTACAGTGCACGTCGAGCTCGATCCCGTCGACTCCGTGGGCGAGCGCCTGCCGGAACCCCGGCAGCGAGTTCTCGGGGTGCTCGCGCGGCGTCCCGCGGTGGGCGATCAGTTCGGGGCGGGGCACGGGGGGCGGGGCACGGGCGCGGCGTGACGGGCCGGGCACGGTGGCGCACCGGCTTCCCTCCCGGCCCGCCCGGCGCTCGAGCCGATGGCGCGAGAGGTTAACGCCGGCATGCGGGACGCGTCTACCGGGCTGGTGATGACCGAGACGATCGCGCAGCGCGCCGAGGACGACCTGATCGATGCCACCCTGCTCGCACGGTGGCGCGAGGGGGACGAGCGTGCCGCGACCGAGCTCGTCCGTCGCCACGCCCCGGCGCTCGCCCGCTTCGCCGCGAGTCTCGGGGAGCGGGACGAGATCGACGAGGTGGTGCAGGATACCTTCGTCCGCGCCTTCCAGGCGCTCGACCGGTTTCGCGGGGAGAGCTCGCTGCGCACGTGGCTCTTCACCATCGAGCGCCGCCTCGTCCTCGATCGCCGGCGGGCCGGCGCGCGTCGTCGCGAGCACGAGGAGAACGACGGGAGCGAGGCAGACGTCGCGGTCGGGGCCACGGCGCTCGACGCGCTGCTCGCCGACGAGACCGAGCGGCGGCTGGGCGACGCGGTACGGCGGCTCACCCCGCTCCAGCGCGAGGTGTTCACGCTGCGGGTGGCAGAGGGACGTTCCTACCGCGAGATCGCCGCGATCGCCGGGACGACCGAGGGGGCGGCCCGGGTGCACTACCACAACGCCGTGCGAGCGGTGAAGGAGTATCTCGATGCGTGAGTTCGAGCGGGAGTGCGGGAGCGACGCGGCGCGCGATGCGCTGCCGGATCTCGTGCATGGCCGCCTGACGGCGGCCGAGCGCGCCGCTGCCGAGGCGCACCTGGCCGTGTGTCCGGCGTGCGCGGCGGAGCTCGCGATGCTGCGCCGGGTGGCCGAGCGGGCGCGCCGTTCCACGCCCGCTCTCGACCTGGACGCGCTCGCCGCTAGCGTCGCGGCGCGCACCATCCCATCCCGCCGGCCGCTCGCCCCGTCGCCCTTCGCGCCGGAGAGCGTCGCGACGGCTCCTCCGGCGACTGGGGGCGACGCGCGCGCGACGTCGAGCGCCGCCGGGCGCGCCCGCCGCCGCTGGGCGATCGGCGGTCGGCGTGGGCTGCCGGCGCCGCTGCGCATCGCTGCGGCGTTGGTCCTCCTCGCCCTCGGCGCCGGTGGCATGGCGCTCGGGCGCCTCGGGGGGGGCGACGTGGGGGCCGGCGGGGGTGTGCCCGTCGCCGCGCGCGACGGCGCGACCCCGGTGGGCCCGGTCGCGGTCGCCGACACGGAGCGTTCGGCCGGGACTCCGTCGGCAGGGATCCCGGGCGGGCACGCGCTCGGGGCGACGTTCGCCGACCTCAGCGACGAGGAGCTCGACGCGGTGCTCGCGGCGATCGACGAGTCGGCGGCGTCGCTCGTCGCCCTCGATCCGGCCACACTCGACCCGGTCGTCCCGGGGGGATCGTGATCGGGCGCCCGGCCGGTGGCGGCCACGTCGTTCGGCGGCGAGCCAGGCGGGGCGGGGCGGTCGCCGCATTTCGTCGCGGCGTGCTCCTCGCCGCCCTCGCCCTGGGCGCCGTCGGTGGGCCCATCGGCTTGGCGGCCGCGCAACCGCCGGAGCGGGATGGCGAGCGGGATCGCGTGCGCGAGGCGCTGCCCGGCGCCCGCCCCCGTGTCGATCGCATGGCCGCGCTCGTGCGCGAGCGGCTCGGGCTCGACGAGGCGCAGGGCGCCCGGCTGCGCGAGGTCACCGGCCGCTTCGCCGGCGAGCGCGAGCGGCTGCTCCGCGACGAGCGCGCCGCGCGTCGGGCGCTCCGTGCCGAGCTGGCGCGCGGCGACGCGGCCGACGGGCGCGCCGTCGAGCGGCAGCTGGAGCTGCTGCTGACGAAGCAGGAGCGGCGCGTCGAGCTGGTGCGCGCCGAGCAGCGCGAGCTGGCGCGCTTTCTCACGCCGGTCCAGCGCGCGGAGTTCCTGGCGTTGCAGGAGCGCGCGTTCCGCGCCGCCCAGCAGCAGCGCGCGCGGCGCGAGTTCCGGCACGACGGCATCCCCCCTGGCGCCGATCGCGGAATGCCCCCCGGTCCGCGACGCGAGCTACCGGGACGACCGCCGCGCTGAGCGCGCCGCGAGGCGCATGGGCGCGTCCGCGGGCGCGCTGCAGCTTTCACCTGGCGGCGAGGCGGCCGCACCGGGAGGGCGCGCGCGAGGGGAAGGGCGCGGCGCGCACACCCGAGCAGATCGCGCGGGAGACGCATTGCGCAGCGCGGTGCGCGAGCAGCGGCGCATCCGTGCGGTGCTGCTCGCGCTCGGCCTCACGCCGAGCGGCGCGAACGACGCCGGCGTGAAGCGTCAGGTGCAGCGGCTCGGACTCGACACCGCGCACTGGACCGGGCAGGCGCACCGGCGGGGTACGACGAAGCCCGTGACCGCCGCCCGTCCGCGCCAGGAGGTGCTCGTTGCGAGTTCCCGCTACGCATGCACGTCGCAGTCGAAGCGACGGCCGACGCGGGCGGGCCTGCTGGGCGATCGTCGCGCAGTGTGCGGGTTCGATGGTGGGTGGTGCGGCCGCCCGTCGACCCTCGTGCTCGATCACGTCGACGGCGTCAACGACGGCGATCGGCTCGAGAACTTGCGGCTCCTCTGCCCGAACTGTAACTCTCAGCTGCCCACGTTCGCCGGCCGCAACAAGGGTAGCGGCGTTCGCTAGGCGCCCGCGTGCCGGAATGGTATACGGAGACCACTCAAAATGGTCCGGGCTACGCCCATGTGGGTTCGAGTCCCACCGCGGGTATCTGCCCTGGTCGTCCGGCGGCCAGGGCATTCTCGTGCCCGGCGACGACGCGGGGCGCGTCGTGCTTGCCCCCCTGGTCCACCGCGCTAGCTTTCCGCCGCGATCGCGCCGCGCTCCCGCTCGCCGGGGAGCGCAGGTCGCCGGCCCCGCTCGTCCGCGCGCCGCGACGACGCCTCTCCGCGCCCACCCCTCTCCAGCCCCATGGCGACCTACCGCTTCGCGCAGATCCCCGCCGACGGCGAGCGCATCGACTTCACCGACGGCGTGCTCGCCGTGCCGTCGCGCCCGATCGTGCCGTTCATCGAAGGGGACGGCACGGGGCCGGACATCTGGCGCGCCTCGCAGCGCGTCTTCGACGCGGCGGTCGAGCGGGCCTACGGCGGGGAGCGGCGGATCGCCTGGATGGAGGTCTACGCGGGGGAGAAGTCGGTGGCCACGACCGGCGAGTGGCTGCCGGAGGAGACGATCGACGCGCTGCGCGAGTTCCGCGTCTCGATCAAGGGGCCGCTCTCGACCCCCGTCGGCGGGGGGATCCGCTCGCTCAACGTCGCCCTGCGCCAGATCCTCGATCTGTACGCCTGCATCCGCCCGGTGCGCTACTTCGAGGGGGTGGGGGCGCCGGTGCGCGAGCCGCAGAAGCTCGACATCGTCATCTTCCGCGAGAACACCGAGGACGTCTACTCGGGGATCGAGTTCCGCTCCGGGAGCCCCGAGGCCGAGCGGCTGCGCGCCGTGCTGCACGAGCAGTTCGGGAAGAGCGTGCGCGAGGGCTCGGGGATCGGGATCAAGCCGATGTCGGAGTTCGGCTCGAAGCGCCTGGTGCGCATGGCGATCGAGTACGCCGTCAAGCAGAAGCGCGGCAAGGTGACGCTCGTGCACAAGGGGAACATCATGAAGTTCACCGAGGGCGCCTTCCGCGACTGGGGGTACGAGGTCGCGCGCGACGCCTTCGGCGGCACGCTGATCGACCGCGGGCCGTGGACGCAGATCCCCGACGGCCCGACGGTCACCGACGTCATCGCCGACGCCATGTTCCAGCAGCTCCTGCTCCGCCCCGACGAGTACTCCGTGATCGCCACCCCGAATCTCAACGGCGACTACCTCTCGGACGCGGCCGCGGCGCAGGTGGGCGGGCTGGGGATGGCGCCCGGGGGGAACATCGGCGACGGGCTCGCCGTCTTCGAGG
>ERZ1066121.2726-NODE-2726-length-10730-cov-17.479438_pt1 | contig 10730 bp, 8 predicted proteins | sample MGYA00382768_ERZ1066121 | MGnify/ENA primary metagenome ERZ1066121 (study PRJEB33369, sample SAMEA5778351) | biofilm metagenome | biome: Industrial cooling water; feature: Water cooling tower basin; material: Biofilm | place: United Arab Emirates | collected... | reverse complement strand
GGATTTTGCCCTCGGACGAAGGTCATGATTCCTGCCGACTTTTGTGATTCACAGCCGACCTTGCCCTGCCGCCGCCTGCGGAAGGGAGCGCCGAGGTCGCGGCGCGCGTCGCCCGGGCGCGCGCGGTGCAGTCCGCGCGCTCGGGTGAGAGCGGGGCGCGGACCAATGCCGAACTGGAAGGCGAGGCGCTCGAACGCTTCGCCACCCCGGACGAGCCGGGCCGCCGCCTGCTCCTCCAGGCCGCCGAGGCAATGCGGCTGTCGGCGCGCGGCTATACCCGAATGCTGCGCGTGGCCCGCACCATCGCCGATCTTGCCGGAGCGGATGAGGTCGGGCGGATCCATGTCGCCGAGGCGCTGAGTTACCGCCGGCAGCCGCCACGGGCCTGACGCGGGGGTCCTGATCCCGGCTCTCCCCCTCCCCGGGCCGGCAAGGGTGGATTTTTTCTTCGCCGTGCATCAGAAGGGATTGAACGCCGCGCCGGTCGGGTGCCCGGCACCGCGCGGGCAACCCCCGCCGGCTGCCGATCCGGCCGGCGCAGGCCGCTTGCCCGTGCAAGCTGCGTCTTTTCAATGCGGGCCGGATTTGCAACAGGGGCGCGCAGGCGAGGCGGCCCCGGATTACGCAGCGCCTGACGCAGGGGCGTGCGCCCCGGGCCGTTCGCGGCAATGGACGAAGCGAGACGAGAGAACCGTGACCATGAACACCGCCTTCCGCAAGCCGCTGCCGGGCACCGCGCTCGACTACTTCGACACTCGCGCGGCGGTGGAGGCGATCCGGCCGGGTGCCTACGACGGGCTGCCCTACGTCTCGCGGGTGCTTGCCGAGCAGCTCGTGCGCCGCTGTGACCCGGCGCTGCTCGACCAGGCGCTGGCGCAGATCGTCGACCGCAAGCGCGATCTCGACTTCCCCTGGTATCCCGCGCGCGTGGTGTGCCACGACATCCTCGGCCAGACCGCGCTGGTCGACCTCGCCGGACTGCGCGAGGCGATCGCCGACCAGGGCGGCGACCCGGCCAAGGTCAATCCGGTGGTGCCGACCCAGCTGATCGTCGATCACAGCCTGGCAGTCGAACACGGCGGGTTCGACCCCGATGCCTTTGCCAAGAACCGCGCGATCGAGGACCGCCGCAACGAGGACCGGTTCGACTTCATCGAATGGTGCAAGCGCGCGTTCGACAACGTCGACGTGATCCCCGCCGGCAACGGGATCATGCACCAGATCAACCTGGAGAAGATGTCGCCGGTGATCCAGGTGCGCGACGGGGTCGCCTTCCCCGACACCTGCGTCGGCACCGACAGCCATACCCCCCACGTCGACGCGCTGGGCGTGATCGCGATCGGGGTCGGCGGGCTGGAGGCGGAAACGGTCATGCTCGGCCGCGCCTCGATGATGCGTCTGCCCGACATCGTCGGCGTCAGGCTCACCGGCAAGCGGCAGCCCGGCATCACCGCCACCGACATCGTGCTGGCGCTGACCGAGTTCCTGCGCGCCGAGCGGGTGGTCGGTGCCTGGGTCGAGTTCTTCGGCGAAGGGGCGGACAGCCTGACCATCGGCGACCGCGCCACCATTTCGAATATGTGCCCCGAATATGGCGCGACCGCGTCGATGTTCTATATCGACGGGCAGACGATCGACTACCTGCGCCTGACCGGGCGCGATCCGGAGCAGGTCGCGCTGGTCGAGCACTACGCCCGCACCGCCGGCCTGTGGGCCGACAGCCTGAAGACCGCGCAGTACGAGCGGGTGCTCGAGTTCGACCTGTCCTCGGTCGTGCGCAACCTTGCCGGCCCCTCCAACCCGCACCGGCGGCTGCCGACCTCGGCCCTGCGCGAACGCGGCATCGCGGTCGGGCTCGACAAGGCGCAGGCGGAGGAGCGCGAGGGGCTGCTGCCCGACGGCGCGGTGATCATCGCCGCGATCACCAGCTGCACCAACACCTCGAACCCGCGCAACGTGGTCGCCGCCGGCCTGCTGGCGAAGAAGGCCAACGCGCTGGGCCTCACGCGCAAGCCCTGGGTCAAGACCTCGTTCGCCCCTGGCTCGAAGGTCGCGCGGCTCTATCTGATGGAATCCGGCCTGCTGCCGGAACTGGAGAAGCTCGGCTTCGGCATCGTCGGGTTCGCCTGCACCACCTGCAACGGAATGTCGGGCGCGCTCGATCCGGACATCCAGCGCGAGATCATCGAACGCGACCTGTTCGCCACCGCGGTCCTTTCGGGCAACCGCAATTTCGACGGGCGCATCCACCCTTATGCCAAGCAGGCCTTCCTCGCCTCGCCGCCGCTGGTGGTCGCCTATGCGCTGGCCGGGACGGTGCGGTTCGACATCGAGCAGGACGTGCTCGGCGTGGTCGACGGGCACGAAGTGCGCCTGAAGGACCTGTGGCCGAGCGACGAGGAGATCGACGCGATCGTCGATGCCGCGGTCAAGCCCGAGCAGTTCCGCGAAATCTACGAGCCGATGTTCCGGCGCGAGGGCACCGCGCAGCGCGCCGCGCCGCTCTACGACTGGCGGCCCATGTCGACCTACATCCGCTGCCCGCCGTACTGGGACACCGAAGGGGTCGGCGCGCTCGCTGCCTTCCCGCGCACGCTCACCGGGATGCGGCCGCTGGCGATCCTGCCCGACAACATCACCACCGACCACATCTCGCCCTCGAACGCGATCCTGGCGAGTTCGGCGGCGGGCGAATACCTCACCAGCATGGGCGTGCCGGAGGAGGACTTCAATTCCTACGCCACTCACCGGGGCGACCACCTGACGGCGATGCGCGCCACCTTTGCCAACCCGCAGCTGGTCAACGAGATGGCGGTGGTCGACGGCGCGGTGCAGAAGGGGTCGCTCGCCCGGCTGGAGCCGGAGGGCACCGTCGGGCGGATGTGGGAGGTGATCGAGACCTACCTCGAGCGCCGCCAGCCGCTGATCATCATCGCCGGGGCGGACTATGGCCAGGGCTCCTCGCGCGACTGGGCGGCCAAGGGCGTGCGCCTCGCCGGGGTCGAGGCGATCGTCGCCGAAGGGTTCGAGCGGATCCACCGCACCAACCTCATCGGCATGGGCGTGCTCCCGCTCCAGTTCCTGCCCGGCACGACCCGGCTCACGCTCGGCCTCGACGGCACCGAGACCTACGACGTGACCGGCGAGCGCCGGCCCGGCGCGCTGCTCACGCTGGTCATCCACCGCCGCTCGGGCGAGCGGCTGGAGGTGCCGGTGACCTGCCGGCTCGACACGGCGGAGGAGTCGCTGATCTACGAGGCTGGCGGGGTGCTGCAACGCTTCGCGCAGGACTTCCTCGCCTCCGAACAGGAAGCGGCCTGATGGGCGCGGCGGGCGCAGGCGGCGCGCAGGTCCGCATTCCCGCGACCTACATGCGCGGGGGCACGAGCAAGGGGGTGTTCTTCCGCCTGGAGGACCTGCCGGAACGCTGCCGCGTGCCGGGCCCGGCGCGCGACCGGCTGTTCCAGCGCGTGATCGGCAGCCCCGACCCCTACGGCGCGCAGATCGACGGGATGGGCGGCGCGACCTCCAGCACCAGCAAGTGCGTGATCCTCGCGCCGGCCACCCGGGCGGGGCACGATGTCGAATACCTTTACGGGCAGGTGGCGATCGACAGCGACTTCGTCGACTGGTCGGGCAACTGCGGCAACCTGTCGACCGCCGCCGGGGCCTTCGCGATCCACGCCGGCTACGTCGATCCGGCCAGAGCGCAGGACGGGGTCTGCACCGTCCGCATCTGGCAGGCCAACATCGGCAAGACGATCATCGCCCGGGTTCCGGTCAGCGAAGGCCGGGTGCAGGAAACCGGCGATTTCGAGCTGGACGGGGTGACATTCCCCGCCGCCGAGATCGTGCTCGAGTTCCTCGACCCCTCCGACGAGGGCGAAGATGGCGGCGCGATGTTCCCGACCGGCAACCTCGTCGATGAGCTGGAGGTGCCCGAAGACCTTGTGCCCGGCGGAAGGCTGCGCGCCACGCTCATCAGCGCAGGCATCCCGACGATGTTCGTCAACGCGGCAGACCTGGGCTACACCGGGACCGAACTGCGCGAGCACGTCAACGGCGATCCGGCGCAGCTTGCCCGGCTTGAGCGGCTGCGGACCACCGGCGCGCTCGCGATGGGGCTGATCCGCACGCCGGAAGAGGCTGCGCGGCGCCAGCACACCCCCAAGATCGCCTTCGTCGCCCCGCCGGCGGACCATGTCGTGTCGAGCGGCAAGGCGATCGGCGCCAAGGAGATCGACCTGCTGGTGCGTGCCGTGTCGATGGGCAAGCTGCACCATGCGATGATGGGCACCGCCTCGGTCGCGATCGCTGCCGCCGCCGCCGTTCCGGGCACGCTGGTCAACGCGGCCGCCGGCGGCGGAGAGCGCCAGTCGGTGCGCTTCGGCCATCCTTCCGGCACGCTGCGCGTCGGCGCGGAGGTGAGGCGGATCGAGGGCCGCTGGACCGTCACCCGCGCGGTCATGAGCCGCAGCGCCCGCATCCTGATGGAAGGCTGGGTGCGGGTGCCGGAAGGGAGCTTCTAGTTTCCCTTGCTCCGTTCGACCGCTTCCTCGACCGCCGCGCGCTTCGGAGCCGCAATCTGCGGCGGCTCCGACGTCATCAGGGAACCCTGCAAGGCAATGTCCAGCTTCTCGTCCTCGTCGAGGTCGCCCTGCCGCACCGGTTGCGCGTCGACCGGGTGCGAATCGGCATCGGCGGGATGCGCGCCGTCCTTTGCGCGGTTCGCGTTCTTGTCAGATCGGTTGTGGTCAGCCACGGGTTTCTCCGGCCATGTCGATTCTCCTCGCCTCCACAACAGCCGCGCACCGCTGGTGTTCCGCCGGGCGGTGGAGCGCAGGGGCAGGGCAGGGGGCGGGGCCGGGCGCTCGGAGCGCCGTGCCGAGTGCCAGATATCGATGTCCGCTGCGCGCCAATCTGTCGCACCGGACCAGACAAGCAGGGAGATAAGCTCATGACCACCGAAACCGCCCAGACCGGGTTCAAGCCGAAGAAGTCCGTCGCTCTCTCGGGTGTCACCGCCGGCAACACCGCGCTGTGCACGGTCGGGCGCACGGGCAACGACCTGCACTATCGCGGCTACGACATTCTCGAGTTCGCCGAACAGGCCGAGTTCGAGGAGATCGCGCACCTGCTGGTCCACGGCGAGCTGCCGACCCGGTCGCAGCTGGCTGCCTACAAGGCCCGGCTGAAGAGCCTGCGCGGCCTGCCGCAGGCGGTCAAGGCGGCGCTCGAGGCGCTGCCCGCCGCGGCCCACCCGATGGACGTGATGCGCTCGGGCGTCTCGGCGCTCGGCTGTGTCCTGCCCGAAACGCACGACCACAACACCCCCGACGCGCGCGAGATCGCCGACCGTCTGATGGCCTCGCTCGGCTCGATGCTGCTCTACTGGTACCACTTCGCCCACCACGGCCGGCGGATCGAGGTGGAGACCGACGATGACAGCATCGGCGGCCACTTCCTCCACCTGCTGCACGGCCGCGCGCCGTCGGACAGCTGGGTGCGGGCGATGCACACCTCGCTGATCCTCTATGCCGAGCACGAGTTCAACGCCTCGACTTTCGCCGCCCGGGTTATCGCCGGCACCGGGTCGGACATGTACAGCTGCGTCGCCGGCGCGATCGGCGCGCTGCGCGGCCCCAAGCACGGCGGCGCGAACGAGGTCGCCTACGAGATCCAGAAGCGCTACGCCACGCCCGACCAGGCCGAAGCGGACATCCGTCGCCGGGTCGAGGCGAAGGAGGTGATCATCGGCTTCGGCCATCCGGTCTACACCATCGCCGACCCGCGCAACGTGGTGATCAAGCGCGTGGCCCGCCATCTGGCCGAGGAGGCCGGCGCGATGCGCCAGTTCGCTGTTGCCGAACGGATCGAGAGCGTTATGGACGACGCCAAGAAGATGTTCCCCAACCTCGACTGGTTCTCGGCCGTGTCGTACAACCTGATGGGCGTGCCGACCGCGATGTTCACGCCCCTGTTCGTGATCGCGCGCACGTCCGGCTGGGCCGCGCACGTGATCGAGCAGCGCGAGGACAACAAGATCATCCGCCCTTCGGCCAACTACACCGGGCCGGAAAACCTGGAATACGTGCCGCTGGACCAGCGCACCGAAAGCGGCGCCGCCTGAGGAGAACCCATGCCCTATCTCGTAGCTGACGAACTGCCGCAGACCAGCGCCGGAAGGCGTTTCCGCGAGGCCCTGAGCCGGCCGGGCATCTACCAGCTGCCCGGCGCGCACAACGGGCAGGCGGCGATCCAGGCGCGGCAGGCCGGGTTCGACGGGCTCTACCTGTCGGGCGCGGCGATGACTGCCTCGATGGGGCTGCCCGACCTCGGCATCATCACGGTTGACGAAGTGGCCTTCTTCATACGCCAGATCGTGCGCGCGAGCGGCCTGCCGCTGCTGGTCGACGGCGACACCGGCTACGGCGAGGCGCTCAACGTCATGCACATGGTCCGCACCTTCGAGGATGCAGGGGCCGGGGCGGTCCATCTGGAAGACCAGATCCTGCCCAAGAAATGCGGGCACCTCAACGGCAAGAACCTGGTCCCCGCGGCCGACATGGCGGCCAAAGTCGCCGCGGCGAAGAAGGCCAGCCGCGACATCGTGATCGTCGCGCGCACCGATGCCGCCGGGGTGGAAGGCTACGAGGCCGCGGTTGCGCGGGCCCGGCTCTACGTCGAGGCGGGGGCGGACGCGATCTTCCCCGAGGCGCTGGTCACGCGCGAGATGTTCGAACGCTTCGCCGCCGACCTGCCGGGCGTGCCGCTGCTCGCCAACATGACCGAGTTCGGCAAGACCCCGTTCTACACCGCCGCCGAGTTCGAGGCGATGGGCTACAAGATGGTGATCTGGCCGGTGTCGAGCCTGCGCGTCGCCAACAAGGCGCAGGCCGCGCTCTACGAAGCGATCCGGCGCGATGGCGGCACGCACAACATGGTCGAGGCGATGCAGACCCGGGCCGAGCTTTACGACGTGATCGGGCTGCACGACTACGAGGCGCTCGATGCCTCGATCGTCAAGACGATCGTGCCGGACGCGATCACCCAGAGCTGAGCGCGGTCCGGGGTTGGTGCCCGCGCAGGCGGGGACCTCCGGCAGGCAAGCGCGAACCGGCGAGAGTCCCCGCGCAGGCGGGGACCTCAGGCAGGCGAGCGCAAACCGGCGAGAGTCCCCGCGCAGGCGGGGACCTCAGGCAGGCAAGCGCTGGCACCGAGGCCCCCGCGCGCGCACCAGCAGCGTGCCGCAGATTTGCACGAAGCCCTTGCGCCTCTCGCGCGAGCGGCTATGGAGCGCGATATGTTGTATCATGCTCCCGCGCGCCGCCGCGCCTTCGCCCCCGGTTTCTCGCTCCTCGCCTTCGCCGCGGCCATGACCGCCAGCCAGGCCGCTGCCCAGGAGGAGCGGCCGGCCGACGATCTCCACGACCGCGGGGTCGATGCGCGCGGCGAGATCGTGGTCAGCGCGATTGGCGTGACCCAGCTCGACGTGCTCGCCGGCACCTCGGTGCTCGAAGGCGAGGACCTGCAACGCAACCACGAAGGGCAGATCGGCGATATGCTGGTCAAGCTGCCCGGCGTCTCCGCCACCAGCTTCTCCCCCGGTGCCTCGCGCCCGGTCCTGCGCGGCTTCCAGGGCGAGCGCGTGCGGGTGCTGGTCGACGGGATCGGCACGACCGACGTCTCCAACACCTCGGTCGACCACGCGACGACCATCGACCCGCTCACCGCAGAGCGGATCGAGGTCCTGCGCGGCCCGGCCGTGCTGCTGTTTGGCAGCCAGGCGATCGGCGGCGCGGTGAACGTGATCGACAAGCGCATCCCGCAGCGGCGGCTGACCGAGCCGTTCCACCTCGACCTGGCCGGCGCGGTCGACACCGCGTTCGACTTGCGCGAGGCCGGGGCCTCGCTCGACCTGCCGGTCGGCGCGAACTTCGTCGTCCACGCCAGCGGCGGTTGGCGCGAGACCGACGATATGCGCGTGCCCGGCTTCATCGTGTCCGACGTGCTGCGCGCGGACCTCCTCGCCGATGCCTCAGAGGAGGAGGAAGAGGGCGAGATCGAGGAAGCCGAGGAACTGCGCGAGGCCGCCAATGCCCGCGACGTGCTGGAAAGCAGCGCCACGCGCACCTGGTCGGCCAACACCGGCTTCTCGCTGTTCGCCGGCGAAAGCATGCTGGGTGCCTCGGTCGGATGGTACGACACCCGTTACGGCGTGCCGCTGCGTCCGGGCGCAGGGCACCACCACGGCGAGGAAGAGGAGCACGAGGGCGAGGAGCACGAGGGCGAGGAGCACGAGGAGCATGAGGAAGGCGAGGAGCACGGGCACGGCGAGGAGAGCGTCTCGATCGACCTGCGCCAGTTCCGCGCCGACCTGCGCGGCCGGCTGGCGCTGGGCGACGGCTTCTTCGAGGCGCTGAACACCCGCGTCGGCTATTCCGACTACACCCACACCGAGTTCGAGGGCGAGGAAGTCGGCACCGTGTTCGAGGTCGAGGGGCTGGAAGCGCGCGCGGTGCTGGAACAGGCCAACCGTGACGGCTGGCGCGGTTCGCTCGGCGTCCAGTACTACTGGCGCGATTTCAACGCCTTCGGGGCGGAAGCCTATGTTCCGCGCAACCGCACCGACCAGTTCGCGGTGTTCGGTCTGCAGGAGGTGCCGCTCGGCCCGGTGCAGCTCGAACTGGCCGGCCGCTACGAGACCACCAGCGTCTCCTCGCGGGTGATCGGCGCGGAGCGCGACTTCGACACCTTCTCCGCCGCGGTGGGCCTGGCGCACGAGACCGAGCAGGGCCTGCGCTTCGGGATCACCGGCAACCGGGCCGAACGCGCGCCGAGCGCGGAGGAGCTGTTCTCCAACGGCCCGCACATCGCCACGCAGGCGTTCGAGATCGGCGACGTCAACCTGACCACCGAGCGCGCCTGGGGCGTGGAAGCCTTCATGCGCGGCCGCATCGGCCTCGCCAGCGTGAATGTGGCGGTCTACCACAACTGGTTCGACAACTTCATCTACCTCGACGCCACCGGCGCCGAGGAGGACGAGCTGCCGGTGTTCCAGTACTTCCAGGACGATGTCGACTACTTCGGGGTCGAGGGCGAGATCAGCGTGCCGATCGTCGACAGCGGGCCGTTCCGCCTGATTGCCGACCTGCGCGGCGACTACATCCGCGCCACGCTGGAGGACGGCACCCCGCTGCCGCGCATCCCGCCGCTGCGCCTGCTCGGCGCGCTCGAGGCGCAGACCGAGCGCTTCGATCTGCGCGGCGAGGTGGAATGGTTCGACGGGCAGGACCGGGTCGCCGCGTTCGAGACGCCGACCGAGGGGTTCACCCAGGTCAACGCCTCGATCGCATGGAAGCCGCTGCGCGGCGACCGCAACGTGACCGTGCTGCTGCAGGGCAACAACCTGTTCGACGTGACAGGGCGCCGCCACGCCAGCTTCACCAAGGACTTCGTGCCGCTCCCCGGCCGCAACGTGCGGCTGAGCGTGCGGACCAGCTTCTAGCGCAGGCTGCCCGCAGGGAAGGGGGGCAGGAGCGGCTTCGCCGGCCGGTCACTCCAGCAAAGCGCCTTTCCGGCTGGAGGGGAGCAGTCAGCGGCCTCGCGCCCCAGCAAAGCCCCTCCCTTGAGGGAGGGGTTGGGGTGGGTGCTGCGCCCTTCGATCGGACGCCGAACCCCCACCCCCTTACCCCTCCCCACGGGGAGGGGGGTTAAGGGGGCAGGTGGCGTGCTCCTTCGTTCCTTGCAGAACTCTTCCTCGGCGGAAGGAAGTTAGGGGGTGCGGCTCCTCGACCTTGCGCGCTGCCAAAAGCCCCTCCCCTGAGGGGGTGGGGTGGGCGCTGTGCCCTTCGATCGGACGCCGAACCCCCACCCCCTTACCCCTCCCCAGGGGGAGGGGGGCAGGAGGGTGCGGCTTCTCTGGCTGGTGCGCTGCCAAAAGCCCCTCCCTTGAGGGAGGGGTTGGGGTGGGTGCTGCGCCCCCTCGCCAACGCGCACCGGTTGCCCCAGGAACTCCCGACGAGCATCGAAACTGGCGATTCCGCTTGACACAGCGAACCATATCGGTTACATGTCCCCGCGCAACGGGTGCGGGAGCGGTGACGCGTGCCGCCTTGCTCCCTGCAACAGGGCCGGTTCCGTCTCACGGCACCAGCAAGGGATCGTGGATGGGAGCGCCGCTGGCGCGCTCCGTCAGGCAAGGCGGACAGGGAGCGAGCCCGCTCCGCCAGCCCCACTGACCTCAGGGCCGCGCGCGGAAGGACCAACGGCTTCTCCCTTCCCGCCGTTCGCACCGAGAGAGACCAGGCCCTTCGTCCGACCGGGCCCTGACGGACGCAGCGATGGACCGGCCGCACCCGTTGTCCTTCAGCGCCTTGCCATCCACCCGCCCGTGCCCCGTACCGGCGGGCGGCGGTGCTGGCGCGCGCGTCCTTCGAGACGGCGCTCGGCCTTCGGCCTCGACGCCTCCTCAGGACCAACGGAGGTGGGAGCGTGTCACCCCCGCCTTGGCTCATGCCTTTCCCCAGAGGGAGCGGAGCGGTCTGCGGCCTCGCGCTCCAGCAGAGCCCCTCGCTTGAGGGAGGGGTTGGGGTGGGTGTTCCGCGCTATCGCTGACGCCGAACCCCCACCCCCGGCCCCTCCCCAAGGGGAGGGGGGGTTAAGGGGGGGTGCGGCTTCTCTGGCTGGTGCGCTGTTAAGAGCCCCTCCCTTGAGGGAGGGGTTGGGGT
>ERZ1066121.2724-NODE-2724-length-10734-cov-63.437026_pt1 | contig 10734 bp, 7 predicted proteins | sample MGYA00382768_ERZ1066121 | MGnify/ENA primary metagenome ERZ1066121 (study PRJEB33369, sample SAMEA5778351) | biofilm metagenome | biome: Industrial cooling water; feature: Water cooling tower basin; material: Biofilm | place: United Arab Emirates | collected... | reverse complement strand
TGATGCCCTTGCCGACCAGCACGTGCGGCTTGGCGTCGCCGCCGCCGTTCCACTTCAGCACGATGACCTTCGGGCGGTTGTGCGAGCCGCGGCCGACGGCCAGCAGCGAGCCCATGCCGAGGGCTTCGAGCTCGGCTTCCTCGAGCACCTCGACCTGCACGCCGGCGTTCTCGGCGGCGATGCTGCGGGCGACGTTGGCGAGGTAGGCCGGGTTGCAGATGTTCGGCGGCAGGTGGCCGAGCTCGCGGGCGAGCTCGACGCCGGCGGCGATCGCCTTGCCGCGCTCCAGCGCCGCGGCGTCATCGCCGGTGATCGACAGCGACACGAGGTCCGGCGCCGGGCCGGCCTTGCGCGTGGCGGTGTAGCGATAGGCGGCGTGGTCGGCGCAGGCGACGGCCTGCTCGACGGCGAAGCCGGCGTTGCGGCCCTCGATGGCGAGCTCGCTGAGCGTCAGCAGCGCGCGCTTGGCCGGCGTGGCCTTCACGGCGCGGACGGCGTCCCCCACGGCCTTCTGGTAGGCGGCGGCGTTGAACTTCGGCGCCTCGCCGAGGCCGACGACGACCAGGCGCGGCGCGGTGACGCCGGGCAGGTCGGTGAGGACGGTGACGCGGCCGGCCTTGCCCGGCAGGTCGCCGCGCGCCTGCAGCGCCGCGAGGCGGCCGCCGCTGGCGGCGTCGACGGCCTGCGCGCTGGGCGACAGCGCGCCATCGGCGAAGACGCCGACGACGACGGCGTCGGTGGCGACCGACGGGGCGGCGGACGGGTTCAGGTCGAATTCGAGTGCCATCGGGGAGTTTCCGTATGATGCGGCGCCCTGCCGGACGGTCCGGACGGGCAGGTCGGAGCGGTAGGCCTCGGCCGTTGGCGCAGGCTCCCGCGGGGGCGGCGAGTGTAATCGATCCCGTGCGAGGACCCTTTTGACGACCCTGCAGCGCTACCTCGTGCGACAGCTGGCGGCGAGCACCGGCGCCACGCTGGTCGTGCTGCTGCTGGTGAGCTTCGGCGGCGTGTTCGCCGATCTCGTCGACGAGATCGCCCGCGGCCGCGTGCCGGCGCCGCTGCTGCTGTCCCAGCTCGGCCTGCGCATCGTGGTGTTCCTGCCGATGGTGCTGCCGCTCGGGCTGTTCATCGGCCTGATCATGGGCATCGGCCGCCTCTACCGCGACAGCGAAATGGCGGTGCTGTTCGCGCTGGGGCAGGGGCCGCGCCAGCTGCTCGGGCCGCTTCTCGGCGTGGCTTTGCCGGTGGTGGGCGTGGTCGCCCTGTGCGCGCTGTGGCTGGGTCCGCTGGCGGAGCGCACCGCCCGCGAGGCGGTCGACAACGCCAACCGCAGCTTCCTCGTGGCCGGGCTCGAGGCCGGTCGCTTCGTCGAGCTGCCCGGCGGTCGGGGCGTGGTCTTCGTCGGCGCGCTGTCGCCCGATGGCCGGTCGTTCGGCCGGCTGTTCGTGCAGATGCGGCGCGGCGAGCGCGTGGATGTCATCACCGCGGTCGAGGGCGAGATGTTCATCGAGGGCGGGGGCCGATTCCTCCGCCTGCGCGACGGCTTCCGCGCCGAGGGACAGCCCGGACAGCGCGACTTCCGGCTGCAGCGCTTCGAAGTCAACGAGGTGCGCCTGCCCGATCCGGAAGCCAGCCGCGGCGATCCGCTGGCCGGCCGGCCGACGCTGCAGCTGCTCGGCCCAACGGCGACGCCGCGCGCCCGCGCCGAATTCCACTACCGCATCGGCATCGCCGTGTTCGCGCTGGCGCTGGCGCTGCTGGCGCTGCCGCTGGCGCGCAGCCCGCCGCGGCAGGCGCGGTACGGGCGGCTCATCGTCGCCGTGCTGGCCTATGCGTTCGGCATGAACCTGCTCGTGCTCGGAAAGGCTTGGCTGGGCAGCGGCCAGCTGCCCATGGCGCTGGGCCTGTGGTGGCTGCTCGTGCCCGCCTTGGGGCTGGCCGCCTGGCTGATCGCCCGCGACGGCGAGCCGCCGCGCCGCGCCGCGCGTGGAGCCCGCGCATGAGCATGCTCGCGGTCCACCAGCGCTACCTCGGGCGCTCGGTGCTGCTCGCCGTGCTCGCCACGTGGCTCGTGCTGACCGGCTTCGCGCTGATCGGCGCGCTGCTGGACCAGGTCGACGACTTCGGCCAGGGCGAGTACGACCTCGCAACGGCGCTGCTGTACCTGGCGCTGCAGCTCCCGCGCCGGGCCTACGAGAACTTCCCGATGGCGGCGGTGATCGGCGCCGTGCTCGCCCTTGGCGGCCACGCCGCGCGCTCGGAGCTCGTGGCCCTGCGCGCGGCGGGACTGTCGCCCTGGCGGATCGCCGGCGTCTCGCTCGCCGTCGTGGCGCTGCTGGCCGTGCCGCTGATGCTGGCGATGGAGTCGGTCGTTCCGGGTCTGGAGCGCCGCGCGCATGCGGTGAAGCTGGGTGCCATGCAGCGCGACGTGTCGCTGGCGGGCGGCGCCGAGGTGTGGGCGCGCGAGGGCAGCGAGGTCTTCAACGCGCGCGGCGGCGCCCGCCGCCTTGCCGATGGCCGCACGGTGCTGGTCTTCGAGAGCGTGACCGTGCACGCCTTCGATCCGCAGGGTCGGCTGTCGTGGATCCAGGAGGCCGCGGAGGCGGAATACGACGAGCTCCGCGGCTGGGTTCTCCGCGACGTGCGCCGCACCAGCTTCGGCGCTCGCAGCGTCGCGGTGGAGACCTTCGACGAGCAGGTCTGGGCCAGCGCGCTCAGGCCCGGCATCATCGAGGCGAGCCTCCAGCACCCCAACCACCTCGCCACGCGCGCGATCGGTGCGCAGATCGAGCAGCTGGCGCGCAACGGGCTCGATGCCGCCACGCTGCGCGAGGCCTACTGGGGTCGATTGACCTATCCGCTGACGACGCTTGCGCTGGTCTTCGCCGCGGTGCCGTTCGCGTTCGGCCAGCGTCGCAGCGGCGGCTTCGGCCAGCGGCTGTTCGTGGGAATCGTGTTCGCCCTTGTTGCCCGCCTGCTGCAGCCGATGCTGGTGAACGTGGCCAAGGCCTACGGCCTGTCGATCGCCTTGGCCTACGTGCTGCCCGCGCTGGTGCTCGCCGCCCTCGGCGCCTGGTGGCTCAGGCGGCGTTGACGCGGCGCACGAGGCGCGTGCCCGACAGGCGGTCGTGCAGCGGGACGCCCTCGCGGTCCACGGCGGCCCAGAGCCACCCCAGCGCCGCGACGCCGGCCGCCGCCGCGAAGGGCAGGCGCGCGTCGTCCCAGGCGACAAGGCCGGCCAGCTCGATCACCACGACCGCGGGCAGCGTCGCCCAGGCATAGCGCTTCGCGAGCGAGAGGCGCGGCGCCCTTGCGCCGTCGACGCCCACCACGCGCAGCGCCCAAGGGCGCATGCCGAGCGTCTGCCCGCCGCGGGCCCAGCTCAGCGCGAAGTACGCGCCGATCGCGGCCCAGAGCCCCAGCGCGTTCAGCGGCTTGAACCAGTGCAGGTCGCTGATGTCCGGGCGGCCCGCGAGCGTCGCCACGCCGGTCACGAGGGCGCCGTAGGCGATCGTCAGCGCGAACGCGGGGAAGAGGTCGTAGACGAGGGCCAGCAGGCGCCAGCCGAGGTGGGCGGTTCGATCCATCGGCGAAGGATAGCCTTGGCCTCCGCTACAGTTCAGGCATGACGGTACGCCACCGCCCCGATCCCACCGACGCCGACCGCCGCGCCATCGAGGCGTTCCTGCGCCGGCATTGGGCGGAGACGGGCAGCGCGCGCGCGACGCAGGCCGCCTATCGCGCCGATCTCGCGTCGGCGGCCGCGTGGCTCGCGGCCCGCCGGGGTGGCGCAAGCGCGGCGGAGGACGCACAGCCGCTGCTGCTCGGCGCCGATCGTCCCGCGCTGTACGCGCTGCTGCAGTGGCGCAGCGCGCAGGGCTACGCCGCGCGCAGCACCACGCGCCTGCTGTCGGCCCTGCGGGCCTTCTACGCCGACGCGCTGCGCCAGGGCCGGGTGGCGATCGATCCCACCGCCTTGCTGGAGCGGCCGCGCCTGCCGCGTCCGCTGCCCAAGGCGCTCGCCGAGTCCGAGGTCGACGCGCTGCTCGGCGCGCCCGACGTGTCGACGCCCGAGGGCCTTGCCGAGCGCGCCATGCTCGAACTGCTGTACGCCGCGGGCCTGCGCGTCTCGGAGCTCGTCAATCTGCCGACGCTGGCCGTGAACCTGCGGCAGGGCGCGCTGCGCGTGCTCGGCAAGGGTGGCAAGGAGCGGCTCGTGCCGATCGGCGCCGAGGCCCAGCACTGGCTGGAGCGCTACCTCGCCGAAAGCCGGCCCCCGCTCGCCCGGGCCGGCGGCGAGCGCGGCCGCGCCCAGCCGCTGCTGTTCCTCGACGCGCGCGGCGAGCCGCAGACGCGCCAGCGCGTGTGGACGAGGCTGAAAGCGCTGGCGGCGCTTGCTGGCATCGATCCGGCCAAGGTCACCCCGCACGGTCTTCGGCACAGCTTCGCGACCCACCTGCTGAATCGCGGCGCGGACCTGCGGGCCGTGCAGATGCTGCTCGGCCACAGCAGCCTTTCGACCACCCAGATCTACACGCACGTGGCGCGCGCGGGGCTCAAGCGCCTGCACGCCGCGCACCATCCGCGCGGCTGACGCGGGCCTGCGCTCGCGCTGTGATTCAATACGGCGCCCGCGGCCGCGCGCCGCCCCGTCCCGTCTTTCCGGAATCCGCCATGCGTCCTCGCGTCTCCCCGCTTGCCCTCGCGCCCATCGCCCTTGCCCTTGGCGTCAGCCTTTCCGCCTGCGCGCAGCCGGCGCCATCGGCGCCCGCCGCGCAGGCCGCAAGGCCGGCTGCGGCGGGCGGTGCCTCGGCGGATGCGGCCGTGCGCGCCACGCTGACCGGCGCGCTGCCGGGTGCGGAGATCCGTCGGCTGCGGCCGGCGCCGATCGCCGGGTTCACCGAGGCGGTGGTCGCCGGACGCGTCCTTTACGTCAGCAACGACGGGCGCTACATCCTCGATGGCGCGCTGATCGACATGCGCGAGCGCCGCAACGTCACCGAGTCGGCGATGGACGACATCCGCGTCGAGGGTCTGAAGGCCATTCCGTCCTCCGAGCGCATCGTCTTCGCGCCGCGCAATCCGAAGTACACGGTGACGGTTTTCACCGACATCGATTGCGGCTACTGCCGCATGTTCCATGAGCACATGGACGAGTACAACGCGATGGGCATCGCGGTCGAGTACCTGTTCTTCCCGCGCGCCGGCGAGGGCTCGGAGGCCTGGGCCAAGGCCGAGTCGGTGTGGTGCGCGAGCGACCCGAGGCAGGCCATGACCGACGCCAAGGCGGGCAAGGCGCTGCCGCCCGCCCCGGCGTCGTGCCGCACGCCGGTCGGGGCGGAATTCGCGCTCGGTCGCGACGTCGGCGTCAACGCGACGCCGTCGGTGTTCGCAGCCAACGGCGCGCAGCTCGGCGGCTACCTCGAGCCCGCGCGCCTGCTGGCCGCCCTGCAGGCCAACGCCGGCGAGTCGCCCGCCGCGCGCTGAGGGTGGCCGGGTCGCGCGGGGCGCTTTGCTAAACTCCGCGTCCCGCCCGCCGGAACCCGCTGGTCCATGATCGTGCTCGAGGGCCTGCCGGCCCTGTCCGCCTTCCGACTGCAGCGCCTGTCGGCCGAACTCACGGCCATCGCGCCGGCGGTCGAGCTGCTCGGCGCCGTCCACGTCTATTTGATCCAGCCTGATGAGCGCCGTTCCGACGAGGCGGCGTCCATCGATACCGGTGCGGTCGGCGCCATCCTGGAAGGCTGCATCGCCCACACGCCGACGCCGGCCGGGGCGGTCAGCCGCTTCGTGGTGCCGCGCCTTGGCACGCTGTCGCCGTGGGCCAGCAAGGCCACCGAGATCCTGCGCGGCGCCGGGCACGCCATCGCCCGCGTCGAGCGCGGCCTGCGCATCGACGTCGCGAACTGGCCGGCCGATGCCGACACCGCGCGGCGCCTCGCCCGCGCGCTGCACGACCCGATGACGCAGTCGGTCGTCGATTCGATCGGCGAGGCCGAAGCGCTGTTCCGCGTACCGCCGAAGGGCGCCGTCGAGCGCATCGCGCCGGCCGGTCTTCCCGCCGCGAACGCGCGCCTCGGCTTGGCGCTTTCCGACGACGAGATCGCCTACCTGCAGGAGGCCTACACCCAGCTCGGCCGCGCGGCGACCGACGCCGAGCTGATGATGTTCGCGCAAGCCAACTCCGAGCACTGCCGGCACAAGATCTTCAACGCCTCGTGGACCATCGACGGCGAGGCGCAGGCGCACTCGCTGTTCAAGATGATCAAGGCGACGCACGCCGCGACGCCGCAGTTCACGCTGACGGCCTATGCCGACAACGCCGCGGTGGTCGAAGGCCACCCGGGCCGCCGCTTCCGCCCCGACACGGTGAGCGGCGAGTACGTGGCCGAGCCGGTCGCCGACAGCGCGTACTGCATCAAGGTCGAGACCCACAACCACCCGACGGCGATCTCGCCCTTCCCGGGCGCCTCCACCGGCGCCGGCGGCGAGATTCGCGACGAGGGCGCCACCGGCCGCGGCGGCAAGCCCAAGGCCGGCCTGACCGGCTTCACCGTCTCGCACCTGCGCATCCCCGGCGCGCCGTGGCCCTGGGAGCAGCCGCGCGCGCTGAACCCGCGCATGGCACCGGCCTTCGAGATCATGCGCGACGGCCCGCTCGGTGCTGCTGCGTTCAACAACGAATTCGGCCGCCCGGCGCTGACGGGCTACTTCCGCAGCTTCGAGCTGCCGACGGAAACGGCGGGCCTCGTCCGCGCCTACGACAAGCCGATCATGCTGGCCGGCGGCCTCGGCGCCATCGACCGCGTCCAGGTGAAGAAGCTCGGGTTGCGCGACGGTGACCTCGTCATCGTGATCGGCGGCCCGGCGATGCTGATCGGCCTCGGTGGCGGTGCGGCCAGCTCGCTGGCCAGCGGCCAGAGCAGCGAGGACCTCGATTTCGCCTCGGTGCAGCGCGACAACCCGGAGATGGAGCGCCGCGTGCAGGAGGTCATCGACCGCTGCGTGGCGCTCGGTGCCGACAACCCGATCCGCGCCTTCCACGACGTCGGCGCCGGCGGCCTGTCGAACGCGATCCCGGAACTGCTGCACGACGCCGGCCTCGGCGGCCGCATCCAGATGGCGAAGATCCCCAGCGACGACCCGTCGCTGTCGCCGATGCAGCTGTGGTGCAACGAGTCGCAGGAGCGCTACGTGCTGGGCATCGCGCCGGAGGATCTCGAAGCCTTCGACGCGATCTGCCGCCGCGAGCGCTGCCTGTATGCCGCCGTGGGCGTGGCGACGGCCGAGGAGCGCCTCGTGCTCGAGGACGCCGACGGCTCGCGTCCGATCGACCTGCCGATGAGCGTGCTGTTCGGCAAGCCGCCGAAGATGCACCGCGACACCGCGCACGCGGCCGCGCCGCGCTGGCCGAAGCTCGACGCCAGCGCGCTCGACCTGCGCGAGGCCGGCCTGCGCGTGTTGTCGCATCCGACCGTGGCGAGCAAAAGCTTCCTCGTCACCATCGGCGACCGCAGCGTGGGCGGTCTGACCGCCCGCGACCCGATGGTCGGCCCGTGGCAGCTGCCGGTGGCCGATGTCGCCATCACCCTCACCGATTTCCACGGCTTTGCTGGCGAAGCGATGGCGCTCGGCGAGCGTACGCCGCTGGCGCTGATCGATGCCAAGGCCTCCGCGCGCATGGCGGTCGGCGAAGCGATCACCAATCTTGTGGCGGCGCCGATCGGTGCGCTCGAGGAGGTGAAGCTCTCGGCCAACTGGATGGCCGCCTGCTCGCACCCCGGCGAGGACGCCGCCCTGTTCGATGCCGTAAAGGCCGTCGGCCTCGAGCTGTGCCCGGCGCTGGATCTGTCGATCCCGGTCGGCAAGGACTCGCTGTCGATGCAGGCGCAGTACGCCGTTGAGGGCAGCACGCAGAAGTCGGTCTCGCCAGTCTCGCTGATCATCACCGCGTTCGCCCGCGTGGCCGACGTGCGCGGCCAGCTCACGCCCGACCTGAAGCGCGGCGTCGATTCCGAGCTGTGGCTGATCGGCCTCGGCGCCGGGAAAAAGCGCATGGGCGGATCCATCCTCGCGCAGTGCTACGGCGCGTTCGGCGGCACGCCGCCCGATCTCGACGATCCGCAGCGCCTGAAGGATTTCGTCGCGCTGATCAACGAAGCGCGCGAGGACAAGCTGCTGCTCGCGTACCACGATCGCAGCGACGGCGGCGCGTTCGCCTGCTTGAGCGAAATGGCCTTCGCCGGCCACGTGGGCGTCGATATCGCGCTCGACGGCTGGGGCGACGACCCGTTCCGCACGCTGTTCACCGAGGAGCTGGGTGCGGTCGTGCAGGTGGCGGTCGAAGACCGCGCCGCTTTCGCGGACCTGATCGAGCGCCATCACCTCACCGAATGCGCGCAGCGCATCGGCAAGCCGGTCGCTGCACCCCGCGTGCGCGTCAGCGACGAGGGCAAGGCGCTGGCCGAATGGTCATGGTCCGAGCTGTTCGACGCCTGGTGGGCCACCAGCCACGCCATGCAGCAGCGCCGCGACGATCCGGCCTGCGCCGACGAGGAAAAGGAGGCGCGCCGCCGCTTCGATGATCCGGGCCTGAACCCGAAGCTGACGTTCGATCCGCAGGACGACATCGCCGCGTCGTTCATCAATACGGGGGTTCGCCCGCGCGTCGCGATCTTTCGCGAGCAGGGCGTCAACGGCCAGATCGAGATGGCGGCGGCCTTCGACCGCGCCGGCTTCACCGCCGTCGATGTGCACATGAGCGACCTGATCGAAGGCCGCGTGCGTCTCGATGCGTTCAAGGGCCTCGCGGCCTGCGGCGGCTTCAGCTACGGCGACGTGCTCGGCGCCGGCCGCGGCTGGGCGACCTCGATCCTGACGCGCGAGGCGCTTCGCGAGCAGTTCGCCGCGTTCTTCGCGCGCCCCGACAGCTTCAGCCTCGGCGTCTGCAACGGCTGCCAGATGCTGGCCCAGCTGAAGGACCTCGTGCCGGGTGCGGAGCACTGGCCGCGCTTCGTGCGCAACCTCTCCGAGCAGTACGAGGCCCGCTTGGCGCAGGTGGCGATCGAGGACTCGCCCTCGGTGCTGCTGAAGGGCATGGCCGGCTCGCGGATTCCGATCGTCGTCTCGCACGGCGAGGGCAGGGCGCGCTTCAGCGACGATGCCCATCGCACGGCTGCCGCCGTGGCGATGCGCTACGTCGATGGTGAGGGTCGCGTCACGCAGGAATTCCCGGCCAACCCGAACGGCTCGCCGGACGGCATCGCCGGTCTTACCTCGCGCGATGGCCGCGCCACGCTGATGATGCCGCACCCGGAACGCGTGTTCCGCACCGTGCAGCTGAGCTGGGCGCCGGCGGGCTGGGGCGAGGCCTCGCCGTGGCTGCGGCTGTTCCGCAACGCGCGGGCGTTCGTGGCCTGACCGCTTGCCCCGGCCCGCGTCGCCGGCGCGCGGTGGCCGTCGTGCGGGCCGGCATGGCAGTCTGCCACTCCACCCCCTGATTCCCTCACCCGGCACGGAGTCGCCGCATGTCCCCCACCGCGTTCGCCACCCTGCGCCGTCTGGCGCTTGCCGGAATCCTGGCGCTGGCCGCGCCTCCGATCGCCGCGGCCGAGCGGGAGGTGGGCGCGCCGAACGCCGCGCAAGCCGCGCCGTCCGCCATCGCGCCCGCGGATCGGCTGGATCCGGACCCGGCGGCGATGCACGTGCCGCTGCCCATCACCTTCCCGGCTGGTGCCGCCGTGCGCGAACGGCTGCGGCTGGTGGAGCGCGGCCTGCAGCGCTACCCGGATCATCCGGTGCTGCTGCGCGAGCGCGGCTACCTGCGCTACCGCCGGGGCGAGGTCGATGCGGGCGAGGCGGACTACGCGCGCGCCGTCCAGATCGCGGGCGCCGACCTGATGATGCGCCGCCACGTGCTGTGGTCGCAGGGCTGGGCGCGTTTCAACGCCGGTAACGATGCGGGCGCGCTCGACGCGTGGCGCACGGCCGCCGCGCTGCACGGCGGCGAGCCGTTCTGGTGGCCATACACCGCTGCCCTGCCGGCGTGGCGCAGCGGGCGCCGCGATGAAGCCGTCGCGCTGTTCGACCGCGCGGTGCGCGGCATGCCCGAGTGGGGAACGGAGCGGGGCTTCACGCTGCGCACGCGGCACTGGCCGGCGCCCCAGTTCGAGGTTGCACGCGACGTGTTCGGGGCATGGCAGGCCTCGCGGCCTTGATATCGTTGCGCCATGGCTGATCCCGATACGCTCGTCCCGGCGGACCGCGGCCTCGACGCCGATCTCGACGCCCGCATCGCCGCGGCCCTTGTCGCCCGCGGCCGACTGAAGGACGCCGACCTCGTTCGAACCGAACGCCTGCGCGCCGAGACCGGCGGCGGCCTGCCGTCGCTGCTGGTGAAGCTCGGCATGGTCTCCGAGCGCGACATGGCGGAAACGCTCGGCGACGTGCTGGGCCTGCCGCTGATGGCGTCGAAGGACTGTCCGGAAGTGCCGCCCACCGGCGTTTCGCTGTCGCTGAAGTTCCTGAAGCACCACGCCGTCTGCCCGGTGGCGGAAGACGAGTCCAGCGTCACCGTCCTCTGCGCCGATCCGCAGGACGCCTACGTCGCCGACGCGGTGCGGCTGGCGACCGGCCGGGAGGTGAAGCGCCTCGTCGGCTTGCGTTCCGAGATCAGCGACCTCGTCGAGCGCTACTACGGCCAGGGCCGCAGCGCGCTCGGCAGCATCGTCGAGG